>ERZ1292630.1546-Hain-H41-02um-R3-1546-length-22515-cov-7_pt1 | contig 22515 bp, 2 predicted proteins | sample MGYA00564408_ERZ1292630 | MGnify/ENA primary metagenome ERZ1292630 (study PRJEB36523, sample SAMEA6512641) | groundwater metagenome | collected 2019-01-08 | study: AquaDiva: Metagenomics assemblies of 32 groundwater samples
CCCCGCCGCTCTCTCATCGTCAAGGCTGCCTCGCCGCACACGTCGACTGGTGCAGCCCCGCCTCCTTCACTCGAACGGTCGCCCCGCAGTGCTTACAGCGCACTTTGCGCTCCGCACACTTCTTTTCGTCGTGCTGCGCGCCACACCAACGGCAACTATTGGCGGCGGACGTCGCGGCGGGTGGCGCGGCGGCGGTCGTCGCTGTTTGCTCCCCTCCGTTTCTATTTTCGGGCGCGCTCGCTGGGATTGCACTGGTGTTGGCCGCATCCTGGCTGGCATTTGGTGATCTCCCTGTCGTCACCGGTGGCGCGCTGATGGGTGCCTGGAGCAGCTGAACCGTCTTGTTGGCAGGTGGCTCGGTGGTCGCAGTAAGCTCGGGTGCCGAGGGCGGCGGGACCTGATCAACGGGGTCCTTTGATGCGACGTCGGCTTGACGGTCCTTCCGCGGCGGCGGTGGTGGGCCATCGGCGGCATCGTCGGATCGGCGGAAAGGCTCTGTTGTCGTGGACGGGGCTGTGCCTCCTCCCGGCGTCGCGGCGGTGGCGTCATTGGGTTGCGGTGTTGCAACCGGCGGCTGGCGTGGCTCGTCAGTGGGATGCAATGGCGGCTGCGCCGTGGCGGCGTCGCCCTCAAGGGCAAGGGCATGCACCTTCGGGGGTTCGGCACCCATGATTGCCGTGGCCTGGCGCGTCGGTGCAACGACCGGCGACGTCGACTTCCGGCGCGCTCGTGCAAGGCGCTCGCCCGACGTCGTCGCTGGCGGCCCGGCGGTTGCGACAGCGCTCTGCGGTGGTCGAGACTCCACAGGGTCACTCGTCGGAGGTGCGGACTCGACGTGGTGTTTCCTCGATTGAACCATCTCTGGCTCCGGCGCGGCGGCGGTGACGGCCGTATGTTGAGGATACACTTGAAGGGACTTTGGCCGCTGTTGCTCAGGGTAATGCCGTTGCGTTTCTTGGTCCACCCAGGACGGGGCGGGTTTTTGCGGTGGGTGTGTCACTGATGGGGCGTTCGCCTGTGGAACGGGGGAGGAAGGGGACGGAGGGGATGGCAGCGCGGGTCCTCCACGTTCCGCCCCTTCCTGGCCATCCGCAGACCGGCGCCTCAAGGCTGATTTTGCCGGTGTCGCCGCCGACGTCGGGGTGGGTGCGACCGCCGATGCCACCGGCGGCGCCGAGCCGGATGACGAGGCGGCCAATGAGGAGCCCACCGTGCGCAGTAAGAGTAAGCTGGCCGTGTGGCGCGCTTCCGTTTGCTGCTGCTCCTTCGCAGCCGTTGACGGGTCAATGCGCACACGCCGACTGCCGGCGCTGCTGACGGATCGGACATCCGCCGTCGCCAGCCGGTCCTCGGCACCGCTGCCATAAATTTCCTGATCACGGAGCTCCTTCGCCAAGTTAGCCAAGTACGCAGCGACCACTTCGTCCTCGCACTGACGCTGATGCACTGCGTGGCTCACACCATTTCCAGGACGAGGTCGCACGTAAAAATAGCCATCGCAAATGCGGCACGTGGCCACTCGCATGTCGCACTCGTCAACATGGGTAGAGTCACAGAACCGCGCGCACCATGGACAAATGCGATTGTCCTCGAAACGTCGAATGGCAAGGGAAATGCCGCCGTCTGTGTGTGTCGCTACGGCGGCCACCACGGCGGCTTTCTCTGTTCCTCGACTCCCTTGGCCGAGGGGGGTCGATCTCTGCTGACTGACCAATATTGACGCGGCGGCGGATCCACTCGCCGAGGCGAATGCTCCGCCTCCTCCGCCCCTCCACGATGCCTCCGTCCCGCCGCCTGCCACCAGCATGGCCCCCCCGTCGGATACTCCTGCAGCCGTCGGGGGAAATTTCCAAGGGGGCGGCGGCGGGTTGGCCGATGCCGACGGAAATGCGCCGTTGGCGGCGGCTAAGGTTTGTCGCTGCTGCTGCTCACGGCCAGCCCGCACGGCGGCCAAGAGTGCCGCGTGCGATGCATCCATGTTTAGGAAAAAGGGCTCTTCTTAATTAATGTGTGAGAGAGGGGAACGGCATCATCTCTCTAGGCAGCAGAAGTGAGACAAGAAAGGCGGCCTCGAATTTGTTTGTCTCGAATGCGAATTGGGGTGGAGAAAGGGTCGACATGACAATATTAGTACTAGTACAAAGGGGGCGGGTTTGCTCCGTTGGTCCGACACCTTGGAAGGAAGGATACTTACCGAGCGTTTTGTTTTCTGATGCGTCTCAGGGTGGTCACGTCACTCTTTCACGTCGAATGAGACGCCCTTGTTGCCGCTCCGGGGCGTCGTCGCTGCCGACGCCGCGTTGGACGACGCTACCGTGGAAGCCTTGTCGTCCCCCGAGGCTCGAATGCAAACGAGACGGTGCGCGTTCTTGTCCTTGAGTTTGACTTCCTCGAGGCACTTCTTGCACATAACGGATTTCTCGGGGCAAACACTGTCGTGCGATTTTGGAAAATCCTTTGCACACCAAATGCAGACGCGGCCGTGAACGTTTGGCGGTGACGACGACTCCGGTGCGCTCGTGGAAGGAGGAGAAGGCGATGATGCAGAGGCAGCGGCTGGAGCCACTTCAACGACGTGCGTGCTTTGCCTAGGCGCATCCATCCCTCGCCGGGCGGCGGCTAGCGCTTCGCGCCGCTGTTGCTGTTGCGCGTGCTGAGCGACGGCATCGCCGCAGCGGTACTTGTGATCATCGAACTGACCCGATTTCATCGTCGCGCCACACCAACTACACTCGACGGGGCGATTCGGGCAGTGGCGTTCGTGGAGGGGCGTGCTTGCAAAGTCCGAACACCACTTGCACCAGTGCATGTCGTAGAGGCCGGCCGCCGACGCGGCGGCGCTTTGCTGTTGCGCGATCAGCGCCGCGGTCGCTGGCTGCATGCCTTTCGACGTCCTCCCAGACGCCATCAAGCTGACGTCGTCATGACCCTGAACCGTGGTGAGCGGGCCGTTCAGTAGCCGCGATCGTTGCGAGGCGTCGTCGTCGTGGCTTGTTGCGAGCAGCAGCGAGTCCATTGGAATGCCGGACGTGGCCGCGACGGACGCCGAGAGACCGAGCATCATTTGCCCGACGAGATGGCGTTGACGCTCGCTGCGGCGTTGGCGGATAACCGCCAGCTCGGCATCCCGGGCGCCAAATCCAGAGAACGCGACCACGTCGGCTCCGATTCGGCCAACCCCACCAGGAGACCCCTGTCCCGCACTCCCGAACACCGCGGGAGACAGCATCATCCGCGGCATGCCGGTGGGCAACATCTGCGCGGCCCTTCTTTGGTAGTGAATCGCGCTCGTGAAGAGTGCGGCGACGAGACCCGAATCGGCTCGCACTGACGCGATCGTCAACACGTAGGATGCCCACTGCGGCCCGACCGCCGACTGCATCTCAAACACTTGCACGTCTAACTCAATCGCGGCGACGCCTTCATCCGGTTGTATGACGCGACGAACGTCTTTAACGCCGTGAAGGTCAATTACAATCACAGGGCAAGCCCGCGTCGTGCACGTAACGGTGCAAAGATTGCCGGAGAAGTCAATGACGGCGTCGACAATGCTGATCACATTGGTCGACGGACAAGACGGCGTGGTGCCGTAGAGGGCGACGGCCAAGCCTCCATAGAACCGCTGCGGCGCAGCGTTGGAGGTCGATGACGACGACGATGGCAACATCATATCCACCGCAAAAAAAGGTGATAATATGAATGCTCTCTCGTTGCCGAGGCGCGCACCGGAGCACGTACGGGGGGATAAAGATAGGAGGAGGAGGGGTGTGTGATTGGTTCGTCTTTTGGTAAGGCGATCAAAACCGACACTTTTCAAACAGATTCTCTCTCTATTAGCCCTCATCGAAGACCGTAACAATATGCCGAGCAGCGCAGATGGCTTTCAGTTCATTAATCAAAGGCGACGGCTTTTTTCCCCCCCTTTTTTTACGATTCCACAAAACCGATGGTCTCCACCGACTTTTGGTTCATCATCTGAAACCGCTGCCGCCGCGCCTCGCGGTCCTTCATCAGCGCAGCCATCTTCTTCGCTTCCGACGTCTGCTCGTCCAGTTTGCTTTGCACCAACCGGAGTTGCGCCTCCGCGGCAATGTGGTGCCGGGAGAGCTCATCACGTAACGCGTCGATCAACACGTAGTCTTCGTCGACCACAAGCGACCAAGTGTCGGTCATGCCTGCCGGGGGCATCCAGGGTTCGCCCGCCACGGAGGCCGCTGCCGTTTTGGGATCCAGCTTGTGTTGGGCAACGACCACGCGCGACTGGCGACGTCGGCGGTGAGCGGCGGCACCTTGCGGGCTCAAGGGATTGAAGCTGTGTTCGGCAGGGCCGGCGCTCCGCGTGGATGCGGCAGCGGGGTCTGAGTCGCCACCGTGGTCGCTTGGCACAAACGTGGTGGTCCCGCGGCGGCCGCCACGGCGAGGAGCGGGTGGGGGACGGCTGCCGCCGGACGCCGCACTCATTGGTTGCGACATCGACAGACTAAGTGGATCGTCCTTCGTCGACGCCGGTGGCGCGCTGCCACTTTCTTCATCGAAGGCGCCAGTGGCGATGAAAGTCAGCCCCGCGCCTCCTCCTCCTCCTCCTCCTCCTCCGCCAGCGGCGGCGGGTGGTGGTTCCCCACTCGCCACCGATCCCGACGTCCCCAAAAAACTGTCGGACGAGCGTTCCGCGAACGCAACGAACGCAGCGTCCGCCGGCCCGCCAGCCGGCGGGGCTAGACTCGGTCCTCGCCGCCCCCCTTCCCCTCTTCCTTCGAGTGCGGGAGGCGGAATGATTTCGAACAGCCTCGATTCGTCGGATACCACGACCGCCGCGGCATCGTCTTCGCCGGAGGAAGACGAAGCGTCTGCATCGCCTCCCTTTTCAGCTGCGGCGAGCGCTTCCTCTGCCTCGATGGCCTTTTCTTCTGCCTCTTGTTCAAGGTCACGCTGTCTTCGTTCCTCCGCCTCGTCGGCGACGCGCTTCGCTTCGGCCTCAGAGCTTTGGCGCGCGATGCGCTCTTGCCGCGCGCGCCACCATTTCACCCAAGGGGTCTTCTCCCACAGCGCCACGATCTTTTCGCGGTACTTTTCCGCAAATTTTCGGAGGGCTTTGCTCAACTCGAACGCCATGAGGCCTAAGATCGTCAGCATCACGAAGACGTTCATGCCGACGATCACCACGGCGAGCGTCGCATACAATGCCGGGTTTCCACGGACAAACTCGATGAGCAATGCGAGGTTCAACGTGAGCACGATCGCGGCGAGACTCAGCGTTTCGACCTTGTTGAGCATCGTGGCCTCGAAGGGTTGTAGATGCATATGCGTCAGCAAGATCATACTCATACCCCACATGACCGCGTACAGCCGCATGGTATCATGCGTGACGAACACGCCCAAGATGATGACCATTAACTTTCGCATCAAAATGAACCCCTCCCAGAACCACAGTTTCGGGCGATAGCCAGCCACGTAGAAGGCAAACACCTTGAGGCCGGCCTCCGGCCCTTTGCGCCAGCGCGTCATAGTAATCGCAATGGTCACCACGAGGGGGACACCCGCGCCGTATGCGACGCCAAACCCTAACGCGGCGGCGCTATATGTTTGATGTTGCGCACTATCGCAGTCGATGCTCCGGTCTGAAAACAACACGGAACGCCAACCGCCTGGCGGATACTCTCGGGTTGGCGGACCATAGTTGATCGCGTCGCACTTGAGCATCAGGAAGCACTTTTGTACCATCGTTGGGTAGAGGAGCAAGAAGATGACGAGCGACGCCAAGAGAACCTTGTTGCCAAAGCTGCGTTGATTGACTTCGGCGGCGTCCTCTGCCTGCGCCAATTTTTCGCGAATGAGCGCCTCGTCCTGTTCGTCCTCCATGTGCATGTCATCGTCAAGCCCCGTTTGGGTGACGGAGGTGAACGGCTGGTCATCCACGACGAGCACGGCGGACGAAGAGGGCACGGGGACCACGAGTGCCGAGGCAGGCGCGCTATCCTGGGGAGAGAGGCAGAAGGCCGGTGTGGTGTGAGTCGGTTGGGCTCCACGGCGCAAGATGGAAGAGACGGTCGCACCACCAGGGGACCGGCCGGCGGGAGGATCGAATTCGCTTGGCACGGTCAAGAACGCGTCCGACATCGGCAACGGGCCCGCCGCAGCCGCCTCCTCTTCCTCTCCACCACCTTCCACCACTTCGGGATCGTCATCGGCTTTGCCCGCCGCTGCGACGGCTGCCGGGTTCATCGTCGAGCCACTGCTGCTGCCCTTCGTCGACTCGGACGATCGCGTCATCCTGGGATCGTCCAACGACCGCTTCATCATCGCCTCGACGATGCGCATGTCCTTCTTGGAGAGCAAACTTCGCAGGTTGGCACGCGTGTCGCCGACCCCACGAGTGCCGGGCTGTGCGCCCCGGAGAGGCGTCGATGCCGTTGGCGAGTCCCCATCGTCGCCGCCTGTGTTAATGTGGAGCATAATGGGCGCGTCGAGGGGCGCGGAGCTGTCGACGAGCATCGAGCTGTGCTGATGAGAACCGGACCCGCCGGAGTCGTGTCGGTGCGGCTGGCCGATGTGGGGATCAGACGACGAGGAGGTGACCGCGTCGACACGACCCATCATCGCCATCATCGAACCATCGGCGTCGGCAGAGGTGGCCTCCTCGAAATTCACCGCCAAGGCCCAGTCGTTGGTGGACTCGTCGTGAGCCGCTTGCGCGGCGGTGGGCTGGGGCAGGAAGTCGGAAATCGAATCGCGCCTCGTCGCATCGGGCGACGAGCTGCTAGGGTTGGACGGCGGGAGCGGCAGACCGCCGCCGTACCGAAAACTCATCCGGCGCCCACCGGAGGGCCGGAAGTCGGGAGAGCCGTTGTTCGCCGCAAGCACGTTGCTCACCGTGCCGTTATGCTCCTCCTTGTTGGGGGTGGTTGCCGAGGAGGTGCCCATCATGGCATCGACGTCGTCGAAACCACCCGGGACGGATCGTTGCGCCCCACCGCCAAACCGCTCCAGGGGATCCATTAGCGCGCCGTAGCCCGCCTTGGCGGCCGTCGCGTCGTCGTCGATGAAATTCTCCGGCACATCGGAGGGGTCGCCATGCAAGGCGCCACCCAAGATCGCCATTCGGGACGCGGCGGAGGGGTCGCCCATCATGTCGTCATCCTCCTCTCCATCAGCGGAAGCCGCGGCGAAGACGCCGCCGCCGCCGCCGAGATAGCCACCGCTCGCGCCGCCGTCACCACGAGGCTGCGGCCGCTGCTGAGCCATGTAGCTGAGGACGTCTTGATCGCCGGCGTCGCCGTCGGCGTACCCGAGAACGCGCCCTTCCGCCCCGATGCTGCCACGGCGGACTCCCGCGACATTAGGGTCCTCTCCACCATCGCCATCGTCGGCTCCCATGGATCGCCGCCGGCCCGTGCGAACGGCGGCCATGCCGGTCCGCATCCTCCCCGTCGGTGCCACGGGCATGATCGGCGAGAACTCGGAGGACATTTCGGCCTCGTCAATGGACCGCCGGTGACCACCGCCTGCCTGATCCGCCGCATTACCGCCGCCGCTGCCGCTCAGCGGGTTGCCCAACATCACGCTGTCCATGTCGATGGCATCCCCGAACTGGTCTTCGAGCTTTTGTAAGCGTTTGGCATAGACGGCCTTCCGGCGAGCCAAGAAAAGCAACACCTTTCGCGTTTGCGCGGTGACCTGGAGTCGTCCCACCAGCTTCATGGCACTCACCACGTGGTCGACGTCGCGGTGGGCCTTCACCAGCACCTCGCGGCGCGTGATGTACAAGGGATCGACGGGCTGAGGTCGGCTATTGAGAAACTCCGGCCCCCATTCCAGCACCTTGTACCGCTCCTCGCGTTCTTGCTCCGTACGATAAGGGGTGTAGTCGGGCGCGATCTCCTTCTTTTTATTCCGTTCTCGGATTTCGGCGTACTTGAGCGCGGCGACCGCGCCGATGCTGAGAACCCACGGCATCGTAATCACAGCGATGAAGGCGGAGTGGAAATTGGGCCTCAGGAGGCAGTCCAAGGCCGCGAGCGAGGACGGGTCCGCCGATGAGGCCGCACTCTGATAGCCCGCCATCGCGAGCACGGCATCCGGTAGCTGCGAGACTACGGAACCGAGCTGTGAAGACACTTGCAAATGGTTCAACAAGATCTTCAACAGCACGGGCAGCACCGAGCGCTTCGCCGCTCGAAGGGACGTCGTGATCATGAAAGCGACGGCCAAGATGATGACGATGACGACGAGCAGCAGGATGACCACGTTGGGGCCGATTGGCCCGCAACCGACGCAGTCCGCGCCTGCGTGCCCGTAGCCGTCGCTGCATATGGTGCATCGGGGACCCTGATAGCCGGAGACGCACTGTCCATCGGAGCAAGCTCCCGGTTGTCCGTACGGCGCGGCACAGCTGTAGATTGAATAACTCGCCACGGAGGAGCGCCAGTAGCCTGGCCGCAGCGAGAAGATCTCAGAGCCATTGCAGGTGGCTTCTTGTGGGCAGGGGAAGCATTGCAGCGTGCCGAGCGCGCCGTATTGCGTCGGTTCGCACAGTCCGACCACCATGTCATCTGAGGCGACCGATCGCACGCCAGGGGCGGAGAACTCCACGCGATAGGTGGACCCATAAAGCCCGCGCATCGTCACTTGGGTGAAGTCGAAGGTGCCCTCAGGGCTGCGAACGACAGTCTGATTGGTGATGCGTTCCCCGTCGAAGAAGGACGCCGTGCATTGCAAGACGAGCGTCTTCTTCGTGTCCAATTTGCGGACGACGTTGCCGCTAATATCCAGGACGTTGATGGAAGGCTGGCGAGGCAACAAGGGCACGCGGTTGTTAATCACGGAAGTCGGTTTGACGAGCAAGTTGAGCTGATAGGGCTCGCCCTCCGTGACGCGCAAGGTCAACACGGTCGACCATGCTTCAAAGAAAAAGGACAGCCTCACGATGCCGACAGGCGGCCTCCTCAGGGAAATGCCACCGAAGGTCACCACCCCTCCAATTGCCGTGGCCGTGGACGCGGCCAGCAGCAGGAAAGAAGAAGGGTTGATGCGCATCTCGCGCTCCGTGGCCACGTACGATAGCATTTCCACGCGAATTTCGCGATCCACCGTATCAAAATAGAGCAACGACTGTGTCTCGTTGTCGGTGACGTGTATCAGTGTCGGGAGGAGGGTCACGGTGTCCGCGCTCGCGTAGTCCACCGTGATTGCTGGGGATCGCACGGCGAGACCCGCGGCCAGACCAATGAGCTGCCAAGGCAGTTGAACCGTGAAGATGAACGCATCGACGGACAGCTGCAGCCACCCAGCCCCACCGGACGCGCGACGTCCGGGAACGATGCCGTTTTCAACCGTTTTTGCGGGAACGGGGCAATAGACGACTTGCGGCGACTCCCACGTGGCGGCGACGTCCAAGAGCACGCCACCCGAGGCGGCGTCCGTGAACCGGCATGTCAACGCGGACGATTGCACAAAACCAAATCCCGTCACCGTGATCGAGGATCCGCCCAGAATGCTGGAGAAGGTGTCGCCACGCGCCGCTCGCGCATCGAGCGGTCTTGGCGTCTGCACGCGCTTGAGCAAGTTTACGTTTCGTGTCGCCGTGGAGAACTGTCTCACCTCGACGGTCTGACCTAAACAGTTTTCATCGCCCCCTGCGGGCGCCTCACACATGACCCGGAAGGTGTCGATGAATTGAGCAGGGAAGGCACGCCGCGGATCGCCAAAGGTGCAGGCGAGGTCGCTCGCGTTGACGAAACCCTCACCGTAAACGATGACCGGTGTGCGGCCGGTCGTGTCCACCACGGTAGGTCGGAACGCCTCGACGGCGTAGCTAGTGACTTGCGTCAAGGAAATCGTCTCCGACGTCACGATGACCAACTGCATGCGCTTGATGCTGGGCACGCTCAGAATGGCGTCCGCTCGCTCCGAACTGAATCCAATCGACGAGAGGTCTGCTTTTCCGCGAATGGCCAGCGGACCAGCCGGTCCCGTCGACGTCGAAACCTCCGCAGCAGCCTCGAAAGCGCGCCGCAGGCCACCCCCCAACCGGCCCCCAGGAGTGTTGGCGGCCGATCCTGTGGAGGTGGAAGAAGCAAAGGAGCCCAATTCGGCGGAAGTCGCAATGGAAGACGAGAACATCACCACTTTCGCGATGCTCGTGGGTTCCTTGTTGACGCTGATCGACATCCAGATCATGCCGAGGTCCGGCTCGATGGTGAGCGGGGCAATGCGGAGCGTTTGCATTAACCGCGATGTCTTGAACGGCGGCGCGGTACTAGCGGCCCCGACGGTGCTGCTGCCCGTCGTGCTAACGGACGAGGTTGCGGCGCCCTTGAATGCGAACACCCCCTCGGAAGCCATGGCCGCAGTGGCGGCCGGAAGGCCGGACGCGATTGCCAGCCGGGCCATGGCCACACCATGCGGGGCCTCGATCGCGAAGAAGAGGTGCGACGCGTGGATGCGCATCGAGTGCGCGGAGAGGCAGAAGCGTGGCGCGACCGACGTTACGCTAGAGGAAGAACCCGCCGCCGCGGTCGGTTGCTGGTTCACGCCACCGGTAACCATGTCGAGCGCGGCGCTTGCTGACACGCAAAATGGGATCGGCAGGGAGACCTGATTCAGCACTTGCTTGACGGTCCAACGGGTCAATGTGGTGTCCGTGACCAGGACGACGATGGTCCACTGTCCACGGTACGTTCCGGCAACGTAAAAAACGAGCACGGAGGGGGTCGGCCCGACCGACGAGGAGGAGCTGTTGGCCGACGACGTAGCATTGCCTCCTGCCGTCGCGGGTGCGGCGGTGGTGGTGGTGCCGTTGAGGGGCGCTGCCGTCGTCGTCGCCGTGGCGGTCGCCGTTGCGGTGGTCGTCCCGCCTGCGGCGGACGCCTCCGCCGTGGTCGACACCGCGACCGTGATCGCCGTGGCCACGGATAGCAGGTTGGATGGCAGGATCAGCGTCGCCACGTGCACCGTCGCGTTGAGATCGAGCGATGCCGTGGCGGGATCCGCCGCAACTCCTGAAGTTGTGATGACGGCGACATCGCCGCTGCTGAGCAAGACGGCTTCCCTCCGGGTTGGAAAGACGCCGGTTCCAGTTGCCGTGGCCTGTTCCGATGCGGCGGCGGTGCCGACGGAAGGCAAACGAACCATGGCGACGACGCTGAAAGGCCACCGCGCCCGCAGTCGCGGGATCTCGTCGAGTAGGCGAGACACGACGTAAGGAGTCGGATTGTATAGGAACGTGTCCGCGGCCGACGTTCGCTTCACCGACACCCCTGCAGACGAATCAGTCGCGGCGGTCGTGAGCCTCGTGGCATTCGGCCGCTGCCGCGTCATCGTCAGGTTCAGCAGCGACGTGACCAGTAGCGGCGTGCAGGTGGCGTCGCCCCGCCGGAGAAGTACTTTTCGCAGCGAGATCGTGTTGATCGGCGCACGAACAGACGTCGCCAGCAGCCAGATTTCCACGTGGCCTCCAGCGACCGGACTCGTCACTCCTCCGCCTCCGTTCGCGTAGGCGAGGTCAGATTCGTCCTGCGATGCTATGCTGTTCCGGAGCAGCGCCGCGCTTACACCTGATGAACTCAACGACGGCAGCAGCAGCTGAGCAAACAATGCGGATCCGTACAGTTCGGTGGGGAGTGAGCGGCTGGACGGGGCAGCGGCCGAAGCTCCCGGGGCCGGTGTAGTCGTGGTGGTAGTGGATTGCGTCGTGGTGGTGGTCACGGTTCCATTTGTGCGATTCGGCGCCGTTCCGTTTCCGCTGTTGATTGGCGTGCCAGCCGACGACGAGGATGTCGAAGACGTTGCGGCTGACGATGCGGAGGATGTCGCCGCCGCCGCCAACGTCACTGCGGTGGCGTTGTCAATGTCAAGTCGCATGCACAGCGTGGGGTCCGCGAGCACGTATACGATGCGGTTGTCGCTATCGAACAGAGTCCCTCTTGCCCTTCGGTTGGGGTTCTTGCCACCTGAGAACAGCATGACGTCGGCCACGCGCGTGGGTGGCACGTTGCGCGACGAGCAGGTGTCGCCAATGTGGCCGTCAGAGCAAGCATCGCAGTTATCGCCATCCCAAAATCCGTTGAGGGAGTCCGCGAAGCATGTACACTCGCCAGTCGACTGATCACATCCTCCGTGATTATTGCAAGGACATGGCAGCGTGCACGCGGGGCCAAACCACCCCAATTTGCAATTCACGCAACCGGTGTCGACGTCGGCGTAATGGCCGTTGTCGTCATCTTGGCATTCGCAACTTCCCGTCTGCGGATTGCACTGCGCATTGTCGAGTTTGAGCGACGCGCGGCACGTTTCACGAAGACAGTGCACGCTGCAGTTGAGTTGATAGTAATCTGGGGCGCACGTGCACGAGCCGCTGCCCGTCGCGCCATGGCTGCACGTGCCGTGATCGGAGCACACAGACGAGAGGCAAGTGCCAACCGTGCTGATGCATCGGCTCTCGCCTGCGACGACGGTCCATTTGCACGATGAGGCGATCGCGCCGGCGGCAGCGGCTGCGGCGGATACCACCGCTGATTGGATGTTGCATTCGTCAACCGTTGCCGCGGCGAGGCATTTCGCATCCGTGCAGTTGGCTTGCTTGACGCCGGGGCACGCCGTGTCGCAGTCAGGGCCGGCCCAGAAGGCGTCGCAAACACAATCTTTCCCCGTGGTGACCCCGCGGACGCACAAATCGGCGCAAAGTGGTCCGTGAAAACCGGGCTGACAGCGTTCGCACGCCAAACCTCCGAACTTGCCGTCACATTTGCACAGTGCCGTGAGACGGTCGCAGTCGCCGTGGCTGTTGCATGGGTTCCCGACGCCGCCGGGGCACGTTAGCTGGCAGGAGAGGCCCGCATAGCCAATGGGACACACGCATGTGCCGTCCCCAAGGGAGCCGTCGCGGCACGTGCCGATGGCGCTGCAAACCAAACCTGTCAAAGGATTCGACGGACAACGCACGGAACAGTCTGTCGTGGCAAACGTCGCGTAGCATCGGCATGTGGCCGCGGTCCCCGAGAGTTCACAGGTACCGCGGAAGGAGCACGGCTTGTCCAACGCCCCGGGGCACACGGCCTCGCAAGAGCGCCCGAGGTAGCCTCGTCGGCATAGGCACGTCCCATTGCCTGGTCGATGTGACATGCAATAGCCACGGGCGCGACACGCTGGGATGCCGAGTTTACTCGGCGGGCACACGCTCACGCAGTCAGGGCCATACAGGCCGGCGTCCGGGCAAAGAATCGAGTTGCAGTCACCGCCAGAAAATTCGCACGCGGTGCCGCAGTATCCAGGCTCGCACTGGCAGTAGCCTTGGTAGCAACTTCCTTTCCCGCTACAAGGAGCCTGCTGACCGAGCGACGGGGAGTAGCCCAAAGGACACGCGATGCCGCAGTCGGTGGACTCGAAGGCGGCGACGCACTGGTCACACTCTTTTCCCTGCCACTGCCCCGTCGCGTTGGTCTGCGTGTTGCACGTGCAGGTGCCGTTCGACTGGCACACGCCGTGACCGTTGCATGGGAACTGCGCCCCTCCTGGGCACTCCACGTTACACAGCTCCCCAGACCAGCCAAGGAAGCAGAAGCAAACGCCGGTTCCGTTGATGCCATCGTCGCACGCGCCATTGACGCAGCGGCACGGTTGGCACTGCGGTCCAAACCGTCCAGGTTGGCAGGCGTCGCACGCGGGGGCGGTGAAGCCAGCCTGGCACGTGCAATACGCACTGCGCTCTAGCGAGAAGCAGGTGCCGTGGTCGTTGCAAATAGTCCCGGAGACAGCACCTCGCGGACAGCCGGCGCTACAGTCGGCGAGCATATACCCCGTGTCGCACGTACAAATACCGGTTCCCGTAAGGCCTGCGTTACACACACCGTGGCCAGTGCACGCCTTGCCAGACGAAGGAATGCCCGGGCAGAATTGTGAGCACGCTTGACCCCACCAGCCAGCCGCGCACTCCTGGCACAGCGTGCCGTTCCAGAAGCCTTGGTTCGTCGACCGGTAGCAAACGCACTTTCCCGTCCCACCGATGCCTTCATCGCAGAGGCCCCTCCCATTGCATACCACTCCCGCGACCGCGGGGCACGACTTGTCGCACTTTTGTCCATAGTAGGTCTCGATGCACGTCGCACAGTCAGGTTGGCGGAAGCGGCCGAGTTGAGCATCATTCTGGCACTGGCACGTGCCGTCGCCAGACTTGCCCATGTTGCAAATACCGTGGCCGTAGCAAGGCACACAGCTCCCGGGGCATCGCGAAAGGCAATCGGCGCCATAAAAACTGTATTCACAGTCGTTGCACGCGGGTCCGGTCCAGCGGCCGGCATCGTCGTTGCTCACGCAGCGGCAGGTGGCATCTGGGGAGCACGTGCCATGGCCGCCGCATTGCACGCCACTCGCGAAGGGGCACTGCTGATTGCACTGAACACCGACGTAGTCGCCACGACAAACGGTGCAATTGACGCCGGCGAAGAAGCCATCGACGAGGTTCGCGGCGCACGTGCACTGGCCAGCGGTGTTGCAAACGCCATGGCCGGAACAAATGGCCCCTCCAGACGACACCGGGCACTCAATCTGGCACGCCGTGCCACGGTACGCGGACGAACACGAACAAGAGCCGTCCGCAAGGCAGAAACCATGGTCCGAGCAAACGCGATTCTGTCCATCGACCGGACAAACAATTTCGCACGCATTCCCTGCGTAGCCCAAATTGCAGAGACACGACGTGTTCGAGACGCAGAGACCCCGGTGATAGCACGCGTTGCTCTCTCCGCCAGGGCAGTCGTACTCGCACGTGTCCCCAATGCGGCCCGCGTTGCAGAAGCACCTCCCGGAACCGAACTGCCCATCGGAGCACAGTCCTTTGTTCGAACATATCGCGGCCGTCGTCGGATGCGCGGGACACGGGATGTCGCAGCCGGATCCCCAAAACCCAGGACAGGTGTTGCACGTGGGCCCCGTCGTGTTGCAGTTCGAACCACACCAACCGAAGTCGCACTGGCATCCAACCGTGCATTGCCCATGACTGGAACATAGGGTGTTTCCCGGTCCTCCGTAGTAACAACGAGCGTTGCAAACCGGTCCGCTCCAATCTTGCGAACAGACGCCGCAAGAGGTTCCGTTCCAGTGTCCACGGACATCGTCGTCGAAGCACGTGCATCCCCCGGTCCCCAAGGGCCCTCCCGCCAAGCTACAAACGCCTCGGTTGTTGCACGGACTACCAACGCCTCCGGGGCAGACAAACTCACACGTGTTGCCGTAGTAGCCCTTGAAGCAGCCACAGGTGCCGTTCCCATAAGGGCCTTCATAGCAAACGCCCCGAGTTTCGCCACCGCACGGCCGCGCGGCTCCGCCAGGGCATACGCCATCGCAGTTAAATCCATATTGTCCTGGAAGGCAATCACCGCACGCGGCGCCGGTCCAGTTGGTGTAGCAACGGCAAACGCCGACGCCGATGTCGCAGACGCCGTGGCCGGAGCAGCGGCGGGTGATGTTATCAAAGCCGGGGCCGAGGCCGCAGAGGTGCCGGTAGCCTTGGGCGAAGTCGACCAGCGGCACCACCAGCGAGCCGCGCAACGCTGGTAGGTCCGCCGTGCGTCGAAAGACTCGAGCGAGTTGGACGCCGTAAAAGCCGCTGTCAACAGACTGCGGAAAGCGAGCGAGCGCCGAGGCGTTCGCGGCGGAAATGTTCGAAGGCACCGCGCCTTGAATCAATGACGTGAGAATCGGCGGAACGAGGCCTTCGTTCACGAGCGAGAAGTCTGCGATCGGTGAGCTTTTGTTGAACTTGTTGATAACGACCACCGACATGTTGTAGCCGAATCCCGTCCAGCGCGTGCAGTTGAGCACGCTGAACAGGGCGCGGCCGAAAATAAACTGCGACGACGCCGAGAAGAAAGCGGTCCCGATGCTCCATTGAGTGGCAGCCATCGCGAAGGGTGTCGTGGAAGAAAATATAAGCGCGTTGAAATCCACGTCTCGCATCACGGAGGACATCGTCGAGGGGTAGAACTGACTCCGCTCCGGGGATCGAACGTGCCGGACTCGCTCACACTTGACGGTGTCGAACAAATCTCCCGTCACGTTATGCCTGGTCCCTTTGGCGGGTACAAAGCGCACGTTGGCGCCCTCGTTGCCGAATCCCCATCCGGAGATGAGCAGCGTCGTTCCACGACCCATCGTGTCACAGCGCGACGCGTGCGGGAAATTGTCATCCGGACAGCCCGTGACCGAGACGACCACTGGCTGATTGTCGAAACTCAACCGAGTGTCTGAGAGGTCCACGTGGGCCTCCGCGGTTTCCACGGAAATGGGCAAGTTGTACCCGTCCCCGGCGCAGCGCGCATAGAGAATGCGGACCGGGCTTCCGGTGTCGTGCTGCGTCGCACATGGTCGCTCGCCGACTTTCACGACGGCGCCCTTGAAGCCAAAGTTGACACCAAGAATCGTGATAACATCCTCACCGGACGAGCGGCACCCGCTGATGTGCGAGCCGCGGCTATCGAGCGTCTTCGTTCCAGAAGGAAGGCACGCCGAAATGCTGACGACCGCGGGCCGCGAGGTACATAGCGCATCAATGATGGGGATCGAGACGTTTTGAAGGGTCGGTCGGTACGCCGCTTCGTGCAACGGGAGGGCGGTGATGGGCGCCCCTTGATGGGCTGCGTCCATGGTGTCCAACGCGTTCTGAGTCAGCGGACCACGATCGACCTTGGTCTCGATCGTGAACGCGTACGGCCACTCTAGTGACACGTTCGTCATCAACGCCAAACCCCGGACCACCTCCGTGGTCCACCGTCGGCCGGAGTGGCGATCCGTCACAATGGCGACGCGCGGCGGCATCATCGAGGAGCAAAGTGGCACGAAGAATCGGTCGACGAGAAGCATCGATAGCGATGGGATGAGCACCCGGTCGCGACGCTGACTTTGGATAATGAGGTCCGGATCGCTGCGCCATTCCACGTGATGCGGGTGCGACGCGATGCGAATGCTAGGCCGCGCCGGCACCGATAGCAACCCTCGACCGACACTCAAGAAGAGAGTGCCATTCACCGCAGAGGGGAGCCGATATTGAGGCTGATCCTGCCGACCGCTTTGGCCATCAAAGGAGCATCGGACGTGGCACGGGTCGAGCAGCACGGCGGATGAAGAAATCGACTGCTGCCAAGGCGACGACGCCAAATTCGGAGAGTAATCTGCCGCCCCGGAGTACAGGGTATCGTCGTCGTCCGTCCCATCGTCGACTGGTCCAAACATGGCCCGCCGATTGCTGTCGAAGCCAAACCGCGACTGCAACGCATCGATCTTGGTCATGCCCCGCTTGAGGATGCAACGGAACTCACCCCGTTGGGTGTACCTGGCGATCATTGCCGCGACGCTCTGGGACATGGCGACGACAAAGTCGATGGTGCCTTCACGAGTGGAATTGCTCACGCAGGGTTCCAGAACCGTCAGCGGCCCAGTGGCCGCGTAGTTTGGGCACGCATAAAACGTCACGCCGGGCAACGCGGCGGTGAGTCTGTCTGACTGCCAGCCGCTGACGATAGAGAGACGCGCCGGCGTCGTGTTCACGTAGACCCGATTTCGAGGGTAGTACCGACCGGGGAACAAGAACTCTTCGGGAAGGCGCTCCGCGTTCGGCAAGAGCGCAGCGTTTTGAGGATCACCACCGGCGGGCGTCGCCACGTTCGTAAAGGGCGCCAAGGCCAACGGTGCTTGCATGGCCGTTAACGTCACGATGGGCGACTCCGTGGCCAAAAGCAACCCCTCTTCACTGAACATGTAGCGCTGGGATGCCGCGTTGCCCGCGACGGATCCTAGCTCCGGCAGGACGTCTGTGGTTCCACCACCGGCGACTTCGAAAGCGGGCATGGCGCGGCCGCTCATGGTGGCAGGCGAACGTACCGACAATTGTCGCCGGCGGCTTCGTGGCGCGTCCTTGAAGTCGTAGGCGCGAGTCCAATCCACTGGCGCCACGTTGACGGTCGCGACGACGGCACCGCCTCCAACCTCTTCGCGCGATGACGGGGACGTGGCGGCCGAGAGGAACGCCGTAAGATTGGCCTGACCGGTCCGCCACGCCCCCGTCACGAGGTTTCCGAAGCGATCGTACATAACGACGATCGGCCGCACGTCCCACGCCATGCCCAGCGATTCGTACCGTTCTAGCATCCGCACCGCGGTGCCATCCCGCTGCGTGGCTTGGCCACTCGTGATGAGATCCTGCGAGCTGAGTGCGTCACTGCGGCCATAGAACGACGCGCGAGTCGCGGTCGAACTTACCACCGTGAGTCGTGCTGGTCGATCCGGAACCACGTGGGTCCAAAATGTCGCGACTTTGATGGACGAGCCGACACTCGAAGGGGTCGAGTAGTTCAACGGTGGGCTAACGAACACCGCCCATGCGTACGAACTGATATCAAAGTTGTACGTGTTGACGGTCAGTTGGAAGTCGAACTCGGCCTCGCCCCGGCTTCCCAGAGCGAACGGAAGCGGATCTGTTGTGTCCCAGTGCGTCTTCTTTGGGTCAACGGTGATCCTGCAACTTGGCAACATGGTGCCACGGGATCCATATCGCACCGTCGCCGTGGCCGTCGCGCAGTCGAAGTACGCCATGGTAGTGGCAGCGGTGGAATCGAGCAGCAAACCTGCTTGATAGAAGCTCGCGCCGGCAAGTGTCACCCCTGACGATCCTTGTTGATACAGCGACATCGTCGTGGCGGTCGCATTCGCTCCGCGGAGCAAGCCGACGGTGAAGGTGTACAAGGTCGGGTCGGCGCGGCCAACGGGGACGCCGAGAGCGTCCAACAGGCGACCGCGAACGACGAACGACGTCGTCGGCGTGACGATGGGAGAAGGAATGGGGTTCGACAGTTCGAGGCGCGCGGCCCGCGCCGAGAGCATGGTGGTGGCGCGCGCCACGTACCGCGGATCGTCCCGCAGAGGCAACGTCAGGGGTCGCGCAAACACCGAGGCTGGTCCGTAGTAACCCGCGCGGAATCGCACGGCAGGGCAGCGAATGGTCGGTGGTGCTGTTGTTGCTTGCGTCGTCGCGGACGTTGGCACGCACCGAGTCGCTTGCGGCAACGACCAAGCCGGCTTCGCGAAGAGCACGAGAGTGTCGGACGGCAGAAGTGACCGGATGTACGCGGCGCTGAGCGCGTCCCCTGTGGTAGGCTGATACCGCAACGCGCCGGTGAGCGCATCGCCCTGGCGTTGCATCATCCGGCGATTGGACGGAATGGAGCCCGCTTCGATGGCGACGATGTGGTAGGTGATTGGTTGCCCGGCAAAGGCGCTGCGATTCGGTGCGAGTCCCGACGATGCCGGCGCGAATTCAAAGCGAAGGTCGGGGACAAAAACTTGCGACAGGGCGGGACTCGTGGAGAGCAGTTGATAGCCCTGCGACAAAAACCAGCGCTGGTAGCATACACGGTAATTGCCACCTTCGGTGACGCCTTGCGGGAATCGCACGATCACCCGTGCGAGGCCGGTCGCTCTCGAACTCCGCACGATGCCGTAGCTCGCGTGATTCGTAATCTGCAGTCCGCAAACGCGGCTAAAGTGGGGCTCTTGGCGAGGCGTCGCCAGGGTCATTTGCTGCGGCCAGTTCGTGTGGATCGACACCGGGGTCTGGAAGGGGACTTGATTGTAGGCCGGGAAGATTCCGTCGGTGCGATTGATGCGGCCAAGGGTGTCCCATCGACTCGGATGCGTGGCCGTGTGCGGCAGCCACTGCCCCAACGCGCCGAACATGTGAGGCGCGGTGAGGTAGTCGTTGAGCGTGTCGCGGCGCAGACGTTCGTGTAGGCCACTGCACGTTGCTGACCGTCGCAGAAACGATTTCCCCTCTTCGAAAACGGCAGCGTCGATGACATGGCCGTATTTCAACAAAAGAAAACGGTCGCCGGTCGCGAAGGTGGTTCCCGAGGTGGCCACAGGGAGGTACCAAATTGACACCCCTCGGGTCATGTCCCGCGGCTGATTCAGCAGGGCAGCGGGGGCTTGCTGCATGAAGACGCGGAGCGTGGCGTGGGAACCTGCGACGAGCACCGAACGTGGTCCGAGAACCGCGCCTGGGGATGCGAGGGTTGGCAAGGGGGATAAATCTGCCGGGATCAGGAAGTCGGGGTGGTCGTCGTACCTCTTGAGAGCGGCGTCGGCTCCCGTATACGTCGGCCCCGTGGCTCGCAGCCGAAAGCGCTTGATCTTCACCCACGCGGTTTCGGTGATCGGAGGTAACGATCCTGGGGTATTTTGTCCTGCCCGGCGGTTGACGAGCGCCTTCCTCTCCCACTGGATGGAATAGACGCCGGCGAGGCTGACGTTGGTGGCGGATGGATTGAAGATTTCCAAGCCGCCGAGGCCGTTGATCTCCGAGAAGAAAAGGTCCGTCGGGGTGCACGGGAAGTACGGATCCGAGGTCTTGACGAGAGCGACCGCGTCGCGCTCGGAGGACAAACCGATGCCGCGGATGGTGAGATTGAACCCGCGGCCGACCGCGGGGTACTCGGCGGGGATCGACCGTGTCGCCGATCCACGAGTTCGTAATCGTACTGCATTAGGGTTGTTAATGGAATCCAGCGCGACGTCGGTCAGATAGTCAATCGTGGATTGATCTTGCGCCTCGATGCCGAATATCTGCGCTCCCGACGTCGTGGAGGTCACGTTGATGACGAGGGGCAGCTGGCGAGGGTCATTGGGCAACTGATGCAGCACATAACACGTCAAGTAGGTTCCCGCATCCACCGCAGAAACATTCCAATGGGTCTCGACGCGCCCCCTTGGTGAAAGAGACAGGGAGGGCCCTACGACCCGCGCCGGGCGCGTGAAGCGTTTCGCGAGTGCCTGAACGGGGACGGTCGCGTTCCGACACGTTCGTGCGCCGGGTAGCGACTTCGTAATGTACACGGTATCGCGCGAGAGGTCAAGACCATCGCCGAACACGATGAGGCGAATGTCCTTCCCAGCGATCGCGGTCGACATCCGAATCGAGTCCACTCCGCGTTGCGCGATGCGGGACGCGCGACCAAATATGGGCAGGGTCGCGTTGTATCCGGAGTGACGGGGCCACAGCGATGGATCCACGCCGCGGTTGGCACCGGGGGCGCGAGCGAACATCGTCCCCGTCACGTGAATCCAACGATTAACGTTGGTCAGCGTATCCGTCGAAGACGCGACGGTGCTCCGCTGCACATATTGAGCGCGGGTAGTCGCGAGATCGGCGGTGGTGTAGGCCTTATAGCAAACGTAAAACGTCGCCGCTTCCGAGACGCGTCCCTCGAAGACCACGTGGCCAGCATCGGGAAGGTCATTCCAAGCCGACTTGATCCGCACAGCGCGCATCGGCCGGATCAAACGATCCGTCGAGGATAGAGGCCACTCTCCAGAATCCAACCCGGAGCAGCCGCCACTTTTCCCTCGGCCAGTGCTCACGGCGTTGTCGGGAGTGCCCCATGGCTGCACGACTTCCACGAGATGCATGGCGTCGCGGGCGGCGTGCAGACCGGTTCCATTCACGCTGATGGTAAACCGCGCATTCGCCACGGCGCGTTCTCGCGGTAAACGGAGGGAGTTCACCTTGACCACGGGTGCGACGAAGAACGGATCGCCAATAGCGAGACGGTCCGAGTTGCGGTAAAACGACGGTCGGCCGATGGCGGTCGCATCCGCGACCCAAGACCGGAAGCACACCGTATACGTTCCAGACGCCTTCACGAACGCCTGCACGAGCATGGTCTTGCCATCCGGCGCAGACGTCACAGGAACGACGCGATACCCAAACGATTGCAGATAAATCAACGACGCGTTGCATACCTTGGGAAAACGTACAAGCCACAAGTCGTCCCGCATCGACGCGTTCAGTCCGTCGCCTCGAAGGAGGATGCGGACGAGACCCGCGGTAACGAGGGGCGCCACGGTCCCCTGGAAGCGATAAGGCAAGGGCCGCGCGTCGGCATCCACGACCTCGTACCGGTCCACGGTATCGCGGACGCACATGCGATGCGCCAGGGCGACGTGCCTCGACATGTGCCGCGGTCGGTAGCACACGAGGTAGCATCCGGCGACGGGAATAGAGACGTTGAAACTAGCCACGCGGGCGAATGGCACTCGCCGAGGCGTGGCCAAGCCCATAGGCCGGTGCGGCCGGAACACCACGGTTCCCCTCGCACCGCCTGGGGCTAACGCCGAAGCGTTACAGTGCGTGCCGTCCAGCACAAACACAACGTCGTCTTCCTTTGAGTTCAAGCCGTAGCCGTGGACGCTGAATCGTTGACCGCCCACGATGCGATCGCTGCGGAAGGTCGGGTTCGTCACCGGATCGAAGGCGTCGAGCGGCGCCGCTTCCATAATTCGCGGCCATAGGGACGTGCGATTGACCCACGCCTCGAGGAACGCTTCTCCCAGCAGCCGCGGCGCCAGCCCTGGCGCGACGTAGCACACCTGATGGGGTCCAGAGGATTCCGTAACCACGCGGAACGAAATGTTGTTGTTGTCTCCGTAGCTTAAGACGTTCGACCAAACAGGGAACGTCAGGGTTGGCTGCAG
>ERZ1292630.1547-Hain-H41-02um-R3-1547-length-22497-cov-4_pt1 | contig 22497 bp, 17 predicted proteins | sample MGYA00564408_ERZ1292630 | MGnify/ENA primary metagenome ERZ1292630 (study PRJEB36523, sample SAMEA6512641) | groundwater metagenome | collected 2019-01-08 | study: AquaDiva: Metagenomics assemblies of 32 groundwater samples
TCCGCGTCACCACGGGACCGGGCTTCAAGGGAGCACGACTCGAGGTCACGACACCGGACGCCGCGATCGCCGCCACCGGAACCACCTTCGCGGTGATCCTGGAACGAACCGGCACCTGCGTCTGCGTTTTCGAGGGAACCGTCGCGGTCGGACCGCGCGGCACCGCGCCGGCGCCCGTCACGAGCGGAAATCTCCGCTACGTCTTCCGCGATGGGAGCCCGCCCGCGGACAAAGAGATGCGGGACATGGAGCGGGTGAAATTGGCGATGTTTCACGACGCGCAATTGGAGGAGTTCAACCGCCCGAAGTAGCACCCGCCCCCCGCATTGACCAACACCCCCAGGTGGTGAGAAAATTACCACCTCATGAACCTACTCATCGTTCGCCATGGCATCGCCGTAGAGCGGGGCGACCCGGCCTACCCCCGGGACGACGACCGTCCGCTGACCCCCGAGGGGATGCACAAGTTCCGGATCGCCGCGCGGGGACTGAAGGAAGTCGCCCCGAGCCTGGAGCGGATCGTGGCAAGTCCGCTCATCCGGGCACGCCAGACCGCCATGATCCTCCGCGACGCGGTGGCCCCCAGCCTGGAACTGGCGATCGAGCCGCACCTGGAGCCGGGGGGCGACTTCGACGCCACCGCCAGGGCCCTCCTGGCCTTCCAGGAGGAGACGATCGCCATCGTCGGCCACGAGCCCCACGTGAGCGGCTTCACGGCCTATCTGCTGGCCGGACCGCAGAGCCACGCCTCGTTGCTGTTCAAGAAGGGGGCCGCGGCCCTCGTTACATTTCCGGGGCGCCTGCAGCCCGGAGCCGGGACTCTCCAGTGGCTGATGCAGCCGGGCGCGCTCCGCGCCGTCGCGCGCGACTGACCGGGCCGGGGACTCCATGGCTTCCTCCTTTACCGAGCAAGAGATCAAGTTCCGCCTGCCCGAGGGGGGCGATCCTGCGCGCGTCATCGCCACCATCGAGGCCGCGGGCTTTCGCCTGGAGCCTCAGGCGGACGTGACGCACGAGGACCGCTACCTAGACACGGAGGACTGGACGCTCTTCCGCGCGGGGATCGCGTTGCGAGTTCGCGCCAATGGGCAGAGCGTGCGGCTGGAAGCGAAGACGCTTCGCTCGCGAAGCGAGGAGGCCATGGTCCGGACCGAGTGGACGCAGGATGCGCCCGCGGCCGCAGCCGAGGAGCTGTCGTGGACATTTGAGGCGCTTGGCGCCGGACCGGTAACCGCGCTTCTCTTCCCCGTGCGCGGACTCGGCATTCCTGAGCGGCTCCGAGTAGTCGCGCGCATCCGGGCCGAGCGCGAGTGCTTCCGATGGCTTCGCGGCGACGATTTGCTGGGGCTCTTGACCGTGGATCACGTCGCGCTACCCGCGCGAAATGGCGACGCCGATGTCGCGCGCCGCTTCGACGAAGTGGAAATAGAACTCTCGAACGGGCACCGCGACGCGCTGGGCGACGTTCGGCGTGCCGTGGAGGGGGCGCAGGGGCTTCGCGCCAACGCCGATTCCAAGCTGGCCTCCGCGCTGGCTGCCGCGGGGCTGAAGGCGCCGAAACTCTCCGAGCGGGGGTACACGGTCGCTGTCGGGGACCGGCTCCTGGACGTGGCGTGGAAGACGCTGGCGCGGCACTTCGGCCGCATGACGTGGAATGAGCCGGGGACGCGCCTCGGCGTCGATCCCGAGTACCTCCACGACATGCGGGTTGCCTCGCGGCGGCTCCGGATGGCGCTCCAGGTCTTCGCGGGTGCGATTCCCGAGGAGGCGCAGATCCGCTTCGCCGAGGATCTTCGCTTCGTCGGCCGCGCGCTGGGACGCGTGCGCGATCTCGATGTGGGATTGGAGCGCGTGGCCGCGATGGAAGCGGAAGCGACGGCGGAGGAACGGGCCGCGCTCTCGATCTTCGCGAACGGGCTCTCGATCCGGCGCGCCAAGCAGCGAGTTGCCTTGATCGAGGCGCTCGACTCCGAGCGCTATGCCGGGCTCGTGGAGGCCGCGCGCGCGTGGATCGCCGCCGGCCCACCCGCGGCCGCCTTGGTCCCCGCCGGTGGCGCTCCCGCCTACCAGGTCGGTCCACGGCTGGTGCTGGAAGCCGAGCAGGCCCTGGATGAGGCGTACGAGGTTGCGGAGCGATCGATGGAGCCATCAGCGCTCCACGCGGTGCGGCTGGCGGCCAAGCGGTTCCGCTACACGCTAGAGTTCCTGGCGCCGGTGTTGGGCGCCGGCGCCGCGGCCGAAGCGAAGCGGATCGTGACGCTGCAGGATTTCCTGGGCGCGCATCAGGACGCGGTCACGCTGCTGGAGCGACTGCGGAAATACTCGCGCACCATCCCCCGCCGTGACAAAGCGCTCACGCTGGGAGCAGGGAGCGCGCTCGGAGCCCTGGAGCGCGCGGCGCGCGTGAAGCGCGGGGCGTTGCGCGAGGCGTGGGGGGCTGCCTTCGTCGCTCGGGATTAATTCGACGGCGATCCAGAAAGTCCCCCAGAACGTGACTTTCTGGACTAACGCTGCACTTCGGCCATGGGGGGGACCCCCTACCCTGCCCAGGCGCCGGATGGAACCCCGCAGAGCACCCCGCCGACAGTCCGGATCATCTCCCCCGACATGGAGATTGACATAACGCATCACTTTGTACATACTTTGTATGTACGTTTCGGGGAAGGGTTGGGTGGTGGGAATTCGATTCGAGTGGGACTCCGAGAAGGCGATCGGCAACAAGAGAAAGCACCAAGTCACGTTCGAGGAGGCCACGACAGCATTTTGGGACGAGCAAGGGTTGATCGTACCGGACCCCGATCACTCTAAGACAGAGGAGCGACTTATCTTGATTGGGTTCAGCGCCAATTTCCGACTGCCCGTGATTGTCCACTGCCTCCGCAGGAGAGGCCTTGTCATTCGAATCCTTTCCGCGAGGCGCGCGACGCGGAGTGAGGCTAGTCAATACGCCAAGAGGTGGATGCAATGAGGAAGGAGTACGATTTCTCCAAGGCGGATCGAAGTCCTTACGCCAAGAAGCTACGGCAGGCCGTCACGATCCGCATGGCGACCGACACGATTCTCTACTTCAAGAGGCTTTCCAAGTCGACTGGGATGCCGTATCAGACGCTCATCAATCTCTATCTTCAAGATTGCGCGGCGACGGGGCGGAAGCTCCGATTGAAATGGGCTGCCCCCGCGCGCTCCAGGGCCACCGCCACCAGGAAGACGCCAACGCCCTGATGCCATTTCAGCGATGATCACCCACCCAAGACGCCGCCGACAGTCCGGATCATCCACTCCAGCTCCTCGTCGGTGAGCGCTTGGTGGCAGGGGAGATGCAGCAGCCCCAGTCGGTAGCGCGCGGCCGTGGTGCACGCGGAGGCCGCCATGCTGTCCCAGCGAAAGATCGGAAGGCCGGCGCGCTTGAGCGGGGCGAAGTGGCGCTCGGGGTGTTCGATCAAGAGCGGAAACATGTAGGGCGTGTCATTGGGACCTAGTACCGGCCATGGCGCCCGGGCGCTGGGCAAATCGCTCGCTGCGCGCGCCCATCGCTCGTAATTGGCGCGACGAACCGCCACAACTTCCGCGATGTCGGAGTGCGCGACGATCCATCGCGATACTACCGCGCAACTGATCGACTCCCGCTCGCGCTGGTACTCCTGGGATGGTCCCTCAAGTCGCCGGGACACCGCCTGCGCCACCTGCTCTCGGGGATCGCCCGCCCGCTCCGCCACCGCGGCAAGCCCTCGACCGTCGCGCGGCAGATGGAGCCGAGCGCGCTCCCCCATGCGGCGCAATTGCGCCAGCTCGCCCCTCGTGCCTGGCGCGCGTAGCGGCGGCAGGTCGAGCGTCTGGCCCGTGCCCGACCAGAGCACGCCACCATCCTCGCAGGGGAAGAACTTCCAGGGACTGGCCACGCACCAGCGCCCCGTGACTCCCATCCCATTGGACGGTGTCGCCAGCGGCATGGACTGAGCACAGTCCTCCACCAACGCGACGTCGCGCGCGCGGCAGAGCGCGGCCAGCTCGCGCAGGTCGTACGCGAACCCAAAGTAATGCGTGACCAGCACCGCCTTCACGGGCAAGTCGGTCCGCTCCAGTTGCCGAGCGACATCGCCAAGGTCGGGGCGAAGCGACTCATCCACCGCATAGAGGCGCACCGGAGCGCCAAGCGCCAGCGCGGGGTCTAGCATGGTGCGGCAGTGGTAGGCGGGCGCCAGGAGCGCTCCCGCGGGGCCAACACCGCTCATTCGATAGGCGTCGCGCAGGGCGTAGCGGGCGCGGCCATAGTGCCGGCCACCAGCGGCCCACGCGGGAGTCGCGCGCCGCGTGTCGGCTCCCCAGCGCAAGGCAGCAAGACGGAACGGCGGCATGACGGGCAGGAGCGCCGGCGGGAAATCGAATGGCGCCCCGTCGAACAGCACGTACTCGAGCGCTACGTCGTTCACTTCCTTCCCACGGACGTCGCCACGGGATCGCTAAGCGGATCGCTGAAGAGCGACTTCCCTCCCACGGCGGTCAGGAAACCGTAGCCCAGCGCCCCGATCACGACCAACCACCCAAGAATCGTCTGTGGCGCGAACCACGCACCGAGGTCCGTGGTCCACGGGAAGTTCGTGAGCATCAAGCCGAAGGAGAGCGACACGACTCCCGCCAAGAGCCCGAAACGAAGGAAGAGCGCCGTGAAGAGCGCATTCATGGCGAGGCTAAACCCAAACTCTAGCCACGTCGTCTTGGCGCCGTACGTGACGAACATCATCGAGAAAAGAAGCACCAGGGCAATGACCGCAGCGCGGTTATTTCGGAACACGAATCGGAGAATGACCAGGAGCGTGAAGTAGATGGTCGCGCGCAAGAGGCCGAGCGCGACGTCGATCGAGAGCATCCCGAGCATCGACTGGGTACCGAGCATGGCGTTCAGCGTCTCGGCGGGAATGGCAGGCGCCTTGTCGCTCAGTGTGAGAGATCGGGAAAGGTGCTGATAGAGCCGATCGGAGAGCGCGGCGAAGACCCCCATCACCGATCCAATGAGGATGTCGCGGCCCACGATGGGATCTCGGACACGGCCCGACACGAGGCGCGCCCACGATACGAGCACCTTCGGCCAGAGGCGCCGGACATACGGCTCGATGGCGAGGTAGGCGAGAAACAGGAGAACGCCATGCACCAGCGCGTGACCAAGGGACGCTCCGCCGGCGATGGACGCCAGTACGACGCGAAAACCGAGTTCGTGCTGATTCACGGTGAACAGGTAGAAGAGCGTGTAGAGCACCATGATCGCGACTCCCACGACCATGGCTCCGCGCATGTCGACGCGACCCGAACGCACGTTTCGGCTGGCCAGCACGATGCTCCCCACGAGTGGGATCGCATAGAAACAGAGAATCAAGATCATCATCTGAACGCCCCCGATCCCCGTGTCGGGAGGAACCCGAGGCGCGAGATCACCGAGCCGTTTCCCACGAACGATCGTGTCCATGCCGACGATCTTCCCCTGGATCGCGGCCGCCACGATCGTCGTGTCGGGCGCGCCGGAGTCCGAGACCGCCCACGCCGCGACCGTATCGGCGCCGGCGAAGATGTGAACCGGCGGGCTCTTCGTGATGGCGCGTGACGGAATTCGCCCCGCATCCCGGAGCATCCCGTCCCAATCCGCTGCGGAGACGACCGCGGAATCGGCGGAACGATCGTGAACGATACTCAGCGCCAGGAGCCGGCCTCCGAGATCGAGCACGACACTGCCGCTGCCGGGATAGGACTGTGGCGGCTCCTGCAGCGTGGAGCCGGGATCGTGGATCTCCGCGTGCTGGAGCGGGACAGGGCTCCAGCGGCGCCAGAATTGGATGGCATCGACGGGCTTCAATCGCGGTGCGCCGGTCGCGGTCGAATCCCGCGCCTTGGTGGTGTCGGGCGCCTTGGTGGTGTCGGGCGCCTTGGTGGTATCCGCCGCCTGGTACCGGACGCCCCGACTCGAATGCCGCGGGAGCGACTTCCCGGTCGCCTTCGTCATGATCTCTTCCGCGCGGACGGAGAGGACGTCGGGCGAGCGTCCGATATTCGTAAATAGCGGGCGCTGGATCGCGGAGATCCACAAAACTCCGAGCAGCACGAACAGCACCGCGATTCCCGCGTGGAGCGGCCGCATGCTCCCCTCGACACCGGCGTTCGCCACCAGTTCGGGCGAGGGCGTCTCTCCGGCGGCGACGGCCGCGGCCAACGGATCGCCGCCTGGCAGCGCTCCGTAGACCGCGTAGGCCGACTGGGGGCGCCGGGCGGGATCGCGTTCCAGGCAGCGGAGAATGACTCGCTCCACGACTGGATCGACGCCTCCGACCAGGCTCGACGGGGTCCTGACCTGGCTGTCGCTGTCAGGGCGCGAGGGATCGGGGCGCGGCGTGACGTCTACCGCGCGCTTCCCCGTGAAGAGTTCATAGAGGACGAGGCCCAGCGAGAAGATGTCGCTCTGGATGGAAGCGGTCCCCGAGCGCAATTGCTCCGGCGCCATGTAGGCCGGCGTCCCGGAGATTCCGCCCTCCACCGCCGACTCTTCAACCGTCCCCGCCAGACCGAAGTCGGTGATGCGCACCCGCCCTCGCCCGTCGATCATGATGTTCGCGGGCTTCAGGTCGCGATGGAGAACTCCGTTCTCGTGCGCGGCGCCGATTCCAAGGCAGAGCTGCCGCGCGATTTCGATCGCCTTGTCGGGCGTTGGCCGTCCCAGACGGCGAAGCACGGAGGCAAGGTCTTCCCCGTCGACGTACTCCATGACGACGAAGACCTGGCCGTCGGCTTCCGAGATGTCATAGGTGCGGCAGACGTTTGGGTGCGCAATCTGCCGCGCGATGCGAACTTCCTGACGAAGACGCGCGAGGTCGGCCGCGTTTCGCGACACTTTCTCGGGGAGGAACTTCAGCGCGACCGATTGATTCAGTTCCAGATCGTCTGCGCGGTAGACCTCGCCCATTCCCCCACGACCCAGGAGGCCGACCACACGATAGCGCGTGCCGAGTCGCGTGCCGGGGTCGAAGCGGCCATGGATGGAGGAGGAGGAGGAAGGGTGGGAGGAAGGCGGGCGGGTGTCGGGTGAGGCGAGCGTCGCGAGTTCGGGCGGAGGCGGCGCGGGCGGCGACGGCGCGGGAGGGGCAGGCGACGGCAATGCGGCGCCACACTCGGGGCAGAATCGCCCCGGCGCGGAAATCTCACGGTGGCAGGACGGGCAGACCGGCATTGGTGATGGAGGGTAGCCGGTGGGGGGCGCTCGTGAAAGCGGGAATTGCGCCGCCCACCTCCCCGGTGCGGGCCTCCTCGTGAGCCCGGCCGTCGCGAATGTGATAGAGACGCCGGAAGGTCGGGAGGATCTTCTCGTCGTGGGTCACGACGATGACGGCGGTCTGGTACTGAACGGCCATCGCTTCGAGCAGCCGGATCACCGCCAGCGCTCGTTCGCTGTCGAGCGGCGCGGTCGGCTCGTCGGCGAGGATGACGGGCGGGCGATTCACCAGCGCCCGCGCGATGGAGACCCGCTGCTGCTCGCCGCCGGAGAGTTCCGCCGGCATCGCCTTCGCGCGGTGGGCGACGTCCAGCGCTTCCAGGAGTTCCAGCGCGCGCCGGCGCGCCTCGGCGTTGGAGTGTCCCGCCAGCATGGGCAGGAGCGCGACATTGTCGGTCACGTCGAGAAAGGGAATCAGGTAGGGAGCTTGGAAGACGAAGCCGATCTTGTCGCGGCGCAGCGCGCGCAGATCGTCGATCTTCCAGCCGTCGTCGTAGATCAGGCTCCCGCCCAGCGTCATGCGCCCCGAGGTCGGCGCGATCACCGCGCCGAGGCACTTGAGGAGGGTGCTCTTGCCGGAACCAGACGGGCCGATCAATCCCACGACTTCGCCGGGAGCCACCTGCATCTCCACGCCTCTCAGCGCGTCGACGGCAGTGGCGCCCTTACCGTAACGCTTGTGCACCCCCTCGACGAGAATTCCAGCCCCTCTCGCGTCAACCACCGAGCGCCTCCGCCGGATCGACCTTGAGCGCGGCGCGGATGGCGATCACGCTCGCCACGACGCAGATCACCACCACGACCGCGAAGCCGCGGACGGCGTCCCCGGGCTCGAGCAGGACGTACTTGGGAAACCTGGGCGCCCAGAACGTCGCCACGATCTTCCCCACCACGAATCCGATCACGCCCAGTCCGACCGCCTGCTGCAGGATCATTGCCGCGATGGTGCGGTCCTTCGTACCGATCAGTTTCAGGACCGCGATCTCGCGAATCTTGCCCAGCGTCATGGTGTAGATGATGAACGCGACGATTGCCGCGCTCACGAAGGCCAAAATGACCAGGAACATTCCGATCTGCCTGGCCGAGGTAGCGATCAGTTTCGAGACGAGGATCTTCTCCATCTGCGCGCGCGTGTAGACCTCCAGCCGTTTCCAGCGCCGGATCGGTCCCGCCACTTCTTCCGGCGCGAAGCCCGGCTTGATCTGAACCAGCACGGCGTTCACGTAGGGGTTGGCACTCTGCGAGGCGATCACCGCGTCCGCCAGACCGGAAACTCCCGGGCGATCGAAGGCGGGATTCGAGGCGGTGCGGCGCCGCTGTTGGACGATCGCGTCGTTGTCCTTCAGGAACTGTGCTTCCTGCGCGTCCTTGAGCGGGATGAAGACCATCGGGTCGCCGCCCGAGGAGACGTTACGCCGAGTCAGCCCGACGACGGTGTAGAAATTGCGACGGATCCGGACGCGCTCGCCCAGCTTGAATCCCGTGGCCAGGTCGGCCACCGCTTCGTAGTGGCCGCGGGTGATCTGGCGCCCCGCCAGGAGGTAACTCGGCTGTCCCGGTTCCCCGTGGCCTCCCGGAACGACGCCCACCACCATCGCTCGTACGTCGCGCGCGCCCTGCCCCACCTGCATCGTGAGGTAGGTGACGTTCGCCGCGCGCGCCACGCCCGGCATTCCGAGAATTCCGCGATACGCGTCGTCGTAGATGCTCGACGGTTCAGCGTAGGGGCCGAGGGTTCCCTGCTGCACGACCCAGAGATCGGCGCCGCTGTTGTCTAGGAGCACCTTGGCGTCGTCCACCATCCCTCGGTAGACCCCCGCCATCGTCAGCGTCACGCCGATCAGGAGCCCGAGCCCGACGCTCGTCAGCACGAACTTGCCCCAGGCGTGCAGGATGTCGCGCCCCGCGAGGCTGATCATCGCGGGCTCCGCCGCATGCGCTCAACCACCTTGATGCGGCTCTGCGCCGTGAGCGCCCGATCGCTGTAGACCACCACGCGGTCCCCCGCCTTCAAGCCGTCGAGTACGCGCACGCGGCCGTCGAGGTCCTTCGCGCCGATCGTGACCGGCGTGAAACGAAGGCGGCCGTCCTGGATACGCCAGACGCCCTGCCTGCCCTCCACGCGGCGGATGGAGGCATTCGGCACCGTGGGGCCGGGGGCCGACGCGGCGAGCGCCACGGTGACCTCGGCCAGTTCGCCGATCGGCGGCGGCGTTCCGAGCACGGGATCGAACAGGACCTTCGCCAGCAATTCCTCGGTCACGGCGTCGGCCATCGGCTCCACGCGGAGGACCTTTCCGGCGACGGGACGAGCCGCGCGCGATCGGAGCGCGATGCGGGCCGGCAGCCCGGCCCTAAGACCGCCGGCGCCCAATTGATCGAAGCGGACACTCACCCAGAGACTCCGGGGATCGATCATCTGAATCACGGGCTGCCCCGCGACGACCGTTGTGCCGGGATCGACGTCACGAGCCGTCACGAGGCCACTCGCGGGCGCGACCATCTTGAGATTGGCCCGCTGGCGAAGGAGCCCGTCGCGCTCGGCGCGGATCCTCGCCACCTCCATTCGCGCGACATCGAGATTTCCCCCCACGGCCGCGACGGTAGCTTGGGTCACCTGACGGTCCTGCCGCTTGGCGTCCACCGCCTCCTGGCTGACGTAGCCGTCTTCCACCAGCCGTTCGTAGCGATCCGCCTGTGTCCCCGCGTAGACGTTCCGCGCGGCCGCTTCCTCGGTCCCCGCCTCGGCCGCCAGCACGGCCGCCTCCGCGCGCCGCAGCATCGCTCCCTGCGCCAGAATGCGATCGTCCAGGTCGACGGGATCCATCTCCACCAGCAGTTGTCCCTTCTTGACCCGGTCGCCCACTTCCACGAGCACGCGCTCGACGCGCCCGGTGGCCGTCGGTCCAATACGGTAGGCGTACTGCGCCTCGACCGTACCGACGCCGAAGATGTCGGGCGCGACGGGTCGGACCTCGACGGCGGACACCGTGACGGGGACCGGCGCCAAGGGGCCGGAGCGGAGGGCAACGAAGAAGAAGAGTCCGAGGAGCGGGACGAGAACGGCCAGGAGCGCCATGGTGCGGCGGTTCATCGCGAATGGTTTCATCGCTCGGCTCCAATCCCCCGCCGATAGATCGCGAAGGCGCCCGGCGCGCCGAGGCGGATCCGCGCCACGTCGTGCGCCAGGAGCGATTGCATCACCAGGCCCTGGACCGTGCCGATGAAGACGGTGGCGGCGGCGATCGTGTCGACGTTGGCGTCAATGTCGCCCCGCGCCTTCCCCTTCTCGATGAGTCCCCAGAGACGCTCTCGATACCGATCGAGGAGCGCTCGCACGACTCGCTTCGCCGGCGAGTCCTCCGCGCGTTGCAGCTCGCCGAAGATCATCCGCGGCACGCCGGGATGCTGGGCGACGAACTCCACGTGGGCCATGAAGACGGCTTCGAGCGCTTGTAGCGGCGAGTCGCTCCCGCGCGCCGCGCGATCGACGCGTTCGAGCAGGTGCTCGGCCACCCATTCCATGACCGCTTCCCAGAGCGCCTCCTTCGTGGGGAAATGCCGGAAGAGGGCGCCCTGGGTCAGGTTCATTCGCTTGGCGATGGCGGCGGTGGTGATGTCGCCGGGGTCGCGCTCGGAGGCGAGTTCCAGGACCGCCTCAACGGTGACGGCGCGCCGCTCGTTCGCGGGGAGTTGCTTGGGGCTGGTGCGCATGGGGCTCTCCTTGGCTTGTTGAGTGAGTAATCAATTACTATCTTACTCGGCCGAGGGAGCCCCTTCCAACACAATTATTTCAAATCGGTGGAGCCCAGGCCCGTAACCGTCTTCCTGGAAATAGGTTATACGAACAGCGGCTACCGCTCCGGCGTGAGCCAGCGGCTCCAGGCCAGGGAGAGCGAGCCCTCGAGGAACCACTCGCTGTCGTCGGCGTCGCGCACGTTCCCCACGTTCTTGACGTCGATGTGGCCGCCGCTCAGCCGCAGATCGATGCCGGGCTTCGGGTGGACCCAGAACTCCGCGGCGATGCGGCTCCGCCGCTCCACGACGTCGGTGGGGACGTGATCGAACTCGGGAAAGGGCGTCGTATCGGTCGGACCCGTCACGGGCACGGGCCACGCATCGGTGGCGCGCGTGGCTCCCCGCTCCTCGCTGCGGTACTGGAACGTCCACGTCAACTGCTCCGACATCCAGTAGCGGAACTCGAAGTCGAGCGCCTGCGCGTCGGGGCCGAGCGGGAATCCGAGGGGCTGGTCCTTGTAGAGATACCGATTCCACGGAAGCACCTGGTTGAACGTGAAGGGCTCCACGCGCGCCCACTCCACGCGCAGCATCGAGCCGTCCAGCCCCAGCGGATTGTAGAGGCGCTGCCCCAGCAGGAATCCCCCCTGGAACGGCTCCTGGTCCCCCGGCGACTTGTTGTCGATCTGGAAGTCGTCGACGAGGAGTTCTCCGTAGACCTCCATGTCGCTCTTGGGCCGGAGTTCGAGCGTGAAGGCGCCCAGGATGTTGTCGTTCTTCCCCGAGTTCCACTGCGTCGCGTAGTAGATGCTGATGGGAATCAGGTACTCGGCCTCCGCGCCGCGGTCCTTCCCTCCGTAGACCACGACTTCCGCGGCGCCCAGCGCGATGTAGCGGTTCACCTGCCACCGGACGCGATGCCCCGTGATCCGCCGATGGATCACCGTCCCCGCGGGAAGGGTGTCGCCGAGGGCCTGCGCGGTCGGAGCGGAGAGCGTCATGTCGTCGAGATTGCCGAAGAAGGAGGAGGCGGTGACGGGCCCCAGGCGAAGCCTCAGTCCCGCATGATCCATCGTCGGCGCGTAGCCCGACAGGAGGAGCGAGCCGTTGTCGGAGGCGCCCCAGCGGAGATCGTCGCGCCCCAGGAAGACATCGGCCGCGCCCAGTTGGAGGATCACGTAGGCGTTATTCGTGTCACCGGTGCTGCCGCCGCGCCATTCGCGTCCGTTGAAGTCGGGGACCAGCGCGCCGTCGGTGTCGAGGCGGAAGCGCACTCCCGCCGCGAGCCCGCGACCCGACTGGAATCCCACGAAGGGGAGCGCGATCGCTTTGCCGTCTTCGGCGCCGAAGCGGCGATGGTCCTCCCCCGCGAATACGTAGCCGCGCGCTTCCAGGCCGTAGCCAACGGTCCAGTCCTGCGTGAGGCGTGCGAAGGCGGGCGTGGGCGGAGGCACGCTGGGATCGAACTCCGACTCCAGGCGAGTGAGGAGCCACGACTCGAACGGCGTGTAGGAGCGCTGCAGCGAATCGACCACGGTTCTGCCATCCCGAAGCGAGCGCTCCACGTCGGCGCGGCGGTAGGGCCGGTCGGCGGTGGAGAGTCCGGGGAGAAGCCCGCGCCCCGCGGCCTCAGCGATGAGCGGCGTGCTCCAGTGATCGAGCGGGACGTAGGGGAGGGTCGCGGCCGCGGCGGGACGAGGCGCCGGGGGCAAGGCGACCCCCACCAGCAACGCGACCGCGGCCGCGAGGGCCGTGGCAATCAGGCGCGGTGGAGAAACAGGTCGTTCTCGGGCGTGCGTGCGTCGCGGCATCCGCGGAGAATAGCCCTCAGGGGTCGGGATCGTCGACACCTTCGATGAAGTCGTCTTCAATGGCATCCTCGTCGGGAAGATCCCACCCCCGGAGGTCAGCGTTCCGCCGTACGCCCCAGAACGAGAGGATCGGCCCCTTCCGTGGCGACCCCGGCTCCAGGTCGACGACGCCGGAAGTTCGACCTTCCCTCGCAAGGCGAAGCAGCCCATCCGTGAAGATGGACTTCACCTCCAGCAACATGCCGAGCCGTTTGTGCGCCGCTCCAGTGCCGATCGACGTCATGATTTCGGCGAAGTACTCTTCGTCCCAATCATCCGAGAAGCAATGGAACCTCAGGGCGTCGGCGAGGTAGATCGCACCCCCAATCCACCCTGGGCGGCAGAGCGCGTCCACGATTGTACGCTCTGGTCCCGAGATATTCGTGCTGGCGTATCCCTGGGTGATGATTCCAGCACCCTGGACTCGCTCGATCGGCGCGTGGACTAGGTGGTAGCGAAAACCCTCGGCGCGCACGCTCGTGTGACGCACGCGCGCGGCGGTCACTACGAAGATCGCTCTGCGCTTGACTCTGGGCAGCCCCCAGTGCGCGGCCGCGCTCCAGCCGCCGAGGTAGCAGGGAGCGAATAGGGCCTCCGCCAGGGCTTCCGGACTTCGCGCCGGCTCCTCTCGGGGGGAGGGGGAATTGACCGGGACGACGACGAACACGCCTCTCCGGATTCGCCGGACCCATCCGGCTTGGGCGAGCCGTGCCATCCGACGTGTCGCGGCCCGCGGCTGAAGACCCAGCTCGCGGGCGGCTTCCGGCAGGGTGATGATGTGGTCGCGGGCGGCGCGGGCCAGCTGGCGTACGTCGTGCTTCAGGTCGCGGCAGGGCATGTGGGTTCTCTCAGCGGGGCAGGTATAGCGGGAGGCCAGAAAGTCACGAATTCGCGTACTAAATGGCTCGCCGTCGAATTTTCCACGCGGGAGAGAGGGCACGCGTCCGGCGCGGGGCGGGGTGCGAATGGGGCCCCGGACTCTAGCGGCGCACCCGAGGAGGGTCCACCCAATTTCTCGACGCGGGCCCGTGGCTTGTCTATGCTCCCGCCGTGCGAGGGATCGCTGCAGCAGTGGTGCTAGGATGCGCCTTGGTCGCGGGGGCGGCGTTGCTCGTTTGCGCGCCGCCCTCGATGGCCACTTACCTTCCCGACGAACGAATTCCCACTGACGAATCGCTGTATCGTGATCTGGAGCGGCTCTCCACGCGCTACGGGGAGGCGCCACGATTTCTCTCCTCGCGCCCGCTGCGCCGCGCGGAGGCGCTGGCGTATCTTGAGGCGCTCGCGGTCGCGCACGCTGACGCCGCGGAAGATCCCGCCTACATTCGTGCCCGACGCCAACTCGACCCCGACGCCCCTGGTGGCCGCCCCGCGCTGATTACCGCACTTGGAGACAACGGCGAGCGCGCCGAGTTCTCTCCGTACCTCTCGATCCTCTACTCCGACGATCCGCGAAACCGCCCCGACGTGAATCGAGATTACCGGGCTGGAGTGGCGTTCGCGGGGGCGCTCGATTCGGGATTCGTGATGGTGGCCGATCTCTACGCGGGGACCTCCTCGCAGGGCGGGCGCGGGACGCCGAATTTCGGGACTTCGAACGCGCTGGTGGAGGGCGTCGACTTCAACACATGGGTCGAGGAGGCCTACGTGGAGGCTCGGCTCGGCCGCATCCGGGCGCTGGCCGGGCATTCGTGGCTTCGCTGGGGCCCCGGACGCGAGGGGACGCTCGCGCTCTCCGACGCCGCCCCCGCGCTCGACATGGTGCGCGCGGAGCTGACGGCGTTTCGCTCGTGGCGGCTCCAGTGGTTCGTGTCGCTCTTGGACCCGGGTCCGCAGACCTACCTGGCCGGGCATCGGCTCGAGTGGTCGCCCTGCGGCAGCTTCACCGCCGGCTTCACCGAACTGGCGCGCTTCGACGGCACGAGCCAGGCGCCGCTCTACGCGATGCCGTTCGTTCCCTACTCGTTCTGGGAGAAGCGCCCGAAGACGGCGCCGGCCGGCGCAACCCCCGGCGACATCTCCGGGCTGGCGCTGGCGAAAAACAACGTCCTCTGGTCCGCCGACTTCGCATGGACGCCGCGGCTAGGTTGGCGCGCGTGGGGCGAGCTGATGGTCGACGACATCTCTTTCAGCAACGACTACAAGCCCGACATGATCGGCTACCAGGCGGGCATGGAGCACCGGCGCATGGCGCGAGGCGGGCGCGACGCGCTGTGCGCCTCGGTCGAGTACAACCGGGTGAACAACTTCGCCTACTCCGCCTTCCACGGGCACCACTTCGCGCACGAAGGCTTCCCCACCGGCTTCATGCTGGGTCCGGACGTCGCGTCGGTCGGCGCCGAACTAACCTACGAGCGGGGCGCGGCGTGGGAGTTCTCGCTCAAGGGCGAGTGGAGGAAGCAGGGCGAGGGCGAGGTGGGCGATTACTACGACAAGCCCGCGGGCGGAACGACCGACGCGAGCGCTTACTCGGGGGTCGCGAGCGAGGATTCGCGCGCGTCAGGCCGGATCGCGTACCGGCCGAGCCGCCAATTGAAGCTGGTCGCGGAATACGGGCCGAGCAGGGCCACGAACTTCCGGCATGTCGCGGGGCTGGAGAACACCGGCGCGCCGATCACGCTGCGCGGGGAGTTCGCGTGGTGAGGGTGGCGCCAGCCGCCTCAGTAAGCCCCACGTCCCAATAGCATCACCGGCACCGTCTGGACGATCAGCCGCGCGTCCGTGAAGAGCGTCCCTCGGTGCGCGTAGTAGAGGTCCAGGATCACCATCTCGGCGACCCGCACGCGACTCCGCCCCCGTACCGGCCATAGCCCCGTACAGCCTGGAAGCACGTCAAGACGGCGCTTCTGCCACGGATCGTAGAGCGCCCACTCGTGAAACATGCAGGGGCGCGGGCCGACGAGGCTCATCTCGCCTCGGAGCACATTCCAGAGCTGCGGCAACTCGTCGAGCGAGTACTTCCGGAGCACGCTCCCGATCCGGGTCACGCGCGGATCGGCGGGCGGCTTGTAGATCTTGCTTCCATCGGGAGCGACGTAAGCCGCCGCGCCCTCGCGGATGAACTCGCGGGAATAAGCCTCGTATTCGCGCGAATCGTTCCCGTCCCGCATCGTGCGGAACTTGAACATCGGGAACGGCTCCCCTTTCCGGCCGATTCGATCCTGTTTGAAGATCACCGGCCCGGGGGAACTCAGCTTCACGGCGAGAGCGATCGCCGCCAGGAACGGCGAGAGAACCGCGAGCCCGATGGCGGCGCCGACGACGTCAACCATCCGCTTGAAGAACGCCTCGAGCCCTCCGTAATCGAGCCGCCGCAGGCGGAGCGTCGGCAATTGATCGAGCGCGTCCGAGTTCGGTCTTCCCTTCAGGAGATGGAACTCCGGCGCCATCAGGGTCACGTCCGCGCCGGCGTCCAGCGCCGCGAAGGCGACTTCCAGGGCCTCTCCGACCTGCCCCGTCTCCGGGAGCACCATCACTTCCCCGCACTCCTGCTCTCGAACGACGGAGGCCGCCCGGCCCGGGGTGAAGTCCCGCAGTGGGTGGTACGAGACGCGTCGCCGTCGGTGATCGCCCGCCTCGAACGCCTTGGCTGCGTCTGGGGCGCTTTCTCCATCGCCGATGAACAACACGGGGCCCTGCGCGAGCCTGCGGTGGACCAGGCTAGAGAGCGGGCGCACCAGGAGAAGTCGCGCGGCGGCGAAGAGGGCGAGGGTCGCCGGAAGCGAGAGTCCCATGACCAGTCGGCTCTCGAAGGGGACCACGACCTTGAACCAGACCACGAAGAGGTGGGTGGCCAGCCATGCCACGACAGCCGCGCTCAACACCCTCGCGAGTTGATCCGATCGAGAAACCATGATCCGTGGGCGGTAGGCGCCTCGCGCGCTCAGCGCTCCGAGCCAGGCGATCGCGGAGAGGAACAAGACGGCCACGCCCCCGGCGCCCTGAAAGCCAGCGAGAAGGTCGCTCCACGAGTAGCGGAGCGGAGCCACGAGGACGATCCCGGCTGTCGCAATGGCGAAGTCGAGCGCGACCACGAAGGTGACGAGCGCCCGATGCGCCACCCTGCTCGCCGGGAGCGTGACGTGCTCCGGTCCACTCGGTGGCGAGAAGGGCTCGGCTTCCCGCAGCGAAGAACCGCCGAGAGACCCGGGAAGTCCCACCGCCTCCGATTCATCTCGTTCGGATCTCGCGGAGAACCGGTCGGGGCTCACGACACAGCCTCCACGGCTACCGGCCGCCGCTCTAGACTTGCGTGAACGGCATCAACAATTCGCTCTAGCCCGGCGGGGTACGGGCCTCTCTTCGTTGGTAGCCCCGGAATGCCTTCTGCCCGGGCAACCTCGTACTCCTCCTCGCACCGAACCCACCGGAGCCGGCCTTCCCGGGCAAGGCACTCGTCGAGGTGAGGTGGAGGTCCGGTGAAGACACTCCAGGCCGGGACCCCTAGCACCGCCGCCTCCCGGTTCATCGTCCCGCCGCCACTGAGGACGAGATCAGCGGCCGCGACGAGGGTCGGCCCATCCAGCACTTCTTGGAGTACATGGGCGCGATCGTGGAACGAGAATTCCTGGTCCAGCCACTCCCGCTGCTCCTGGTCGCGCGGCATGAGGTAGAGGGTCGCGTTGTGCTGGTCGTGGAGGTCACGCACGATGCGCGCCCATAGCTGCGCGCTGTCGTCGACCTTCGTCGCGTAGTGCGCGTGTAGCGCTGGCGGTCGCGCCACGACCACGAAATCGTCCGAGGCCAGTTCGAGCAGCGCGCGCGATGTCGCACGATCTAGACCAGCCGTGTCGAGATAGAGATTTTCCTTCAGGCCCTCGAAGAACGAAGCAACGCGGCGGAGCGGCGCCGGCAAATCGGCGTCCCGAAGGAGGTCGGGGAGGAACACTGGCCGGCAGCCGAGTGAGAAGGGGCGGTGTTCGGAATGCTCGTAATCGAGGAGCCCGATGGCCGGGATTCCCATCCAGCGCGCGGCCACGGAGGCGCTTCGCGAGGACGATACCAGCAACCGCGGGCGCCCGCGACGCGCCGCCCAGGCGCCCAACATGACCGCCCGGCTCAGGCCGTACAGCACCTTCCGGACGCGCCCTCGAACATTTCCCTCCCCCACCGGCTCGAACTCCAGCCCTCGCGCCTGCGCCAGCTCAAGCGTCTGCGACTGCGGCTTCGCGGTAACGGCCACCGAAATTCCCTGCTTCTGGAGCCGATGAATGATCGGCTCTAGGAACAGGACGTGCGGCGTGTTCTCCAGGTCGAACCAGACTGTCTCGGACGCCATCAGGCCACCTCCACTCCCAATCCCTGAGACTCGGTGCCGGCAACCCGCAGTGGCGAAGCGCTCATCGCTTCCGCGGACGCCAACCCAAGCGCCATCCATGCCTGAACCCATCGAGTGAAATCTCGTTCGTCCCGCTCTCCGCCTTGCGCGCGGTATGCGAAGTAACCGCGATCGGGAAGCCAGAGTGCGCGCACCGCCCAATCGGCAATGCGACGCGCCGCGGCGCTCGCGTCCTCGCCAGTCAGTGAGGCGCCATCCGGTTCCTCCGCGGCGGCTGCGTACGTGACGATTCCCTGCGCGGCGGAGTGGGCATCGTGGACGGCTTCGGTTGATGCATAGAGACGCGCCCCGCCGTCGGCATCGAAGAAGCGGCGGTACGAACAGAACCCGCGGCGCATGGCCTCATCCGGAACTTCGACCCCATCGCGCCGGAGGTGTAGCAGAGATTCGAGAAGGAACCCGGTGTGAAACGAGTCCTCCCATCGCCCACGGCGATCGGTTGCGTAAGGCCAGCAGCCGTTCTCCAGTTGCGAGGCGAGGATGAATCGCGTGAGGCGTTCCGCGCGGTCGCGATCTCCCAGGCGCGCGAGGAGTCTCGCGACGAGGCCGGAGACGTTTACGATTCGGGTCAGATCGAGCGGTGTGTAGGAGACAGCGGCGCCGCCGGAGGCTTCGCTGGACCAGTGGAGGCCATTCTGCAGGAAGCGGCCGGCGCATTCGGCGAGCCGGCGTGCCGTGGAGTCGCCGAAGGCGTCGGCAGCCGCCAACAGGTGCCACCCGACGGTGGAGGTCACAACGGCATTTGGGGTCCCCGCCGGGGCGTAGAAGAAGCGCGACTGCCACGGGAAGGGATAACCCCATGCCGTCCCACCGGCGACACCCTGCGCGCGGGACTCTAGTTCTCGGATCAGGAGCCGCGCCAATTCCGCGGCACGCTCCTCGCCGAGCGACATGCGGCCGCGCACCACCGCTCGGAGGAAGTGCCCAACCCCTTTCGGATTCACCCACGCCCGCGGACCAAGCAGCGGGCGCAGCCAGGGAAGCCGGAGGGCCGACTGAATGACGAAGATGCGCGCGGGAGGGCCAAGAGGAACAGCGAGGCGTCCGACGGTTGAATCAAGGCCGTCGTAGGGGTCGGCGCCGGCCCAGCCGGCACGCTCTGCACGTTGAAGAATGGAAGAAAGCGCTTCCTTGCGCGTCACTCACTCCCTCGAAGGTTCCTACCAGTCATCCCGCCGAAGCGTGCGTCCCTCCCGGATGGAGCGGGCCGCCGCCAGCGTAAGGGCCGTGCTCTCGATCGACTCGAACTCGGGGATGGGTGTCGGTCCACCGGTGCGCACCGCTTCCAGAAAGGCCGCCACCTCGGTGCGATGCCCCTTGTCGCGCGCCGCCCACTTCTTCTCGGTCCGCTTGCCGCCGCGAACGTACTCCACCCGGCGGAAATCGTCGATCACTACTGAAGTACCGGCCCGATGAATTTCGAACCGTTCCTTGGGCAACGCCGGGTCTCCCTGCGCCACATAGTCAATTCCCGCCGTGGCCCCGTTCTCGTAGAGAACCTCGAGGTGGAACGACTGAGGTGCATGGCCCTCGCGAGCCGGCTCGAGCGCGGTACCGGTAACTTCTTCCGGTCTGGAGCCGGACACATAGGTGGCCAAATCGAGAAAGTGGCACCCCTCCCCGAGCAGGCGCCCTCCCCCCGCTTCCGGGTCGAGGATCCAGTGATCGTTCGGAAGTGGCCCCGCGTTGATACGGGCCAGGAAGCGGAGGCCCTCGCGATTGGCGCCGATTCGTTCCAGCGCCCACTTTGTGGCCGGGGAGAAGCGGCGATTGAAGCCGACCATGAGGCGGCCGCGCGTCTCCCCAAGCGCGCGCTCCACCGTAGCCAACTCGGTGGACGTGAGCGCCAGCGGCTTCTCCACGAACACGGCCTTCCCCGCACGCAGGGCCTGCTCCGCGTAGCGGGCGTGGCTGTCGTGGCGGGTGGCGATGAAGGCGATTGTCGTGTCGCCGACCGCGAGCGCCTCGGCGGCACTCGTGAGCGCCCGCCGGAACCCGGCCCGCGCTCGTGCTGCCTCGGCCTTCAGCGGGCTCGAGGTCACGACGTCGCAGAGGGTCACGCCGGCCGCATCACGTACGGGCGGGAGAAGGGTCGCCGAGGCGAAATTTCCCATTCCAAGGAAGGACACATTTAGTGCTCGCGGCTCAAATCGGTATTCCGCCGCAGGCCGGAATCCCAATTCCAGGGCGGTGCTCGGGCCAGCCGCAACGACGGGTGTGGGCTCATGCCCCGGCCGAGCGGCATACTCCAGAATCACGGCGATCGGCGGCACCCCCTGTTCCCCCTTCAAAGCTGCATAGCCCTCGGGAGCCTGCTCAAAGGGAGTTGTGATACCCTCGAGCCCTGCGTAGGAGAGGTGCCCATCCCCCAGGAGCGAGACGATTTCTTCCATGTTGCGCCGTTCGCTCCACGGGACGAACCCGATCGGGTAGGTCATTCCCTTCTCCTCGAATTCCGGGTCGTAGCGGCCCGGACCGTAGGAACGGGAAATGTGGAGTGAGAGTTCCTTGTGGTAGAACGGCTCGCGCGGAACTTCAAGGCCCACGGCACCAACCACGACGACGCGGGCGCGATCCCGGGCGGCCGCCCCGGCCAGATGAAGCGGTTGGCTGTCCGCCCCGCCAGCCGTGATCAGGACGACGTCGGCACCTCTTCCGCAGCTCCAGGCGAAGACCTGCTGCGCGGTGGAGGCGTCAAGCAACGTATCAGTCACTTCCGCGCCATGGGCGCGCGCCAGCGCGCAGCGGTCAGCCTGCGGATCGACGCCGAAGACGTGCGCACCGGCCGCAGCGCAAAGCCGGGAGGCGATCTGCCCAATGAGGCCGAGACCGATCACGAGGACGCGGTCGCCGAGAGTGACATCCCCCGTGCGAATTCCGTGCAGCGCGATCGCCGCGACGGTGGTGTAGGCCGCGTCCCGAAGTGGCACCGTCGCGGGGACGTGCACTGTCAGATTCGCCGGCACGGAGACATACTCCGCGTGGCAGGCCGACGTCCCACCGCAGGCAACGCGGTCCCCGACGCGGAATTCGTTGCAGCGATCTCCCACCGTCACGACGAGCCCTGCCAGGGAATAACCGAGCGGCTGCGGCGCGGCCAAGCGCTCGCGGACCTTGATCATTGTGGCGGCGACGCCCTCATTCCTCACAGCCTCGAAAACCTTGGCAACCTGGTCGGGACGCTGGCGTGCCTTCTCGAGCAGCGTTTTGGACGCGAGTTCTATCTTGGTCCTCTCCGTCCCTGATGAGATAGCTGAATATGCAGTCTGGACCAGAAGGCCGGCAACGAGCGCCGACGGTATTGGCACTTCGACAACATTAACCGCGCCGGAATTGAGATTTAACCCGAGTTGTTTCATTTCAACGCTCCCGCAGTCGTGGTCGCTGACAATTCAATCGAGTCGAGTGGCTCCTTGAATTGCGAAGCTTTGTCAATGAACTCCTGACACCACACTTCAAGGGTGAGAAGCGCCCATAAACGGAGCGAATGATCCTCCGCACCCTGACGATGCTCGTGCACGAGGCGACAAACGACATCCTGATTCAGCAATCCTCGATCCTTGATCCGCTCGGCTCCCAGGTATTCATCGATCAGCGGGGCCATGTCCCGGCGAAGCCATGAACGAACCGGCGCGGCGAATGGCGCTTTCGGTCGGTTTAAAATTCCATTAGGGACCAGGCCCCGCACTGCCTCACGCAGCAAGATCTTTGTCCTCCAGCCATCCGCCTTATACACGCCTGGGAGACGAGCCATGAAATCAACGAGCACATCATCGAGAAGTGGGACACGTACTTCCACCGACGCAGCCATACTCGCCCGATCCATGTAGGCCAATGCAAGCCCAGGGAGGTAGTACTTGAGGTCGACGTAGGTCATCCGATCAACGAGATCATCGGTACCTCGCCGGTCCCACGCCTCCTTCAGCAGCTGAACTCCCTTGTAAGGGTCCGTGGCACCCTTGGGATCGCCGTTCAGGAGCAGCCCAAGCTCGTCGGCATCGTAGTAGCACGAGAATCCAAGGAATCGATCGAATGAGTCGAGCCCGGCGTGGCGCAAGAAGCGCTTGACCCGCCTGAACGGTCTCAACCCCACGCGCCCAATTGCGACCGGAAGTGAGTCCGCCACTGGTTCCAACAACCACTTGCGCACTGGCTTGGCTATCCGTTGATAAGTAGAGCCTAGCTGAGTCGCTGTGTACTTCTGATAACCACCGAAGAGTTCATCCGCCCCGGTGCCGCTCAGCAGGACCGAGCTCGTCGCGCGAGCCGCCTCACAAATCAAATATGCGTTGATTGCAGCCGGGTCAGCCACGGGATCT
>ERZ1292630.1551-Hain-H41-02um-R3-1551-length-22471-cov-9_pt1 | contig 22471 bp, 18 predicted proteins | sample MGYA00564408_ERZ1292630 | MGnify/ENA primary metagenome ERZ1292630 (study PRJEB36523, sample SAMEA6512641) | groundwater metagenome | collected 2019-01-08 | study: AquaDiva: Metagenomics assemblies of 32 groundwater samples
GGTTATGCCCACCTGGGCCAGAACCACAACTTCCTTCCTTCCTTCCTTCCCCGCGGCAGTGGTACTTCGGTCGGACTAATACATCATTGACTGTCGGTCGATACGATTGGACTCGCGAGAAGACGGCCGGAGCGATGCGGACGACCGTCGATCGAACTCTTCCGTGGAGTCTTGAAGTCCACGCTCCGAAGCAGTCGGCACGGTGGTCGGTAAAGGCACCGCTACTTTCGTCGGTGTAATCTGGGCCCGGGGAGGAAGCATCGAGCGGCTGGAGACGGCTGCGATCCCTGAGGACTGCCACGTGCTACTCCGCGCACGGTCATTGCGCAGAGACGCGTCTGGCACCCCAGGCTGAGTCCCTTGCCGCACGCCGGCGGCAACAACGGTCGTGGCCCCTTCAAATCCTGGCGGCGGGTTGGACGGTGCCTTCATGGGCATCGAGAGGTGCTGCCGTTGCTGCCCTTCCCAATCCCAGCTCGGCGCGCCGCCTCCGCGGTTTGTTTTCCGTTCACCGCCCCGTGCCGCCGGCGCGCGCGGCGCCGGTGTCGTCGCGATGGGATCGGAACCGCCACCCGTTTGTTGATCCCGTGACGCAGCCTTGATTCGTTGAAGCGCCGCGTTGGCCGCCTCCGCGATGGGTCCCCGGAGCAGCAGCGGACCGGGTCCGATGGCGCGTTCCCTGGCGCCGTTCGCGTCGTCCTGATACTTGCGGAGGACACTGAGTCGGTCCGCATTGCTGTTCGAGACGAACGACGGCGTCGCGCTCAGAGTCTCCACTGGAGTGCGCGCCACGTGGGGACACGGATGGGGCACCGTTGGCAGCGCGAAGGGAAGTCGTCGCCGGACGTTTTGCGTTGACGGAGGGGGCGGCGTAAGCGCGGAAGCATTGCTCCAGCGGCTGTCAACGCCATGGCGCCTAGGTTTGGCTTCTGGCGTCGTCGTTTGCGTGAAACCGAACGGCTGTGGGGTGTCCTTGTGAGGAGTGTGTTTCCTTTGGGGCTTTGGCGGGCTTTGGGCCACGTTCTCAATTTGTGTGTACTTGGTGAGCGGGCTGCTACCCGCGAATGACACGATCGAATTGGGCGCATGAGCCATCTGGTAGCGCGCACGCCTCAGCGACTCTTGGTGCTGGTCAATGCGATCGATGACCTCGTTCAGCGCGTACCGTGCCCCGTGGACTTTCCCCGGAAACAGACGTTCGATGACGGCGTGGTTTGCCGGCGTTTCGGAAACGGTCCGGTGATGTCGACCGTACGTGAATCGCTGCACGAAAGGTGCCGGCAGCGGAAGATTGGCGCCCGATTCCGCCACCTGATGCAATTCTTGTCGAAAGGCTCGAATGAGCAGTTTCACCGCGTGAGCTCCTTCGCGGCTCGCGTCATCCCTTTGGCTGCCATCTTCAGACGCGTCGTCGTCGTCGAGCAGCGTGACGGCCGCGTCGGCCGCATCCGCATCCTTTTTCAGCTTCAAGTCGCTGCCGTACGGGTTCGCGACTTCGGTTGATTTCTCAGCTTCGTCTTTCAAACCGAAAAAATCAACGGACCCGCCTAAATCCTCGCCATCGGGGGCCAGCGTCAGATTCGCATCGCTGTCACTCGCCAGCAGCCCTTCGCCATTGCTGGTCAGCCCACGACCAGTGGGCTCCCCGACTTCTGATACCGGGTCGCGCGCAGGAAGCATGTCACCGCGCTTCCGGTTCGCAACGGAGGCTGCGTCAAGCGTGTGCTTGACCGTCGGAGCCGGTGAGCCCAACCAGGACAGAAACACTTCCGTGGGGACGTCAGGGGCGGAATCCTCGAACGGCAGGGCCGTGGCTGGGTCCAGGCCGACGTCAAGCAGAGATGCGCGTGCTCGACGTAGCGACACAACGGCGGGGTTGGCGACCGCCGAAGTTCCTGCTCGCTGATCTGTCGCGACGATTCTGGGGAGACCTGCCGCTGCCAGCGGCGTCGGGCACTCGCTCGTTTCGTTGCTACTGGTGGGGAAACTGTTGCCTGTGGAATGCAGGTAGGCAACATCGGAGCTGCTGATGCGCCTTCGAAGTTGCGCGATTTCGATTGCACGTCGCTGCGGAAGGGGCAAGGCCGATGTGCTAGCCAATCGATGGCCAAGGAGAGTGTCTTCGCCTCGCGGGCCGGTAAAGGGGCTCCAAAAGTATGTCAAATCGTCGTCTTCGATGTGAACGGTGCATCCTGCTGACTCCGGCACTCGACGTGGGCCGCGACCGAGAGAGCGGCGCTTGAACGTCGCCGCCAGTGTCACGATATCATGCCACTGCACGTAAGCTCCCGGGGTGGTCCTCGTGGCCGGATCCTCCCCACCATCCGGCCGGTAACTGGTACTCATTTCGGGTTGCTTGGCCTCTGCGGCATCGATGGTCGCGACGCTCCTCCGGGCTCGCGACGGCGACGAAGGCGACACCTCGCTAACTTTCCTGACGGTCTTGGTGGATACATTGCCGAATGTCGATCGTCGAGTTGCTCGCTGAGCCGCGCCTTCTCTCGCATTTGTTGGTGTCGTTGAGACATCCTCGACCACTACTGTGGAGGGAAGCGAGAGATGTTTCAGCGACCGACACCTGCGCAACGTCGAGTTCAGTTGGTCTTCCGTGACGCAAATGTGAAGCTTGTCGAGCAGGTCGAGCAGGTCCGCGGCGTTCCTTGGAAGACCTAACGCCCCTTGGCCGTCGATGGACGAGGCGCGGTCCTGTCCGTTGGACTTCAACGGCGTCGCCATCGCCGACTCCACGGCGGAGGAGGATCTCTGGTACGTGCCCCAGATGCGCTTGATTTCATCGGGCAACAGGGAAGTGCTTCTCACGAAGCGAAATAGCACCACCAGTCGAATCGCGGCCCGTGCGACACCTCTCCATCGAGCAAAGGGCCGCAAACGCATCAAAATGCTGCCTTCCGATCGGCGTCTGAAGTGCGAAGGCGACTCAGCGAACACTGGAGCAGGCAAAGCTCCAGCAGAGGGTCGCCCCGAGGCGGAGGCGGCGAGCACCGAGGCGAACAACGCGCCTTTCAAACGTGTGGACGGGGAAAACACCGCCGAGTCAGAGCCATCCACTCGAGTGAGTTGCGGCAGCGCGAGCTGAGGCGACGCCGACATCAATTCCGGATGGCTGTTGGTGGACCACACCGGTATTGGTTAGTATAAATACTGAAGGAAGGAAGACAATCAGAAGGATCAAAAGCGGTATGCGTGCCAGTCATCGTTGTGCGCCAAGCACTGGCGGTGTGGAAGGGTTCTTCCTGTGGAAGGGCGACTGCACTAATTGGAAAGTCTACACTTCGAGGCGATCAAGCGAAAGGCGGCCTCGGCCTCTCGCAGTTCTCGTTCTGTCGCGGTGTTCCGCGCTTCCATTTCCCGCCTTTGCGTTTCTCCCTCTTCAAATCTTTGGGCGCGCTGCTGTGCGTTTCGTGCGGCCCAGCCACGCTCCCAGTCGGAGACCCAGGCAGCCGACTCAAGAAGGTGCTTCCTTTTCTCTCTCTCCAAATTTCCGATTGTGAGGCGGTTGGTTTCCTCCGCTTCGGAAACGCGTTCGCGTGCGACGTCTTCGCTCGCTTCCAACTCCAACCTTGCACCGGCGAGAATGGCAGCTGCCGCGTCATGCTTCGCCTCGACGGCCTTCAGAAAGCTCCAGCGTTCGGACCACGCCTCCCAATTCATGTTGCGCGCTCGTCCCGCCTGAAACAGTGCCATCGTGTGGGCGTCGACCGTCATCTGATCGGCGCGGGCTTGCAGCTCCGCGGCACAAGCGGCGCTGCGCTGCGCCACCAAGGTGGCTTTAAGAGCAGCGACTTCAGCGACCACGCAAGGATCGTCGTCCGCGATCAGTTCGCGGCTGGTCATCGAAACTGTACGTTGTGGCGGTCGAGAGAACGCAAGAAACAAAAAAATCCAGAGGTGGGAAGGAAGGAACAGATGGTGCGACGATCTGAAAGAAACGCAACCCCCTATGTGGCCGCCGCGGCGGCAGCTGCGAGTACTCTAGACTGGACTCGTTTTGACTCCTGCTGTTCGCGGAACAGTCGCTGCTGTTGCACGCGCTGGTCCTTTGCCGCTTCCCTCGTCGCGCGGTCGAACGCCGCTCCCTGGTGCGGCGCCTCGCCATCCGCGACGGGCTCGTCGGTGACCACGCCGAAAGCGGAGGCGAAGGATGCGGCAGACTTACCGGCAGCCTTCCTCACTGGCCCCGCCTGGTCGTCATCGCTCTGGCGGCCGCGTTTCTCCCCAATCCCGTCCGTCGGTGAGAGCCCGTCTCCTGCTTTCGTGAGAAACTGGCGCAGCTTGGCCTTATGGAACTGGTTGACTTGCTCAAGGACGGCGGCAGATGCCAAGTCGCCTCGCTTCGTGAGAGTGTCCCTGAGTTCTTCAACCTCGATTTTAATGCGGCGAAGGGCATTGTGTTCCTCCAGGGAGCGAACGCTCCGTTCGAGCTCTTTGCCAGAGAGGACACGTCGACCGACGTTCAACGCGACTTCCGAAGGGTCGTTGTTGGTCTCGCGGCTGCGGTAGTCGTTTGACGGGGGCGCAAAATCGTACTGCCGTCTGATGGCAACGTACGCCCGATTTTTTGACACGAACCCACTGATGCCGTTTCCTCCCTTCGTCGTGGTTCTCGCGCCGACGCCGTTGTACGCCATACAAATCAACGTCGGTTTCGTCTGGAAATATTACCTTTGTTGAACAAGTGATTGGTGACGTGAACGACTCGTGGTGTGATCATTGGGGCCTCTCTCTCTCTCCCGTTTTCTTCCTGCGACGGTTTGCGGTTCACGTGGGCAAGGGGGGGTGGGGGGCACACGGGCAGCCGCCTGCCCACAGCAGCAACACACAACGCAGTCGATCTCTAACAATGGTGGCCGGAGTAATTTCCTCCTCCTTCCTTTTCTCCGCTCTGCCGCGCCCCCTCGAGCCAACCGATCAGTGCGCTGCGTTGCTCTCTCCTGCCGGAACCAGCGGCGGCAGCGAGTGTAACAAGAACGCCATCCACGCCGCGAAAAGGTGGAATACCACGCAAGAGCAAAATACCATCGACACGGACATCGACCCTTGGAAGTACAACACGATGCAGACGACGGCATTGAGCGGCACGCGGAACAAGTTGATGATGCTGGCGCGGTGCGACTCTGGGATGTACTGCGACCGCAAGGTGCCAATGGCGGGCCAAAACAAGCCGACCAGAACCTCGAAGACGATGAACCCGGTAAAAATCAACCATGGTTCGGTGGTGAAAATCGGGATGGACATGGCGGCGGCGGCTCCCAGAAATACAGCCTTCAAGATCGATGTCATGCTGTACTTGTTGGATGCAAAGTAACCGAACAACGTGCTGCCGAGGCTGCACGAGATCATGAAGCAAGAAAAGATGATGCCGTGCGGGATGTTCTCGGGAAGAGACGGTGTCCACATGAACACGAACGTGTACATGGCCCCCTCAAACGCGGCCTGCTGCAAACCAGCGAGCGTGATGCGTCGGTCCTGGAAGATCAGGCCCCATGCCTCGCGAAGCTGAAGGCCCACGCTGGAGGTGCTCGTGGTCGATCCATAGTTCTCGCGCCAAAAAAGCGAGATGAACAGCGTGCCGAGGACCAACAAAATGGCGCTGACGTCAAACGGTGCGACGGGGTGCTCGAAGAAGGTGAACGCCCATTGAGCGACAAAGCCGGAGACGATCGCGACCAGCCCGTTGCCGGTGATCATCATGGAGAAGGTTTGCGATATTTCCTCCGGCGGGAATCCTCGGCTGTTGTGCTCCGAGACCATCCAACTTTCGAAGGCGGACCATAAAATGGAGGTTGCAAAGCCGCCGAGCAGACGTCCGACCATCAGCACGCCGAAGTCCCGAGAGTGCTTCGTTGCGCAACTAAGCGCGTAGGCAACGCCATACATGATGCAATTGAGCTTGCGGCCGTACTTGTCGGCCATGGGCCCGGCCCAGGTACCAAAGATGAGCGACGAACCGAATCCTGCAATAAAGAGGATGCCGTTGTCCGTCCGAGAAAAGCCGTAGAAGGAGTATAGCTTGTAGACGTAGGGACCCTGCATCCAGTCGGCGGCCATCATCAAGAGGTACAAGCCGACGAACTGGTACCGAAACGCGCGAAGCTGCGGAAACGACGCTTGCGTCGTCGACGCCGACTTGCTAGCGAAGACATTCGAGTACACAGTCACGAGCACGAACGCCGCGAGCAGCCCGGTGAGAAACTCGTAGTACATCGCTGAGGGGCTGTGTAGGCTGGGGGTTGGAAGAACGGTGCGGTCGACGAACGACTGGTTAATGAATCGACGTTGAAAAGGCAGGGAAGGAAAAATGAACCCCGACGTCGAGAAATAGCGTGAGACTTGAAAATGTGTGTTGTACTGCTGCGGATCGATTCGATCGCAACCAGCGTGCAAAGTCATTTTACCTTTTCTGATCTGTTCAAATTCTCTGAGGAGTGCAAATGTGAATGTTCAGTTTCGCAAGGGAAGAGGGACCCTCCTGAACTATACCGCGGCCACCGCGAATATGTAGGTGTCCCGCACCCATCGCAACGTGCATCGTGACGCGCTTTGGGACTGGGTACTTCGATTCACGTGTCCTAGCGGCCTAATAAAACCGAGCAATGCAAACAGAGCGTCCACTCGAGGTAACAGCGGGAGGACGTGTACGCAGCCTCCGTTGGACCGCTTGTCCATTATTTGCACGGATGCAAATTGCGCCGTGGCTGCCATAGCATTTTGCGGTCGGCAGTTTTCCGATGCGTCACGTGCGCCCCACAGTTCAGATAGAGTGTCCGAAGCCGTTCGATTCGGATGCAACTTCCTCTTCATGGACGCCGTGACTCTTTCGAGTGCAATCCAGGTACGGATCACGCTCGTTAGGGCATGGTAAATAGGCACAGGCGAAGCGTCGGGAAGATACAAGAACAAATGACAGAAGCGGCCATTGTGGCGTGCAGCTTTTTTCGCTAGCGACGCCAAGAATCGGCTGGGCGATGCGCAAAACTTTGACGATGTCCACTGCGTCGCGTGTTGAAGGTGATCCCACCTGATAGCCACACCGAGGCGAGCCACGCAGGGCTGAGTTGCATCGCGATGGTCATGGGGGAACAATCGTCTCCGCTCGTCGTAGTTCAGCGACACGGTTTGAGCCGTCACAGGGCGAACCATATGGTGGTGATGGTCTTGCGGCTGGTACACCACCCATTTTGGCAGGTGAAAAAGCGACGCCACCGCCACGTCTTGAGGTGCGGCGTGACCTCGGATCGTCGCCAACGCTGTCACGAGGGGGTCGCTTTCGGAAACGATGACGACAATTTGTGGATGACGTTGGACTTTGGCGTTGACAACCGCACGCCGCTGCGTCAGCGCCTCGCGAATGACGTGCCGAATGGGTGGTGATGCCGTGTCGATGGCGTGTTGCACGAGCAGTTCGAGTAGGCGAAAAATGGTGTGGTTGACCAGTGCTCGCAATACGTAGCTCGCAGGATAAGTCGGAGCTGTCGAATTCCGTTGCCGTGTTTGCGCCGGGGCGAGGGATCGGCCTGGAAGATGCTGCAGCCGACCAAGAAACAGTGTGGTTACGTACTTGGTCCAAATTAGAGAACCGGCGAGCGCCGTCCAGCTGCCAGCCAGAGACAAATGATCCGTGGTGCGGTTGTTCGGTTGCATTCCGAACAGGAATGGTAAGGCGAGGTCGCGGTGACCTCGCCGTAGCCGATCCCGAAGAGCCACAAACGCTCGCCCCCTGAGAGGATTCTTTGACCGTCGCTTCCGCCACGTCGCCATTATCACCTCCCCGAGCACCGCAAACGGATCGTCATCGGCTTCCACCACGGCGTTCAGCACGCTCGGGTCGTAGGCGGCCGCCGCCAGATCAGGGTTACCCAACGCCGCCAGGATGGCCGGCACGTCTGTTACGTCGTCGCTATTTCCGGCGTGGTCGGCACTTAACCAGTCGAGTGCCGTGCGCCTAACGTCGTCTTCTTCGGGGTGTGGGCTGGGAATCTGTGGCAGATGCCGAACTGCTTCATGATAATGCACGACGGTGCACGCCTCCATTCTCAGTACGGCAGTCGTGCTGTCGGTGATCACTTCGGCGCGTCGTGGCCTTGGCGCGTTCCGGCGATACAATGGCAGAAGCAGCGTCATGGTGCCAACTGCGATAACCGTCAACCAAACCGGTGTCGGAAGCGGGCGGCCCTCTGCTGTGGACGACCATCGCATTCCAAACTTGCTCCTTTTTGTAGGTACGTATTTTCATCATCGTTGGCAACAACAATACAAAAGTAGGGAGTTACTTTGCCGCCAACGGCCGTTGACGCATCACGGACACAACAAGGCACAGCAGTAGACGTGGGGAAAAACTGCGTCACTCGCACGAGGGGACATCACCCGGAGGGGGGGGGGGGGGCGACTTCGATCAAGCCCCTTCGTGCCACATCTCCCGCTTAAACATGGTTCCCTTTCCGCACATGTCGTGCGTCATGGCGTACCCTTCATCTGTGGTGTCCACGAAGGCAACCCGCTGATAGTGCGGAGACAGCGACTCGTAGGCGTCACCGATGAGCGGCAGTCGCGCGACGTAATCGGTTCGGTGAAACAGAAAGTAAATCACGGCTTGGAACTTGTTCTGTGTGAGCAGTTGCTTGCACGTTGGCCATGGGCTCGCCGGTGGGGCCTCGTGCTGCACGCCCCGACCCGCGCGGTCCGAGACGACATTCGCAGCGTGAACTTCAGGTCGCACGTCGTGGCGATCGAAGTACCAGCAGCCATCTATGTGACGAGGATCGCCTCGGAAGCTGTAAACGTGGCCCGCGCCCCGCGGATACCTCATCGTGTAGTAAAATGGTCGAAACGCGTTCAACCGCCGTTCGCGTTGCTGCTCGAGCGACTCCACTGTTGTGTTGCTCGGCAAGCGGTGCATGTCACCTCGGTAATTGGCGACTGTAACGTGAATGCCCTGCTCCGCGAGTCCGTGAATGACGGTTGAGCCGTCGAAGGTCTCGTCGCCTTGAAACACAAGAACGCGGTGCGCGATGTCGAGGGCAGGGCCATCGACGTCGCCATGATGAGGGCCATCCCACAGCGGTGACCGCAAGCCCATGGCGTGAAGCATGTGCACCGTAGCGGCCACGGTGGTGAGGTTGGCCCGGGCGTAGGCCAGCAGCTTGTCCGCCAGCGAAAAGTACAAATTCGCATCGAACGTGCGCCAGTCTATCTCGCCGACGCGATGAAAATTGAGCTGCACGCCCCCGATATTGTGCGGTTTCCACATCATGTAATCTGATGCCACGCTGACATACTGATATTGTTGAACGCCTGGGAGGTTTTGCGCTTGGAGAAGCAACTCCACTGGCATGCCGGGTAGGCAAAGTGGGTTGCGGGCACATTCGACAAGATCGGGGAAAACCGGAACGGCCCCAGCCGACATCAGCTCCAGGTGGCGCATGCAACTCCAGCCACCACGACGGTGAGTCCAGGCGAAGTAACTTCGTCTGTGAAGCTCGTAAGACACGGCTTCATCGTGCATGCCTAACTGGTAGAGGTGACGCACGGTTGAGTATGGAAATTCCCTCGGCAAAAGTGGCGAAAAGCCGAACATCTTCCTGCGCTCAACCCGTTGGTCGATCAGTGACAACGGAATGCCGTACCAATGGTGGTACACCTTGCAGTTCACCGACTTGGCGTACACCGGAAGATACGGATTCCTCGACGGTAACCGCGAAGCTGTTGCGGAAGATGCATGCGACAGTTCCGTTGGAGTCGAGGACACCGCGGCTGCTTTCGCTGCGCGAACCGTGTTCGTGACCGAGTTGACGATGTCAATGACTTCGCGTCTGTGCGAAGGTGACGGCGGTCGTACGAATTGTCGCTCGCTCTTCGGCACGGTTCCGAGCCACGTGGTCCACCATTCGACTGCAGAGTTGCCGGCGTCTGCGTGTGGGCGGCCCTCCCTCGCCGCTGTGGTCGATGGCCGCACATCACTATCAGACTCATTGTGCATACTCCGATGCTTGACGGGTGCTGTGGCGTCAAGGAGGCGTCGCGCCTGAGCGCGATGAGACGCCTTTTTTTTCCGGCCGCCATCATTTTCGTCATCGTCGTCGTCATCTTCTTCGTCATCGTCGTCAGCGGCTTCGTCGTCGGTGTCCTCAGAAGGCGCTTCGCCGGTCACCTTCTGGGGGCCCTTACGGACCTGGGAGTCCTTATCATTGCTACGTGGTCGGCCCCTAACCGCGTCGTCTTGCTGCAACAAGTCGCTGTGAGATGCGGCGATGGCATTGTTCGTCGGGGAAGGCTTTGAAACTTTTTCGTCGTGAATTCCAGGCGTCGGATCTACAACGTCTGCCACGTTTGCGCTGTCGATTTTCAAATACGCCTGAAAGAAAGCACTTAGCGCACAACGAGATGGTAAGGCCTTGGCCAGCTGCGCCGGGCCGTATCGCATCACGCATTCTCCAAAGGTTTCACAGTCACCGCAGATTCGCATGTGAAGTAACGCCAGTTCGCAGTAGACCCGCGGATTGGCGGGCAGGTCTAAGGGAGTTTCGGGATTGGACGGCAGTCCGATGACGCTCATAACCGAGTGGATGCGATCCCCGCCACAGTAGCCCTTTCCGTCACACCGTCGATATGCGATGGGAAGGACGCCTTCTGGATGTTGCCCGGGGGGCACACCTTGCGCTGGATTCTCACCCTGAGAGTGTAAAAATGCGTCCGTAGCTTGTGAGTGGCGGCTCCACGCTGAAGAGGCTTCGCACGGCAACTCGCCGTACGCGTCGTGAAGAACCGCAGCTGACTGCTGGTCTGTGGTGATATCGCGGAGCGCCGGTGCTAGCAACGCAGCAGGCGAACAGCCGCACACGGTTTCACGGCCACCGCCGGAGGGGATCTTGCTTGGTGTCGCTGAACTGCCGTTTACGGCGTCGGCTTTTTTATGTCGATTCGTCGTCGTAGCATCTCCAACAGTAGATAGTAATCCGTGGAACGAGGAGCCAGAAAGCACGACACCGAGTAGAAAAACGTTGCTCAGCATCGCCCCCACAAAAACGGCATAGTAGCAGCCACACCGCGGTTTCATCTGACTGGGACAAAGCGCGTGGGCTACGATACGTTGGGTGGGGGCAACCGGACGAAATTGCTGTAATAACCCAACAATAGCTCTCTCTCTGAGAAGCGTTGGTTTAATTCGCGTGTTACTAGGAAGCCATGAGTTTTCCCGCGCCCATTCCCGACTCCCTGAATGCATTACGTCTTTGCGGTGCGCCTCCGGGTGTCCAAGACGACCCACCTCGTCCTCCGCGAAAGCCGACAGCGGGATTCGCGCCGCCACGACCCCGGCCACGGAAAGGAGGAGCTCCGCCGCTTCCACCACGCCCGCCCCGTCTACCCGGCACCTTGCTGGATCGCTTTCCGATGGCGATCGATCGTTGCTCTTTGTCATTGGAGAAGTTGCACCGAAGCCATCTTCCCGGTCGAATTTCGTACTGGTCCAGCATCTGCGCCACCTGTTGTGCAGCCTCGAAGGAGGCGCAAACGACGTAGGCGTTGCGCGCTGTCAGATTTTGGTGTCGTGCCGCCATAAAGTCGACTCGGGCCACCACATCCGAGGCAGCCTTGTCACCAAAACTGGCCACTGACGTCGATATGAGTTCCTTGACAGCGTCCTGTGTGGCGCAATCAGGCGGTAGGTTGCCGAGAAACAGAGTACGTCTCTTCTCATCCTTTCGCGACTTCCAAAATGTGCCTGCAAAGTTACGAGGGTGGTGTCGCTCGTCGTCCAGCTCGACAACGGCAGCAGGGGTCGGAAGCGAATTGTCAACCGGGTCGTTCGCGGTGCGAGCGGCCAATTCCCGGATGCGCTGTTCACGCGAGTTGTGTCGCGCTAGTTTTTTTTCAAAGTCTTTCTTGAGCTTCATCTTTCGCTGTTCCTTTCTTGTCAGCGACGCGGGCGGCTTCACGGACTGAGATTCCGCGTCCGTTTGAGGGGGGCTTGCCACGGAGACATCGCCGTCACTTTGAGGGGCTACTACTACTTGGGAAGATAGCTGCTTCTTCGCCTTCTTCACTTTGGCGACTTCGGCAGACATATTGTATCTCAAGAGAGAACAAAACGAAAATGGAAAATCGCTGTTTTGGTTTCACGCGGTTCACAACGATGGTGATGGTGCTTTGTGACTTTCAGAAGCGACGCATTACTTCCGGCTATGCTGGTCACGTCAACGACTCGGGTGACGACTGATCTGGAGAATTACTGGAAGACACTGAGTCCGCTCCGTGGCTCCCTTCTACAGCGGGGAGTTCTCGGTCGCTTGTGACAATTCTTTCTCCAGCGGTGCATGTGGCTCCTGCGGCAACGCGTTGCCGGGCAACCCACGCCGCGACATCGAATGCCGGCAGGGTCAGTGGAAGCGGCCTCGACGACGCGTTGAAGACACCGAAAGTGAAATTCATGCCATGCACGGGCAGCGCGTACAGGTCCGTTTCGGCCGGACCCAAGTGTCGCAAGACGACTCGGCCGTACAAGTCTCGCGCCTCCGCGTCATGCCTGATCAGAGCGAAGAGGTCAACAACATGATTATCTTCGAGCTCCGTTGGCATGAGGGAACATGGGAGGTGATAGTGGTTGCGGTTGGTGACCAGATCCCACCCTTCCATGACTTGGCTGGACGTGGTCGCCGCTGTCGTCTCAGTAATGCCCAGAAGCGACCGAGACTCAGGCGCGTCCGATCCCGGTCCCGCTTTGTCGTCGGCGCCCGCAGCGCTGCCCTCCTCGCCGCGATTCAACGACAGCGTCTCAGTCGGAGCAGCAATGCCGCCGACCGTGGAGGTACCCATCGTATCGCTCAAGCCATCGTCGGAAGGGGGGGCGCCGCCCGACGCGACAACTTTCTTGGCCGCAACCAAAGGAGCAGGGGCGACCGAAGCCCACTGCTTCCCGTGCTTCCAGGGTTGAGTAGGGTTGGGAGGGGCGCCAGCGACTCGGGCGAGTGGCCCCGGCTGTGAAGCCAACGTCACGGGTGGGGCGTTGGCAGTACGCTGCGCCGGTGATTGGATGGACGTGGCGCGGCCTGACACCTTGTGAGGCGTCGAGGCTCCGATGGGTTGAGTGGATGCCAAGGCGGGTGTGAGAGAGTGCGCTGTACCGTGTGAAGGCAAACTTCCCAAGCCGCCCGCGGAGGGGCTCGCGGCGGGTGCTTGCGCACTGGCTGTCGGCGTCACAGCGGCCTTCGATTCCACCGGGGCTTGGCCTTCCTCCGCGGACTGGTGTACGGCAGCGGACGGCGGCATTGCGGCGACCGTCTCCACAAGGACGGCGCTTCCCCCTCCACCGCGCTCTTCAGCGGCCTTGTTGTCGGCGGCGATACGTTCCATCGCCTGCACTTCGGACATCGGCCGCAGACGAATGCGGCTGTAAATGTGTTTCATCATCGCGTCGCTGTAGACTTTGTTGAACAACGCTTCGACGTGCAGAGTATCAATCACGGCAAAATCAGCTCGCTGCGACTTTCTCACGTATTCGTCCTGAATCAACGAGAAAATTTTTGCTGCATTTCGAAATCTGCACATGACGCTGGCGGCGTAGGGATTAAACATGTGATTGACGTGCCACGTGTCTTCCTCCCACATGTACCCTTCCGCGGCGCCGATGTAGCGTGTGTTGTTCCGCAGGTAGTACGCGGTATCCAAATTTGACATGAGGCAGGCATCGAAAAGCATGCCTAGATATTGCTTGTTGCCAAGCAGCGCAGCGAGTTCGTGAATTTGAAGCATTTGTTTTTCGGTTTCGAAATCAAGATAGTCCCCCATTCCGTGGCCGCCGTACACGAAAAAGGTATGCCCAGGGCGGTGCCACTCCTCGAAAAACTCCTTAAGCAGGCGCCGATCCACCGTCCGGAGTCCTGGTTTCAGCGGCTTAAAGGTGTATTCGCTACCGTCAATGCGCGCGATGAACGACTCGTGCGTGGTGATCGCAAGCATCACGAAATCGGTCACACCCTTCGTCGCTTTTATTTGCAACCACTTCCACAGCGGCCACGTGGGGGTATCGCGCTTGTTGAGCGCAGTGCACAGCATCACGATGCGGTTAGCTGACGATGTCGGTGCGAGCGCTGAAAACGCCGCATGCGCCTGCTGTGCGGCGGCCGGTGGCATGAGTTTTGGCATCGCCTCTTGGCATTTTTAGCAAACAACACAGCAACGTCTCGAAACGAGCGCGGGAAAACTCTAGTGGAGGGACCCAATGGATGGGCGGTTCGAATGGACTATTTGCGTCACCTTTTCACAGCCTATTTTATGCTTGTCGGTAAGTCGGAGGTGCCGAGAATCATCCACGCGATAACTTTGGAACTAGCGAACGAAACGAAAGCGGCCGCTGATCCCATTCCCAGCATCTTGAGAGACATTTGCAATGTGGCGGCACTCCCTGCAGCGCCGCTCAACCGCGCCCGTACGACTCCAAGTGCCAAAAATGAAGCCACGCAAAGGATCGTGGCCACCGTTCTCCGAATAGCGATATCACCAAAATTTGGATGCAAGGCTACCAAAGGCAGTCCCCCAAAGACCACAAATGCGAAGAACATCGTCAGGCCGCTACGTACCGCAGCGAGTCTCACGATCCGTTTGGCGGCACCACCGTTTGCCTCGAGCTTCGCTTCATCTTCTCCCCGAGCCGACATGGTGGCTTCGTACTCTGCCAGAGTGCCCATGTAGTCGCCAATGCCCATGGACGTGGCGGTGGCAAGAAGGTTGGCGACGCCAACAATCATGACGGCTGCCGATGTCACAACGCCCTCCCCCGCGGCGATGCTACTCCAGATCAGCGCGAGAGTCGTTGTCAATCCGTCGATGCCGCCGAACACCAAGGGCTTGATTGACGTGGTATTCAAAGAGCACGTCACTCCCGAAGCGCCGACTGGGGGAGAGTGAGTTGGCATGGGCTCCATGCTCAATCAAACCCTCTAATGGCTCGTTATTTTGGGGGGGAAGGAAAGAATGGCGCACCAATAAACAGTGTGCACCGTACGTGACATTAGTTCTTGTGTTTCGCCACCAGCTTGTGGTGCGGCACATTCTGGCTGGTTCTGCATCGTCTATTTCTATTTACCGATGTCAAGCTGCCGTCACACGCCGTTTCGTGACCGTTGGCACTGGTTGCTTGACCGTGGAGAAATGTGCGTGATCTGACCCCGATCCCGCAGCCATCGCGGCCATGACTTGGGAAAGTTCCTCATCGTTGCCTCCCCCCAGAGCAGCAAAATACAAACGTTTTTCTATTCGGCGGAGTTGCTGCTTGAGCAGCGCAATGTCTGACTTGCGACCTCCTTCCTCCGCCTTCTGCTGCTGTTCGATTCTATGACGGATTCGCTTTTCCCGCTGCGCTTCCTCGTTGGCGCTTTCAAACTTGTGCCGCCACTCTGACACGTCGTGTTCCCACTGTTTTCTCTCCTTTGTGTGTCGCTCGTCGCGTTCGGCGAGTTCGTTGCGCAGTTGGTCCGTGACGGTACCTACGCGAGAGCGCTGCGCGTCGAGTGCCAGGCGCATGTCGTCGCCGTGTCGGTGACGTTCCTTTGCAAGCGTGCTTTCGCATTCGGTGAGACGACTCGACAATTCCTCCACTTGGCCAAGCAATGTGCGCTGCAAGATGTTCCCGTGGTGCTTTGCAGCAACGAGTTCTTTCGTGCTCATTTGGAGCATGCGTTCCAGGTGATCCAACGTGCGGCTCAACCTTTCTTGGAGAGTGAGCTGCTCTTGCGCTCGAGCTCGCTCGTCCGACACGCGGGCTGCTCGTTCTTGATCGAAAGCGGCTCGTTGCTCGTCGAGCAACGACTTCAATGTTTGTACCTCCGTGGACAGATGTATGACCAACGATGAACTTCCGTGACTCATCGATGACGTATTCCATGGCGCGTTGGTCTCAGGATGCTCGCCCTGCCCCGCGCTTCCCACAGCCGCAAGGTGGCGCAAGCTCAAGGAAGAAGAGACTCTGGGCTGAGGACAACAAACGAGAGAAACGGGCACCACCGATGGGCTCGCAGCCCCTCGTTTGGAAATGCTGACCATCACAGGGTGCGACTTTGCATGACGGTCCGCGCTGATCGGCAGCAGTGGTGCACCAACTTTCCCACTGACGATCCCGTCGACTTGGGTCACGGACTCCATGTTTCTAAGTTCGATCAACGTGGATATTTTCAACCGATCATCGGCTACGGTCGCCAACAGTGACTGGTTTTCGGCGATGAGGCGCGCTGTTTTCTCACGCTCTTCCATCAACGCAGCCTTCGAATCGGTAATGACACGCTGGAGAGAATGAACCTCCGCAGTTCGTTGAAGCAGTTGTAGTCGTACGTCACCCATTGCTTCTTGACTACGAGCCAGTTCGTCGAATTTTGTAAGAAGCGCATGTTTTTCTGCATCTTGCGTTTCTAAAGACTGTACCAAGTATCTGTTGTAGTCGACGATGGTCATTCGGTGCCCATCCGATGCCATGTCGGGCACGGTGATCGGTTCCTGAGGGTCGCTTTGATGGTTCAGCGTTCGTTGCATCAATGTTGCAATTTTGGGGGGAGGAAGGAATCTTTGGTATTAGTAAACAACAGGCACGCTCTCCCTGCCAAGTATTTTTTCAAAAAAATTGATAGACTTTCGAACAGAACTACTAGGTCATAGAACAAAACAGGCACAGGGCGTCCTATCGAGTGATCGTGCGGCACAAGGAGCACGGTTTGCCGCGACTCGCCCAGCAACCGCAGCTCTTGCATTTGACCTTCGCTGCGTTTTGACTCGGGTTGTAGGACGATTCCTCTCTAAATTTGTGGGCTGAAGCGTTGGTGTAACCCTTTGGTTGTAATGGTACAGGGCGTTGCATCGATTGGCTGGTCGGTGGGCGTGCGCTCGGGGGTGGCGTAGCCCCTGGCTCGACTTGCCGCTGCGTGGGTTCCGCTGCGTTGCGGCGCAGCGGAGCAGACGCAGACTGCGATCGCGTTTGGCTTCGAGCTCCGTCCCGCGCGGATTGCGGCATGCTGCCTTCGCCGGGAGGTGCAATGTGAACGGAATTGTCTCGGGGAACCAAAAGTGGTTTTCCCCTTCGACCGCAAAAGTAACATGGTTTGCCTTTCAGTGTCCAGCAGCCGCAAGCAGTGCATTTCGCCTTGACTTGCCGTCGTGGATCGAACGGTGCCTCGTCGCGGAACGAGTGGTTGAATGCGGTCGCGTGGTTCGACGGCATGTGGAACGGTGTCGCCAGACCAACACCGAGTTGCGGCATGTTGACAGGGATGGGGGGCTTGCCCGGTAGTCAATAGACAAGGATTTTGATACACATTGGGTTATGAACACGCAACCGGAACAAACGTTAAAATATATTCGTTCGCATGGCCACCCGGCCTTACCTTTCCTTGGTTCAAGAATCGCCATTCGACAAACCGAAAACGACGTGCTTTGTGGCGATAAAAGCTCGATCTTTTGACGGACGTTTGGGCATAGATCGTGGTTCAGCTGGGAGCTTCGGATTTAAAAATCCACACTTCATCTCCGATTGACGATTTTCACCCGCAATTGCTCGAAGGAAATGAATTCCTCCTTGCTGACGGGCGACCGAGGAACAAGGTTCGTTGCCAGTACACCGCGAGACAAAATTCATTCTTCGGGCCGACTTTGGCAGTTCAAGCGCGGATTCTCCATAGACTGAGTTTTGAGTCACGTAGTTGTAGGGATGGTGGTACATATGATGATACACCGGATCGCGCACCTTGCAAAGCTTTTCTGTCAGTGGAGACATTGGCTGCATTGACAAAGGTTCGCGAGGACGGCCAGTGACGTGGATCGTTGTGTCTCGGCGAGGAAGCGTCGGTCTTGCTTGCGCTTTAAACTGACAAAGTGTGTCGCTACCAACACAGTGTGACTTCCTCAAGAACGACAGCTGACGGCACGATCGACCTTCCTGATCCTCGCTGGGAACAGAGAGAAAATTGCGATGAAACATCGTGGCTGCACTTCCACCATATGTGAAATTGTTGGCAGTTTGCGGGACATCGCACACGGCGTTCGTAAATGAAGCGTGGGTCGTGGATATCGGCAATGCGGCAGAAAATGACATCACACCAGACAACTTTCACTGTTTGTAAACAAAACCAAAGTGGATCATTCCGTGTGAGCTTTTTGTATGAACTACTTGGTATGAACGTCCACTCAGATCTAAAAAAAAGGTTTACCTTTTCAAGTTAGGAGGGTGTTGCGCATTCAGGAAGTTTCGTAGAAAAATTGGGCTGGATGCTGAGTGGCCTTGCCAATGCAGTACGTGTCAAATCCAATTGCCCTGAGTACCTTGGGGTCGACCATCGATCGCCCATCAAAAAAAAAGGCTGGTTTGGACATGGTCGAATAAATGGCTTCATAGTTCAATGTTTTGTAGAGGTCCCATTCTGTCAAGATTGCGATTGCATGAGCACCATTGGCTGCTTCTTCAGCAGTTGGTGACATCGTCACATTTGTGTAGATCAATTGGCGTACGCGGGGGTCGTCGATTCGCATTTCCAGATCCGTTTTGACCTGATCGAAAGACACTTTGGGATCGTGAATGTGCACGTTAGCTCCTTCTTCCAGAAGACTCGCCACAACTTCGATGGCAGAACTTTCTCTTGTGTCCCCAGTGTCTTTCTTGAAAGCAAAACCGAATACTGCAATAGTCTTCCCGGATGCGGTATCGAACATTGTTTTGATGATCTTTTCACAGAAGCGGCGTCGTTGATAATCGTTCATTCGAACCACCCAATGCCAATATTCCGCTACCTCAGTCAGCTGGAGTGACTCGCAGAGGTAAACCAAATTCAAAACGTCTTTTTGAAAGCACGATCCGCCGAAACCGACCGAAGCCTTCAAAAATTTCGGTCCGATGCGTGTGTCGGCCCCGACACCTCGCGCGACTTCATCAACGTCGGCGCCCGTGGCCTCACAAACGGCGCTGATGGAGTTAATCGACGAGATTCGTTGAGCTAACATGGCATTGGCCACCAATTTCGTCAACTCACTTGACCACAGGTTCGTCGTGACAATTCGATCCGCTGGGACCCAGCGTTCGTAAATTGATGCGAGGCGACGGATTGAGTCCAGTCCTTTTGCATCTTGATCACCTCCGATCAACACTCGATCAGGTCGCATCAAATCACTGACGGCCGTGCCCTCGGCCAAGAATTCTGGATTGGACAAAATCGAAAAGGTGGCTGTGCCCTTGGAATTTGCAGACAGAATTTTTCGCACCGCAACACTGCATCGAACGGGAACAGTGGACTTCTCCACGACAATCTTGTGTCCGTGGCTCACGAGTTCACCGATGCGGCGAGAGCAAGATTCGATGTATTTTAAATCCGCTGCGCGTCCCTTTCCGACTCCGTACATTTTCGTAGGAGTATTGACGGAAATGAAAATAATGTCCGCTTGAGTAATGACGCTGTCGTCGGTGGTGAAAAATAAGTTTCGACCTCGAACTTGTTGAATGACTTCGTCCAATCCAGGTTCGTAAATTGGAAGCGAGGCAGAGTTCCAAGCATTGATTCGAGGAACGCTTAAATCGTACACGTGAATGCAGATGTCAGGACACTTCAGAGCAATCACTGCCATGGTAGGACCCCCCACGTAGCCCGCGCCGATGCACACAATTCGCGTCGAGAACGGCGTTGCAGACATTAACGGCGTTGCAGACATTAACGGCGTTGCAGACGTTAATTAGCTGACGAACAATAAACTGTGTGGATTTGTAACGTGGCGTAATTCAAATCACAAAAACGTGGATGTCAAATTATATGTGACTCCGAAAAAGGTAAAATATTGGATCAAAGTTTCGTTACAACTCCCACATTATTGACGGCACACGACAAGCATCTGTTGGTTTTTGATTGACGTCTCGCCTGTCACCAATACTTTTCGCCAAGTCATTTTCCGTTCACCTTGCAAGTTTCTGACATCTATGCAGCAACCGCACTCGAGTCCGGATCAGCATTCGCATCTGTTAGTGGCTGAGCGACGGTGTCATACACCAATTCTGCAGCTGCCGATTCAAAGTCCTTGAGGCTCAATTGCTGCAATGGGATGGAATTCGACCACTCCTTTTGCGATGGAGCATCATGGTGAGTCAAAAACATGACGCTGATACCCGGTCGACCACCACGTCCCGCACACATGGCTTGATGCAGGTAGATTTCTTTGCTCCTTGGAAGTGCAAAATGAACGACGAGGTTAACATAAGGAATCGTCACTTTACGCGCATACTTGGCGTAGTCATCGTTGGTCACCAAAACGCGTTGTTTCACTCCTGCAGCGTTGGCTTCTCCCGACTTGAATGCTTCTAGAGCTCGCAAACGTTCCTCCTTCGGCAATTTTCGGTGAACAAAATTGGGTTGACGAACGCCAAAAGCTTCGGAAGTGTTCTTCGCTCGTTTTGCCATTTCTTCCACGCGATTTGCATCGGTGAAAACAATCGTTTGCACTCCTTTCAGTGCTTTCACCAAATTGGTCACAATTTCGAACTTGTCCTTGTCGGTCGGCTGTCCAATGACAAAGAAATGGGTGAGCTTTGGTGGAGCCAAGAAGCGGAATGTGCCGATGAGAGCCTTCAACGATGCTTCGGACAATTCAAGTGCAGTTCCGGCGCTGCGCTGATTGGCTGCAACAGCGTACTTCACCGCAATCAAGTTCCGTTCCAATTCATGATTGGCGTAGTGGAACCTGGCCTCCCGATTGTTTGCACTTGCGATCCCGACGAAATGTTCGATTTCTTGTTTTGCTTTTTTGACGCCTTCTTTGCTGCCTCGAATCTGAAAAGTGAAAGTTTGCTGATACGCCTCCGGTCGATCAATCTTCGAGTTACTGGTACCGCAACGATGGTGAATGCGATTGAGTTTTTCGGCTTTGTTTCCTAGCAGCAAACGAATTGATTCCCAGGGAACAGAAATGTCTTCGGAATGCGCTGCTTCACGATGTTCTCGAGGAGGACGTTCTTCGCCATCCTGATTTTCTCGGCGTCGACCACGACCTCCCTCACCGCGGCCTTCACGTGCGCCTCCTCGGCCAGCGTCAAACCGGCCCTCGCCACGATTGTCTCCTTCGTCCCGCGGTTGGCCACGACCGCGCCCTCGGCCTCGCCCGCGATCGTCACCATGGCCGCGGCCATCTCCACGACCGTCACTTCCGCGATAGCCACCTCGACCGCGGGACGCTTCGTCATCGCGCTTTGTGAGTGATCCTTGGAGTTTCTGGCGGGCTTCTTCGTCAGGAATTAGTGCCTGCAATTCTGACTCCGTGAACTTGCGCAAAGTAATGATCTTTTCCACTCCTTTTGCTTGAAATGCTGGATAATACGAGGACAATTTCAGACGATTGAACAAATTTTCCACGGCGTTCGACATGGGAGGTGCAGCCGCCATCTTTCTTCAATTCAAAGTCAAGACTGAAAAAAATGCGAAGGCAACAACGAGCAAAGTTAGATAGAAAACAAAAGGGAAGGGATGGAGCGACCCTTGTGACAGTGTTCTGTAGGATTTAGGAAGACCGTCACGAAGTATTCCCTCAGCGTCGCTTTTAGAATACTACTGTCAACGGTTGTACAGCGATCTTGGTTTTCACTAGCACGACATTTTCAATATTGCGTTTTGTCAGTGCAAACAAATTCAAACCCACTTCTCTGGTTTCCCCTTCCACCGAGTCCGAACCCCGACACCGCGCCGCAACAAGCACGACATGCCCCCCCGAGCGCAAATCAAAACAAATCAAAACAAATCGCGCCCATTCAGCCCCGCCGTCTCCGACGCAACGAGCCGGCTAAGGCGTGAGTGCGAGATAGAATCGCACCTCGCTCGGCTCGAAGGTAGAAGGGATCGCAAACACCGTCCCAGACGCCACCTAGATGGCACCCCGGCCACAACGGTCGGCGACGCGCCAGCGGATATACTTCTGGATATACTTGGGGCATAGATGTCTCCTAAAGCCGAAATATATTTTAGGAAACAGTCCTAAAAATCGCTGTTTTCTTTAGGACTGCCCTAGGGAGGTCCTAAAACCAACTTTTAGGACCTTTTCCGGGAAAAATGGGCACGGACCGGACGAAGGCGCGAGGGCCTCTGCAAACACGCGCAAAGGTGGAAAAACGCCACAAGCTGTCAGTCTCTGTTCGCAAACTGCACGAGGCATAGGCTCCGCTACGTGGGAGCACATGTTGACATTCCACCTGTTGGAGGCAGCTTATTCAATCTCGATTCGCACACGGGGGTCACATTAAATTTCTCGCCGACTTCTCGCTGCGTTCTCGCCTGCTTCTCGCTTCGTTCTCGCCTAAACGGGGGTGCGTATTAACATACTTGGCGGTTGGATCGCTGGATGAGTTCCCGGGAGGGCTCATCCATCCAACAACAAACAAAATTAAAATATAACTTTTCATCCAGCGGCCCGCCCAAAAAGTTTTTTGGAAGTTTTTGGAAACTTGTGC
>ERZ1292630.1552-Hain-H41-02um-R3-1552-length-22464-cov-8_pt1 | contig 22464 bp, 20 predicted proteins | sample MGYA00564408_ERZ1292630 | MGnify/ENA primary metagenome ERZ1292630 (study PRJEB36523, sample SAMEA6512641) | groundwater metagenome | collected 2019-01-08 | study: AquaDiva: Metagenomics assemblies of 32 groundwater samples
CGAACGCTTCGGGGACCCGCCATCTGTCCACGCAGCGGCCGCTCTTACGAGAACGTTTGCTTGCGGTCCCGGGCATCACTTGGGTGTACCGGTACACGTGACCGTTGGACGCGTTGGAGTCGGGGCCCAGGACGGGGAGCGTCCTATTTACTTCTCTGTCTGTCGTCTTCTGTGTTGAAAACCTCGTGTGTTGATTCCTTGTTTTGCTTGTCGAGTTGTTTCTCTGGTTGTTGGATTTACGTTATCATGGAACGGTTACAATGCGTCTCTCTCGCATTCTCAGGGACCGTGAGAGAGGTCCAGAGGGCGAGAAAAGGGTGCATACAGTGGAGAAAAAAAAGGGAAGAGGAGAGCAGGCCGCCAACATCCACGCGGGGGCCAAAACTATCGGCTTCGCGCCGAAGCCGGGATCCGAAGACGGGGGAGGGGCGGCACTAACAGGGAACAGAATCACACAAAAGAACAATGGAACAACAGGGGGTTGCCTACTTGTGGCTGCCACCGCGACCACCAGCGCCGTGGTAACCACGTCCGCGGTGCGATCCATGAGACGTCGGGGTCGTTTGTGGCGACGCCGGGTTGCGGCCAGTGGAACCACCTTGATGGCGGCTGCCCCGCGCAGGCGGGCTCTCGGGGGCGTTTTGCTGCTTTTCCGCCTTCACTGGCGATGCAGCGGTCGTCTCCACGTGTGGTATCGGCAGGTTGGGCTCTTGGGCCGCCTTGGTGGGACACACGCCAACGTCCGCCACTGGTGGCGCGGCTGCGCGAGAGGGGGATGTGAGCAACGGATAGCACAGTGGCGCTGCGACAGCCGGAGGCATTCCAAGCGAGGGTTGGTGGTGCTGGTGGTGATGAGCCAGCAATGGGGCCTGGGAGCTTCCGCCGCTGTGCTGCCGCTTCTTCAAAACCGTTTCCATCTTGGCTTCCAGCTTCTTGGCATACGGTGCGCTGCGAATCTGCGCCCAGTGTGGCTTGATGGCCGCCACAAGGCCCTCGGCGATGTTCGGTGAGGCGACGGTCAACGCGGTCTGGATGACGTAGTTGCCGAAGTCGTCTTGCAGCAGCCGGGGAAGGGTCGTGTTTTCCCGCAGGGCACCCACGTACATGTCGCGGACGGGCTGGGATGCGGCTCGGAGCATTTTCTCAACAACGTTGGAGCTGAATTTGTTGACGCACAGTGTGGCCAGATGCGGCAGGAACAGGGCGGCCAAGCCGTCGTTGACGGTGCTGTCGCATCCTTCCAGGACGTATTGAAGCACGTAATTGCCGTAGGGGTCTTGAACGAGCTGAAGGGCGCAGCTGACGATCGTGCCGACCAACTGAAGACGCTGTTGCGCGGACGCGAACTCAAGGCATCGCTGCAGCACGCAGCAGCCTTGCTTGTTCGTCGCGATGGACGCGCAGTCGGAGCACATGGCGTCGTAGATGAACTGCTTGTCAGGATGGTCGAAGCGCTGCAGCACTTTCTGGACGACGTGATTGCCATGCACATCTTTCACCAGGCGCACCACGTCGCGGGCCAATGCGGCGCGAATCACTTCCATTTCTTCGCGAGTGGCGATCGTTTCGATCAGCTTCTGCACGCTGAAAGTACCGTGGGGCGTCATGGCGATGCTGATAATGTGCGGGGCCGTCACTTGTGCGACGGTGTATCGGACATCGTGAGGCATCATGTCGAACAACTTCTGAACCAGGAAATTCGCGTACTGATCCGTCATCAGCTCGGCCATGTGGGGAACGATTTCCAACAGAATGACTTGCGCGGCGTCCGGAACGGGCGAGTCCGGTGTCAGAGGGGGGCTGGCCAAGGCGGCGGCGTTGTTGTCCAGGAGGCGCTGAAGGTACCGGCAGCCGTGCTGATCCTTGGCGACCTCATACACGCGTCCCCTCACGAGCTCAACGGCAGCCGCGTGGTTGGACGCCATGGCTTGCGGGTCAAAGAAGTGGGGCGAAGTGCGCGAAGAGGCTCGAGGCGGAGTGGCGAGGTTCGTCAGATTTTCGACGCTTGTCGTGGCGGCGAGCGCCGTCGCGAGTGCCTCGGCGGGCAACAAGCCCAACTCTGCGAGTTGAATCAACGCGAGCTGTTGCCGACGCTGCTGTTCGAGCACGTGCTCCAGCGTGATCGGTGACGTGCCGTTGAGGTTGGGCATGCCCATACCGCCGCCGTTGGTGACGGCGTTCGCGAGGCGCATGACGTCGAGGGGAACAGGTGGCGCCGAAAATGGCTGACGGAACATGGAGCCAGTTGGTGTCGCAACAGCCGCAACAGGGCCGGAACGTTGTGGTGTGTGAAATGCGACAGGCGCCGTGACGGCTGCGGAGCTGCGACCGGTGCTTTGTGGGCTCAGTTGGCCAAGTGGATACTGTGCCGCGGGGGTCGGCGTTCGGGGAGCTCCGCCGGCGCCCGTTGGTGTCGTGGAAGTCTGGTTCGACGCTTGCGACGCCTGCCCGGCAACGAACGGCAAGAAAGCTGCGTTGGCCCACGCAACCGTCGCTGGCATGCCCGGCTCCGGCGCGTTAAACGCCACTCGGACAGGAGATTCCAAGTCGGTCTGGGGCACTGAAATAGCAGCCAGAGAGGGGGCAGACGCGAGCTGGGTAGTCGGCAGCGCGGACTTCACAGGGCTGACAAAGGTGGACGACGCGGCCACGGCCGCGGATGCGTTTTGCTCGTGGCGGGCCAGCACGGCGTCAGTGTCCTCCTCGTCGTCGAGCATCGCGAGCGCTCGGTCACTGTACACCTGGTCGTCCAGCTCCGCGCCGGAAGGCACTGATGATGGAACAGCGCCGGTGAGTTCGGGGCTGACGGAAGCCATAGAGAGCGAGAGTTAGCGGAAACCTCCACGTGTCTGTGGGGAGGGGGATGGGAATTGTGTGGGCGCTCGTGACAGCCTGCCCAGCGTTTCTCGAACTGTGTGTATAGGGAAATGAGCGATCGAATGTCTACTTTCGCGTCAGCTTGTGGGCAAGTAGCTTGTCCACGACGGCGAGGCCATGGTCCTTCCTCGTTGCGAGGAAGTAGCCGAAGAACAACATAGCGGTCAGCGACGTCAGGAAGTAGCTTGCCGGCTCCATAACGTCCCAATCATACTTCACGAACACGAGGTAGCTCATCACCGCCATCTGCACGGCGGTGTACATGGCGACGGTGCTCCAAAACCTTTTTCTCCACAAAGCGCCGCTGCCGCTGTGCAGCGATGACGACTGCTCGCGAACCGCTGGACTCGGGGGTTGCGAGGCGCACAGCACTTCGGAGGGTCGTAAGTGAACCAAGTCGTCCGACTCATTCCACGCGACGAGACGAGCATCATGGAGTGCCCTCAGGTGGGACAAGGCCTCGGACGTTGACATCGTACCCCCTGATGAACCACCCGAAGCGCAGCACAAGGCGACGAAGCGGTCGACCGAGATGACGTCGGGTTGGCCTGTGGAGCCAAACAGGGCATAATTGGCGAGCGTCTGACGCTGGAGCGTTTGAATGGCGGCATCAAACGGCTCGGAGTTGCTGCAGTAGCGCAACGAAGCCCGGAAGTAGTGGTGGTGTGGTCGAATCGAAGGAAGCTGACGAGCCGTACGAAGCAGGTGGGAACGAGCTAACACGTGAGACATTGATCGCGACCTTCGCTGGAAGGGCGCAGGGGCACTGTGGAGGGAGAGGCAAAGCAAGGGATGAACTGGGTTTTCGGTATGTCCTGGGCCACGCATCGTCTCGCACAGCTGCAATGAATTGGCACGGCGCAAATCCCTCCATCCGTTACTCGAACGATCTGCCTTCACCCCACCCCTCAGATCTGTTCGATGTAGTCTTGCAGCACTTGCGCGGAAAGAACCTCCGCCCCGCGAGCCGTAATCCGCAGCACCTCCGTGTTTTCGGGGGTCATTTTGCCGTCCAGCCCATCTTTGAGCGTCAGCAGGGCTGTGTGGACGACATCGTCGATCTCGTCGGTGTCCTTGTAGCGCTTTTCGAGGAAGCTCTTCGCTGCCTGCGCGTTCTTGCCGGAGGAACACGCCTTCCATGGAAGGAACGTTCCCGATGGGTCGATTTGGTAGACGTGGACACCCGTAGAGTCAATGCCACCAATGATCAAGCTGACGCCGAAAGGGCGCATGCCGCGCGCCTGAGTTGAATCTTGGTAGATTTTGCCCAGCTCCCGCACGAGCTGCAGCACGGGCATTTCCTCGCTGAACTGCATGCGGTACCCGGCACACACGGACCGCGCCTCTTGCACCAACACCCGGCTATCCGGTGCCAAACCGCTGTACGTCATACCGATATGATCGTCGACAATGAACACTTTCTGGATGCTAGACATATCCACGAGGGGGGACAGTGCCTTTTTCTCGGAAGCTAGAACCACGCCGTCCGCTGCCTTCACCCCGATGGACGTCGCGCCTCTGGCGACTGCCTTCGACGCATTGGTGACTTGAGGCAGCTCGCCGAGCCTGTCGAAAGTGGTGATACCGTAGTCCGTCATGTGCTGGGAAAGGAAGACTTTTTTTTGACTGATTTCAGAGAGGAGCAAACAGGTGTTCGCAATCAACCACGCAGGAAACGCGCCGGTCGGCCACAAAGCAACGCTCGAAATTTACTTGTGAGCAGCGGCACGAACAGCGGTTGATTGCCGCGATCGTTGCCGCACGTCACGGGAAAAGGAAGGGATCGGATGGCACACGTCGACGGTGGAAAGGGTTTAGGCCTTCTCGAGGCGTCGGAGCTTGGCAGCACCGTTGACCAAACGAACGTCGAGTTCACGCGCGCGGCGCACGATGGCCTTGCGCGACTTTGCACCGACAGTGTGAGAAATGACGCCGGCGTACTTTCGGTTCTGCATGACCAACATGTACAGGTCCTCGACGTTGTTGATGGGGAAGTGGCGGAAGCCGGACGGGTGGATGTACTTCGTCACGCGTGCCGATCCGTAACCCGCCATGGGCATCGCCTTCTGGCCCTTGTACTTTCGGCGCACCGGGGAGTCGATTCCGATGGGCTTGCGCCACGACGTGCCGATGCACTTGAAGAGCTCGCACTGGTGGCGCGTGAACTTCTTCGTGCGCTTCTTCACGATCTTCTTCTGGACGAGGGGCTTGACCATCCTATGGTTGCTACAAATGACGACCCCCTGTTACCATCATCGACGCCATCAAAAATATCAGACTATTCTCAGTGGAGTGGCGGTGGAACATTAACGTAATGGATTCAGAATCGCGTCCGACTACTTCGCATCTAAACACTACTGTAACGATCTAGCGTCTTTGAAGAATGCGCCGCGCGAGTTGGGAAATATCGCTTTCCTGCCGTCTCGCCAGTGATCGTCCAATCTCTGCCAAGTGCCGTCGTTCTGCCTCTCGGGCCTCGATTCCTCTAGCAGTGAGCGGTCGCATCTGAGCGACCTCGTGCTTCTTGTGACACTTGGCGACGCGAATCAGCAGCTCCTGCGGCTCATCGTCGACGGGTCGACTATGTGATCGGCGCACGGGAGATTTCGCCGCCGCCGGATCCACGCTATCAGCAGTTGCAATTTCCGGTGACTGTGAGGAAGTTTGTCGTTGATCCTCCCACTGAGTCGAGCTATCGCGGCGAATCGAGAAGACATTCTCTTTCACGTCAGCTACCTCCGCTCTGGGCGAGGCTGGGTCGTGAACGCGTCGAGGGGGCGCTTGCTGGTAACCGCCAACATTGATGGAAGGACGAAAGGTGCACGCTTGACGCAACGCGCTGGTCTTATCGGCAGTCAACTCTGATCGAAGCTGCTCGGTGCGCTTCTTCGACAATTCGCCTTGGGCGAGCAACCGCTGGACGAACAGTTCTCGGGCGCATTCGCCCCCTCTCACCACTGAGACCCGGTTCATCGCCGCTGCGAGTCGCTGTGTCTCATCTGTCAGCAATGGACTGAAAGTACAACCCGTTCGCGGGGGAGTTGGAGACGCACCGCGGAACGACCACGGCTGCGGACCGTAATTGGCCTCAGCATCGACGAGCGCTGCCACAAACGCGTTCTTCGATATGATGGACGGTACGTCAGCGGTGCCACTGTGGCTTCGCTGATGACTCGACAGAACGAGGCGTGCCACCGCAATGGCATCGGTATCGCCGCCGCGAGACAACAGTCGTTGCAAGTCTTCTCGCAGAAGGAACACCGTGGATCCGTCTAGACTGCTGTCTGTGGACGCCCCGCACAACCGGAGCAGCGTCTCGTACATGGACTCGTGGCGCGACGATCGAGCCTTTTCTGCAAGACATCGAGATACCACTCCGACAGCCGGACTGGGTCGCGGCAGGCCTACCGACTGCCCGACGGGTGACTTGGGAATCGACAATCGGTGGACCATATCAGAAACGGCTGTGCGATCAAGGCGCGGTGATTCGCCGAGTGACGTCGATGAGGCCCCTTCCGCAATGGTACCGCCGATGGGTTGCGAGGCAGACGACAACCTCTCAATCACGGCAGTTGTGTAGTCGTGTGGAAGAACGACGCCTCCCCCAACTTGGTTGCGGATAAATTCGAACTGCTCCAAGACCAGAGAGAGCTGCTGTCGGGTATTTCGAAGCTTCGAGTCCACGATGAGTCGTTCGGCAACGTCGAGGCGTGCGAATGGCGAACTTTGGCGAAGTCGTGACACGAGCCGCAACGACTCTGCGCACAGGTGTGGGCACGGGGCTACTTGCACGGTCGGCAGGTTTGCCTCTGCGACGGGATCAAAGGCCCGGGGCTGCGCTTGCTGGCCAAGCGTCGTGAGTGTCGGTTTAAAGGTGCATTGGGCTGTTTCAACGGCGCGCCGCGCTGCGGTTACTTCTTGCGATTTGGCGCGGTGTTTCTCAACTTTACGGCACCATTGTCCGTACAACGAGTGACCCTGTGCGCGGTGATGCTTTTCACCGCGCACTGGCTGGGGTGGCACTTCCGGCTCGGCGAGAAGTGGTTTGGATTGCGCCTTGGCAGATCGTGGCACGACTGTTGCGGCAGACGTTGCGTTATGGTGCCTTGCGGCGTATCCACGTTGGGATGACGACCGCTGTGAAGGTCGGTGGTGAACAGCGTGGGCGGGAAGCGCGTCTGTCGAAGACGGCAGTGCGACACCGGCGTCAACTGAGCGCGGTGCGGGAAGGGGCGGGGGATCCGCCCGTGCCTCCACAACAGACGCATCCACCTCTGACGCGGTGGCTGTACTCATCGATCCATCCAGCACTGCCCGGGATCGAGCCGGATCCGCATCACTATTCGAGTCCGCGAGGAGATCCGGGTGCGCGCGAGCAACTGGCGCGACGCTATCAATGTTATTGCGTCCGTCCTCCACAACTGCACTCGACTGTGAAATGGGAACTGCAAGCGCCAAGGACGATTGGTCGCCGGCTCTCTTCGCCTGATAAGACTTGATTCCCGTTTCTAACGCGGCAACGAGAGCTTCGTCCTCCAAGTCTGCGATCGGTTCCGGTAGGAACTGGGACACTAGTTGATGCGACGTCACCGGAGCTTTGGCGATGTGGGGAGACGGTGCCGCGGACAAGGTGGGCAAGGACTTCTTTCTCGTGCCTTCGTGACTTGGCAGATCGATCGAAGACGATGTGCTTGGAGGCGTCTTCACGGCGACCGGTCCGGCCGGCGACGACTCGGAGTCGGAATCGGAGAGGCGGAACGTAAGCTTGGATGTCATGTGGTCGTGTGTAACAATCAGCGTCCCCCCTCTGGCCGTGAATGACCTGAATGAATAGTGCATCGCTTCGTTGACTTATCGACATGTGTCACAGGGGGGTGGGAGGAACCATGATCCATTAGTTACGCGGATGGTGGGACATCACTTTGGGCAGCGAGGGGCGGCGGCGCTGCATCCTGTGGTGGGGCTGGGGCCGGAGGTGCTGGCGCTTTCTCGTCTAGTTCCTTTTTCAGCTTTGCAACCTCATCTTGGGCGGCTTGCAGTGCTTGCGCGTTGCGCTCGGAAACTCGGCTCGATTGTGTCAGCTGACCGCGCAACTTGCCGACGGTCACCGCCAGCTCTGCCTTCTCTCGTTGCTCCTTCTCCAGTTGTTGTTTCGTGTCGCTTGCCTCCTTCTGGGCAGCCTCCAGCTTCACAGACAGCTCCTGAACATTGGACCTAAGCTGTTCGACCTCAGCTGAAGAAACCGCAGGCGGTGGAGCCGGCGCCGAAGGTTGGTTCGTTCGATTGACGAACGATGCGGCGGAAGGAGCGCGCAAGAACTCGGTACAAGTTTGAGTGGGGGGACAGTTATTCACGGCATCCTCTTCCGAGGCCGACGTGTAGCGCCGGTTTCGTTTGCTTTGGCTGCTAATTCTCTCCTTTCGAGTGATCGTGAACGGAGAATATGTCTGCAATCCAAGCACCAGCGCTCCAGCACTGATCGTTGCCACCGTCCCCGCAACAAAGTAGTCCTTCCAGCCCCAGCTTGACGATGCCGGGAGAGAAGGCGGCGGCTGGGCGGCGTACGGATACGCCGGAGGCGGAGGTGGGTATTGTGGCTGCGGGGCGTATTGCGGCCCCGACGCATACTGCACGGCCTGTGAATTAGGTACCGCTGTGACTTGGGGCACCGCAGGCGCCGCCGCGGGCGGCGTTCCCTTGCTCGCAGCATCGATCGACTCCACCGACTGTGGCTGCCCACAACGCTTAAACGCCTCGGCAATCTCTTCGTTGGTGAGCCCTTTGGAGCGAAGGAAATTCACTTTTCGCGACAATGGTGACGCTTTCACCTGAGGATTTGAAAGAAATCCGGTAGCGTTCTTCAACAGCTGTTCCCGCGGTGTCTGCGCTTGAGGGGCGAAACTCGGTTCGCCACCTGGCAACGAGGTATCGTTCATCGCTAAAAATTTTCTGCTGCAGCAGGGAAAGTGCAGAAAAAAAGACCGCGCATGTGTGGCGGTGAACAGGAACGGAGGACTCGAGGGAGGGTCATGCGATCACTGGCGATACCCAAGCGCCGCATCTGCGGCGGTGAGCCGTTGCATTTTCAGTGATCTTGCAAGACGGAGCAGTTTATTGAACGGCTCACACGCATTCAGCTGCAAACTGTCGACTGCAAACTGCGACAGCATCTCGTTGCGTGCCGCGCTTTCCTGGGAGGCGAGCACGAGTGTGAGCTGCTGTCCCGTGGTTGTCACGGTGAGCCGCTGCAATTCTTGCGCGGTTGACCTTAGCCGCTGCTCGCAGCTTTCCCAGCCTTGCCTCAGCCCTCTGCATCGAGCTGCGTGGTTTGCCCTTTCCTCTAGCTGTTGGGCATCAATGGAATCGATGGCAGTTCGGAGCCGCTGACATTCGCGGTCGGTCGCTGCATTATTTCTTTTCAAACTTAGAATCTCATCCCGCAAGCTCAATACTACTTGCTGTTCAGCTTCTGCAGCACCGTTGCGCTGCGCTGAATGCTCTAAAATCGTCTCGTACGTTGCCAAATGAGCCGCAGAGGACGCTGACAGTTCGCGCCGCGCCGCCTCCAACTCCTCCCTCAGTAAATCGACCGTGCGGCGCCAATGAGAAGCATCTTCTGCGCCACAGTGCCGCACGATGCTCACCGCGTCGTCACGGTCGCGGCGCAGCGTCCCCGAAACTTCGGCGACGTTGAGCATCAGCGACACAAGAGGTGGTAGCAGGCGTTCTCTCAAGCCAGCGGCGCCGCTGAGAACAGGTTCGATCCACGCAAAAACAGCGTCAGCTGCGATGTCAACAAGAGACGCACCAAACGTCTCGATTTCCAGAGATTGTTCAATCAATTGCAGGCTGGAGGAGCTGTAACTGTGGAGCGCGTCACGCGTTGAACCAGCATCGTTCCTTCGTCGAAAAACGACCTCTGCCTTCACAAGGTCACCGATTCGACGGATGTCATCTTGCATCGGCATCAAAGTAGCAAAATCTGCGCAAAGGGAGGACGACAAGTCAGAGTCGTTCGCGGAAGGGTCAGTCGATGCTGTGGCGGAATCAATTGTTGTCCCGGAAGCATAAAACGCAAATGAGTCTCTCTTCTTGGTTATTGTTGTCGTCTTCCCTTTCACAGACTGTCAATGATCGTTTGGATCTTCACGCTATCGTAAATCTCCAGTGGGCGGCGCGAGTGTGAAGCGTCTCCGCGGATGACGGCTACTTCGATGTTGGTCGCGGACAGCTTGTCTTCCATGGTTGACTTAAGAATACCGACGACTAGTTTTTCAGCCTCGGCCAGCGAAATGCTCTTGTAGTACTTTTCTTCCAAAGTTGTCTGGGCTGCCTCAGCACCTGCGCCGATAGCCTTTGCCTCAAACTTGGTATATGCACCTGTGGGATCGGTGTGCCACAGTTGCGGGCCACGATCGTCGACGCCACCAATCAGAAGCGACACCCCGAAGGGACGCGACAGGGAGTACGTCTTCTTTCCACGGCCTTCTCCGAAGCGCAGTGAAAGGTCGCATGAGCTCAAGGCGACCGACTCAACGGGCATCGGCTCGTTGTAGGTGAAGCGGTGGCCCTGTGACTGTACTCGGGCATGATCCACGAGCAACCGAGCGTCGGCAACCATGCCGCTTAAAACGGTCGCGACATGGTGATCGATTTCGTGAATTTTGTTCAACGACGATGGCTCCATGAGCTTAGACATGGTAGGCTTTTCGGCGGCAAGCACGACTCCTTCGCTTGTTTGCACGCCCAAGCTTGTCGTCGCTCGCTTCACCGCCTCCAAGGCATATTCGAGCTGGTAGATACGACCCTCGGGGCTGAAGGTGTTCACACCACGGTCGTATTCAGACTTTGATGAGAACATTGGAATGTGGGGGCAATGGTGTGCTCTACGACCGCAATTTACATCACACAATGCACAAACATGCTGGCAAGAACGCGCGACATCTATCACGCGACGGGGGAAGAAAGTTCTGAAGCTGTCAGGCTACGTGAGCACATCAACCAAAAAAATGGGAGGCAGGCGATGATTACGCCTTGAGGTCATCGAGCCTCGGCGATCATTGGGTCTTGAGCTCGCGGAGACGGCGCACGGTGGATCGGACGGTGCTGGAGTTGGGCGTGCTCAGAGTATAAGCACCGCCAGCCTGCGTCTTGTCGCAAGCGCCGCAGCGCCAGATGCCGACGGCCTTGCGGCGGAAGGCGAACTTGCCGCAGAACGAGCAGAAGTGCTTGGAGTGCTGCGAAATCTCGAGCTTCTTCGCGCGCTTACGCGGGTTAGCTCCGTAGCGGGGACCGTAGCGGCCCATCACGCCCATCTTCATCGTACGCTTGGCCATTTTGATAGGGGTGCGACGCTGGAAATGTGGGTGATTGAAAGAAACAAAGGCCGAGATAAATCTGGAAAGCACGACTTGTACAGTAAACGAGTGAAGCGACTCACATTACGGCAATTCTCTGTTTTTAACGGCCGACGTTACCTTGTCGTGCGATCATTGGGTCTTGAGCTCGCGGAGACGGCGCACGGTGGATCGGACGGTGCTGGAGTTGGGCGTGCTCAGAGTATAAGCACCGCCAGCCTGCGTCTTGTCGCAAGCGCCGCAGCGCCAGATGCCGACGGCCTTGCGGCGGAAGGCGAACTTGCCGCAGAACGAGCAGAAGTGCTTGGAGTGCTGCGAAATCTCGAGCTTCTTCGCGCGCTTACGCGGGTTAGCTCCGTAGCGGGGACCGTAGCGGCCCATCACGCCCATCTTCATCGTACGCTTGGCCATGTCGCTAAAAAATGGGATGCGGAACCTGTCTTAGCGTGAAAGCAACTTCACCTTTGAACGGCAATCACAAATTACCCACCCGTTCGCGTGGCTAGTGACTTAGGCTGCCCCTGTGGTGGCCGGGAGTGGCCCGTAGACGACCTTTACCCCATTGTTGGTTTCTGATACCACTTTTCGTCCCGAGGCATCGAGCTCTATGGAATCGCGCAAATTGCTCGTGATGCGTTGAGCCACCATCGGCTCAAAGGATACTCTGAAACAATTCGCGCCAACAAACCCTCGAAGTCCATACCGCTTTGCGAACGCTGCAAATTCGAATCTGGCTCGACCTTCCTTGCTGTTCGTGGCGATCACCGGAATGGACGACAAGTCGACCTCCCTTTCTTGACTCGCAACAACAATAAAAATTCGGTGCGGGGGGGTGCGTTCATCTGCAACGGCAGGCTGCCAGCGAAACACGTCCCTTCCGGTTGCGTACTGCAAATCACCTTTCACATTGATGCGTGCCCACTGCAAGTAACACGTCGCCGGAGAATTGACATCGGCATCGTTCATTTTGTCGGCGTCGAAGGATAGATAGGTGAGGTACTCTTCAATTCCTTCGAAGCGATAGTACACAGTGGGTTTCTCCAGACAACTCGACATCGGCAAAACATTGCCCAGAAGGGCGACGGTTTCCGTCTCCTTGCCACCCCAACCGACGTCAATGAATCGAATGGGCGCGGTCGCAGGCAAATGGTGAAATAGACCCAGCTCCTTCAACTTCCCTTGCAGAATAAGCATTCGCCGAGTTTCCTCCGTCGCCATGTATTTGTGTTTCTCGGACAAAAGGACTCTTGATTGAATGGTTTACCAAAACAACACGGGATTTTTCGCAGGCGCACGCAGGGACCTTCGAGGCACTGAACCGGTTCCATCACACGATCCACCAGTCGCTAGCCAGTATGAACATCATCGCGACGCCTCCCACAACACACGACGGTTCACGCCTTGAGTTGAACAAGATTGTTTCTGATGTCACAGCTAACCACAGGGACGCGAGTAGCAATCTCATGCACCGACCAAGAAAGTGAATGGATTTCATCCAGACAGCTGTCTTTAGTTTGAAGTTTGCGGGGGGCAAGAAAAATGTTGCTGCGCCGAAGCTGAGCAGAAGGGCCGCGCTTGGATTGAGTGCGACAAGTACGTAGAGTAACGCGCCGCAGAACGCGCGACTGCAGAAACGGCACCATTGTGCAGTCTCAATCCAAGCACTAGAACACGGAGACAGGAATCCAACGATGAGAGCCACCGTAACTGTCGTGCCAAGAGACATCCAGTCGACCACGTGATTTCCGGCAACATGGAAAAAAAACAACAGTATCAACGCGAAACCGAACGAGCGAGCTGATGTTTCGTGTGGGCGTAGGAGACGAAGCAATCGGCCGGCATCCGCGAACATGGCGCCGCCGACGAACAGCGGCGCGAGCTGCAGCGTGTTGTGTTCCCATGCACGGAAGGCCGTGGCCGGTATCCAACTGTTGAACGAGTGATGGAGCCGTTCGTGAAGATTGGCCATTGGGGCAACGACTCCGGTTATCGCAAGAGCCAAGGCATCGTCTGTGACGTGAGCCGGCAGGGCTTCGTCATGTGGTTCAAAGGAGCCCAGCCACTGGGTGATCCAGTTTGTGACCCACTCCTGGTGGGGGTCTACAGTGGAGAGCGGCGACACGAAATTTACTGCAGCCACCGGAACGCTGAGTTGATGCAGTCGCGTGTGAAGAGCAGTACGCCCCTCTGGCGCTCCTGCGCTGGCGAATTTCAGCAGAGCGAGTGTTTGAGCCGCTCCACGGGCGAATGGGCCAAGAATCTCAAGGAGAGGTTGTCTTTTTTTACCGCAGAATGGCACAGCTGCTTGAAGCAAAAACAACGACGCAAAGTCGAAGTTGCTTGCAACCCCTCGATGGCCGAACGCGTCAAAGCACGGCCTCGATTGATTTCCGTTCAGCAGAATGGCGCCCCGGATAATTTTGTCTTGGGCAAGTGATTCCAGCGTGGTATTACCGCAATCGGCGAACAGCGTGATCGGAACAGACAACGCCCCTGACATCCTGGAAAGGTAGCCGGCAACACGCGCAAGAACCGGACCATGTGCTGGGCTGCCGCCAACCAGAAGGACCTCTTGGTGGCTCGCTCTTGAAGCGACGAAGGTACCGACACGACCACATTTCGGATGCAGCCAGTCGTCGAGCAAGACAGTTTCCTCGATCGTCGGTGGCCACGTGCTCGGACGGTGTACGTCAGCCCTTAGGGAAAAGCCGTGCTCGTCCAGGTAGGGTCCGCGAGTTTTTCCCATGAAAAAAAGCGTTACGCCGACTGCGACTGCCAGTGCACCTAGCCACGAGGCATGGCGAAACACATGTTTACGCAGCACGGCCCTCGGATTCACCATCTGTGACAGATTCTGTCAGAATACCTTGAAAATGGCTGACAACAGTGTCAAACGGGAATTGATGTTGGCGCGCGCGCTCAGCCCAGTTACCGGTCGGTAAATGAGCCGGCATGTCTAGATGCTCCTTCAAATTTCGTCGTCTTCACGAAACATTCGACACACACAAACACACAGACACGCACACGAACGAGTTTCTCCCAGCGCACCCGCGCTTTACAAGCATCCCGTCGTCACCTTGTTGGCAGTGTTGTTCATCAACAGGGCAATGATCAATCCATACAGCCCCATAGCCTCAGCGAAGATGAGCATGAGAATCATCGCGACGAAAATGCGTTCCTGCTTGCCGTAGGCACGAACCGACGTGTCGCCGACGATGCCAATCGCCAGGCCGGCGGCCAGCGACGACAGGCCTGCGGCGAGCCCCGCACCAAAATGCATGTATCCCGCGAAGCTGGCGTAACTGTTCGTGTCGGTCTTGATGTTGTTGTTGAGGATGACTGCCACGATCAGGCCGTAGATGCCCAAGATACCCGCCATGACAACCGGGACAATGCCTCGCATGATGCGGTCGGCATTGACAATGCCGAGATGCGACAGGCCGATGCCCGACTTGGCGGTTCCGTACGCGGAGCCTAGGCACGCGAACACGAGTGCAGAAGCGCAGCCCATGGCGCCGAAAAAAGCAGCGGACTGCGGATACTTGTCAGCGCACAGCGGAATCGTGTCAGCTGCGACCGCGCCGGCGAAGATGCTCACCGCGACGATTGCAGACTGCTTGACAGAAGGCATCGTGTGTGGAAGTAATTTAGGGAGAAAAAATATCTGAAATGAGTGGCCTCTCAACCATCGAATGATACAATGGGTGCTAGGTGGCACCAACCCTGCGGTCGAAAACGACGTCAGCATTCCCATTATGAATTCACCGTTCCCTCCGTCGCAGACACATTGTTCACAAGCATCCCGTCGTCACCTTGTTGGCAGTGTTGTTCATCAACAGGGCAATGATCAATCCATACAGCCCCATAGCCTCAGCGAAGATGAGCATGAGAATCATCGCGACGAAAATGCGTTCCTGCTTGCCGTAGGCACGAACCGACGTGTCGCCGACGATGCCAATCGCCAGGCCGGCGGCCAGCGACGACAGGCCTGCGGCGAGCCCCGCACCAAAATGCATGTATCCCGCGAAGCTGGCGTAACTGTTCGTGTCGGTCTTGATGTTGTTGTTGAGGATGACTGCCACGATCAGGCCGTAGATGCCCAAGATACCCGCCATGACAACCGGGACAATGCCTCGCATGATGCGGTCGGCATTGACAATGCCGAGATGCGACAGGCCGATGCCCGACTTGGCGGTTCCGTACGCGGAGCCTAGGCACGCGAACACGAGTGCAGAAGCGCAGCCCATGGCGCCGAAAAAAGCAGCGGACTGCGGATACTTGTCAGCGCACAGCGGAATCGTGTCAGCTGCGACCGCGCCGGCCAAGACGCTCACCGCGACTATCGCGGACTGCTTGAGGGATGGCATTTACCGAATTGGAAAATCGACTGAACGCCGCGGTAGAGCACACGAAGAAGAACTCACTTTGAGTCACAGTATTTATGCATCGTGAGGTATCGGACCCATTTTTACTGCGGTTCCAGAAAAAACACATCACGTATCCCATCCCCATACCCTCCTCCCAAATTCACCCATTGCGTCACATAGCGCTGTCGCATGTCGGCTTACGCCATCGATTCTCGACGATCACGCCTTGGTCCAGAATTCCGTCTTCTTCACGCCCTTCGCAGCGTTTCCTTCCATGGCATTCATCGCTGACAGAATCTCGATCAGTGAGGCCGTGATGCTGCCTTGACGAGTCTTGTTGTACAAGTAGAGCGTCTTGTTCTGGAGCTGTAGGATGTTGGTCATTTGACCCTCCACGGCTACGATACGGGCAGCGTATTCGGACAGCTCATTCTCCGACACAGCGTTCAAAATGGCCAAAGTCGCATGAAAGTCGTAGAAATCGCGAACAACGTGTTCTTCGTGGTTCAAAACCGCGTTCGCAAACGAGTAGTTCTTCTTGTCTGTCTCCGTGCTCGCGGATGTGTTCAGTTTTTCCAGCCATTTGTCGAAGGCGGGAATGTTGTACACTGCCGTGCGCTGGGCTCCCGCGGACACGTAACGTGTGAAGATGACTTGCGTCCGCTCGACGTCCGCGAACGATGAAGCGTGCTGATACAAGTACGCTGCGTACCCGAAACTCATGGGCGACTTCATGTCGTTGATAACGGAATACGTGTACTCCTTCGGGAACAACTTCGAAAGAGAGTCGTTACCCTTTTTGCCGACAGTGAACACCTTCGCATTCTTCGACAAAACGCTTTCAATGTACTTGAACGTGTTGCTGTTGAGCGCACCGCAAGAACCACGGTTGGTCGAAATCGGCAAGTACAACAACGTCTTGGACGCATTCTTAATGACTGCGTCTTCTTCGAAATCGGCGGCGAACATTTTTTCCGTGTACCGCAGGGTGAAGTCGCGCGTTTTGACGCGCGTGAGAGCCATGCGGTACTTGGCCAGCGTTACCATCTTAATTGTCTTCACAATTGAGTAGAAGCGCTTGTAGCCTTCCAGCTTGTCCTTGTACTGACGCAGCTTGCCGGACATGATGACGACGAGTGCGAGGGAAAAGGGGGCCTAAGGAATGGCAGCGCAAAGGCAAGCACACTGCAATACCTGACGCGAAGACTCTCCCTACGTGAGACGCCGAACGGTGTGACGCCGTACCTACACGTACAACTATGTCGTCGAAGTCGGCTCGGCGGCAGAATCGTTCTTCTGGGAGACCGGGGCAACTGGCTCCATCGCACGGACAATTGCTAGATGGCCGCTGACGACCATGCTGACAAACGTGAGAATCAAGCCGGCACCGGCAACGTAGGATGCCCACAAAAATCCCCAAGATGTCGCGGAATAAAGTGATCTAAATAGCGGCAACGTTCGGAAGAAGAATGTAAACGTTCCCGCAGCCTGGAAAAAAAACGCTATTGAGAATCCCCACATGGCCATCAGGAGGCGGTTGGTGACAGCCCCGGCAATGCCCGTCCCAACCAGTACGAATCCAAGGCCGTGCAAGCTCAGACTGATGCTGTGCAACAAACCAAAGTTTGCGGTGCAATTGTCGGATTTGCAAGACAGATAGCCGACAGTCAACGCGCTGCTATTGACCAACAGAGCGCCGACATCTGTCGCGGATTGCGATGGAAGTGAGACCGTGACGAAGAAAGGCGATAAGTAGCCGACACCTGATGTTGCGAAGCTTAGAAGCGATAGAACTAGCAAAATGGGGGACATTGCCTTCGGTTTCACTTTCAACAACGACGCACAGGTGAGAGACTTCAAGGTGACCTGACGTCGCATCGATATTCGGATATCCTACCTACCACCCAGCACACACACATAATTCTTCCAATTGAACTTTCCGAGTTACGTTTAATCGCTGTCTTCAAACGCTTTCTTCGGAGCTGCCTCCCGGGGACGCTTGGCTGCCCCAGACGATGCAGGTGGCTTGGTTCCGTACACGTGTCCTTGGGCGTTTTCCGCGACGCCCCCGTAGTCGACGTAGTACCAGTCAGTCGGCGTTTGACCATTCGGACGTCCATACTTGTCCAGTTGCCCGCCCTCCATCAGCGCCTTTTTCTTGAGGGCCGTGGGGCCAACTCCCCAACGCCGCGGGTACGTGTCTCTGTCCATGATCACTCGCTTGATACGCGCCACGATGCCGTGATCCACGGATCCCATTTGAGATGACGTCATCGCGGCAATGGCTAGTGCCACGGCCTCGCCCTTTGACGTCATGATGATGATGGTGTCGCCACTTTCAATGCCGCTGTCGTACCTCGCCAGACCTGGAATCATGAGCTTGGCGCCGTAGCACACGGCATTGACAGCACTGTCCTTGGCCATGACTCGCTTGTAGTTCGTCAGAAGATACTCACAAGGCAGAATGACCCTTCGCAGGTAGGCCTCGTCTTTCTCATGTTCATACATCCATTGCGCGTCAAGAATGTCGTGCATCGTCGACAGGTGATCATCTTCTGTCAGAATGCCCGTTCGAGTGCGCCGCAGCTCCTCCATGTGCCCGCCAACCCCGAGGATGAGGCCCATGTGGACGCACAGGGTCCGAATGTACGTTCCTGCTTCGCAGAATGTTTTGAAAACAGCCAAGTGACGTTGCTTGTCGTACTCGACGAGGGAATTTTCGTAGATGTTTCGGACACGAAGGACGCGTTTCACTGCGGCGATCAAAGGTGGGCGCTGGAAGCACGGTCCCTGAAGTCGTTCAAGCGCAGCAGTGACTTTCTTCTCGCTGACCTTGTCGTGAAGGCGAAGGACACCTATGTACGTCTTTCCTGCATTTTGTTGCGATTTCACGAGGCGAGTGGCTCGATTGATGCAAATGATCAACGAACCGGTCACCTTCGGATCCAGTGTACCAGCGTGACCCGTCTTTTCAGCCTTCAGGATGCGCTTGATCCAACTGACAACCTCGTGGGATGAAGGATTCGACGGCTTGTCAAGATTAATCATGCCGTAGTTAATGTGTTGCGCCAGCGGACGACGGAGGGGTGACCACCCGCCTTCCAGCGTGGTGAAATGAGTTGAGCGAACGTTCATGCTGGTGTAATTCTTCAGCAGCAGAGGCCATTGATCCGCCGGTAAAGCCGCGTTGGGCGTTTCTCCTTCGGCACAGATTTTAAAGTCTTCCGCGAACTGAATTGCGCCAATCTTGCGGCGGGACGTCATGTGAATGGAGAAGAAATGGAGAAAGGGAAAACGGGCTTGAAACGAATATCAACGCATCGCAAGTAGATCCTGAATTGTTTTGGAAACAGCTGTGATCACAAAAGGTTCGACGCGACGATTCTATTTCGGGTTTGGTGTGTCCGTGCTTCGAGGCGACGCGAATGGAGAAGCAATCGGTGATGAGTCCTTTTGGGTCTCCCAAGGCACGTACTCATCAGCGGACGGATCGTAAGCGACGTAGCAAACAAACTTTGCATCTGCCTCATTCAGTGACGTCCAATGCCACAGCGAAAAACAAATGGGATCAGCCACATCTTCGACCCGATGAAACGCCAAAGCGTCGTAGTTGTGTGGGTACGTTCTCGGGTACATTGGACCGTAACCGATCATCAATTCCTCTCCTGGTTGAATGTCGCGAGATGTCATCACGGAGAGCCTTCCTTCTGGTCGACACGTTTCTTGAATCCAACCAGTGTTGCTCACTTCCGTTGGAGATGGCTCGTTGAAAAATGGCGTGATGCACATAGAAAATTCCGTGAACACTCGGTTGAAATAGTCGGCACAGTTCATATCGACGAGGCTGTACTTTGGGCCCGGACGCCCCTTCTTCGCATGCTCACCGGAAAGCGGGTCGTCGTAGCCTGGATACACGCCTACGACAGTAAATTTCGGAATGAACCTTTTCGCAATAACGCCAAAGCCATCCTTAGACTGAACGAATCTGCGTTCCACGAAATCTGCGGAGTCATGCGGTTGGAAATGCATGGAAACCACCTCGATAGTGCGACGAAGCAGATCCGGATCATCAGGTGACTTTTCTGCCGACTTCAACAAACGATGAAGGGTCGATTTTATGTGAAGAGGATACTCATGCTCAATCGATAACGCCCTGATCAAACAACGCCGTGCATTATCGACGTGCGGAGTTATGGCGATTCCCGGATCCGCTAAGTCGTCGCAGTTGCGGCAAACCAACAACTTCTCTTTAGGGATTCCTTTGTTACCTGCTTTCCACGCAATTTGGTCCGCTGTGGCGGCAATCGCGCAGGTTGTCCAATGAACTGGTGAACCGCAATAACAGCACAAACCCATGTCGACTGATGTTTCGGGACCGTGACATACGCCGCATTGCTTGTAGACGCTCTTCAACTGAAACCGCAAGTACGCGTTCCACACCTTGTCATCGGTGAGCTCACCTACAGCACTTTTGCTTGACAAGTCCAAACTGTCCTCCCAGACGCTAATGCTGTAGGGAGTATTCCACCAAAACCGTTTGGAGCTTGCCTTGTCACATGTCAAAGACCAGTCGCTGCATCGTGTGGGAATAACGCCAGAATCATTGTTTTCCGTGAGATCTAACGTAGTGGAAGACATCGTGGCTGGGTGCTGCGTTGAATGCTCAATCAAGATTGTTTTCTGTGTCAACAAGGTCGGCATTGACCTTGTCGTTGACGTCAATCACACATCGTTAGTTACCCACAGATTGATCGTCACGCGCGAAGATATTAGCCACACACATTAAAACAAGGGCACAATCGCGGCATACACGTAGAAAATCGCGCACCCGGAGCCAGCAATTATTAGCACGGCACACGCAGGGGTACCGCTGAGACAATCGTTGTACGGCGTTACAATCGCACTTCCTCCGAGGGCTTCTCCCACTTGACGCAACTGTCGAATGCCAAAAAGTTGAACGAGCGCAGGGAAATGAAACATCAAGAAAAATCCAGTAAATCCGACGAAGGTCAACGCGACTCCGAAATTCCACGTGATCATTGCCAGAGCTGTGCACAAGAAAATCAGGCTGAGTCGAATAACAATCGTAAGTCGCCACAGTCCCGCTTGAGCAATTTCGACTGAGTCATCGAGAGTCTCGTCCCCCGTTGCGTTTCCGCGCGTGACGAAGCTCACCAGCTTTCCTCGAACGGATAAGGGCAAGATTGCGATGATAACGTCGGTTAACGATCGCGTGTACATCACGAAGGCTGCATTCACCGTGAACATGGGATAGAATAAGAGGAAGCCGCCTAGTGCTTGGCCGAAACCAGTGTGGCTTCCCCACTCGTAGTACTGAGACCAATTCAGGGTCACTGGGTCTTCAGTCTTCTCACCCATGTACCAGGAAACCACTTCTGCGACAATGATGTAAAGAATAACCAAAACGCCAAATGCAAGAAGCAACACTTTCCGAATTGCTTCCTTCGTCGGCATATTTTGAAACGCGTACGTCGCGGCGGGATGGCAAAGCAGGCAGAACACTGCGACACCAAATAGTTTGCCAAATTTCCCCCAATTGAACGTTGGCACATGCTGAGCATAGTTTGGAGGATCAGTGCTTGGGGCGGTGTCAGTAAGCAAACTGACATGCTCGAACAGCGAAGGAACTGCGGTCGCATTGGTGGTGTTCGATGGGGCAACATTGGTTCCTGGATAGTAAGCCGTTGTTAAAGCGACAGAGGCCGTGATGACCATGGCCACGATGGAAACATTGGCGATCACAGTTACAGCTTTCTGTGCGGTTTCGATGAATCGCCAATTTCGACATGTCAGGAACGAGTTGGTGACCCAATAGATGGCTAAGAACAATCGAACGCCTGATTTGCAGTCGGGGTGGTCCACAAAAGATGTTTTTGAACTTGTATCACACTCCAGTCGACTCGTCAGCCCTACGATGGGAATTCCCATCACTGCTGTTCCCGCAAGAATGCAAGTGTATGCCCACATTACGAAAAACATGTTGAGAATTTGATTCACGATGAATGCGACGCTCCACTTCGGTCCACAGAGAATGCGAATGGTATCGGCAATTTGCAAGTAACTTCCACGGTCCAATGCATCGTAGTCAATCGCTCGGTCGAAATCTCCCCGGTTCACCGAAGAATTGACGACGAGCGTTGCAGACGGGGAAATCTTGAGTGCTTCAAGCAAGCTTGTGCGACTAACACCAGCCACCAAGCTTCCCTTTTCTGCGTCTTGCGAATCGTCTTTCAACTGCAAATATCCCCTGCGAAACAATCGATCTAAAACGAAACAATGAACTTGCGCTTCGAACAGCCAATACAGCGATGTATACGCGCAAAAGGCGAAGAACAACATCGTGAGCGGTCCCAGTACGTATCCGGCGTCGAAAAATGCTTGTGGCAGCGCCAGCAAACCGGTTCCCATGATCAGGTTGCATACAATGACGAAGGCACCAAAAAAAGACGTTTCGCCAACCGGCGAACCACCACCTGCCATTTTCGAAGTAAAGTCGAACTGTTTGTGCCTGGGAAGGGAAAGCAATACAAGACAAATTCAAATTCAAATTCAGACTCGGTAGTGGCCTTTCGGGACTACCGCAGTGTCGTCTACTCCATCGTCGCCAGTGGCGTGGGTAATCATCGCCGTCGTTCCAACCAACCAAGCGTCGCTTCCGCAGCCGGACGGTCCTCGGCGGAGCCGTTACCACAACGCCGCCGTCCTCCGCACCTCCCACGGCCGCCGTCGCGGTCGACGCAATGCGCGGCCACACGGCTGCCAAGAGCGCACACGGCTGCCAAGAGCGTGCGGCCGCGATGCTCGGGGGAGAGCTCGCTGCGCTGGGCATCCTCCTCAACCGC
>ERZ1292630.626-Hain-H41-02um-R3-626-length-36191-cov-7_pt1 | contig 22456 bp, 14 predicted proteins | sample MGYA00564408_ERZ1292630 | MGnify/ENA primary metagenome ERZ1292630 (study PRJEB36523, sample SAMEA6512641) | groundwater metagenome | collected 2019-01-08 | study: AquaDiva: Metagenomics assemblies of 32 groundwater samples
GCACGGCCCGCTATCCCATGTACGCCGAGGGACTGGCGAAGTATACAAGGCTCGTTTTTGTTCCTCAGCGCATCACAGACCCCAGTATCGCTGCGTGACGTCAAACTACGATTTGTTTCCTCTGGCACGGGGGTGTACAGGTGTTGTGGGGGAGGGATGTGGCTTCCAATTGTGCATGGTATTCCTGGGTGGGCCAGGAGACGTTCGTTAAGGTGCTACCCACGGCAGCGAGACAGGCCATTTGTCAGATTACCTTCTTCCCCCTCCGCCGCGACCCTTTACTAGCGACCTCCACTTTGCCCTTATTCTGGACCCTTTGGCGGCCAGCGAATGGAGTCTCTAGACAGTGACAGCCGTTATGCGGCAGCCTTCGTCGCGCCCCCCGCGTCGATATCGTCCATGAACCGCTTCACCCACATCGGCGCCGCCGCGTCGCCTATGGACACACTGCAACTGTCGGTGAGTTTTCCCTCACAGCTGGCTGTGAAGCATCGCGGACCCTACGCGGGGTCCGCGGCCGTCCATCGACCCGTTGCAAGCCAAGTGGGAGAGCCCACCCGAATCGCGTTGATCACGCGACGAGCAAGTGACGCCAATCACCGGCCATCACAGGTTGCCGCCGTTGCAACGCGTGCGCCGCTTGCGTCGCCGGGGCCACGCCCCGCCTCCGCGTGTCCCAAGCCGCAGGCGTCTGGCCCTGGCTTACTACCGCACCACGGCTTCGGGGACATTCCTGACACAGCGCTGTCTCTCATTGTGTCCTTCCAAGGTGGCCGGTGGGTCGCTGGCGTGGGATCGTGGGTGTGTCGCCGGTGGCTCACGGTGATCAGCGACGACGTGGAGCTGCGGGCCCAACGATTCGAATTCTACTGCCCCCTGGAGCAATCGCCTTTGTCCATGTTCGCTGCAACCGCTCCGAGCGACAGAGGGGGCGGCATCCTCCATTACCTGTGCGGCGTGCGGCCCCGGCAAACGCGAGCCTCGTTGCATCTTATCGACGTCACGCCAACCGTGGCCGGGGTGCGAATCGCCAACGTGCCGGAGACCGGCTCGTCGTCATCGCTCACGGTGCTCCGCCGTCAGCAGATGAACTCTTACGAGGTCCTTCTCAGAAATGCGTGTGAGCGGTGCGATCGGATCCTTGCTCCCGATCGCTCTTCGGTTGCCCCGGTAGTCGGTGTGTCCACCGACAGCGTTCCCTTCGCGTGGATAGGATTCGACTTTGGCAGCCTCCGGGTCAGTCCAACGCACTACACGATCGCGGTGGCCGGCGGATCTCACGAACCCGTCCCACGGGACTGGGAACTGCAAGGCAGCCAAGGCAACCTCAGTGACTGGGGGGCGTGCGACTGGCACGTGCTTGATGCGCGGCATGTGGGTGATGCGCCGGTCTTTGGTCGCTTTCAAACCGAGTGTACCTTTCCTGTCGTCGCCAACGTCTTTTCGCACGAGTGTCGGACGGTGGATGCAGACACGCCGTCGCCGCGCAACCAGAGGGAAAGGCACCCCGCAACCTCCCCTTCCGCGACCGCCTTCCGGTTTCGGCGCTTGCGCATCGTGCAAACCAGCCGCAACAGCCACTGGGGCCATCAGTTGCACCTTTCGGCGGTTGAATTTTTCGGGCGGCTGACTTTTGCGAACTCGTAGCAGCGCGGCGCGTTGGCTGGTGTATACTTAGTAGTCCTTGTGTGGGTCCCAACTGAGGCACCGCTGCAGTGAGAACAGTATCGTGTGCAAAGCGGCGGTGAAAACCGCATTGACGTCGACCGATCTTGCGCCCTTTCCCTCCTCCGGTACGGCTGTCGCAGCGGTCTCTCTTTCACACGTCGGGTACCATGGCCGCACCAGGCAAACATGTTCTGACTTACTGGCCGATTCGCGGCCTCGGCGCTCCCTGCCGCATTGCCTTCACGTTGGCCGGCCTCCCCTTCGATGACGCCCATCCCGACCGTGCGGTGTTCTTCGGCCCGAACCCCATGCGCGAGGCCAACCCGATGCTCAACCTGCCGTGCGTAACGCTGCCCAACGGGCGCATCATCGTACAGTCGGGCGCCATTTTTCGTTACATTGCCCGCCTGGGCAATCTGTATGGCGCCTCCGACGAAGACCGCTGCCGCGTCGATGAGGTGCTGGAGCATCTCGTGGACCTTAATCGCGAGAAGAGCGTCATGACGTACGACAAGGAGAACCATGCGTCGCACAAGGCCGACTTCCTGACCAAGTCGATTCCCTATTACTTCGGCACCCTCGAGGGCTTCATCGCGAAGAACGGCACGAGTTTTGCAGCGGCCAACGAACTGACCATCGCTGACGTGGTCCTCTACGAGCACTCGTCCGCCGTGCTGGCCCTTTTCGGCGAGGACGCCCTGGCCGCCTATCCCTTGGTTATGCGGACCGTCCTCGCGGTCAAGAATCACCCCAAGCTCGCCGCGTACCACACGCAGGCAGCCGCCACACCCTTCAACGGCTTTGCCGGCGCGTGGGGCGCGATGAAGATCTAAATGATGTGCCCCGAAATAACGCACGCAAGGATAACCCCACCCACTCACCGTCATTTGTCCGTGGGGGGGGGGGGGGGGGTGATGGACGGGGAGCAGGGCGAGGAGTGACGTTGGATAGATGGGTTGGCACGCTCACAGCTAGCAGGCTTTCCGATGATGAACCCGAGAAGGGGAGTGGTGCCCCCCGCCAAGCAACAGCTGGCGACCAGCAGCGTTCGGCGAGGAGTCATCAAATTAGGCGCCGCTCAAGAAAATGTTGCTCCCGCTGTGGCCGCGAAGCGCTTTCCGGGTGCCGCGGATGGGCTTCAACGAGGCGGTCTGTCCGACGCAACCCGACGCAAGCTTGCCGTGGAGGCAGCGCAAGGAGCCGAGGAGCTTGAGCGGGAGCGTGCTGTCACCGGAAACCGCCAGAAACTCGTACAAGTTGAGGAGCGTCTGTCACTCACTCTTAGAGACCAGGCGGATCTGCGACAGTCTATCACCGAGATCGTAGGCGACACGCATGCGCAGGCCGCCTCGGTGGAAGACCAGCACATCGACTCCGCCGTTGCCATCGAGCAAGAGCGCCGAAGGTTGCAAGATCAGATTGACTCCGGCCACCAGGTGCGCCACGCGGACGCAAGTCAGCGCGTGGAGAAAGCCGAGTCTGCGCTGCGGAGTATGGAGCTCGCGTTGGAAACCGCTCAGGGCGCCGTTATCGAGTTGACCGCGAGACGCCTAGAGATAGAAAACGAAACACAGGTGGCCCTCGACGAAGCCGCGCGCTGCACGGCGCGATCGGCGGCAATTCGAGGGCAATGCGCTGACGCCTTGGCGAAAAAAGCGTCTCGCGCCGCCAACATCGAGGGCCTCAGGCAGGAGCTCGCCGAGGCGGCCGCGAAGGAAACCGCCGCCGCCAAGAAAGGCTCCATACGCGTCACAGTACTGTCCGATCTACGCTCTAAAATTGCCCAACTGCGGGCGAAGCGCAACTCCCGCTGATGCCATCGCGGTGCAGATTTAGATTCTGATTTCTTCCCTCTTGCACACTCACCGCATCACAGCTCGCCTCACCATATCAGCGTTGCCCTTGCGTATTCATCGAGATCAGCACATAGTGTTCTTGAGTAGGGGTCGGAAGCAGCAAAGGGGTGCCCCCTGTCAGTCCCACACAATCCTTGGGTCATTCCTTCCCTCCCATTCGAATGATCGAGGACGTCAAAGACCACGGCTGGGGTGGGCTCACGATAGTGGACCTGCGTCACAGTCTCCCGGAGCGAGTGGCCAGTCGCGTGGAGTCCGCGCCCTGGTTCGCCCAGCTCTCGCCCGATGCCACATCGTCGTCGCGAGGCTCAAAGGGACTAACGCGCGTCTATCTCGTCGCGCTGATGTGCGAGGAGCACGGGTGCAACTGGAGCGGCATCGAATCGGGGGGAGCGACGACCGTAATTGATACAGGCCGATCAACGGACCTGTTTGCTCAAACCTGTGGCGTGGCGGTAGGTCACAGCGCGCTGTACATTTGGGACCCACCGACCGGGCAGCTGCGCGCCTCCATTCCCCTCGATTGCATCGCGCAGATTCTGCATACCGTCGATGATGCGGCTGGTGTCACGGTCAGCCACCGCGGTGCGGCGCCCTCCCAGGAAGGCGTCACTATCGTTTCCTCCGCAGCGCTCAACGAGGAACGCAATGGCGCCCAACCCCGCGTGGCCTTTGTGCTGGATCGCGACGACCGTCACCAAGTCCCGTTCGCGTCGCTCGTCCTCAGCACTCCGGTCGCGAAGGACGTGAGCCGGCTACTCACCGTCGTTTCAGCCATCAAGCGCTTGAGAAGCACGTTGCCGTTCGTGCGGCCGACACGCGTACCGTTCGAGGCGCTGTTACCGCCGTCGCAGTGGGCAACAGCCTTCACTTCACTGCGGCGCCCCCTCGTCACGACACACACGTCCGTCGCCCCGCCAGCGCGCCTCGACAACGACTCTGTCGTGCACCCAGGGTTGCTCCCGTGGAGCGCGGTGCACGCCGCCATCAGCGTGTCGGTTGGCACCGATCGCCTTGCCGCGGTAAAAAACACGTTCGCCGCGGTCGACCAACGAACAAAGGTTGACAGCGCCGAGACGGAACGCTCGTCTAAAACGGTCCTCGCCAGGCTTTCCCAGACATGCGCGGTCAACTTGCAGTCGCTCGCGGAACATAAACTGAGTTTGCACAACGAAGAAGCCGAGGCAATGCAGCTCGACAGCGAGCAAATCGCACTGGACGAGGCCCAGCAAGAGGTGTTGGCCGCCACGCAGCGCAATGCGGATCAGCGCGTGCAGCTGGCCCGGGAGCTGTCGCAATGGCAAGAGCTGGTCCATGGTCGTCAAAAAGACGAACTCCGCGCGAGGCGGTCGCTCACTCAGCGTCAGTCCGAAGCCAAGCAGTGCCTGGCTGCCGTGACATCCGAATTAGAAAGCGTGGCGGCGCAGACCGAAGCTGTGACATCTAAAATAGCAGAGTACGAATCGTCGGAATACCGCGCGGCAGTGTCGCAACGCGATGAGCTGCTGCGTTCGCTTGAGGAACTCACGAATGCGTGCCAGCAACTTTATGACCGCAACAACGCCGCTGCAGCTGGTCACCTGGCCGTGCCCTCCGGTGCTGTCACTGCGGCTAGCCCCCTGCGTCAAGCGACACTGATCAGACGGACACAACGTCACAGCGGCGACGACCGAACGAGCGCCCTCGTCGGCCTCCCGACGATCGGCGAACGTGTGCTGGTGCAAGACGTCACCGATTCCCTTGACGCCAACCGAACCCTACGCTCTCTCATCGCAAAGGAAGCCGAAGCAGCCAGGCAAACAAAGACTGATTTCCAAGTGACGCTCGCACAAGAAAGCGATCTTGCGAACCATGTTGCGGCGCTGCAGGAGGCGGTCAACGTCGCCAGCGTCGCTAACAGCGCGGCGTCCGCCGAGTGCACCCGCCTCCGCACGCAAGCTGCGGAACGCAAGGAAGTCGTCGACGCCGCCGCACGAGACGTTGCCGCCCTGCGACAGCAGTGCCGCATGCCTTTCTACGCCGCGAAGGGCCGACACGACATCGCCGTGGAACGCCGCCGAGAGGCCGAGCAAGTGCTGGACATTCAGCGGCGCGCGACGATGGAGCGCAGCGCGACGCTGAGCGCTCAGCTGCTCGAGGAGAAAACCGCGCGTCTTCGGGCGGCCCGTCGCAATCGACAAACCGCTCAAACCGCCGAGGTTGCGGATATCGGTGCATTGGTCGATGCCTTGCTCGCGATGCCCCGCTCCCCCGAGGCTGCGTTGCCTGGTGCGCCAACGTCAGCGCCCGTGACACGGCTGGAAAGACTGGCGATGCCGTCCATCCCGCCGTTACGGTGACCCTGCGACGCCGTCTATCGTTGTATGATGCATGCTCCTCCTTTCCTGTCCCTTCCTCGTCTCTCGTGTCACATCCCACGCAAAGGCGGATGGATGCTCCATCGTCTCCATTGTTGCTTTCCTCTGTCGTTGAAGGAAGGTCATGCCGCCCAAGCAGCCAGTGCCACCGTCGCGTAGCGCACCGCCTAGTCGAGGGGCAGTCGGTCGGCCTGGGAAGGGGGCGCCGAGCAGCAGCGACAAAAAGGGCACCGTGAGGCTGCGCACCCTCGTCAATGATGAACAGCTGACACGCGAAGAGTCCTACTGCGCGGAGAGCAACGAAATGTCAAAATTCGTTGAGCAGTTCGGCGTTGAGTTCAACGTGGCCAGAGGAAAGAGCATCGCTCGTCTCACGCGAGACAACGAATCGCTCCGAGCGTTGCTCGCGCGGCTTACCTCGGCCAGCTCGCGAAAGGACCAAGAGCTCGTCGGGCTGGGCGAAGCGCTTGCCTCGGCGTTCGCGGCACCGCGGCGCGATCCGCGTCAGTCCCACTTGCCGCCGCCGTGGGCCGTCGAGGACGCCATCGACGTCTCCGACATCGTCTCGACGTCGTCGGCCATGCACCGCAGTGTCGGAAATGGTGAGGCGGTCACAGGCGATGACTGTGCCCAATTCACCGCGGCGGTGGCCGCCATGGCCAGCCGCGTCACCGCCTTCGTGAGATTGGCCTTCGACACGACGAAAGCGGCGAAGGAGAGCAGTTTGATCGCCGAGCACCGCGCTCAGAAGCTCACGCGGCAGCTCGTGGCCGCGGAACGGCTTATCAAGGCCACGTCGCTAAGGCCCGCCAAAGACGTGCAGAGGGCCATCACGGATCTTAAGGCAGCCGAGGCGAAGTTGCAGCGGCGATATGGTCAGCTCACGTCCGACGTGGCCTGTGAACTCTCGCGAGTGATACGGTCCACCGACGCCGATGCCTTCGACGCCGCGGCGCTGCGAGGCGGGGACGACGGCAAGCGAGGTGGGATCGTGAGCGCCGTGAAGTTGGCGCGCGCGGATTTGAACGACATCAGCCGCGACGCCCTTATTGCGCTCCGTGCCGCGGACGGCCTGCCGGCAGAGATATCGGCCGATGCCAGCGTCATCGGTCGCGGCCGATTGCCCGCTGAAACGCGGCAAGCCCTCGAAGGCATGAGCGGTGCGGACATCGTCGCGCTTCTTGACTGCTGGTCGATGGACTCTGTGGTGCACGAGTCGCTCGCGGTGCTTGTCGAGCAGCATAGGGTGCATGTAGCCCTTCGCGGGGATGAAAGACACTTGGCGTTGCTCACATGACAAGTCACCGCCCTCAGCCCTTTCAGTTTGATGGGTCGTGAGAGGTTCAGTTGTGTGCCGTGGTGTATTGGTTGACGCTTCCGCCTGTTTGGTTCGCGCGCTCGATGGCGGTGGTCTGGTGAGAGTCTCGGCCGTTTGCTCGTTGTGCCACCTCAATAAAATTGGGAAAGACGCAAAGAAAAACTTTTTAGCGGAACATGGAGTACCCCGGGCAAGGGCCGGCGGCAGCCGGATCACCCATGCAACTCCTCCCGCGGCAGCGGCAGGAAAGGACGCTGCTTTCTGAACTTGCCGCGCTGATGACCGACTACGGCCTCCCACTGCTCACCCCCGTGCAGCTCGAGCATCAAGGGCAGCTCGCCACGTTCGACGACGATCACGTGAGGGCCTTCGCGCTCGACCTGTACCGAGTCACCTATGAGTTTGCGACCACCGCACCCGTCTCAGTGCCGCCACCGTTGGCGACGCCGGGCCGCTCAGGCGCGAGCCCGCTCTTTGGCCTCGTCGGCCGAATGACTCCGGGTCAAGACAACGCCAGCAGCGTCGGCATGGCGACCCCCAGGGACGACGTCTTCGATGAGACCGTGGATGGCAGCGACACGGAGAGCGACGAGCCCAATCGCAGTCGGACCACCGTGGAAGTGAAAAATGAGCGCGACGACGAAGGTTTCGAGACCGTGAACCAGTACGTCATCCTTCACCGCATCGCGCGCGGCGGTCAAGCGGAGGTGCTAAAGGCGATGGACCAAGAGCGCAACCGCTACGTCGCCATCAAGGCGCGCGCCCGGCCGCCATCATTCCAAGAGGCGACGTGCAAAGAGGTGCACCTCGCCAAGCAGCTCAGCCACGAGAACATCGTCCGGGTATACGAAATCATCGATGACCCTCACCACAAGGTCGTTTTCATCGTGATGCAGTTTGTCGAAGGGGGCCCCGTGTTCACCCTCGACGAGGCATCGGGAACGTGCGCCATCCAACCGTTGGAGCGCATTTGCTCGATCCTCACCGACACGAGCAAGGCCCTCCGCTACCTCCACCGGCGCGGCGTCGTCCACAAGGACGTCAAGCCGGCCAATGTCTTATACGACACCGCCACCGGTCGCAGTCTTCTCACAGACTTCGGCATCTCCGATGAACTCGGCAGCAATCCCACCGAGGAAAGCAGCTCCCAGCAGGAAATGGGCACGGTGCCCTTCCTGGCACCGGAAATTTTCCGCGGCGAGCCGTACAGCGAGGCGTCCGACATGTGGGCGCTAGGGGTCATGTTGTTCGCCATGATTCACGGCCGGCTGCCCTTCCAGGCGCCAACCTACATTGGCATGCGCGACCTGGTCTACCGTGGGGTCCCCAAGCTCGAGGTGCCGCGAGACTACGCGTTGGTCGAACCGTTTCTGCGTCGACTATTGAACCCAGATCCTAAGCTGCGAATTACGTCCAAGCAGCTCCGAGACGCCGGATTGACCGACCAGATCATGGCGATGTCCGGCACGTCGGACACCGGCTTCGCGCCGTACGTCCCTGGCACATCGTCTCCAGCGTTCACCCCGATATACCCCGGTTCCCACCCTTGACAGGATGGGCGCCCCGCGACGCTTCAATGACCAAGCGTCGAGGCCAATGTTATTCCCTCAACCCTCACACGTTTTGCTCTTTTTCTACGTCCCCTCTAGTACCCGACGACCCTTCCATTGGGTTCGTGGCACTCCAACAGCACAATTTCTTTGGTCCCGTGTGCTAACGGTAATTTTGAGAGCAGAGAACCATGAATTGGTTCTCGGAGGTTTCATCGGCCTTTATCCCTCTCCTTCTGAGCCCATTGTCGTCGTCACCTTAGTCTTCCTTCCTTCCTTCTTTCCTCACTCGCTCTCTTTCGTCCCCGGCTGCCGGCCAGGGGTGCTACCATCGATCCTTCAATTTTTTTCCAGCTCATTTGCGCCCTCGCTTTGAGACTCCCTACGGATCGTGTGTGGAGGTCCGTGGCAGCAAGACGCACCCGATTGCGCTCGAGGTGGAAAAAACGGGGCGCGCGGATGGAGTGAGTAAGCAGGATGGCAAACGGGCCCCACTTCCTTGACGCCCCGGCTTTTTCGTCCATCCCCTCCTCCATCCCCTTAGGATGTCCTCCCTGAGCCCAATCGTGGCGGTGCACCGAGAGCCCGTTGCGGCGCCGGCAACCGGCTTGTGGTCTCACATGGTGGACAAAGTGCGGCGACCCGACAAATATGTACCGGGAGTGACCAACGTTGAGGTCATCCAGGAACACGGCCCGCACACCATCGAACGCAAAATGACGCTGCCGACGGGCGCGGTAGTGCATGAAATCATTCACGCGGACCCAACGACGATGCACGTGGTCTTCAAGGCGATGCCCGACGACGCCAACGTGACCGGCTACGTCACCAACACCGTCTACGTGGATGCTGCCGGAGCCGTGTCCCTGGAGTACGCCATGGTGTGGACGCCGAAGCCTGGGCGCGAAGCGTTCACGGATAAAATCCGGGCGTCGGCGCAGGCAATGATTACCGGCGCCGTGCAGAAGGCGAAGCAAATGGCCGAACAACCGCCGTCCGCTTAAGGTACCACACGAAGGTTGGGTGATGCTTTCGATCATCGCAAAGGCAGAACACTTCTGTACTACGTCGAGTTGAGGGCATCCCCTCCCGCTCACGAGAGAACAACACCTCTCCTTTGCTTTCGTCTCGTATGTCCGCTGTGCTCGTCGTCGTGCGGCGATGGGTCGCGCCGAGTGGCTCAACTCGGTGGCTCGGAGGAAGTCGCAGGGTAATGTCCACCCATCGGGGTGGGTATGCCATGATGGTGGATCCTCCTCCCGCTGGCCAGTCGTCGTGGATGGCCGATTCGATGCGGCAGATGTCGCACCTAGGTCAGAGGGCAGACCCCAACCCAGTCGAGGCCGACAGCCCTAGTGCGCCGCAGACGCCTCCACCGGTGGCCGACGCGATCAAATCCGAGGCCTCCGTCGCGCTTCGCTACGCCCGCTACCTGGCCGACCGGGCAGCGTTGAGGCTCAAGGGCCACGATAACATGACGGACGAGGAAATAGAGAAAGCCGCAAAGCACCGGGAAGCGATGGCGGAGCTCGCCGCGCGACAAAAGGCACGGGCGGTGTCTCCGGCACCTCCTGTAGACACTCGGAGCTGGTCGACTTACGTCAAGGACGCGATCCGTGGCGTGCAAGCAGCCTTCAGCACGAGCTCGGGCATGGCTGCGATTGTCGACCATTGCGCCAAGGCCCACGCTGCGGAAGTGGCCATACAGCAAAATATCGACGTCAAAAACGTGTCGGTCGTCACCGAAAAGGCCACCGTCGGTGAGGGAACCAAGGTCGTGGGCTACATCGAGGCTCCCGCGGCAACGGACGAGGAGGTCTACGCCTACGCCGCGAAGCTGCAGCAGGCCTGTCCCGCGGCGCGCACGCACGGTGGCGTGGAGTGGCGACGAGGGTCTCCCGGCGAGGGAAGGCGGTGAGCACGAGAGGAAAGGGTTCCTTCGTGCGACATGTTGTCCGTTTGTCAATCACACAAGTTCGCGTCAAATCGCGTGCAAATTTTTACTCCTTCCTTTTCAAGGATCGTCGCCGGTGGGTCCATTGCGCGCGACCGCTATTCGTGTTGCGTGATGCGCCGCGCGAACTGACACAAAGTTTCCTCCCGGACGTGATGGGCAACGTGTGCTGCGCGGACGACCCGGATCCGGCCGCCTCATCGCAGCCGCCGCCCAGTCGCACCCAGCCTTCGATCCACGGCGGCGATGCCGTCGGCAACGGGAGGAATCGCACCGCGGACGCCATTGCGTGTCTCCTCCGCGACGCCGCCGCGCCGGGATCACCCTCGTCGGAGTCGTCCGCGACCACGGCTGCCGGGGTCGCCAGCGGCGGGGTGCTCCCATCGTTCGACTGGAAGTACCGTATGGGCTTCGAGGGCGTCGCCATCGGCCCCGACGGGGCGCGCCAACTAGCGGAGTTTATCGTCGGGGGAAACGCCCGCGTGCCGGTTGCTGGCGAACGGCCGTCGCTCGTGGGCTCCGAGCCGCGCGCCCTCGTCCGCTCCCTCGACCTCCGCGATCATCGGCTGGGCAACGCCGGGGCCGCCTCCATGGGCTGGATGATGGAGCACGTCCCCGCGAGCTGCGGCCTGACACACGTCAACTTGAGCGCCAATGGCATTGACGATGAAGGGCTGCTGCACATCGCGCATGGGATCGCGCACCACAGGGCGAGAACGCTGCGACAGTTGTGGCTGGAGGGCAACCGGGCGAGCTCGATCGCTGTCAAGCAACTGTGCGAGGGCGTCGGCGCGTCAAAGTGCGTCACGTCTCTGCGGATGTCGATCACGGAAGCACCAATCGATGACTCGGCCGTGGTGGCGTTATCGGTTGCGACCCGGACGCTGGAGGATCTCACCGTTTCCGGCGTTGGTGGGGGTCTGACCGTCAGCGCCTTGGGCACGCTGTTTAGCGGGCTGCAGACGTGCCAGTGCTCTCTGCGAACCCTCGCGATCAAGGGCTGCGTGTCGCATGCATCGTCATCCGCTCTACCTGCAGCACTCGGCAACCTCGCGCGAGCGCTGAGCAGCGGTAGCGGTGGCGAGGCCGCCTGTCGTCTGACGTCGTTGGTGCTCCAAATCCCCCTCTCGGATGAAAGTGCCAAAGTGCTTGCCAGTGGATTTTACGGCGCGAAAGACAACGCGCTAGTCACGTTGTCGTTGAGCTACTGCTCGTTGAGCGACGCCGGCGTCGCTGCGATTGCCGCCGCAGTGAAAAGCCTCACTCGGTTACGCTCATTGGACATTAGCCACCAGCGCGGCATTCCGCTTTCTGAAGCAGGTGCCACGGTGGCTGTCGCCTCTCACATCGCTGGCCACCCGACCTTGGAGGAGCTCTCCCTGATGGATTTCCCCGTGGCCACGGAGGTGAGCGTCAGCGCCATGTGCCAGGCCGTGGAGGCGACGCCGTACTTGGCCGTCGTCAAGCATTCCCCTTTTCCGGCCGGCGCGCCTTGGGTGACGTCGCTGTCCATGCGGCTCGCCGTCGCTCTCAAACGCAACGAGGCAAGGCGCCAGGCCGCCGCGGCGACGGCCGTAGCGGCGGGAAGAGCGCCGCCGTCTGCGGTGGCGAAGGGGGACGGGCCGCCAGGGAACACAACGACCGCCGCCAGTGACCACAGTGATGATGACGGCTTCGTCGCGTTGCACTGGTAGGGTACGGACTGCGGCTCTACGAGGGGCGGAGGGTACTCGATTGTGGTGATCCGTTCGAATTGTCATCCCCCACCTCGAACGCGTGGACCCTCGCGTGGATCCCTCCTTCGGCCTTACCACAGCGTCACTTTACTTGTACCCGCACTCCTCCTTTACGTATGTCAGGTGCCTTGGGGGCCAGCAGCACGGAGGAGGCAGCGGCCACGACGAGCTACGTGCGGCTCGAGCAGCCGACGTCCGCGGTAACAACCTCGTCGACGAATGCTTCACCGGCAGCAGCGTTGATTCATGTGACGGCGGCACCGGCCAGTGATAAACGCAGGTCGGGGGACCGCATGCGCACAAGGGTCACCGCCGCGCTGGCGGCGATCCGAATGCAACGCGAGGCGGCTAGCACGGCGACCCATGCCTCCTCGCAAACAGCGGCCCAGTTGGCGTCGCAAGCCGTCCCCACCGTCGCCTCATCGGCAGGCGATGCCTCCTCGGAGGGCACCGCATCGGGTTGGTTCTCCTTCTCGTTCAGCCAAGGCGTGTCGTACATTTGGATGGCGCTGTACGTACCGCTTCTGTTCACTGGCGCGTTCCTGTTCCGTCAGCCCTTGTTTATTGTGTGGCTCCTTGGTACCGTGCTCTTTCCGGAGCGGTCGTATTTAGAGGCCGCCGCCATGGCCGCCGCCACCGCACCGCACCCTGTCATGGTGAACGCACCGAGGCTTTCGCCGCTGCTGCCAAGGAGACTGCTGCTGATCGCGGCGCTCATCACGTCGGCGTTGTTCGTTTTTGTTTGGATTTTCGTCGCCAGCGTCTATGCTTTTGACGATGCTTCGAGGGAGCGGGATTTGGAAACGACTACAGGACTGGCCGTATTCAACGCGTTTGGATTCTGGGATCCCATAAGGCAGACCAGCCGGAACGTTCTGGCACTCTTGCCACACCTGGGCATGATCGTCCTCGCAGGTTTCTATTTCTGGTTTATCGACCGCAGGGTACTACCGATTCCCGACCGCAATCGATCGCAGGATCTGTGCACCGAGCTCGCAGGCGGATTCGTCAACATCCGCTTCGCCTTCACGACGCTCGTGGCGGCCTTCGCGCAGCCTTCGCTGCTGACGCTGCCGTTCGTCGTGTTCCACTACGTCACGCTGGGCAGCCATGCGCTCAGCCGCAAGCGCAAGGTCAAGTGGCAGCTCCGGCTGGCCACGTCACTGGCCGCCTGGATCTACGGCAGTGTCCTCGTGTGTGCGCAGCTAGCGATGCAAAACCAGGCCGTACCCGAGTCGGCGCAGTTCACTGTCGTGGGACTGTCGCATTGGGTGTCGGTGACACTGGCGATTCAAACCGTCGGCTCCTTGAGGGGTTTCATCGCCACGTTGGCCGTACTCGAAACCGCGAGGAGCGGGCGCAGCATGTGCGGCGGCCTCCGGTGGCTCACCGAGGAGGAGCTCCGGTCGCTGACGGCGAAGCCTCGGGAGGCGAAGGTGCGCAAGTCGACTCGCGGCAAACGACGGTGGCAGGACGTGCTGATCGACAGCATGCGCAACGCTTACCCGTTTCTGCTGCTCCCGGCGATGGTCTTCGTCGCCACGGCGTTCCGCAACGCGTGCACGCTCATGATCATCGCCGTGACCATCATCGGCTTGGTCGCGCCCCTCCGCACCTTCGTGACGTCGCTGCCGTACTTCTTCGTGGTGCAGGGCGTACTCGTGCTGGCCAGTTGCGCCGCGCTGGTGTCCCAGGACGCCACGGCGATGCGCATGGTGCTCCTCAGTCCGCTGGACGTCAACGAAACGGGCGACGCAGGGGAGGCGGCTTACGACAATCTTGCGCTGCTCGTGTGCACCGCCGTCGCCGCCATGTGGATTTCAGCCTTCGCGGTCAGTCGCACCGCGCCTGCCATCAGGCGGCGGGTAGCGGTGCTCTCCCTGAGCAAGCGGACCATCGCGCTGGAAGCCGCCATTGATAGCATCGAGCCCAACATGATCACGCAACTGGCGTCGCAATTCCGCATGCTGGCATCCCCGCTCACGAAGACCATCATGCGGTCGAACTTTGCGGCGGCCGTCACCGGCCAGGCAGGCTACACGATGAGTGAGGAGGAGCTGAACGACATTTGGAACGCGATGGAGTGCGGGCGGACATCAGCCACCACAGAGGACCCTGCCGCCTTGGCCGCCGAGAGTACTCGCATTCTGGCTCATCCCGGCGTCCTTGGAGACGTCGCACAGGGCAGCGGCGGAATCGTCACGGTCACGGGCACTGACAGCACAGCTGCGGCGGACGGCAACGAGGAGCCGTCCGATGGTTCGGCGTCGTCGACTTCGGACGACGAAGCGATGCCCCCCGGTGACGCTGGGGCGGCTGCCGCCACCAAGGGCCGCGCCTCGTCGGTGCCGGGCCGCGTGTCGCCGCAAGCGTCCAATCTGCCACCGCCGGCTCCCGGCGCAACGTCCACGAGGGACTCCGTGATTTCCAACGTCGATCCCGCGAGGCAGACCCGTCGCCGCTCGGACCGGGCGAGCCTGCTGAATCCCTCGCTGGCACAGTCGTCCTTTGCGGTGTCAACGGCGCAATGGCTCCTCGATGCCGAGCAGCGGGGGTCGGAGGGCTCCGAGGACGTGGTCCGCACGGTGGCGGGTCAGTTTGGGGCGGCTTACTCCCTGGCCGCGGCGATGTCGTTGGCGGACTACTCTGGTGGCGGAGGCACCGTTCTGTCTGCCGCGATGCCGGTCAGCATCATCAGCGGGATGCGGTTCTCCGACTACCTCATTCTGCACCATGAGGTGGCCAAGGTTCGCATGCACGATCGCTCGATTGTGGTCGCCGCCATGTCACTCATCGGGCAGCTGTTCGAACATAACACTAAGTCGTTGTCGCTGCTCGCAATGTTCTTCGCGGGCACGCTGAGCGCCCGCATCGACGCGTTGCGCTTCCTCTTCGTCATCATGGTCATCGTGTTCCTCTGCGTCGAGCGGGCGCGGCGCAACTATTGGCCGGCGATGCTCGCGTACACCTCATTCTACATCCTCGTCTCGTACTCGTTTAACGTGCTGTACTACAGCGACAGTGGCGCGCCCAAGTACGTTGGGGCGACGCCGTTGTCCGTCTTGGGGCTCCGCGTCTCGGGATCGGTCGTACAGCTCTGGGCTAATTTCGTCTTGCTGGCGCTGGGAGCAGCAGAGATGAGGCTGTTTTCGCAAGCTGGCTCCGTCGTCACCGTGGCGCGTGTCCTCCGGCGCGTGGCTTGGGACAAGGTCACTCAGACTCGTGGCGCGCGTCAATCGAAGCTGCGGGGGTCGCTGTTCATCACCGGCGCGTGCTTCTTCTTCGTCATTTTCGTCGAGAGGCGGAACATGTTGGTGGCCTTGCTCGTCGCCTTCGTGGTCGTGGCCCTCGTCGTGGGAAAGTACTCATTCGCAGCGTCGAAGTACGTTTGGGGCGTCTTCGCGGGATACAGCGTCGGGGCTCTCTTGCTCGAGGCACTGTACCAGTTTCCCGAAGTCGAATCGTGGGCTCAAGCTGTCTTGGTGAACCAGTTAGGCTGTCGTGTCAACGTTGTCGATTGCGCAAGCGACCTCGGACTCAACAACCACATCTCCCGTGGATCCTCGCTCACCTCCGCCCTGGTCCCGTGGTTCATCGCCTCGATCAGCAGTGTCGATCAGTTCGTGTCTCGCCTGCGCTACGCCAGTGCCGTTTCGCAGAGCGACGAGCGGGCCATCGAAGACGTCCCTCCTTCGCGGCGATTCGCCTACGATCCGCTGACGACGCCCAAGCCGATGCAGTTGCTGATGCAGTCGATGCGGTTCGCCGCGACGGCCCTGAACGGCGTGACGTACGTCGTGGCCCGCCACATGGTGAAGGTGGTGTGGTGCGTGCTCTTCGCCGCGGGGACGCAAACCACGCTTCTGAACGGGCGGCGGTACTACTCCGTGGCCAACCTCGTCTACTTCTTCCTGTTCGCGCTGGATCGCCGCGGCATGACGTGCATCGCCTACTCCATGACGCACGTCGCCTTCGCGTATGTCTATCCGCTGTTCTTCATTCCAGTCATTCCAAATTTCGATGAAGAGTACGAAACATTCTTTGGGGTGTCCAAAAAGCGTGAGGCTTCGGTGTCGTTGGCGGCGCCTGCCGCGGTGTTCGTCGTCTGTCTCGTCTACTACGTCACGAAGCAGCGTAAGCCGCTCTCGGTGCGCCTCGCAAAGCTTGCCAATCGACTGCCGAGCATCGCTTCGGCGACGCGGCGAAAGGTGCCCTCGCCGATGCGTGAGGGCTCGGACGCCAAGGAGTTGTCCGAACTGTCTCGTCCACTCCTGACCGCCCATGACGGTGGATCTGACTCAACCGACGTGCGTGGGGGGCTCATCGTCACCGAGGCGCTGAGGGGGGATCATCGCCCTGACAGCGCGACCGAGCATTCAGCGGCTACCCTAGCTGAAAGGGCGCCTACGTCGCAGCAACCACCGGCAACGCAAGTCGAGGGCGGCCCCCCAGCGGCTCCCCAAGACCCCCCCGCAGCCGCCGTTGCGCTGCCGCCTGCCGTTCCTGCGGAGGCCGCTTCCATCCACACGGAAGGCAGATGGGACAGCGTTGCCAACATGCGTGGTGCCAGCCGTGACGCGGCGCTGTCCGCCGTCACCGTCGAGAGCCGCGTGACGCCCGCTACGGCTGCGGCTGGCCAATCGACCATGATCCGCATCGGCGACCGCGGCACGTCAATCGACGACATGGACAAGAAGGAAACCGGCGGCTGGCGCGACCGGGTTCCATTCTTCAAGCTCGAGGGCACGTTGATGAAACCCAACTCGATGCTGCAGCACATCCTCCAAATTGTCCACTTCGTTCGGCACCGACTCTTCGTGGTCATGGCGTTCGAGTTCGTCATGCTCACGCTGCTCGTCGCATTTGCCGTCACCAGCTCGCGCATCAACAGCTTGGTTTTTCTGATCGCTTTCTCGTGGCTGTGGGGCATCGGCCAGCACGCGGCCAGCCGACGCCGCAATGGCGCGCTGGCGCCATCGATCTTCGTGACGGTGCTGTTCATGACGCAGAGTGTGTTCCTAGTGGGCATGCCGCCGTCGGCCGGAGCCGGGGGGCCCTTCCGCGACTGTCGCACCGGTGCCGCGGGGTGGTGGCTGTATCTGGGCTGCGATGCGCCCGTGCTGGACCTCGCCTGCTACTTCTGCGCCATTTACGCGATTCGCATGCTCAGAATCTCAGCCGAGGAGACAGTCATCCGGCGCGTGCCGTCCTACGGTGGATTTTTTACGTTGGGGCCGTACCTGCAAGAGCGCCGCGAACGCATCGCCGCCTGCCGCCGGTTCGACCCCAACGCGGACCCCATTGATCGGCTTTTGCCGCAGCTAGACCACGACGTCATCCAGGCCCCGCGCACCGTGATGGAGCTAGCCGTGTCCCTCATGGTGGTGCTCTTCCCTCCAGCGCCGATCGCATTTTTCTTCGGCGCCATATCCACCTCGGTTATCAGCGTGATCTGCATGCTGCTCGGTCTCTGCATGATTGTGTATGCGAAGGAAATCTACTGGAACTTCTACGTCTTGTGGCCTCGGTTTTGCATCTTCTTCATCTTCACGTTGTACGTGCAAGTCGCCTCGAATCTCCCGCCCGTGGCTTCCTGGGCGTACCGTTATCCCAACACCGCGCTTTCACTCGGCGTCGCGCCCTACTCGGCCCAGTTCGCGACGCGGTTCGATGCCGTCATGGGGATCGTGCTGGTGTGGAGCGCATTGTTGCAGCATCGCGTCTTTAGCGAATTTTTCTTCGCCGGGAAACTCGCTACGATGTTTCACGGATCCGTCGTCGCGCAGAACCGGCACGATGAGCTCATCCACTACATGACCGAGCGCAGCGCGGTGGAGACCGAGCGGGCCCTGGAAAAGGAGAGGGAGTTGTCCGTGAAGCTTGAGAGCATTCGAATGTCGCGGATGCACGCCCTGGTGGCGCGGAGCAAAGCCATCTCGCCCATCAGTGAGGAAGGCGGAAGAACGGAAACCGCCGCCCTCACGCTCAGCGTGCCGAGAGCCGTCGAGCGCAGAGGTGCTGGCAGTGGGGCCGCCCATCGACCGTCATTTGCCACAGCATCATTCGCGGCGCCGCCGAACGCGTCGTTTTTCCACTTTCCTCCTCCTGCGGTCTCCCCCGCCGCGGCCAGTGCCCTGCCACTCCCGCCACCGCGAGCGGTCGTTTCCCCAACATCGCCCACCGCGGGAGGGGATGTGGGGCAGCAAAGTCGTGAACTGTCGCCGAGCCAAGTGGACCCAGGCGATGCCGCGGCAGCCAACGCGGCGACGAAGAAAGTCACCGAAGAGCCGACCAACAAAAATCCGAAGGACGAGGAGGCGTCTGTGCCACTCGCCGAGCGATGGCGAAGACTGTCAGAAAAAGTGTCCAATTTTGTGATCCGCACCATGCTGACGTACATCGAGTGGCTTTCCATTCACACGTACACGGGAGCGCAGCCGCCCGCCGACTACGGCACGACCAGTCGGTTCCTCCTCGCCCTGTTCAACTTCGGCATCCGGCGCACCGGCGAGCTCTGCATCTTCGTGTTCACCATCAATTTCGTCGTCAGCGGCACCATCGCCGATATGCTCCTCTGCGTGTCCGGTATCTGCTACGCGATGGTCATCCTCCCGTGGCCGGAGGAAACGTACTGGGATAAGGCGCTTCTTTACACTGTGTTTGGCATCGCGCTCAAGTCGGCCTTGAAAGTGGTGGCCGAGCAGGCCAATCTGTCGGTCGGATCCAAGCAGGCGCTGTCCGTGTGCTTTTTGGATCTTGGTATCACCACCGGGTCGTCGGTTTCCAACGCGGCTTTCATTGACATCCTCTTCGATTTTTTCGTCTTCGGTAGTATCCTGATCCACAAGCAAGTCGCCGTCAACAACGGCGTTTACACGTCTGCGGGAGAGCAGGAAGAGCGGAAACGGGCGCAAGGTGAGCAGACAACCGCGGCGGCCAAGGAAGGGATGGCGGAAATTGGCGTGCCACAGCCCGCCGCTGCCACGTCGCTCGATGAGAAGCCGGCAAGCGGGGCGGCGGCGGCCTCCACGACTGGTGACGCTGGGGTCATCCACGCGGATGGTGGACGAACGTTCCCGGGCGAGCACGACGACCGTTCGCACCTCGGGCGAAACGACGGGCGAAACGACGATCGCCTGGTGAACGGCGCTGCGGACTGGGACCTGGCTTCGCCGGCATCCGCAACTGCAGGTGACGACTTTGTCGTCGTCCCGTTGGTTCCCGAATTCGAAGGTGCGTCCCAGCCTGCCACCGCAGTGGATGGCCATCGAGGCAGTGAGTTGCAAAGTGAGGTTACAGAAACGCTGCCCATTCGAGCGACGGCATGCGACCGCAGCGGCCTTGTCACCATCGTTCCCCCGCCGGTCGCTGTCCCAGGCGATAGTACGTCTGTCCAGAGGCCGCTTCCTACCGCGCGCAAGGGCAGTCGCCACACAGGGTCGCAGCGTTCCACCCTCGAGGTGCTGGAGGCTTCTCTGCTCGTGATTCGCGATGTCCTGCGGCTATTTTCGGCTTGGGCCGTGTCGGCGTCCGAGTCGGTGCGTAGTGCGCTCGGTTTGTCGCTTGACAACTTCCAGGGCAAAGCGAAGTTCGTGACGGGCAACGTCAAACAGCGCAGCGGTTCCGGCATGGACCTCTACACTTGGTACCTGGCCGTGGAGTTTTTGTCACTGGTGTACTTTCTCTCGTACTACTATAGCCTCGCCGGTCGCGCCACCGGCAACTTCATCGACAGCGTCCGCCAAGATCTGCTCCCTGGCACCCTCGTGCTCGGCATGCTGATCATGGTCCTAGTGATGATCGCCGACCGCGTCGTCTACATTCAGAGTTCCATCGTGGCGAAGTACGGCATCCACTGCGCGCTCTGCCTCGCTTACCACATCGCCTTCGTGTACTGGCGGGCGAACGTCGCGTCCTCCAACACATTGCCGGGCGTCTGGCTGCTGCTGATCAAAACCGTCTACTTCTACGTGTGCGCGTTTCAGGTGCGGCTGGGGTTCGCATCGCACCGGCAGCACGACCCTTTCACGAAGGACGTCGACCTCCTGCACTGGCTGGGCAACATCTTGTACCGCAGCATTCCGTTCCTGTTCGAGCTGCGCGTCATGCTCGACTGGACGGCGGCGCGCACGACGCTGAAGCTGAACGCGTGGTGGACGATCGAGGACATCCACCGAAAACTCTACGACCGCTTTGCCGACATTGCCGATACAAGGTACACGAATCCGCGGCGGGGCATGTACTACAGCGTCCTCGTGCGCCTCTACACCGGCGTCCTCGGCGTCGCGGGGGTAGTGATCATTCTCTTCTTCCCGCTCATGTACTACTCCACATTCAACCCGAACTTGCAGCCGAATCGCATCGACGCCTTGTCGCTGCAGGTCGACTTCACGCCGTACTCGAGCGTCTTCGCGTCGACCGTCATCCAGGATGACGAGAGCGCCGAGACAATGCCGGCGAACGTGCCGCCAGGGGGCAATGGAACCGACGCGGATGCCGCCGCCGCGGCGATCCTCAGCACGGTCAGCAGCGACGCAATGATGGGCACCTTCTTGATCAATTCGCGCCCGATTGCCAAGTCGCAGGAAATGGGCGACCGGAACAAACGCGTGCAGCTGCTTCAAATGCCGCAGTGCAGCGCGCAGCCGTGGGTGGTCTCCCCGCCGTCGCGCACGCTGATTCTTGCTACCCTGAGGCAAGCGATCCAGCGCAACTCGACGGCGGGGGCCGTGGCGACGATCAGCTCGTCCTCCGCATCAGGCGGGGGCTCCTCGTTCTCGTCCGGAAGCCAGCCGGGCGCCGGGGCGTTTCGCATGGATCTGGCCATCGCGTTGAGTCGCCTCGGCGCCATCGCCGGTTCGGGTGTCGACTTCACTTTACGCGCCTCATATTTTTTGTCTGATCTATCGGCGAGGCAACTTTACAACGCCATCGTGGGACGGCAAGTGTTCAACGTCACCAACACGTCGAACGACGTTGGACCGCCCACGGTGCCGTACAGCACGATCGCCCCGAACGCGACGAGTGCCGGGGCCCCAAACGCTTCGTCGACGTCGATGCCGTCCGCCAACAGCACCACCAGCGCGCCTGCGACGACAAACTCGACGATGGCACCGCAAAACGCAACCAACGCGTCGTCAGTGCCCGTTGCGACTCCGGCGCCTTCTGCCGCTCCGGCGGGTCCTTCGTTTCCCGTCGTCGACTTGCCTCGGTTCTACAACCCTTTCGTACTCAACCGGCCTTCAAGCGTCGGGCTCCTCGTCGCGGGTTCGCGGGCGACGGACGGGTTGCTGACGGACTGTCAGTTGCAGCTGCGGACCACGGACAGTGAAGGCAACCCCGCGACACCATCCGTCAACGACACGACCGGAGGCGGGGGCGACGGCGGGAGTCAACAGCTTTTCACGACGTGGTGTTTCGAGTGCGCGCCGCTTTTTAGCGGCGGCCAGCACCCCGTCGACAACGCGACCCTGTATCCTGACTACGACTGCCTCGTGGGCGACTGCAACAACCCGGTGAACTATCAGGCGCAATCGATTCCCGTTGGGGGGACCACCGGACGGGCGACGGATGTGGGGCCCTACTTCGTGGCCGTCTCCGAGCCCGTGCCGAAGGACAGCAACTTCCTCCCGAACGTCGGCATCGTCGCGCTGTACACGACCTTCATTCTGACGCTGTGGTCCATCATCCGTCGCAGCGTCACCGGCATGGCGGACCGCATCATCATGTCAGAGATCGCCGATCCGCGCCCAGTCGCCGACGTGGTTTCAAAGATCTACCTCACGAGGTCCGTCGGCGGCGAACTGGACCTCGAACTCGAGGAAGTGCTGTTTCTCGAACTGCTCGACTTGCTCCGCGAGCCAGCGAACCTGTTTCGGACGACTGGCAGGAGAGTGGACGACTACAGCGACGAGGGCGTGTTCGTGCCTTCGGACAAGGTCAATTTGTAAGGTGGCATCCGTACCGGTGCATTCGGTTCTCGCGGGACAGCCCCACCCGCGCGTCGGCCAAAGTTGA
>ERZ1292630.1555-Hain-H41-02um-R3-1555-length-22447-cov-7_pt1 | contig 22447 bp, 7 predicted proteins | sample MGYA00564408_ERZ1292630 | MGnify/ENA primary metagenome ERZ1292630 (study PRJEB36523, sample SAMEA6512641) | groundwater metagenome | collected 2019-01-08 | study: AquaDiva: Metagenomics assemblies of 32 groundwater samples
TCTCTCTCTCTCTCTCTCTCTCTCCCTCTCTCTCGGCGTCAATGTTCCTCGTGGCCACTGCTTGATCATTCCGTCACCGTTTCCATCCTTCCTCCCTCTCTCTCGTCGCTATCACACGAAAAGGGGGACTCGTTCGGATTGATCAATATGCTCGAGATTATCGAAGCGGCTCGACGCTGGAAAGCGGAGGAGGAAAGCCAGCAGTACCAGCTGCCGCCGCCGCCGCCGCCGCCGCCGGGCCCGACGGAGGACGAGATCAAGGCGAAGGAGGAAGCGGCGAAGGCCATCGCCAAGGCCAAGGTCATGACCACCGTACCCAAGGCCCCTCCTGGCAGCGCGGCCCCATACTACGTGGACCTGGTGCAGCGGCAAGACGCGCACTGCGCCACCGCGTCGTTGCCGCTGTTCGCGCCGCCGTTGGCCATGCGGAGCAACGAGAGCGCCCGCTTCGCGCAGCTGTACGTCTTCCTGTGCCGTCACCGAGACGCGTTGTTTCCCGCGGACGAAATGGACCCTGGTGACTGCTTGAGAGCGAACCACCAAATGACTTCACTGCCATCCAAGTTGGTGGACCTGGGCACTCCGCCCCTATCCGCGTATTGGTCGCAGCGGCAGCAGTGCCTAAAATCGCTGGCACCCGCACTCGGAGCCATGTGCATGGCGGCCGCTCACCGGTCCATCCCGGTGCACCTTCGCGCCAAGGTGGCCACCGACTACCGTCCTCGGATTTACAACGTCTGTCTCGCGTATTTACCCCACTTGCTGCACGACCTCGACGCCCTGTGCCTCCGCGTGGCGGGTCACGAGGAGGAATTCATGGCGACGATGGTGGCGCAGTTCGGTCCGGAGCCGCCGCTGACCGACGACGTGGTGATGACGCAGAGCACAGAGGCCGCGAAAAATCGCCGCCCGTTCCGCGAACGCGTCACCGCGATGATGGAGAAATACGCCCCCCAGTCCGTTTCCAAAGTGGACGGCTTCGTGGCAAAGTACGAAGGCACGCCACTGGAGGAGAAGTTCATCGTTGCGCTCGTGGAAAAGTACGGCCCCGAACCGCCTCCTCCAAAGTCAGAGGCGCCCCCATCGCGTCTGCGGTCAGTGTCCGAATTGCTACAGGTCGCTATAGCAACGGCGCGCAACGCCGCCACGAACGCCTTCGTCATGGCCGAACCCGACGGCGCCCCGCTGCATTTTCCATGGCCCTTGCCGCCGTGGGCGAGACGGCACCTTGACGATCCGGCCAAGTGCCCGACGTTGCTCGAGGCGCTCCAGGAGGATGCGTCGCTTGCGGCGACGTCCGCGACCACCTTCGTGAACGATCGCGGTTTTGTCGTGCACGTTTGGAAAAGTGCGTCGGAAGGGCGGCGTTTTGTGGCGAGCCAATCGCGGCTGGCGCAGGCGGTGTTTGATTCGCAAGTCGCCCACGTGGCCGTCCCCTTTACGTTCGCTGGCCTATTCGAAACGTGCTTCGTGACGGCGACGGCGTTCGCGCCGCTGTGCACAGAGGATGACGAGACCCCCGCGACGGCCGCCGAGGGCGACGACGAAGAGGCGGCCACCTCGGTCGTGAACGAAGACGACCTTTTCCTGTCGCAGAGCATGGCCATCTCGGCGGCCGCGTCAGCCGCCTTCATCACGGCGCCGCACGACCGGCTGCGCAGCAGTCGTGTGTTGCGCGATCATGTGGGAATGCTGGGCGCGGTGATGCGCGTCGGCTTTGAGCTAGAGAGCCTGGCTCCCGGTGGCGCCGGCGCCGGATCACCCCGTGGGGCGGCGTCGATGCGGCCCGGACGGCGCGTGGCGCCTCCGACCTTCGCGACGAATCCTGAGGGTTGGTGGTGCTGGCCCTGCGAGGGCGCCGATGCCAGATATTACTGCGTGGACACGACGGCCGCGCTGAGACCCGTTCCAAAGGAACTACTGCGCCCCGCGGGACAAGCTGCCGCGGCGGCCGCGATCGCCCCAGAAGACATGACGCTGGAAGCATCTATGCTCGCTCAATCCAGCCTGCAACTCACCCTCGAACTGGCATACCCGACATTGGCGAGCAACGCCTCATTTGCCGGCTACGCCACGATGTCCGGGATTAGCAGTGGAATGTTCTCGCCCGCCGACGATCGAGCCGCGTACGCGGACAATCCTGAAATCACGTGGTGGTTGCGCCCGGAGTTGCAATCGGAGCTTGCGGTGGACGCGTCCGTCGCCGACGTCACCGCCGCGCTCAAAAAGGGAGTCAGTACGGTGGCGTCGGCGATCGTCAACGAACTGCAGCGAAAGCGCGCCACCATTGAAGGGTGTACGGATGACGCGCTGCTCGACATTTGTCTGCGAGAGGGACTGTGCGCCAAAGTGTTTCACAAAGTCGGCATCAACATGCGCTTCCTTGGCGTCGTGGCCGGCATCCTGCAAGGGGCGTCGGCCGGCAAGCCGACCGTTGTCACCGCGTTGGTGCTGTTGAAGAACGAAATGGTGCTCCGGGCGCTGAAGGCCATGCTACGGGCGGAGCTCTGGTCGCCAGCTCACTCCGCCAGCATCGACGAGGAGTCACCCTCCAGGACGACCATTGCGCGACTTCGCGCGGACCTTACAAGCCGCACGGTCGCCGCGCTTCTCATACGCGGCGAGAACCAGTTCAGTCAAGTGGTGACCATTGTCCAGCGAAAGTTTGCGCCACCTCCGGTCGTCGTTTTGCAATATTCGGACGTGCAGGTGAAGGCGGTCGCGGCGTCGCTGACAACGCGACTGGCGTTGGTCGTTGACGCGCAAACCAAAAAGTTTAGCGGTTTCAACATTTATGCCAAGGGCACCACCGCACCAACGTACTCGCCGATCGTCCGTGAAACATTGCAACATCCTGCCAACACGCCGTGGACGGAGCCTTGCAAGCCGCTGACCAGGGCACTGGAGCAACTGAAGGTTCTCTCGAGTGACGCGGTTCGTTTGTCGCTTCTCGTGCCCCTCCTCGTTCAGGCGGCGGCCGGCTCGCTCCCGGACCTCGGGGCCCTACTCGTCACGATGGAGAAGTCGCTGGATCCCTCCGCGATGACACGTGTGGCCGCGCGGCAACCGCCGCAGGCCAACGCGGCCCCCGTGGCAAATGATAGCTTGGCGTCGACCGCGCGGCTCACGGCTGGCGCCGCGGCTTCCGGCACATTCGATGGCGGTTCGATGCGTCTGGACGCGTCCATGTCGGGATCGCTCGCCGCCTCGGGCCGAGGGACCTTCATGGGATCGCCCAAAGGCGCGGGTGCGTCCGGCTTGCCTTCCACCTTGTTCGCATTTGGGCTGCGTCGTGTGTACTACACACTCTTGACGCTTCTGGCTCACTTCGACAGCGCGAAGCATACCGATCGGCTTGTTGTCGTGACGGAGGCGGCGCTCAAGATGGACGCCAAGTTCCGGGGCGGACAGCTGGAAATGGCGCCGTCAACCGCCGCCGCGGCGGGAGCAGCCATGGGGAGTTCGACAGTGACGGCGACCACGACGGTCGTCACGTACGAGCCCGTCGTCGACGGCGCGAAGGTCGCCATCGGCGATAGGCCGTTTCTATTTCGGCTTTATAGACTGCTCTGTGATGCCTTGGCGTTCACAAAGCAGAAGAAGTGGCTGCCGGCGGGTCACATCCTATTACTCGACGCGTTCGTGTCAATGTCGCGGCGACAACGCTCCCAGTTATCGTGCGATGGGGTGATCGAGACACTGTGCTCCGCTTTGCGCTCCGTGCCCATCCGCGACGTGTCCGGCGTTGAGGTCAGAATGCCCGCTGTCGTTCAAGCCATCTCCGAGACTATCGGCGATGCCCCGACGCCGAAGCGCACCGCCGCCGCGACGGAAGCAGCGCAGCAAGCGCACAAGGCGCTCATCACGCAGTACGCCGAGGCCCTCGTGACCACGTGCGGGGTGGCGATGATGAATGAGGACTTGAAGGGTTCCACAGCCATGCGCCGCGCCGCCGCCCTTGCGGTGGAGCACTGCGAAACCGCGTTCGGGCTACAGGATGACCATATGATTCTCGCGATCACCTACCTGGCATTCTTCACGCTGAACGAAAAGGGGCACCTGGTGGCGCCCGGGGAGCATGCCGACGTCGTGCAGCACTTCAAGGATAGCGCCATTCGCCTCCACTTCGCCTCTGCCAAGGAGCGCGACAAGATGATCAAAGCGGATTGGTTCACGGCGCGCATCGTCACGATTTGCGAAGTCCTGACCGACATCGGCGAATTACCTCTCGCTGAAACGCTCACTTACTTCAACGCCGACATCGCCATCCGCACCAAGAATCGCGCCAACGCGAAGCGGATCGCCCAAGCCGTGGAGCAAATGCAGGAACGAAGCGAAACGATCGCGCGTCTGCAGAAACTTATCCACCAGAAACATCTGATGCGAGGTCCACGATTTGCGGTGTCGATGGAAAATGTCCACCGTCAAGGCGTGGCGTACTTGGAGTGGTTGGATCGACGCGACCTCGCCAAGCGTCGCTTCACTCACGTCCGCATGCACCTCGTGTCGCGCATGATGGACGACCACACTTCGACCTGGGCGGTGGTCGTCGACGAAATCACCGCCCGCTCCCGGGAGCTCGCGTTGGAGTGGGATCAGTTTGCGTCCCAGTTCAACACGGTCAACGATGGCGTCACCGTCCTCCATCAAGACGGTTCGCTGGGCGTTCTCATTCTCGTCGAATTCCGTGTTTTCTGTCTCGAGGGGTACAAACGCATGGTGATCGACGACCTCGAGACCTCGGAACGAGATTTTTTGAAGAATCTCATCGAAAATTTCGAACTCGTCATGTACAGTCAGGACGTGTTCAACGAGCGGCTGTCAGAGCAAAGTCACGTGCTCGAGGAAGTCGAAGTCTGGATGCGCCAGCGTGCCGAAATTCACCCATTGCAGTTGTGGCCCATCGTCACGTTGACTCGTACACAGGAGCCACTTTGGAGAGAGATAGATGTGGAGGGAGCCGAACGTGTCGCGTGGATGTGCGACATGGACGAACCATTGACGCGCTTCCGACTCGAAGCGATCGATGCCGTAGCGGAATTAAGTGCGGGTCTCCAGGGTCTCGAAAACGAGTCACGGCAGGCCATCGATGCGGCGCAGTTAGACGAGTTCTTCGTGTTCATGCAAGAAAATTCATCCTTCTTGTCCGCCAACAGCATCGAGATGTTTGCCTACTTTGAACAGGAGCAGCGAAAGCGGATTCGGCAGGAAGAGCAGCTACAGGCGAGCCGCTTCACCGAGCTCGATGAAGAGTACCTTCGCCGCGTGGCCGAGACGGAGGCGTGGCTTGCGACGTACGGTACTCTTTGGCTGGAATTCAAGCGTCGCGATATCGTCGCACAGGAACAGCGTGCCTGGCAGTTGCTCATTCCCCAGGCGCACGTGTCGGAGTTCGAAGTCGTGAGAGGTAAGCGCGAACGGCAGGAGAGGGTCATGCGCCGACTTACGGAACTTGACGAGCTCACGAACGTGATGCATCTTTGTCGTCACCGGGAAGCCGCCGAGCGCCGACTGATCGACCTGGTCCAAATCGACGGGCAACGCGAGCGACTCGAAGCGCACGAGGCGTTCACGCGCAAGGCGCTCCGTGAGGCCTTGGATCCGTTCCTGCCCACCATGGCGTTTATCAGCATGCAGGAAGACCTTCACCACCGCAACATCATCTTCGACGAGGCGGCCGCGTTCCAAGCGCAGTTTTTTTTCTCGGGCGAACGGTTGGAGCGGCAGGTCATATCGGATGCCGCGACGGATGGTTTCCGCCGGCTCCGTTTCGAGCAGTTCGAGGGGTGGGCGCGCTCCCACATCGTGTCCGAGCGGCGCAGCGATCTGGGCCTCTTCGTGTACTTGCAGGAAATGGAGCAACGCCGGCGGCTCGTGAAGGTCCTTGACCACTCCGCCCGCATCAACAGCAACCATGAGGAAGCGATGGCGCGGATGCTGGTGGGGCTACAGTGGCGACGGACGCTCCCGCTGGTGATCTTCCGCTTTCGCAAAAACATCGAAACGGACATGCTCGCGACCCGCGCCACCGCCCTCTTGGGTGTGGCCCTGGAGGCTGAGGTTGCCCTTCGATTGGATACACATCGGCGAGAAGCCGCTGCCGCAAGGGGCCTCCTCGAGTGGGAGGCACAATCGGTGCGCGCGGCGGTTGCCTCCGTGGAAGAGCAGCATCGTGGCCGCTTTGTGGACCGCGTCGTCGCTGACGTCCGGCAGAGCGTTCTGCTCGATCAAGCGCTTGAGTGGATCTTCTTGCGACAGCAGTCGGAGCTGGACTTTCTGCACGTCGTGGGCGTCTTATTGATCGCGGAGCTGGAGGCGAAGGAACGCTCCGTCGCGCGCAAGGCTTACATCTCCGGGGTGGGTTTCGTGGGATACAAGGAGCAACTACGATGCCAGCAGGAAGGTCAGCGGCGGATGCTTCAACGCCGCGCGGAAGCCAAGACCAAGAGCGATGCCCGAGGCACAGAAACGGCAGCCAAAAGAGGCGCACCGACGCCCCCTTCCGCCGCAGCACCCGGTGGCGACGACGAGGGCATGGGAGCTGCGGCCAACCAAGCGTGGCTGGTGACCCGTGGATTGCAACAGCTGGAAGCGTGGCTGCGTCGGATGCTGACCAAATCCGAGCAGCAGCAGCGCGCACGGACGCTGACGAGCTTTGCCACCACCCATGGCCTCATGAGGCATTCACGCGCATCGGCAAGTGCCTCGAATACCCGAGCGCCCTCTTCGTGGGGGGCGGAGGCGTCGAACGCCGTCGGAATGCCGTCGGAGCCCAGCAATGCCGCGGCGGCGGTGCTGCTGATCGCCCACCGTGAAACCGAAACGAGAGCGACCATCGTTAACGACATGTCGAAGGGGCTGCTGCGGCTGCACATTGCGGTAGCCGCTCAACAGGCTACCGCGGAGTACATGCGCAGTGTCCCCGCGCAACACGCATCGAGAACGACGTCCGTTCACGGCGGCGCCACGGCGTCGGGCGGTGCTGGTTGTCCGGTGCCCTCCTCGCTGGTGGGCCGCCAGCGGCCACGTGAAGGCGCCGCGACGTCGTTATACCAAATGCAATCGTCGAGCATCGTGACCCACGCGGTGGATCGCTTGCTCGGCTTCCACAGCGCCGAGGGTGGCGGCGGGGCTTCGTCCTCCCAGAGACACCACGTCGCTCCGCATCCTCGACTTCTGAAGTTGCAGCGTGACGAAAACGACATCCGACTGCGCGAGTCACGCATTGCCCTGTCGGCGCTAATGCACTTGGTGGAACGGAGCCGCACGGTGCCCCTCGCCATCCTGGCGGCCACGTTTCTGCGTCAAGTGGGCGATCGGTCGACTGGCGACGCCCAAAACACGGCCGTGTCCCACGAGCACGCTGTCTTGCTGCATGCGTTGAGCAGGCCACGAGCTCACCGCTCACTGCATGTCGGCGGCGGCGATAGCGATGATCACCATGCGGGCGCTGCGGCACCAGAGGAGGACGACAATGATCTGTCGCTGCTTCTTGGCGGACTTGGAGGCGCCGCGATGCGCCAGGCAGGTGGTCGCCACCACCCGACCGCGGTGGGCGGTCATGGTGACACTGCGCTGGACAATGTGGCGGAGGCGCTCATCCTCGCCGGGCATCCGCTCGCGGACCTTCTCCGACGGTCGCTCGATGATAAACGTCGCGTGGATGCTTTGCAGCGCATGTTTGCGAAGCAGAGGAAGCGCGCGGGAAAACGTGAACCGATCCAACTTTTTCACACTCTCCATGATGGGGATACGTCCCGTGCCGCGGCGTCGCAGACCCAACTCGGCACTCGTGACAGCCAGGAAGACGCGGACGACGAACTACTCCGTTTGCAGAAAGAGGGCGATGAGAACGCCGGCCACCCTCCTCCTCGAAACGACGAATCGCTTCCGACGCTCGCCATTGTCAACAGCGAACCGCATGATGATGATCGCGTCGATGCGCCACCGTCACCACGGCGAGTGCACTGGTGCCGTCGCAACGGAGATCCGCACCACCTGCTCGACCAGGCAGACCCTGACGAAGTCGCCCTCCGCCTCACGCAGCGCTACTTGCAGCTGGGGGGCGAAGTGGCGTCGCATGTCGTCGTGCTTGTGGCGCAAGAGCACGTGATGCGGCACGCGGTGGCTACCAATGCGGCGCTGGCGTTGCTCAACCTGTGTCGTTGGGCGACTCAGTTCGTGTTGCAAGGGCCGCCGCCTTCGGCATATCCCCCCGAATTCACGCCGTTTCATCACGCCGATAGTGAACACTCGTTCCAGCAGCTGTGGCCACCGCGTCCGCTGCGAATTCGCGATGCTGTAGTGGCGTTTCCGACCGTGCGGGCGTGGCAAGTCGGCAAGCCCGCTTTTTTAGGCGCGGCGCACTGGATCCCAGCTGTCGTGCGATTATCGCACCAAGACCCCACGGAGCATCGTGACGCGAGGGAGTTGAGGCAAGCGCTTCTGTCGGGCACGGACCCAAGCCCAAATTTGGATCCGAGCGCGATCGACGGAACAAGTGCCGGCGCTCCTTCGGTGTTGGAACCTGTGAATTTTCTGGCCGCGGCGTGGAGTCTCAAGCACCAACACGTCGCCCGCTTCTGGGCCGCGTTCGAAGCGCTGCAATCTCGCTTCGCGCTGACGGCCGCTTTCATGATGCTCCGTGGACGAGAGCGCGTCTTGCGCCAGGCGCCTGGGCTCCTCGCCACCCAGCAGCAAGAATCAATGTATCGTTGCAGCATTGGCGTCGAGGCGGCCTTCGAATTGCGCGAACTGGTTGTGTCGTTCGTCGATTTGGATGTTGCGCCGCGACCAAGTGACGCCGAGATCGGCGACGGGCGGCGGCGTGATCCTTTCAAGAGCCGCACAGAAGGTGTTTTGGTTCGGCATGCGCGGCAGGTGTGGTCCGCGACGTTGAGCCAGTGGGCATCGTTAGAGCCGTCGTCCCCACGCAACCTCCTCGATGGCCACGAGGGCGGCGGCGGCGCGGGCGAGCCCGATCCCCCACTCCAAGACATGATCCTAAGGGCGATGGTGCACACGCAAGACGAGGCCGCAGTCGTGGAGGACATGGAGCGTTGTGACATTGTCCACATCGAGGCTCGCCGTCGCGAGTCACTCATTGGAGACGTGCTGCTTCAGCGCAGTTATCAGAGCTGTCAAGAGTTTCTTTCCTCCACGTGCCAGCTGCTGTTGGCTGCCTATGCGAAGCAACGGCCGCACCCGGTAGCCATTTGGATGGAGCGATGGACGGCGGAGACCATGCGGACCGTCGCGTCGCATTTCACGGTCGCGAAGCTTTTGGATCCTCCCGGGGGCCGCGACGGCGAAGACCACGTCGAACTGCTGCGGTACATTAGCCACCGGTTATCGGTCACGGAGTTGGAGGAAGCGGAGCGCCGCGCGGTCATCGCGGCATCGTGCCGTGCTGGCATTATCTCGGCTGCGGTAGTCGCCTTCGACCTTCCGTTGCCCATCACCGACTGGCCCGGGGGCGGCTCGGTAACCTCATTAACGCGGAAGCCGCATGTCTCTTCCTCGGCCACGGCGGCGGCGCGTGACAACGCCTATCGGCCGCCCGGCCATTGGCTTTCCGAGACGACGCGGTCACCGATGGACCCCGCGGCGCAGCAGGCACTCATGTCACCGGGAAGTCTGGAAGAGGAACTCCTCGCCCTGGTCGAGCCCACAGACTACTGTGAATCGCGAGAACGCACCTCGAGATCGGCACTCGAGATGGCGTACGCGCGCTTTGCTTCAAGTGTGCTCGGGGTCGTGGCAGTGCTCCACGTTGCTTCTGCCCTCGGGGCACAACATGAGGAGTCCTTCCTCCCGCGCATCGTGCGGCACGAAGCACGTCACCGACGTGACGTGAGCGTGGCTCGCGACCTGCATCGCGATCGTTTGTTCAATCAAATACGTCGCAGTCGACAATGCGTCGACCTGTGCGCGCGTCGAGGGTGGGACATCCGCGCCGTCTGTTCGCCTCCTCGGCAGCAGCATGTCATTTGGTTCATTGTCCGGCTGCAGCTCGCCGTGTTCCTGCGCAAGCAGAGAAGGAGGCTCGGGGACGACGAGTCGCGGTCTCGGGATATGATTCGACTCGAAGAAGAAGGTGATAGGTTTTTCGAACTGCAAGAGGGCTTCGAGAAGCTGCGCGACAGCATCCGCGATGCGCAGGAATCGTGGCTCACGGGCGAGGAGTTGCCTCCATCGTCCTATCGTCCTATTGGTGACAGCGCGAAGCCGCCACCGCAGCCGGAGTTCACGATCGGGGAGGGCGATTGGCATGAAGTACCAGCAGCATTGCCGTGGGACGACGCCTCGGTGGACGCGACGACGATGATGGGTGCATTAGGTCCTCTCCCACCCCTTCCTCCATCACTGGGCGTGGTCACAGGCGGCCGCGCAAACCACAACATCGCACTGCTCGCAGGGCATTTGAACAGTCTTTGCGTCGCCGAAACTCAGCGACGTCGAACCATCGAGCACGCGTGGCAAGGCCCTCTCTGGACCGTAGTGGAGGGCTGGAAGGGTGCGTTGATGAACGATCAGTATGGCGTCGCTGGCCCCACACCGTCCGCCGCCGAGGCGGTGAACGCTGCCGCAATCATTGAACAAGACTTGGCAAGCATACCGGAGGACGCCGCCCACGACACCTCGCGACCGTTAGGGGCCGCGGTTCCGTGTGGTCGGGTGAGAGCGCAAAAGGCCCCGCCGCCGAAGCCGCGGTGGGTCGGCCTCGGTCAGGCAGCGACAGCGCACCCGTCACGACCGTCGGCCCCAGCCGCCCCCCATCCAAGCCGGCTTCAGCCATCCGACGACCGGCGTCGCCCGCAATCTGAAGCGGCTGTCATTGCGGTGGCCAACGACGCCTCGCGCCGCGCGGAGCTGTTCAGCGGCTTCCTTCGCGATCGGCACGCCGCCATGATTTTATTCGCGCAGCACAACCTGTCCGTGGAAGGCGTCGTAGCAGTTCCCCCTCCGGCCGATGAGGAGCCATCGTCGCCCCCATTCGGCGCATCGTCCACGATGAGCGCGCTGGCGAGCAGCATGGCTTCGATCCGAGACCCCATCTCTCGGCTCTCCGCTCTCGATTGGCTGTTCCGCTGCGATCTCTCGCTGGTCGAGAGGCGATCCCGGCAGGTTATCGGCAGTTGCTTTCGCGACACGGTCGAAACAGCTGCGGCCTTCAACCCTGCCGTGCTCGGCGTGCTTGCCCTCACCTTCCGTCGAGGCTGCCTCCGTTCGACGTTGAGGTTGACGGGAATGTCCCAAGCCTCGCTCGTCGGAGACGAACGCCGCGAGCGGCTGGCTCTCCAAAGCCTGGCGAACGCGGTGTGGAAGTCGCTGCTCCAGGATTGGCTGGGCGCTTCGGATGGAGCACCGTTGAACCGGTCAGCGGCCGGCACCACCACAACGGTTCCGCCGTCGACGCAGGTGGCCTCGTCGGCATTGGCTTCGCCGCTTCTTGGATATCGCAAGCTCAACGACGCGGCCCTGCGAACCGATGGGGTCGACCCACGCGGCGCTCACGCTAGTGCGGCAAGGCCGGGCGCACTTGCCCCGCTTTTCGGCCGCGTCGCCGAGCAACGAACGCAGCTGACGCTGGACGAAACGGTGACGCGCGGGACGGTCTACGAGGCGGAGCACCGGTCCTGGGCCTTGATCAGCACGGAGGTGTTGCGGCTGCAGAAAAAGCGGCGTCGAGCTGCTCCGCGTGCTGGTGCGCCGCTGCCGGATGCATCCTCCTCGGCAGCAGCAGGAGGAGGAGTTTTTGCCGAAGATACCATTCCCGCCGACTCAGGGCCGGCTGAGCGGACGGTGCCGGTCGATCAAGCGCACGGGGAGCAGCATCCACCAGATGACGACGGGGACCCACATGTTGGTGGCGCCGCGGCGCCTGCCGAAATGCCACGGGTGATTTCAGGAGACGCTGCAACGGAGAAGCGTCGTCGCAAGAGCGCGTTTGCCTCTCTGGAAGCCGTTGACTCGGCGGAGGGTAGCGCCAGGTTTCAACTTTTGCTCGATGAACGAAAGATCCGTGGTTCGCTTGCGCAGCTGTGCAGCGCCGATATGGCCGTGCGCGAGGCGTACTCACTCCTGCGGGTGAAGGCAGGTCGCAGCGTCGGTGGAACCGCCGCAACTCGCAGTGCCGCTCTGTCGCAGCCAACACCGGTGGTGAAACCAAAAGGGCGTTGACGCCCCGCGGACGAGGAATCCTGAAGGGCGGCATTGCTTCTCCACTCTTTCACACACACTTTTGCATTATGTTGTTTCGTCGAACGTCGTGTTTCAAGAAGTCGGTGCCCCTCGCTACTCCCACTCCGCGGCTCGTTGGCTGCCGTTCAAAGGCATCCGCCCGAAAAGTTTGTCCACCCGTTTGAGCGCTAGAGTGGACCGTAACATAGGATAGCAGGGGCCGCGCCTTGCCGCCTTTCATCTTTACTTCTCCCGCTCTGTCCCTAATCGTTCCTCCCACGAGAGTCGCCCACGGGAGACCCCATATGCAGTGGCTGATTTGGCTCGCGACGACCGCAGCCGTCATCGGCGGCGTGCGCATGTTTAACTCGCTGCCGCCACCAACGCGCAACCGCTACATGGCGCAGATACAGAACGTCATGGACGATGTCGCCTCGAAGCGGGGTGTCATCACGGCCATCGTCATCTACTTCGTCCTCAAGTTCGTCTATCATGTCGGCCTGCTCGGGTGTGTGGAGCTCGCCGTGCTGGTGTTCTTCGTGCAGTACCAGTATCGCAAGTCGGAGCGCCACCGACAGTCGACGATTCACGCGATGCAGCTCGCGCTGCGAAACCCGGCGGCTGCGGCCTCCGTGCTTGGCCCGTACATCCCAACGTGGGTCACGTTTCCGGGCGTGGAGAAGACCATCTGGCTCAACACCATGGTCCGCGAAATGTGGCCGCACATGTCCCAAGCGCTCGACGGGACGACCGAGGGTTGGATACAGTACTACCTAGATTACTACAAGCCCGGCTTCTTATCCGCGCTCAAAGTGTCCAAGTGCAAGTTCGGGCCACGGCCGTTGGATATTACGGGCGTTGAAATCCACAACAACACACCCAACGAGACCATCCTAGATTTCCACATGCAGTGGAACGCAAGCGACTGCGACATCCGCATTCTCGCCGGCATGGGCCTGGTCGACCTTGAGGTGATCGTGTGCGACCTGCAACTGGAGTGCGTGCTGCGGTGCATCTTCGGGCCGTACGTGAATAAGTGGCCGTGCTTCGCGGCGCTCTCATACTCCTTCGTGGGCAAGCCACGCATCGACTTTCAGCTGAAGGCGGCCCGCTTGAGCCTCGACGCCATTCCGGGGCTGTCGACGTGGCTCGACGGTTTTCTGCGCGACACCCTGTCGTGGTGCATGGTGTACCCGAAGCGGATTGTCACACCCATGATTGCAGACTTTGACAAATCGACGATGGGCAGCAGCGCCGACCCGATCGGCTACTTGGCCTTGACCCTCGAGTGCTGCACGGACCTGCCAAAGAACGTGTTCATGGCGCCAATGGCGCTCGTGGAAACAAGCGTGACAGGCGTGCTCAATGAGAGCGTGAAGACACCCGCGGAGCGGGCGACCCCCAATCCAAAGTTCGATGCCACGTTCAAGCTGCAAATTTACGACAAGTCGGCGACCCTAAGAATGGCCGTCTACAACACGCGCAACGTGACCGGCGATGAATTCATTGGCGAAGCGACGCTGTCCGTTGAACCCATCATCGACGGCAAAGGGGTGAAGCACAGCACTGTCAAGTTGGCCGACACCAACGTGCGCTCCGGCAACGATCTGGGATCGATAACGTTTAGCGCCGTGTTCACGGCCTACGAGAAGCCCGCGACAGAGGCGGCCGCCGCTGCGGACGGTCAAACAACCCCTCGAGTGGGCGTCGAAAGCCGCGCCAGGGGCGGCTCGGCGGAGTCCGCCGCGTCCGGCGGCGGTTCGGTGTCGTCCTTAGACCGCAAAGGGCCGTCGGTACCGAGGTCTCGCCCGTCCGACCTGACAACGAGGTCCTCGGCCGCGACCTTGTTCGTTCATCTCATCGGCTGCGCGAATCTAAAAAACGTCGAGTCCATTGGAAAAAGTGACCCTTACGTCGTCTTTGGCATTGGTTCCCGCACGACGCGTTCCACCACCGTGCCCAACTGCTTGGACCCGGTCTGGTGGAAGGACTTCAAACTGGACACGACGAGCGCCAGCACCGACCTGCTCAACGTCGCCGTATGGGATGAGGAGCGCGTGGGGACCGACCGCATCATCGGCAAGGTGGATATTCCGCTTCATACGGTGTTAAAGAACAACGGTCGTATGAAGCACACGTGGAACTTGTCGCCGCAGGGCACCATCACCATGGAGCTCAAGTTGTTGCTCACAAGTTGAGATGGGAGCGGGACATGAGAGTAAGGGGGACCCCACCCGTCCTCCTCGATGCACCCCACTTTGTACAACGCCCCTGTGAAGGGGCGGATCCAGCCAACACCCCCCACCCCCCCGCCACGCCCACGTGCGTCGGTCCAGCCGGAAGTATGGGTTTTTTCTTTTTGATGCGAATTTTGTATCGCGAAAGCACTTTAGAAGTGTAGAAAAGGGGGCACGGCGGCCTACTGCGAAACCCAACAACCCCCTTCACCACACTCACTGTTTTCGGGGATCCAAAATTGGTAAGAAGCCGCCGAAGTGGCTGCCGGGGGAGCGGGTCGACGAGACGATTCTCATGCAGCGCAAGTCGGTCGAGCAACTGCGCGCCGACCGCATGCTCCGAAAGACCACGCTCAACGAGCAAAAGGAAAGGATGCGCGCGAAAAAGGACTTGAAGAGAAAGCAAAAGCTGTCCACGAAGCGATTTCTTCCTGCGCAAGTCGTGCTGAAACAGGCGGAAAAGAAATTCAACAACACGAGGCGTTTCTTCAAGGCGGGCGAAAAATTCGACCACCGCGCGGCCGTACGCGGAGCCGAGAGGCTGCAATCTGTCTACGACCACGCGAGCATCGGTCTAGTCGTGCGCGCGAAAGGTAACATGATTCCTCCGGAAACAAAGCGAGCGTTCGCCAAACTCGGGCTCGACAAGATTTACAAGGCTCGGCTCGTCCACTTAAACCGCGCCAACCACAAGCGAATTCAGCAACTCCGGCGGTTCATCATCCTGGGATACCCGACCAACGAGCAGTTGGAGCGGCTTGTGCGAACCCGGGGATGCTTCTGGTCCCGCGAAACGAAGAGCAAGAGCTACATTAGTGGCAACTTGCAAGTCGAGGAAAAGCTTGGCCACCTCAACATTCTTTCTATCTCCGAATTGGTCGATGCGGTGGTCAACAAGGTGCCTGGACAGCTGGGTCCCATTTTGTCGACGCTGGCGCCGTTCGATTTCCACCCTCCGCGCGCACTGCACGTTGAGCGCCACCGCTCCGTCCACGAAAAACTAGAAGTCTTGAACCCAGCATCGTTTGCCCAGTTTCTAGACGAGCAACTAGGACGAAGCGCAACAGCCGCGGTAAAGGCTGCCTCGAAAAAGCTTGCGGCCCGGGCGGCTCTGAGTGGCGGTGTATCCGCCGCCGCCCCATTAGCTCATCCACTCCTCGCGTCCCCTCCCCCACCCGTGGTTGCCGTGCCGCCGCCCCCCGTGGTCCCGGCGACAGTCCCAGTAGCAGTGTCATCGCCGCCAAAGGCGGCGCCCGCCGCGAAGCGAGCAAAGGCGCCAGCTCCGAAGCTAGCAAAGGCACCCGGCCCTAAGCTCGCAAAAGCGCCGGTCGCAAAGCCAGCTGCGGCCCCTGCCCCAAAACTAGCGAAGGCTCCTGCCCCGAAACCCGCAAAGGCTCCTGCCCCGAAACTAGCGAAGGCTCCTGCGGCGAAGCCCTCCGCCAAAAAGCCGGTACCTGCCAAGGTGGCCGCGGCAAAGAAGTCGTTGCCCGCCGAAGCCGTGGCATCCGCGGGGAAAAAGCGCAAGTTGTCACCGTAGCGCGCATGGCGAGACGCTTTTCCCTTTTTTTCTTGGTTGTGTGTTTTTGAACGACGGCCCTCTCCATTCTCCTTTTCGGTTTAATAGGCCTCGTCGCGGCGATAAATTGAGTCGGACGACGTTGCGAACGTCGTCTTCGACTCTCTCGTCGCGCGGCCCCTCGCCTTCCCCCCAAGGAATCCCTTTTTTTTCGAGTAACACGGATCTTTGGCTTTTCTCGGATGGGCTACAGCGGGGGAATCGCGCCGGTCTAAAGCAAAGCGAAACGTCATTGTTGTTGGTACGCAGCGCTCACTCTGATCGCAGCAGCTGCTCTTTGGTCGGTGTTTTTTTTTGTCCATGTCCATGTTTGGTGGACTCTCCATGCCAGGGGCGGCCGCGGCGTCCCCGTTGGGTCAGCAGCCCTTGGGCGGCGGCGGTGGTGCGCGAAAATACAGCCTGTATGTTGGCAACATCGACTCGTCCATCACCTTGGAGCAGGTCAAAGGCGTCTTTGGGCAATTCGGTCCCATTCACTCGGCGAACTTGCACGGAAAAGACACGGATCCATTCCGGTTCGCGTTCATCGACTACAGCAACGAAGCGGACCGCGACAAGGCGATGTCGGTCAATGGCTACTCGCTGGGCGGCCGCGTGCTGAAGGTTGGCATTGGGTCGAAGAACAGCCAGCCGGTTTCGAATGCTCCGCAGCTGCCCCCGCCTATCGCCGTCCCGCAGCCGATGATGCACGGCTCGCCCATGGATGGCAGCAACCCGTACGGTTGGGCACCCATGATGGTGGGAAACCAGCCCGCGGCGCCTCCACCGGTTGGCGCCTTCCCGCCGCCGCCAAGCCTACCGCCGCACATGATGTCCCACCACCACCATCGCGACGAGGAGCGGAAGGTCAAAGAACTGCAGAAATCGCAGTATTACGCCGCGGTACAGAAAGTGGCGGAGCAGTACCAACAGGAGCTCAATGCCAAACTCATGAAGAAGCTCCGGCGCAAGGCCAGAAAGGCCGAAGGCGGCAGCGATTCCACTAGCGATAGCGATGAGGAGGCGGCTGCGGCGCCGGCCGCGGGGGCACCGGAGCCGTCCAGTCCAGCTGCGGTGGCGGCGGAGGCGGCGGCCACGACGATGCCGCCAGGCGCGACGGAAGGGGTCGGCGCCCCTTCTGCCGATGGTGAACACGCGACGGCGGCGCCTGCGTCCACGGGCGGCGAGGATCCCGTCGCGGCACCTGGCCCGGGAGGCGAGGATCACCGCTCGTCCGAAGGCGATTCGGAGGGTGGAGGTGATGCGGAAAAAAAGAAGGAAAAGAAGGAAAAGAAAAAGTCTCACAAGTCGAAGGAGGAGAAGGCCAAGAAGTCGAAGAAATCAAAGGATTAACAGACCTGCCGACTCCCGTCAGCGACGACCGGCTGTGGGCAATCACACATATACGCTGTCGTAGGCGCTCCGTCAAAGTGGGGGGTTGGCGGTCACCCCCCTACTCGCTCGTAGTATGCCGGTCGATACCGACGACTGAAAAAGGGGTTGGTGGTGGCCTCCACGTCTCATCTATCTTAGGTGTGTTGGCACGACCCCAGTCCCTCCCACGACCCTGCGTAACCACTCGATAAGGAGTACTTTGCATGTTGTTCTCTCTTGCAACCTAAGTTACAGCCGCCCGGTGGAGTCCCTCTCTCTACCCCACGCACACACATTCGTTTCTTATTGAATTATTGTCACTTTGAGGATGGCAAAGATCGGCGAAGGGGACCCTCGGTGGATCGTCGCGGAGCGCACCGATGGCCAGAACGTCAACGCGTGGCACTGGGAGGAAAAGGATGTCACGAAGCAGGTGCACGACAATCTCAAGCAGGCCTTCGCGGGGCTCTCCCTGTGCGATGGCGAAGAGGGGATGACGATAAAGGTAAAAGAAATTTCCGAAATCTCGGGAGACGTTAGTGTCGCGCAGCGGAAAGGACGCATCATGTGCTACTTCGACATCAAAATGACCATCAAGTATGAAGGCACGCTCAAAACCTGCGCGGACAAAATCGAAGGTAAAATGACGCTGCCGGAGGTGGAACATGAAAACTTTGAATCCGATTTCACCATCGACGTCGCCGCCATCGATTTCAAAGCCCAGAATGTCAAGGCCGAGGCGTGGGTGAAGGCGAATGGGCGCAGCATCATCCGTCGAAATGTTTCCAGCATGATCCGCGCGCTTTTTTCAGAGTACAGGGTGGGCACCAACGTGAAAACGGGTCAACCGATCACGCCCCTCACGAAGGGCGCGGGCGGGTCACCGGGAACGCCACCGACATCATCGGCCGTCGCGGCGCCGCCCAAGGCGGCCTCCTCCTCCAGTAGTAGTAGTAGCACTGGGGGTATCACCAAGTTCGACTACAAGATGGACTGGCGCATCCCCGTGGAGGAGCTCTGGACCACGCTAACCGATGAGCGGCGGGCCTCGGCGTACACGCGGGGAGCGGCCAAGATTAATCCCCAGCCGGCCGGCGAGTTTTCTTACCTGGGCGGGGTCATATCCGGCTACTTTGTGGAGGTCACCCACCCTGGGAAGCTCACGATGCAGTGGCGGCTCAATGCCTGGCCGGCGGGGGTGTTCTCCACGGTCGTGATGGTGCTGTCACGCGAGGACGCATCGACGACGCGACTCGAGTTTGCGCAAGCCGGCATTCCCGAAGGCGACGTCGATCGCGTGAAGCAAGGCTGGCAGGTCAACTTCTGGGACGCCATCAAAGCGGTCTTCGGCTACTCGTACAATTGGGTGTGACCTGTTGGGGGGGGGGGCCCTCCGCGAAGAGAGACTCTGAAGCTCCGCCAGCGCTCATCGGCTTTGCCTTCATACGCATATGGCGGCAATGGACGACAAAAAACAAAGAGCAGCAAAGGGGCAGCACACGAGTCCATCACACACACTTTCTCTCTTTCTTTTGGACTCCGTAGATCGGTTCATTATTTGCGTCGCTTCCACTCGACTTCTCCTTCCTTCGTTCCTCTCTCCGCTCTCAGTTTAACACCGAAACCGCAGCCGCCAGCGAGGGCTAACGGAGGTAGATTTCCACGAGACAACAGAAAAGGCGACGCGCGTCGTCGGAACGGCTCGTCACATGTCTGTGGCGCGTCGTTGCTTCGTCCGCCTGTCGCACCAAAGTCGAGTGGTGATGACCGACCTTTATTATTTTCTTTTGCCGCCGCCGCTATCCATCGTCGTCTCTCTATCGCGCTCTATTTATGGATCCGAACTGCTCTCGCAGCAGCACGCGTGGCGCTAGGGTGGTATTAGCTGTCGGGCTGACCTGCTAGGCGAGATGATCATTTGCCGCTTGACCTCCCCGTCATCCCAGTGGTCAAGAAGCTCCAGGTTTTCTTTTTCCGTTAGGTTTTCCTCCTCGCTCCAACTTGCTGATAACGCCTCGATTTACGGCACCCCTTGAACTCATCGATGTCGCTGGAGTTGCGCAACTTTGTGTCGGTCGGTCGCAGCCTCGTCGCCGGACAACCCTTCCACAAGGGTGACATGGTGGTGTACGAAGAGGCACCGGTGTTACGCTGGAATGCCAATCTGCCGCTGTCCGAGGACATCGAGACGCTACGGTTGAGTTTCAATGTTCCGTCGTTCCTGGCGCACGCAGCATGCGCTTGGCTCAGCCCGCAAGCGTCCCCAGCCGCGCGGCGCACCGTTGTATCTATGTGTGCGCCGCTGCTGCCGATCTCAGGATCAACCTCTGCGTTGTTCGCGTTCGCAAAAGGTTTGATTGCCATCTTGCGGCCGACATTTTCGTTTCCTCGCCTGGCTGCCACAGGTGGGCTTCTCTCGTCCTCGGCGTCGACCTCGATGAGCCTCGATCGGTCCATCAATGGAAGTGAGGTGCAATCCGATGACGACCGAGGTCCCCAAATTCTTGAAGAGGAACGCATTGCCACGCTGGTGCACGTCATTTTTGCGGCCAAGGTGAACGCCCACCGTTCGTCCCAGGGAGACTGGTGTCTGTACAAGCTCGCGTCCAAACTCGCCCACAGCTGCGATCCGAACCTTTTCTATTTGCCGGGAGAATCGGCGTCGTGCCGATTTGTCGCCCTGAAGGAAATCGAGCACGGTGAAATGCTCACCTTCAGCTATGCGGGAGGAGCCCTGCTGCTGCGGGACCACCGAGCTCGGCAGGAGCGTATGCTGGCATCGCACTTGTTCCGATGCATGTGCGCGCGCTGCCGTCACCGCGACTACTGTCGACAGCTGCTGTGCCCGCGGGCGTGCTGTGATGCCTCTGGCAACGCTGGGTATGTCACTCGCCTTGGTTCCGTGCTGTCCGAAACGGACGCGGACCACTTTCCAAGAAAGTTGTGGCAGTGTGACGTGTGTGCCTTCACGTTCAGCGACACGGAGCTGGCGCCGCGCATCGCCGCGGAGCAGAGCAACGCGGACTTGGCGGGAAGCGTCGAGAGCAACCGGCTCCGGTACGCCGACCTGCAGCCCGCGCTCCGGGAGGCGCTATCCGAGCTCGGCCACCGGCATTGGGTCGTCACCGTGTACACCCACCACTTGTCCACTTACTACCGGCTCCTTGTTCGCAATGGTGCGCGGACGGCGATATCACTCGCCGTGGTGTGGACGATGCGGTACCTTCAGTGCCTCATCGACACGGGGGTCGAAACCAGCGACGGCTCGCACATCGACACCCAGACGGGGTCGCCTGCGTTTCCTCACATGCTCACGATCGGGGCCATCATCGCGCTGACGGAATGCTGGACAGGTGCAGGCCTCAACGATGCCGCGGGTGCGTCGTCTGGAGTAGACTCGACCGCCCCGCCGGTCGTCGTGGCACCCAGTGCGGGTGCGATCGTCGCGGTCACCCCGGCCGTCGTGACCCCAGCTTCGACCCCCGGAGGGACGTCGACGCCGGACATCCCCGCGGAGGGCAAAGTCCGCAATATTGTAAAGCGGCTTGCCGGCCTCGTTTTTCCATTTGTGGCATACTGCTTCGAGGATCCGGTGAAGTCGCAGCTCCTGCGGCGAGTCATGGACCTACCCGACTGCGTCAATAACTCCCCTGCCTCAAGTGCTCTTGTGCACCCCGCTAGCGCGACGACTACGTCCGGCGGAACCGACGATCGCAAGTCGCCGCCGCCGACGAGCTCGTCCCCCTCTGTCGGCGGTCCCATGCGGCCTCCATCATCGAGCTGGGTCCTCGACCTCACTTATCGCTACGCGGGTTCCTCGGAAGTCGTCTCTGCGATCGCTAGCCGCTCCCCCGATCTCGCATTCAAAATGTGGGATCGTTCGCTGGCTCAGTCGGTCATGAACGTCTCGATGAGCAGGAGGCGTTCGTCCATTATCGGCGGCATGTAGAGCCCCATCCCCCATTCCTGTCCTGTGTTGCTTCATCCTCCTTCACATATGGTTCAATTCCCTACCGCGCGCGCGAATAACAAAAACCAAAGGCACCTCTTCGCAGAGCTTGCGTTCTTGAATTTCGACGTACGAACCCGTCGGCAACGACCAAGCGGGGGATGATGGGGAAGGGGGTCGGAAATTCACTCGCGGCGCTGAGACTGTCTGTGAGTGTGTGGTTGTTGGTTGTTCGCATGTTTTCCCTTCCTGTTGTTCTGGGTATTCCTTTCGTTCTCCTGTTGTTCTGTTGGGTATTGATCGTTCGTTCGCATGAGCGCACCACGGCCCGCCCCGTTGCATTGTCTTCTGTCTGCACCGGAAGGAAAGCGACCGCCGAGAAAGGGTCGACGCCAAGGTAGCTCCTCGGTCGCAATCGAAGCCTTGAACCGCCGCTTGCACACACTCCAGTCTCGGCTCGCTCACAGTGCCGAGCTCGACGAGGCGTGTGAACGTAAGCTCGTCGTGACGAGTATCAACCGCGCCGTGTTACAGGAAGACGCATCCCTCGCACTCTCGCGCCGGAACGCTGAACGGCACTCGAACGCGCTTGCTGCTCGCGATCGCCGGCAATGTCTGCGCGTCGCGGTGCTGAACACGGTCGAAACTCGCACGGGTCTTGCGTCCACGGATCCGACATCCGGCCGCCCTCAAGGTGCCTTTCACCCCGCAACCGTCGCGAACGGCGGTAACTGGGGTCTGTTTGGCATTCCGCCCCTGCCTAGGGTCGTGTCGTCGTCGTCGTCGACGCCTCCACCGGAAGAGGTCCCCCGGGCGGGAGATGGGGCGCCCTCACGCCGCGACGGGGAACGAACGACGAAGAAGGTTCCGTTCGTCGCGCCGTCGCCGTCTGGCGGTGCCCCGCCGGTGTACCAACCGCTGACGCACACCGTGCCGTTTCCGCGGCTGCCGGCAGGCGGCTTTCCTGTCCCGCCCCACGGGAGCGCACCCATCGTCGGGGAGGGCGGTGGGCGTCGCCACCCGATGCAGGCTCCGCACTTCGCGCAAGCGGCGGCAAGAGCGGCCCTTCACGACTTTGGACGGAGCTGAGATTGAAGGGGAAGGAAGGAAGGAAGTTGTGGTTCTGGCCCAGGTGGGCATAACCGGCTG
>ERZ1292630.1556-Hain-H41-02um-R3-1556-length-22439-cov-5_pt1 | contig 22439 bp, 20 predicted proteins | sample MGYA00564408_ERZ1292630 | MGnify/ENA primary metagenome ERZ1292630 (study PRJEB36523, sample SAMEA6512641) | groundwater metagenome | collected 2019-01-08 | study: AquaDiva: Metagenomics assemblies of 32 groundwater samples
GTTGTTGTCTGTTGCCTTAACGCTGTTTGCCTGGCAGCGGTATTGGGTTGGTTTCAAGGTGTTCAACTTAATTTTTTTGCAGTCAAAATGGGCAGTTTCCAGTTTTTTTTCTTTGCTTTATTATAGTTTTGAGAGGTTCGTAAAATTTTTTTTCGCCGGCGATTATCATTGGTATTTGACTCGTGTTGTTCATGCTATGGTAGTATTGCTTTTGTTGTACTTGTTATTCCCAATTATCACGCAGGTTTTTCACATCCTCATGAAAAAATTGCAGTTCTCAACAATTGATTACATTTCAGCTAGTTTTGTTAGTTTGTTGGTTTATATGTTGATCTGGCAGAAATCATTTTGGCCATGGTATTGCGTATGGATTTTGCCTATTGGCTTGGTTGCCTATCTGAACACTAGAAATGTTTATCTTGGTAAGATATTAGTTTGGTTGGGCACTGCGCCATTATTATTGTATATTATTTGGTTCTTTTACCTGCAAATATTTCATACTTATGTTGAAAATGAGCTATGGTATAATTTGGTCGTTGTCTTGCTGGTAATGGCATATCCATTATATAATCTTATGCAGTGGAGGCGGTTCGGTTATCAAAACTTGCTTTCTGATAAATAATTCTAATTCATGTGAAAAAGGCTCTAATTACCGGCATTACCGGGCAGGACGGATCATATCTGGCAGAATTTTTATTGGCGAAGGGTTACGAGGTGCACGGCATCATCCGCCGGTCCAGCAGTTTTAATACTGGCCGCATTGAACATATTTTTCAGGATCCTCACGAGGCTGGGGCGAGACTGAAGCTTTACCATGGCGATCTGACTGACGGCAGCAATCTTAATCGTATTCTCGACAAGGTTAAACCGGATGAAATTTATAATCTTGGGGCGCAAAGTCACGTCAGAGTTAGTTTTGATTTGCCCGAGTATACATGTGATAGTATCGCCATGGGAACCTTACGCTTGTTGGACATCATTCGCGATTCTGGCTTGAAAATTAAATTTTATCAGGCCGGATCGTCAGAGATGTTCGGCAAGGTGCGGGAAACACCCCAGACAGAAACAACTCCCTTTTATCCACGCAGCCCATATGGATGTGCGAAGGTTTTTGCGCACAATCTTTGTGTGAATTACCGGGAATCTTATGGAATGTTTATCTGTAATGGAATTTTGTTCAATCACGAATCACCGAGACGTGGTGGAACTTTTGTAACCAAGAAGATTGTTCACGGCATCGCTCAGCTCAAAGCCGGCAAACAGGATAAGATTTATCTGGGAAATCTGGAAGCAAAACGTGATTGGGGATATGCCAAGGATTATGTTGAGGCGATGTGGCTCATGCTTCAGCAAAGTAAGCCGGATGATTTTGTGATTGCGACGGGAGAGACTCATACCGTCAGGGAGTTTGCCGAAGAATCTGCTAAATATTTTGGTTATGATCTCAAATGGGAGGGGAGTGGGCTGGAAGAAAAAGGAATTGATAAGAAATCCGGGAAAGTCATCGTGGAAATAGATCCTGAGTATTTTCGTCCGGCTGAAGTTGATTTGCTTCTCGGCAATCCCGGCAAGGCGAAGGAAATATTGAGCTGGGAAGCCAAAGTGAAATTTAAACAGTTGATCGAAATAATGTGTAAGGATGAAATTGAAAAAATATGATCAAGTTGATGAAATCAACCTTTTATCCCAAGGACGCGGTAAAGGAAAAATTGATAGATTTTATCCGTAGCGCTGAGATGCTCAGTATGGGCAAGAGTTGTTTCCTATTTGAAAAACAATTTTCGGCAAAGCAACAGCGCAAGCATTCGGTCTTTGTCAGCAGCGGCAGTATGGCGAATCTATTGTTGATCCAGTCGTTGCTTAACCTTGGCCGGCTGAAAAAAGGGGACAAAGTCGGAGTTTCATCACTCACCTGGGCGACGAACGTGATGCCGATAATCCAGCTTGGTCTTTCGCCGGTAGTATTGGATGTTGAATTCGGCAACCTGAATGTTTCGGCAAAAATTTTGAAGGCGACGCATGCAAAGTACAAACTGAAAGCTTTGTTCCTGACCAATGCCCTGGGATTTTCGGCAGATGTAAATGTGATCAAAGAATTTTGCGGCAAAGAGAAAATAATTTTTCTTGAAGATAATTGCGAGTCGCTTGGCTCCAAGGTTGGTGGCACCCTGCTCGGAAATTTTGGTTTAGCGTCGACTTTTTCGAGCTTTGTCGGTCATCATTTTTCGACGATTGAGGGTGGCATTATATGTACGGATGATGATGATTTGCACAATATGTTGCTCATGGTCCGGGCGCACGGCTGGGATAGAAATTTGGATGAAAAGGATCAATCGCTTCTCAGAAAAGAAAATGAGGTTGATGATTTTTATGCCCGCTATACTTTTTATGACCTCGCATATAATGCGCGACCGACGGAAATTCAGGGTTTTATCGGACAAAATCAGCTACTTTACTGGGATGAAATAGTTTCGAAACGCGAAAGCAATTTTAAAAAATTTACTGAGGCCGCCAAAAGCAACACCAATATTTTCCAATTGGATGTGTCGCATATGAGCCTGGTTTCTGATTTCGCTATGCCTCTGGTGTTCAAAACTAAAAAATTATTTCTTGAATACAAAGAAAAGTTTATCAAGGCCGAGGTTGAAATAAGACCGATCATCGCCGGCAATATTTCGAAGCAGCCATTTTTCAAGAAGTATGTCGATGAGGAATTTACCTGCCCCAATGCAGAACTGATTCATGAAAATGGTTTTTATTTTGGAAATAATCCAGAGATGACTGACGAGGAAGTTGGTCTTCTTTGTGGTTTGTTGAAATAAGTTATGCAAAAAGATTCTAAAATCTATGTAGCCGGTCATACCGGTATGGTCGGGTCGGCAATTGTTCGGAAATTAAGATCCGAGGGGTTTAATAATCTGATTTTAAAGTCACATGCTGAGCTGGATTTACTGCGCCAATCGGACGTCGAAAAACTTTTTAAAAAAGAAATGCCGGAGTATGTAATGGTGGCGGCAGCCCGCGTTGGCGGTATCGCGGCCAATCAGGCAAGTCCGGCGGACTTTCTCTATGAAAATTTGGAGATGCAAAATAATGTTATCTGGTCAGCTCACAAATCAGGCGTGAAACGTTTACTTTTTTTGGGGAGCAGTTGTATTTATCCGAGAGATTGTCCTCAGCCGATGAAGGAGGAGTATTTCATGGATGGCAAGGTGGAGCCGACCAACGAGGGCTACGCGATCGCCAAGATCGCCGGCGTGAAGTTATGCGAGATGATTTCGAGGCAGTTCAATAAGGAGTTTTTTTCCTGTTTGCCGACTAATATTTACGGTGAGAATGATAATTTTGATTTGCAGTCTTCGCATGTTATTCCAGCTCTTATCCGCAAGATTCATGATGCAAAGATAAAAAAAGAGCCGGAATTAACAGTCTGGGGCACCGGCAAGGCGAGACGCGAGTTTCTGGAGGTGAATGATTTGGCGGATGCCTGTCTATTTTTGATGGAGAATTTTGTGGTGAGCGATAAAACGCTGTCGTTTATAAATATCGGTACCGGTGAAGATGTTTCCATCAAAGAACTGGTAGGAATTCTTTCGGAAATTATTGGTTATGAAGGGAAGATAATTTGGGATTCAGAAAAACCGGACGGAATGCCGAGAAAATGGTTGGATGTTTCGCGCTTGTACTCTCTGGGCTGGAAACACAAGACTGATCTGAAGTCAGGCCTGAAGGTGTTATATGCGTGGTTTCTTAAGCAAGCCAGTCTGAGATAAGAAGGAGCATAGGTTTTGAATATATTAAAATATATGGAGAAGAACCCAAAAGTCAGCATAATTACAGTTTGTTATAATTCAGAAAAGACGATTCAAAAAACAATTGAAGCGGTGCTAAATCAAACCTATAAAAATATTGAGTATCTGGTAATTGACGGCAAATCTACGGATGGAACACTCGGAATTGTCAAAAGTTTTGAAGGTAAATTTGGCGGCAGGATGAAAATTGTTTCAGAGAAAGATGGTGGTATTTATTATGCCCTGAATAAAGGCATCGATTCATCTGCTGGTGAATTGATAGGTTTTTCAAACAGTGACGACTGGTATGAGGTCGACGCAGTGGAGAAAGCGGTCGCTGTCTTCGTCACGAAGCCGGAGGCTTTTATCTACGGACTCCTCAGGCTGATAAAGGATGAAAAGGTTCTGATGATCAGCACTGGTAGCCACGAATTTTTGCCAGGTTCACAAATACCTTATCCGACCTGGTTTTTACCGAAGGTTTTATTTAAAAAATTTGGAAATTTTGAGCTGAAGTACAAGATCGGATCCGACGTAGATTTGGTTTTGAGATTCTTTAAAAATGGTGTTCAGTTTCACCGACTCGAATCGATATTGGCAAATTTCAGGGTTGGTGGAAAATCCGATCAGCACGTTTATCTGTCTCGTATCGAGGTCCTGATGTCCATGCAGGAGCTTGGCTTCATATCAAAGAATAAACTTTATTATAATATTCTCCTTTTGAGATTAAGTATTGTAAAAGAAAAAATCTATAAATTTTTCAGGTCAATTCTAGTAAAAATTATTTCTTACGATTGAGTATGGGTTTATTTATAGGAATAAAAAATTTTTTAAAGACAAGAACGCTGAGGGAGAGCTCCTTTGTTTTTGTCGGTTCGCTTCTGAACGGGCTGTCATTATTTTTAATCAATGTATTACTTGGAAACAAATTCTCCAAAGAATGGTTTGGATCCCTGACCTTGATTTTGGTTATTTTGGCAGTGGTAGCTGAGTTGTCGGACTTCGGCCTAAACGGCGGCCTGCTTCGTTTCGCGCCCTATTATCTTGGTTCGGGTGATAATAATAAATTCTTAAAGCTGGTACGGGTGGTGTGGGATTGGCGGGTTAGAATCTCGATAATTTTTACAGCCGGTGGGATTATTCTGTCATACCCGTTTTCGCGATATATTCTTGGTCAGCCTCAGATCGCCGGCTATTTGTCTTACTCTTTTTTGGGAGTAGGCGGGGTGATACTGCTTGGTTTTCTTGGATCTTATTTGCAGGTACAGCAGAAATTTTTGTTCAGCGCCATAGTTCAAGCATCGAAGGGGATTAGCAAGTTATTGCTGGTTTTGCTTTTATTTTATCTTGGATTTGGTAATCAATTTTGGTACATATCGGTCTTCGTCATTATTCCGTGGTTGATGGTTCTTGTTTTTTTTCTTATCAGGCCGGCGAATTACCTGCATACCGATGTAAATCAGGCCGAGAGGTCCGAGATAAACGCTCGCCTCGGCAAATTTGGTTTTTGGCTGGCATTAAATTCCATTTTTATCATTGTTGCCGGTAAGATTGACCAGATTATGGTGAGCCGAATCCTTGATTTGGAGAAGTTGGCAACTTTTTCAATCGCGATGCAGTTTTTGTATTTTTATAGTATAGTTTTTGGGTCGATCGGTACGGTGATTGCTCCCAAGATCAATGCCTTTAAAAATAAATTGGATTTGATCGCCTATATTAAGAAAAGTTTTAAAGTTTTAATTCCTATTTTTATTGCCGCGCTGTTTTTGGTTTATCCGACGAAATATTTTATAATTTTATTTTTCGGTCAAAAATATATTGAGGCGATGCCGTTATATTTAATTTTGAGCTATAGCTCGATTGTCAGTTTGCTTTCCTTGCCTTTTGGTTTTGTTTTGCTGGTTTATTCGAAGACTAAGCTTATAGCTTTGTCCGGTGTTCTTCAGTTTATTGTGAATCTGCTGTTGAATTGGTTTTTTATCAGCCGATTTGGCGTTACAGGTGCGGCTATTTCGTATGGTTTGTCGGTTTTGTTGTTTAATTTCTACAATGTTGCCTGGGCGATTTACTTATTGAAGAAACATGAAATTGTCGTTGAATAATCTATTTTTTGACTAGCGCGTATGTCGGGAATTACCGCCCACTGTTTGATAAAAAATGAGGAAAATTTTGTTGGTTACGCCATTAAATCGGTTATAAATTTTGTGGACTCAATTATAGTTTTTGATACCGGATCAACCGACAAAACGGTAGAGATAATTCAAAATCTGGTAAAGGAATTTCCGAAGAAAATAATTTTTGAAGAAAAAGGACTGTCTGACAAAGCTAGGCATACGCAGCTAAGGCAAGAAATGATTGAGCGGACAAAGACGGACTGGTTTATGATTCTTGATGGTGATGAGGTTTGGACAAAGTATGGGCTCATGGAAGCTCGTGAAGTTATTAGTGGAGGAGCAACGGAGGTAATTGAGAGTTGGTTTTTTGAATGTGTAGGCGATGTTTATCATACGCGTATTAAGGGTGGATATAAAACAATTCGTTTTGTTAAGACAAAAAATGTTAAGTGGATCGGGCAGTTTGGTGTAGATAATCTGTATAGTATTGTAAGTGAAGAACCGGTAATTAACAGGGGTAGTGTAGTTTTAAATAATAAATTTTGGCATTTAACGCACTTAATACGATCGGCAAAAGATATGCTTGATTTTAGTTCTGGCACGTCACGGGGTGGCAAGAGAATATTAACATATTTTTTAATCGGGAAAAAAATAAAAGATCCACTTCCTAAAGTATTTGAAAACAAATTCACTAAAATGTCATTTATAAAATCATTTATTAATTTCTTTATATGGATTATAAGCAAACGTACGAAAATTTTTGGGCAACCGCAAAAGAAGCAAAGTTTGAAGATTATGAACGGAATTTAGTTTTGCATAATTTTTTTCCAGAAGTCAAAAATAATGAAAAACTGGCAGATATTGCTGGGGGAGCAGGAATTGTTTCTGCTTGGCTTTCAAAAAGAGGTTATGATGTTACGTTGGTTGAATTTAGTTCGGTGGCCATCGAAAGCGCTAAGAGTCGCGGTCTTAAAGTGGTTCTATCACAATTAGAGGGCGTGGTTTTACCGTTTGCAGATTGTTCGTTTGATGTAGTCTTTTTTGGTGACATCATTGAGCATCTTTTTGATCCCGAATCAATATTGAAAGAGATTAAACGAATTTTGAAACCTGGTGGAAAAATTGTTTTATCTTGTCCCAATACTGCTTATTGGAGATTTAGGTGGTATTATCTTGTGGACGGCGATCTCCAGAGGGTGGATGTAGCAAAACTTAAACCGTGGGAACAAGAACATATAAGGTTTTATAATATTAGAATATTAAAAGAATTTTTTGGCAAGCTAGGTTTTACTTTTATTAAGTTCCAAGGAACAAACAGTATCTGGCATTCACGATATTTAGTAAAATATTTTCCAGGATTATTTGGCAGCACTATAGTAGTCGAATTTGCAAAATAAGTTGATTGTAGATGAAAAAAATAAATGTTAAATATTTCATGAGATTTTTTAGAATTATTTATAATCAGATAGTTTGGCCATCAAAAAAAGAGTGGTTCTTTTTAGTTACTATTATTTTTTTATACGCTTTTGGAACTACCTTCGTAATAAATGGAGATGGAACATACGGCTACGCGATGGTCGAGAAGCTTTCTGATCCCGGGGCATTTGCCTCGAATGATATTGTGGTGAACGGCAGTCTGCAGGGCAACTTTTTATTTTATAAATTACTGGTATTTTTGCCTTTTTTTCAGAATAATTTCGTACTGTGGGATCTGGTTATAAGCTCAGTTTTTTCTATAATTTTGTTGCTCGGCTGGTATAATATTTTTCTGAAGCTAACCAGAAGTAAGATGACGAGCTGGATGGGGATCTTTTTTCTGTTATTTGTCGACTCCCGGTTGTCATTGGGGGGAACTTTGATTCCTCTGTTTTATCTTACCTCAATTTCAAGTGTTCAGTTCCTACAGACAATCGGTTTATTATTATTTCTTAATAAGAAGTACACTGTCAGTTTTGTGTTAATTTGCCTCTCCAGCTACTTTCATCCGGCCTCGGCTTTCTTTTATCTGGCGGTACTTGTCCCGGTATTATTTCTTGAAATCTGGAAAGATAAGCGCTTTAAATATTTTACCGGAGTTCTGGTTGTGATAGCGGCCGTACTTTTACCGAACATAATACTTGTTGGCAGAAACTTGGAATTGCCGGCTGATACGCAGAAATTTTTTGATATCTTTTATAATTTGAACGGCCATGGCGTCGGTCATGCTTACATTGAGAGCTACTTTACCTTAAGTTACACCTATACAATTGCCGTTTTAACTTTATTATTTTTAATATTCAGGAAGAATAAGCAAGTAATAAATGAACAAAAGACAGTCGCTAATATTTTGATATTTTCATGCGTTGCCGTCATTTTGTGGTTGATAAATTTATATTTCATCAGGAACCTGCCGGTTTTTTATCTTTATTTTGCGATGCGGTCAACATATATTTTAAAGCCATTATTAATAATATTGTTAAGTGTCTTAATCATCACTTTCGTCAGGGAAAAAAGTTCTTTTTCCAAGGTTGCAGCCGTGCTTTTGGTGGTGAGTTTAATCGAGCCGTTTATTAGCCTGGCAGTTCTTTTTGTTTTGCCTGTGATTGCATGGATGGCGTTAAGGGATCGGGTAGTCAGTCTTGATGAGAAGTTGCTGATTTCTTCCCGGAAAATTATCGGCAAGTTTGGGTTAGACAACCGGCGAACGCTAATTTTGTTAGTCGTAGTTTTTTTGGTAATATCAGTCGGTTTGTTCGGATATAAATTTAATAATAAATGGCATAAGCTTTACCGACTCATGCGCGGTGAGAATTTATTTAATTATAGTTTTAGTGAAAAAAGGAATTTTGGCTATATCACGGCTTATCCGGAAATTTCAAAGGTCATCGATTGGGCCAAGAGTTTCAAGGGTAAAATGATTATCACCCCGCCTGAAAATTGTCTCTTTGGAAACATAAGATTTATTACCAGAAATAGCTTGTATGTGAATATTTGCGAAATGGGACAACTTTCATATATGCCAAAATATTATTATGTTGGCTACGAGCGGCTGCAAGAAATTGGTTTCAGGGTCATCAGTCGTGGGGTGTTTGATTCCAGTGATTATAATAAATTAGATTTGAATGAGCTGAGAATGAAGAATGAGGCTGATTATATAATTTTTGATAAGTATTCGACGAATTATTTTGCTCGAAGAGAGAAACCTGTATTTGAAGATAAGCAGTATATAATTTATTCTCTAAGGTAGTTTATGTTTTCACTACAAACTAAATTTTCAATGGCAAAGGCGTTGCTGACAAAAAAATCTCCTTTTTATATTCAATTTTATATTTCCAAATTTTGCCACCAGAAATGTAAGATGTGCAATATAGTTGAAGCAAATCAAGATCTTGAACCGTTTGATCCGGAGAAGATAGAGAAAATTGCTCAAAATCTGGTCAAGATAGGCGCCGGGGTAGTACTGCTTACAGGCGGTGAACCGTTTCTCCGGCCAGATATTGATGAAATAGTACGGATTTTTAAGAAGTATCATTTGGATGTCAGGATGCAGACAGCCGGCCTCTATCATCGTCGGGATAAAATTGCTAAGTGTGTAGAGAACGGCGCCCGGGATATCAATGTCAGTATTGATTCGCTTGATGAGCCTCTGTCGGATTATATAAATACCTTGCCAGGTTCCTGGCGAAATGCGATGAAGACGATTGCATTTATTAATAATACTTTCTCGCCTCGTGATTCCGTTTGCGCTTTGGGATGCGTTTTGTCGAATTATAATATCGATGAGATTGATGCCATACTCGACTTTGCTACCAAAATCGGCTGGTGGCTTTCGCTCGTGCCGGTGCATATCACCAACACGGCGACGCCGATGAATTTCAGGGGCTATGATGATTTTTTCAGGTTTAAGGAGGAGGATTTTCCAAAGGTCAGGGACCTTATCGAAAGACTGAAAAAGAAAAAAAGGCAAGGTTATGCACTGTTTGATTCGGATGATTACCTTGATTCCATATATCACTTTATCACAACGGGGCGACCTAATTGGCGCAAGGACGACCTGTGCGACACTCCAAATTTATATTTCGCAATTTTGCCGGACGGGAGATTTGCACCCTGTTGTGATTTCCGGCATTCGGAGACATTGTATGTCTATGACGAAAAATTTCCGGAAATATATAAATCACGGGCCTTTGATGAGCAGGTGAAGAAGATTTCCAAGAAGTGTCCGGGCTGCAATTTTGGCAGCTATCCGGAGATGACCCTGTCCGCTCGGTCGCCATCAACATTATTAGAGAGATTATATTTACAATTTAAAACCAGATTCAGGAAATTAAAACCGATCGGAGAGGAAGAAATTTTCCAAATCATTGATGAAGTGAAGGGGCGTTACCCGGAGATTTATAGTACGCCGCGTCCGGGTCAGTTCAGAAAAATTAAGTATTGGCCAAAAGCGCCAAATATACCTGAACAATTATGGGAAAAATAAATAAAATTGTTTTCGTTACAGGAGCAACCGGCTTTATCGGTTCAAATTTTGTTTCAGAATTACTTCAGAGATTGGATGAAAACAGTACCGTCTATTTGCTATCCAGACGGCCGGTCAATATTGATGACAAAAGGGTCGTTAATTTACACGGGTCTTTGGAGAATATCGGCGCTCATTCGAATGAGCTGCTGAAAAGTAATTATATTTATCATTTGGCGGCTGAGGCGAGTTTTAGCGGCGGGGGAGATTATGAAAAGATAAATGCCGAACCGGTTAAAAAAATGATTGAAATTCTCGAGGAAAGCAAGGCCCTCGAAAATTTTATTTTTCTGAGTACGATCGGCGCTCTTGATCGCACTCCTGATGATGATTGTTCAGCGCCGTTGACAGTCTTGAGCAAACCGAACCCGACTTCTACGTATGGGCAATCAAAACTTAAAGCGGAGGAATACCTGCGGGGCGGTAATCTGCCGTTTACGATAATCAGGCCGACGTGGGTGTATGGCAGGAATATGCGCGCCCGTTCGCACATCAGTAAATTTATATCTTTTGTTTATGACAAAAGTCCGGTAATTTTCTTCAATTTTCCCGGAAAAGTATCGTTGATTCATGTGAAGGATTTGTGCAGGTCAATGGTAAATTGTCTGGATAAAAAGGAAATCATCGGCAAGACATTTATCGCGGAGTCCGAGTCAAAGTCAATCGGAGAAATGTTTGAGTCGATTTATGGGCATATTTATGGTAGGAAGGTATTTCAAATATTATTGCCACGGTTTGGATTTTTACTCCGGAAGATCCATTCAAAGTTGCCACTTGCGCTGAATAATCTGTTTTTGGATTATTTGTATGCCGATGGCGGTGATTTTAAGAAGTTATTGTTGGACGATGTCGTAAATTTTAAATTTGCGAACGGTGTAATCGGCGTCATTACGAGTCATATCAAAAATACCGGTTACTGGCTGATTACCGGAGCGAACAGTGGAATCGGTTATGAATTGGCGACCAGATTGCACCGCGCCGGAAAAAAATTAATTTTGGTCGACAGGGAGATTGGTAGTTTGATTGGTTTCGCCGGTCACAAAGTTATAAAATGCGATTTAACAAAAAATGATGAGTTGGAGGAGTTGATTGTCGAGGTAAAAAAATTAAATTTATATGTATTGATAAATAATGCGGGCGTAGGATTTAGGGGTGAATTTGATTTGAGGCCGACGGAACAATTGCGAACAACAATTGGCGTGAATATTACCTCGCCGGTTATCATTACTCACGACTTATTATCGATTATTATGAAGAATGACGGGTGTGTCGTAAACATCGGCAGCAGCGCCGGGTATAATCCGATGCCGTTCATGTCGGAGTATGCCGCCTCCAAGGCTTTTATTATCAGCTGGTCAAGCGCTCTTTGGTATGAACTGCGGGGAAAATGTCTGGTGATTACCTGTTCGCCGTCTGGAACGAATACCTCATTTCAAAGTTCGGCCGGCGTTAAGAAAAATGGCAAACTAATGGCACCGGAATTTGTTGCCGGTATAATTTATCGTTCGATATGCCGGCGGAAGCCATTTGTTTTTATCGGTAAAAAGAATCATATTATTATTACGATCATAAACTTCCTCCCGGCCCGGCTGAATACTTTGGTCTGGGGTTTCCTATTCAAAAAAATGAGATGATTATGGGAAAATGTCAGATGTGCGGTCAAGAACTCATTGCCGGGGGAGTAAAGGATTATTTGCGCTGTGTCTCCTGTGGTCATGAAATTAGAAATGAAAATTTCAAGGAGGAAGCCATGATTGTCAACGATCAGCTCTCAAAAGAAGCCGTATTAAAAACTGACAGGTTGGAAAAATTTAAGAGAAAAGTCGTTGAGGAGGTCTCTTCAGATAAAAATTTTCTGCTTGATATCGGTTCGTCATCCGGTAAATTTTTGTATCATAACAGGGATTTGTTCAGAGATTATCTCGGGATTGAGGTTACGCCTTCTTGCGTCGCTTTTTCGAGGGATGTTCTTGGGTTGAACATCAAAACTAAGCTGGATGATGCCGACCTCAAGACGATTTCCGTTATTAGCTTTTGGCACTCACTGGAACATTTGAAAATCAGCAATTTTGAACAGATGATGGCTGTAATTATGCGCCATACAAATCAGGATACTAAGCTGGTGATTTCAGTACCAAATTCCGAATCAATGTTGTATCGCATCGCTGGTCAAAATTACGCTTATTATGACCCAGAAAGCCACATCCATCAGTTTTCTAAGGAGTCTCTGGGGAAACTGCTTGAACGCTTTGGATTTGCAGAAGAAAAAGTCTTTTTTTCGCTGTCTTATTCGTTTTTCGGTTATTTGCAGAGTTTTATAAATTATGGTAATCTTAGGCATAACTTTCTGTATTATCATCTGAAAAGAGGCACCGAATTTGGTCTGAATAAATGGCGAATTAGAGCGCTTTTTTTCTATAACGTCTTTCTATCCGCGGTATTTTTTATACCGGCGCTTTTGGGTGTTATTTACGACTCTTTTGTGAAAGAGAGAGGTGCTATTTTAACCATATGTTACCAGATAAAAAAACCTTAGACATAGTCATCCCGGTTTATAATGAGGAGGAGTGTCTGCCTGAATTATTTCAGCGCCTGTTAAAATTGAAAGAAAAAATAGCTGAACTTGAGATTCGCCTGATATTTGTTAATGATGGTTCCATCGACAAGACCGCCGGATTACTTTCCGATTTTTCAAATAAGTATTCCTTTGCCAGCGTTTTGATCTTCTCCAGAAATTTTGGTCACCAGATTGCCATCACAGCCGGTATTGATTATTCTTCGGCTGATTTTGTCGTGACGATCGATGCTGATCTGCAGGATCCGCCGGAAATTATTGAAGGGCTTTATCGGAAATGCGAGGAGGGTTATGATGTAGTTTACGCCAAACGAGAATCAAGAAAGGGCGAAACTTTTTTTAAAAAAGCAACGGCGAAAATATTTTATAAACTTATTACCCGGATGTGTGAGATCGATATCCCCGAGGACACCGGTGATTTTCGGCTGATGGTCAGGTCAGTGGTTGAAAAAATAAAGACCATGCGCGAGAGGCATCGTTTTGTGAGAGGGTTGGTGCCGTGGGTAGGGTTTAAGTCGGCATTTATTTTATACAATCGCGATCCGCGTTTTGCCGGTGAGACTAAATATCCGCTGCGAAAAATGATCAGGTTCAGCAAAGATGCGATTTTTTCCTTTTCAAACACTCCGCTCAAGATTGCAAGCTTTGTGGGTTATCTCATTGTGGCGTTTGGTTTGTTGGGTGCCTTCTTTATGCTCTATCTCAAAGTGTTCACTTCTTTGGCGGTACCAGGTATCACCGCTACTCTCCTCACGATTGTAATTGTCGGGGGTATTCAAATCATCATGCTTGGCATTGTGGGCGAGTATATTGGACGAATTTTTGAGGAAGTGAAGGGGAGGCCACTTTACATTATTTCTGAAATCAAAAATATTTCTGCACCAAAGCCGGATGTCATTAAGCCATTTTAATTATGAGTGAGATCTTACAAAAAGAGGAAGTATTTCATGATCACTGGGCCACTTCGGTGAATGTCGACGAGGTAATGGTTGATGAATTTTTTGAGGCCTGCACCTCGCCGGAAAATCGTTTTATAATTGAATCTTTAGGTGATGTAAGGGGAAAAAAAATCATCGAACTTGGCTGTGGACTGGGAGAAGCGGCTGTTTATTTTGCCAAGAAGGGCGCAGAGGTCGTGGCGACGGATATTTCAAGTGGAATGTGCGCACTTGTCAAAAAAGTTGCAGAGAGACACGGAGTTTCACTTTTGACAGCGCAGGCTTATGCTGACAAGATGCCTTTTCCTGATGAGTCATTCGATATCGTTTATGCCGCGAATTTGTTACATCATGTGGATATCGAGGCGGCGATCAAAGAAGCTAAGCGGGTTCTAAAACCAGGCGGCAAATTTGTTTCCTGGGACCCGTTGGCGCACAATCCGGTAATCAATGTCTATCGACGAATGGCGATGGGAGTCAGAACCGAGGACGAGCATCCGATCAGGATGAAGCAGTTGGATTTGTTCAGAAAATATTTCGGCGAGGTCAAATATGAGACTTTTTGGTTTACTACGCTTTTTATATTTTTGAAATTTTATTTTATAGATCGGGTTGACCCGAACAAAGAGAGATATTGGAAAAAAATCCTGGTTGATCATAAAAAACTTGAGAAAACCTACTTACAATTGGAAAAGTTTGATAAATTTATTTTGAAAATTTTTCCATTTTTAAAACGTTATTGTTGGAATATTGTAATTATAGCTAAAAAGTAGGCAAATAAATACACTATGAGTAAGATAAAAATTTTGGAAATAGTGTCAAACCTTGGGTATGGCGGTACCCAAAGGACTGTTATAAATTTTTCCCGTTACATCAATCGTGATTTTTTCGATGTATTTGTAATCGGGTATGATAAAGGAGGCGCCAGGGAAGCTGATCTAGTAAATATTCCGTATTTAGTTGCTAATAATAATGTAGAAAAAATTATTGATTTTATTAGAATAAATAAAATCAGAATTTTACATTTTCATCGGTCAGGACATTATATAGAAATAGAATTTAAAATAATTAATGAAGTAAAAAAGAATTTTCCTGAAATATTAATTTTTGAAACAAATATTTTTGGTAAGTTTGATGCAAAGTGCTTTCCGCTAATTGACTGCAGCCTTCAAATAAGCAAAATGATGATGAACGAAAGGTATATAAAGAAAGTAGGATATTTTGATTATAATAGAATGAAAGTGTTGTACAATCCGGTCGATTATAAAAGTTTTACGGAAATAGAGATAACAAAGGAGGAACTTGAAAATTACAAAAAGGGTTTGGGCATTAAAAAAGGAGATTTTGTAATAGGAAAAATGGGTGGACCATATATTGCAAAATGGAGCGACCTGCTAGTTGAAATGATGCCGCATTTGGTTCCATTGATATCAAATATTAAATTTGTAATTCAAGCCGCACCTTCATCGCGTAAAAAAAGAATTCTTCGAAGTAAATTTGCTAAACGGTACATTTTACTAGATGAAACCTCAAATGAAAAAGAGGTCGCAATGTTCTATAAGGCCATTGATGTGTATGTGCATGCGTCAAAAATTGGGGAGTCATTCGGTATGACTTTAGCTGAAGCAGGGCTATTTAAAAAACCGGTAGTAGTCAATTCAACCCCCAATCGTGACAATAACCAGGTTGAGCTTGTCGACCATATGAAGACGGGGATTATTGCAAATAATCCTCAAACTTTTGCAAGAGCGATATATTATTTATATATAAACTCGGTAAAACGCTTTGAAATGGGAGAAAATGCATCAAAAAAGATTTTAAGTAATTATGATCCAATAAAAATTTGTAATCAATTTGAAAAAATATGCATTGATTTTTTGAAAAAAGATGGTGTAAATGTTAATCCAACGGCGCTTGATTTTTATTCGAAAATTGATTATACTCCATCTGAAAATGATATTAAAAAATTTAAATACGAATACATCAAAATTTTGCGAAATGAATTTGGAGTAGTGACTTTATTTGATAGGATTTATAATTTACATCTGTTACCGATTCGTTTATTTTTTAAAATAAGGGACTCTCTGGAAGGGCGTTACGGGTTTAGAATGTAATATTAATAAACCATACATTATTTAAAATTATTGAGATGATTATGGAAGAAAGTAGAAAAATTTTACTAGTGATGCCGGATGAACGGGACGTCTATAAGGATGCAAACGTGAAAGTTGGTGCTTTTCATTTACCATCATTGGCATTTGCTATTTTGGGGGCGATTGCAAAGCAGAAGAATTTCGAGCCTACGATACTTGATCTGAGTATCGAGGACAACCCAGAAGAAATTTTTAAAAGTCGTCTGGCTGAGCTGAAACCGAAGTATGTTGGTATAACATGCACCAGCGCTACTTACTATCAGGCTATAAAAATTGCCAATTGGGTGAAAGAGGTCTTGCCTAGCGTAAAGGTTTTGGTTGGCGGTACCCATGTCAGTTCGCTGGTGGATGAAGCGCTGGATAACAGATGTTTTGATTATGTTTTTGTAGGTGAAGCCGATATTTCATTTGGAAAATTTTTGGAAGGTATGGATCCTCTCGAGATAAATGGACTTGCATTTGTTAAGTCGGACGGTGTTAAACATTTTTTGCCTAACAAAACATTCCTTTTCGATTATATTTTGAATGGATTGCCTTTTCCCGATTATTCGCTCTACGATTTGTCGAAATATAAAATCTCAAAATTACATTCCAGGAACAATCCGGTAGTCTGGCTGGAAACCAGCCGGGGTTGTCCGTTCAATTGCGGAATCTGTAATAAAATTGTTCATGGTCAAACGTTCAGAGCCAAGTCGGTTGATCGTGTGATAGCGGAAATTAAATATTTACTCGGTCTTGGAATTAAGGAATTTCATATCGCTGACGACGGTTTTACTTCTAATTTGCAGCGAGCAGAGAAGATCTGCGATCGGATTATTGAGGAAAAATTAGTATTTACCTGGAATTGCGTTAACGGTATCAGGGTGGATCGGGTTACCGAGACATTGTTAAAAAAAATGAAAGCAGCCGGTTGTTATCGGATTTCGTTTGGGATAGAAAGCGGTAACCAAAAAGTATTAAATAATCTTGGCAAGAGAATTACTCTTGATCTTGTCCGGAGTTCGGTTAAGATGGCTAAGGCGATTGGCTTGGAGGTTTTTGGATTTTTCATTTTCGGATTTGAGGATGATTCTCCCGAGACAATGATGGATACTATTAATTTTGCAAAAAGTTTACCGTTAGATTTGGCCAAGGCAAGCATTATGATACCTTTTCCAGGCGCGCCTTTGTATTACAGGTATAAATCTCAAAATCTGCTTTATCCTCCCGGTGATTATAGAAATTTTAATGCCTATATTCCTCCCAGGTTGATATATAAACATCCGCGCCTAGATTGGTCAGTCGTTGAGAAATATCAGGAAAAGTTTTATCGAAGTTTTTATTTCAATCCGATATATATAGTGAGAAGATTGCGTCAGTCGATAAAAAATGGAACGATATTTAATGATATTAAGGCTGCCTTGCAGATGAAATGGTATAGGAAAAAATATCAGGAGAATTAATATGGAAAAAATCTCCGTCTGTATTGTCGCTTATAACGAAGAAAAGCTAATCGAACGTTGCCTGCAAAGCGTTCACGGTTTTGCTGACGAGATTATTCTGGTACACGACGGTGAGTGCGCGGACAGAACTCTGGAAATTGCGAAAAAATTCACTGACAAAATTTTTATTTTACCCCACATCGGCATTGCCGAGCCGCACCGAAGTTTTAGCTATCGGGAGGCAAGCGGCGATTGGATTCTGCAGTTGGATGCCGATGAGTACATAGAAAAAGATGAATACCCAAAGATAAGAGATCTTGTGCAGAATGGAACCGCCGACGGTTACTGGCTAAAATGGGAAATGTGGGATGGAAAAAATCCCATTCATCATGATGGTCTTAAGAAATTAGTATTATTCAGGAAGGATAAGGCTTCAAATTTGGGCATCCCTCAGAGAGCCGTAACAGTAAATGGGAAAACTGTAGATTGTGATGTCTTCGTCAGGCATCGTCCCAGCGCTGAAAATATTTCCTGGGGATTCTTCTTGAAAAAAATGAACTATTGGCTGGAATCGAACGTAAAATATTATTTTCCTGAATTGGTAAAATATGAATGTTTTAACACCACTATTGATTCGTGGCTTGAGTATACAAAAAAGGTCAGACGGTACATTCTGTTTTTTTTGATTTTTTATCCATTAAAAAATTTTGTAGGTCAGCTCAAGAACGGTTTGTGGAAAAGTTGGCTTGGAATTAACATGGCGGCTCAGCAGTATGTGTATTATTTTTCGCTTTATTTACGAATATGGAAAATGAAAACAAAATTAAAGTTGCCCTAATCAGAGGCGACAGCCTAAACAGCTGGGAGGGTAAGTTGTGGGGAAATCTTGATCCGAGGTTTTCTGTTTCTGGTGTCTGTTCGAAGAGAAATTTATATGATATTAGGAAATTTAATTTCTCGGTTGAACAACTTGCCACAACCTCTGATAATTTTATTTTAAGAAATTATAATAGGTTTGTTAACGGCATCTTTCAAAAGATGAACGGTTTAGAAAAATTATTAAAAAATTTCAATATTGCGCATACGGCAGAGATATCGTATTATTATACTCTGCAGGCAGTGAGGGCAAAGAAGCTTAACCCTGGATTGAAGGTAGTTACTACGGTTTGGGATAATAGTTTTGGCAGATTCGAGTATAATTATTGGCCCGGTTTCAAAATTCCGCCTGCGTTTTGGCGGAAAAAGATCATGAATAATATCAAGGAAGTTATTGATGGAGTTGATATGTTCCTGCCAGTGACAAAAATGAGTTCAGAGATGCTCATTGATTGCGGGGTGAAGGAAGAAAAGATACAGATCTTAACGCCAGGAATTTTGATGGAAGAATCGGGTGATGTTATGCCCGATCGATTTGGCCTTTCAGGAAAGGAATTGTACTTCATGGTTAATCGTCTGGTAAAGGAAAAGGGCGTTTATGATGTGCTTTATGCTTGGAGAATGTACCAACGCCACAAACCTGATGGTAATAAGGTTTTATTGGTGATTGGGAAAGGTCCTGAGGAGCGTAATATGAAAAGACTGGTTTTCGAGTGGGGAATGAATAAAAGCGTAATGTTTATGGGAGTCATGCCCAATGGTGAGCTCAGGCATTTTTATCGGCAGGCAAAGGCCTTGATTCTTGCAAGTTTACCAAATCCGCTTTGGCAGGAGCAGTTCGGCTTTGTTTTGGCTGAGGCGATCACACAGAATTGTCCGGTTGTCAGCGCGTATTCTGGCGCAATTCCCGAGGTTATCGAGGATGCCGGTCTACTTTTTACTCCCGGAAATCCTGTCGAATTGAGGGATTGTCTGCTTAAGCTGGACGATGCGGCCGTGTATGAAAAGTTGAAGAGTGCTTGCAATCGAGTGAAGGCTAAATTTGTCGCAAAAGAATTTCGAACTAAGTTGGTAGAAATTTATAATCAATTAGTATGAGTGACTGCAAAAAAATTCGTACATATTTTTGTGAAACTGGTTTAAAAACCATTTATTTTAATTTTAAGTATCTGCCATTCAGGCAGGCTATCAGGCTTCCTGTATTGTTGTCGCGTAAAGTCTATTTAAAAGAAACAGCCGGAAAGATTATTATTGAAGGGCCGGTTAAATTTGGGATGATTAGAATTGGTTATGATGGAGTAGGAATTTTTGATTATAAATACTCAAGAGCGATCTGGCAGGTGAGCGGAACGGTTGTTTTTAAGGGGCGAGCCCTTATCGGACATGGTTCGAAGATATCAGTAGGAAAGGAAGGTAAATTAGTTTTTGGTGATAATATTATTATTACGGCCGAAAGCGCCATTATTGCTCTTAAAAAAGTTGTTGAGTTTGGGAATGACTGTCTGTTGGCGTGGGATATTTTGATTATGGACAATGATTTTCATAGTATTTTAGACGGCAAGGGAGACGCAATCAATGATCCTGCTAATATTAAGATAGGGAATCATGTCTGGATCGGATGTCGTTCGTTAATTTTAAAAGGTAGTATTATTCCGGATAATTCGATTATTGCCGCAGGTAGTAGAGTTAGCAAACAGCTCATTGGTGAGAACAAATTGTTTGGCGGACAACCCGCCGAAGAGAAGAAGGCCAATGTAAGTTGGAAACTGTAGTCATTGTATTATATGCCAGAAAATAATTTTAAATACAATTTTTCAAACGACCCAAACGGCACTCACATGTTGATCGCCGGGCAGATATCAACTGGGAGTAAGGTGTTGGATATTGGTTGTGCCAGCGGATATATGGGGGATTTTTTAATACAGAATAAGGGTTGTGAGATGTGGGGCATTGAGCCGGACAGTGAGGGTGCAGGCTTATCTAAAAATAATGGATACGCCAGGGTTATAAATGAGAGTGTCGAAACTGGCTTGGCTTGTGATGGGTTGAGAGATCAAAAGTTTGATTATATAATTATGGCTGACGTGCTCGAACACCTTGTAAGTCCAGATGGTATTTTATATAAAGTTGGCAATTTTTTAAAAGAGGGCGGCAAATTGCTCGTATCCTTGCCGAATGTTGGTCATTATTCGGCGAGATTTTCGCATTTGCTGGGTCAATGGGAGATGCGGGACGCCGGGATAATGGATAGGACTCATCTGCATTTTTATACTTTGAAAACCATGAAGGAATTGTTTGGCAACACCGGCTGGCAAGTAGATTCGGTCAGGCCAAGAGGGGATCTTGAGAGGTGGGGGAAGAGAATTCGAATGGAAAAAATTGGTAAATTAATCCTTTTTTCTCTGCCGACTTTTTTTGCTGTACAATTTGTTTTTGTGCTTACAAAAGAGAAATAGTTATGTTGAGCGTTTCACTTATTATTCCTACTTATAACGAAGCAAAAAACCTTCCGCTTTTGGTTGAGGAAATATTTGGTTTAATTAATAGGGACAAAATTGATCTTGAAATAATTTTTGTGGATGATAATTCGCCGGACGGAACCGGCAGGATTGCTGAAGATCTTAGTCGGCGTTATCCCATCAAGGTAATTCATCGTTCCGGCAAGCTAGGTCTTGGTAGTGCGGTCCGGGAAGGTTTTAATCTTTCAAATCGACCAATCCTAGGGGTAATGGATGCCGACTTAAGCCATGATCCAAAAATAATTAATAATCTAGTAGAGTCATTGGACGATAATGATATTGCGCTCGGGAGTCGGTTTAAAGAGGGAAGCGTTGTTGAAAATTGGAAATGGTGGCGGCGGGTTATTTCAGAAGTCGGGGTAAAAATTACCAGATTTTTGACGGGAGTAGGCGATCCACTGAGTGGGTATTTTTTCTTCAAGCATTCGGTAATCAACGGAATAAATCTTGATACTGTTGGATATAAAATATTATTGGAAATACTGATTAAGGGTAAATACGCGAAAGTCAAGGAAATTCCTTTTCGATTTAGAATTAGAAAATTTAGCACGTCGAAGTTGGACCGAAGAGAGTATTGGCTTTTCCTATCGCAAATTTTGAGGTATTCGTGGTTTAAGCTGATAAAAAATAAATATGTGGCACCGTCTTAAGAATTTGGTACTGGAAAATCGATGGCTATTCGGAGTACTGTTGCTGACGCTTGGTATGCTTTTTTATCATATTTCATATCGGACTTTTTGGATGGATGAGACAGCTGTCCTGGCTTATTTAAAACTTAGTCCGATTAATTTTTTAGTATCTTATTGGCAGGTTCCCGACAATCATCCTCCGCTATATTATTTTCTCGTTCTGCTTGTCAGTAAAATCTTGCCTTGGAATGAATTGGCAATTCGACTTGTTTCGATTTTGTCGGGCTTTGGAGTTGTTATCTTAGTATATTTATTTACTCTTGAAATAACAAACGAAAAGAGATTGGCTCTCGTTGCCACCTTTTTTACTGCTTTCTCTTCGTACTTTATTTTGATTTCACAAATGGCCCGTTATCATAGTCTGGCTGTTTTTTTTGCTTTACTGACCTTATATTTCTTTTATCTATTTTTGAAGGATGGTAATCAAAAGGCATGGTACTATTATCTTGTGGCTTTGGTATTCACAGCCTATTCGGATTATCCGCAATTTTTCTATGTGGCAGTCCTGACTAATTTGTGTTATTTGTACTGCCTGATTAGGCGGCAGACACCGATGAGACTACTGAAGTGGATCAATGGGCAGTTCATTGCGGCAATTTTTTGTCTCCCCCTAGTTTGGATGCTTTATCATCGAATTTTTGTCCAGGGCGATGGCGGCTGGAGTAATGTGAATCTGCTGGGCAATTCTTGGTTAAATAATATAGGTGGAATATTTTTTCATTTTTATGTATATTTTTTTGGTGAAAATATTTTTCCTTGGAATTATTTATTTTTTGGTTCTGGCACCGTGGTATTGCTCGTGGCTGTTGTTGGACTTGTCGTTGGGAACAGAAGGAAGGTTTTAGATCGGTCTCGGATGCTT
>ERZ1292630.1557-Hain-H41-02um-R3-1557-length-22429-cov-7_pt1 | contig 22429 bp, 10 predicted proteins | sample MGYA00564408_ERZ1292630 | MGnify/ENA primary metagenome ERZ1292630 (study PRJEB36523, sample SAMEA6512641) | groundwater metagenome | collected 2019-01-08 | study: AquaDiva: Metagenomics assemblies of 32 groundwater samples
TGGCGCACGCGGCAGGCCGCAATGGGCGGCGGACCATTCCTCGCCTATCTGCTGCAGACGAGAGGCCACCGAGCGATCACACACACACACAACCGCATTCCCCCCTCCCTTTCCCTCCCCCAAACCCAAAGAATTCCAGGGACGAACAGAATTGAGCGCGAAACGCGAGGTCGTCACTTCATTCAATCGGCCATGCGTATTCTTGCAGTTAGAACCACCACCACCCCCTCTCCGCTCTCTCGACATAATGCTGAAGGGGGGTCGTCGTTGTTGTCTTGTTTACGCGAGCTGGCCATCGACGGACTCGAACAAGCTGGCCTGCTTCGACAAGTGAGCCGGATGCTCTCGGCCGTCCGCCTTCGCCTTTTGGGCGTGCGCCTCGTTGGCGGCGACCAGGTCCGCAGGGCAGTTTCCACACTCCATCTTCATAACGCGCTCGACCACGTATCCGACGCGGAAATTGCCCGAGGCGACGCACGCCTTCATGACCCACGTCCAGCTCTCCTCGTTCGGCTTAACCTTGTTGCGGTGGGACATTTCCTCGATGAGATCCATCATGGCGCAGAACTTGGACTCGTTTGTGACCGGCTCGGCCGACTTGGACGCGCATTCGAAGATTTTCTGCAGCGTCGCGTTGTAGGTCGCGATGTCCGGAGGGCAGTTTTTCACGTTCATCTCCACGAGCACCTCACCGGCGTCGTCGTAGTGCTTCACCTTCTTGATCTTCTCGATCCAAGGCGCCGTGTTGGTGTCGACCGCGTAGCCGAACAGATCCACCTTCTTGCCGCCAACCGGGGCCGCCGCGCCGTGGAAGCGCACTGCGCCGAACGTCGCCGCTGCGACGGTGGTCGTGACCGTAAGACAAGAGCGGCGAAGCATTGCTGAGGGGTATCCCCAAGGCGATCCTAAAAACGGTGAGCCTAACAACACACGATGAGAGGGCGGGATACAGTCCCCCACAAGGCAAAAGTCAATTTTTTTTCTTACATTGGCCGAACGCAATGATATGGCTAGACCCGCGAGCGACCGGCTACTACTGGGCATGCATGTATAGTCCTGTACTGTATGCCTAGGTAGCAACGTTCACTTTGCTGGAGCTTTTTTCGATCTTTGAGCGGTCAATTCTTTCCGTTTCGCGTCCATTTTCGCCTGCAGCTCGGCACGATCGTGGTGCTTCTTCGCCTCACGGACGTGCGTGGCGTCCGCGGAAGCCTGCCATTGGGCCGCGTTGCTCGCCGCGAGGCGGCAGCCATGGCTTTCAGGCAGCAAATGGCGCGTGCAAAACGATTTTTTGCAGTGCGGACACGGAGGTATCGTCCCCGCGGGGTAAACCGTCTCTCGGCAGCCGGTGACCGGGCACGTGGAGGGGGTGGCAGCGGCCGACATACACGCTATATTTTCACGAGAAAATGTCGAATAAAAAGTCGTTATATCCCTCGGCAACTATAGATAAGGATGTCAGAACCACTACCAACCATCTCGCGTGCAGGCCCCTCCACACCAGCCTCTAAGAAGCGAAGAAACATCTCCGCTGATACAGTAGCCAGGAGATCCGGAAGGGGTCGGCGGACCCACACTTTGGTCTTTCCTTCCCCCCCCACTCTCTGGCAGTGTGAGGGAGAGAGAACGGAGATGAAACCAAACATAATGACATCGACACGAAAGGGACGAGGAAAAAAAAACGGAGAGGGCCAGCGACGAAGAAGAGGAAAACTGGAATCGGCGGAACAAAACAAAAAAAGTGCGAAAAGTGGAAACAAGAGGCTCACGTTGGGCTCGGATCCTCTTCCCCGCCCCCACCCTTCAATTCTCTACAAGCGGAACACATTTGCCGACACGCACCATATGGAACTTCCTGTGTTCCCCCGCGCTCTCAAATGGCAGGACAACGGTACAGATAAGGCAAGTTTTGCGCCTTGTCGGTTGCTTTCCTCAGATCGGTCAGAATTCGCTTTTTTTCAGGGGCACCTTGCAACGCGGTGACGCCGTTGGTGCCGGCCAACGTCTGGTCCCGGCATGAGTCCGCCGCGTAGGATGCCATTCGGGGATCCCGCAACGGGGGCTCCTTCGCGAGGGCGGCGGACATCGCCTGGGCACCGCCGCTGCCGAGGTACACTGCGCTAGACTCGCCCCGGGCCGCGGTCACTTCGAGGCTAGCATCCTGAAGCAACTTGGCGAGCGACGCGCGGCTATGAATCTTGCGCATCGCCTCGCTGGACGCGAGAACTTTGTCCGCAAGTCGGAGGGCCTCGTTATTCACGGCGGTTCGCATCCTTGTTGAAAGACTGCGGTCCCAGCCCGCCTCTCGCTGGGAAACGTCAACGTCGCTGCCTGCCAATCTTGCCGCTTCCTCGGCCGCGGCCGCTCGTCGTGCCCTACGCTGAAGCCGTCGCTCCTGCGCCTGTTGTAACCAGGCCTCGCGGGCTTCCGGTGCTAAGTCCGAAGGAGGAGGCGCGTCCGACACAGATTCTAAGTCGGTGTTATCTGGGGCGGAAAGCGAGGCGGCTTGCTTGGCGGCATCCAAGTCAATTCCCTCCTCGCTGGCAATTTCCTTGACGCGATCGCGCATGATGGCGAGCGCCTCGCGCACCTCGTAGTCATCCATAAACTTCTTGAAATCCAACGACGCAGCGAAGTCGATGAGATCCCGTGCCTCTGCAAATTCGGCGTCCATGGCTTCGTCCTCCGTCATGGCCCACTTCGGCTTGGCGGAGGCGGTCGCCGCTTTGATGCCGCTTGGTGGCGGGGGCTTGGAGGAGGACGACGCCGCCTTTGGCGGGGGTGGGGCCGCCTGGCCACTGGACACCGCATTCGTTTCGGTTAACAGGCCACCAGCTGCCGCGGCGGTCATTCGGACGGATCGAGCTTCCGCCTCGCGCTGCCGCAGACGTTCCTTCGCCGCCGCGTCCGCTTCGGCCTGAAGGACGGATTCGGACTTCATATCTTTAACGGCTCGTGCAAACGAGACGAGCCAGCGGCGATGCCGACTCAACGCCGCCCGCTTGGCGAGGGCGCCCGTAGTGGTGCCGGACTGCCCGCGAACAGTCTTTTGCATTTCGACCCGCGCGCGGTCCTCGATGCTAGGCTGCAGGCCAAGGTATCGCGTATCGTCCGACTTTCCCGCGGGCAGGAAAGGGATCGCCGCCGGTCCTTGATCGCGAACGCGCGCCCCATCGGAAGGTCGTCCGCATAGCAAGATCCCTTTGTAACTTTCCAGCGACGCGGGATGGACAGCAGGAGCGGCGGCGAAGCGTGCCGGCGGCTCGGCGAGCATAACATCCTTGAAGTCCTCCATCTTCCGCTATTCACTCAACGTGCGCGGTTCCTTACTGTTTTTTCTTTCCCTCAGCGCTTTTTGTTTTGTGTGGAGGGGATTGAATATGGTCATTGCACTCCCGCAGACGGAAATTGGGTCGCAACAAAAGGGTCACACGGACGTCTGCCAGAGTCTGGTCCCTATCTCCTTGCTCGTGAAGGGGGGTGGCGTTGCATTGTAGAATCTAGACGAAGGCGTCGGAGCCAAAAACGAAGTGGGGGAGCGTGACCCAATGCGGATGTGTATCTTTTGGGTGACAACTAGTGACTTGGAAAGAAGATCATTTAGAGCGGGGAGAGAAGTCTTTGTTCCTTTGGTAATTGTTGTTAGGGGGACCACGGCGGTTTCCGGGAAGAACCAAAAAAATGGAGGGAAGAGAGAGCATCTACACCACAACGTCACGCGACCTCACACTCATCGCTGATAAGGAGTGAGAGGATTGACGGGTGCAACGGCGCCGAGCCCTGCCGCCAACGAGCCGGTGTCGACCTGGTTGCGACCGCCAGGAGGGAGGAGGAGCCCCATTTCAATCTCCGCCGTCCCTGCGGACGCTACTGAAACTGGCGACCCGGCCGCTCCAGGGTCGTGGAAGTCGGGTCCGCGGTCCTCCAGCATGCCGATGCCACGACGCCACCGGGATTCCAGCAGCCGAAGGCCGGAGGTCACGACGGTGCTGACAATGGCGACCACCGAGATGCCGAGTGTGGCCCAAGCTGTCACCATGGCGAACGACGCAGGTGCCCTGACCGCGACGACGGGCATCGTGCCGACGATGACGAACGCGGAAAGCGCTGCGCTGACATTGTTGAAGAGCAGCGCAATGGGAAGTCGCGTCGCGGCCGCCGCTGAGGTCGCGATGGCGGCGGCGGCGATCGCGACCAAGAGCAGCGCCCCTTGAACGGTGCACGTCACGGGCAACGAGACGACGACCGCAACGGCGAAGGCCCTTGCAAATGGGACGATCACGACACCGCCAAGCCTTCGGTGCCACCGAAAGCGAGTGTAGACGCAATGGAGCACGGCATCCGCATCGCTGACTGGGACCCACACGCCGGCGGGTATCACGAGCCCCGGTGCGCCTTCTGGAATCGTGGAGAGTGCTCGCCAATCATGGGTTGGGACGAATCGAGCGGTCATGCGTTGTTGGACCCACACGGCGGCTACCACGGCAAAGGCACACAACAGCAGCAGGGAAAGACCGCCGGTCACTTTGGCCATCGCCGAAGTCGAAAGGAACAACAAGCCCGCCGCCTCGGCGGCCAAGCTTTGAAACAGGAACCCGATCGCACGCCAGGTCAGCACTGGAAAGCGTCCCGCTACGGCGGCCGACGCCAACACACCACGGCCGCGACCGACCGACGCCTGGTATGAGGCGGAGCGCGTGACCAGAGGAAGCACCAACATGCCCACGACGCTGATCCCGATGACGATGAGCAACCCTCCCGCGAGTCCGCGATACTCCCCAGCGGCGTTGAGGGGAACAGGAACCGCCACTCGGCTTGATCTCCCTTCCGTCGTGGCTGAAGGACGACTTGAATCCGTTCGCCCACACGCTTCGGTGAACGCAGCGAGAGCTTGCACATCGGCGGCGGAACCGCTGCCGCCCAGCACGACGGCTGCCACCCCGGCAGCCAACGTCACAGCGGCTGACGCCTCAGCAACCGCCTCGATGGTGGCCGCGTCGAGCGACGACACCACCGCCACGGGAAGCCCTACAGCGGTCGTCGTGCTCACACCAGGGCCTGACGTTGTGTTCGAAAGAACTGCGGGACTCGCCAACAGCGGGGAGCGCGTCGGAGATGGGCGACGACGCGACGAGCGCATGGTGACGGATCGCGACCGCGGTTGACTCACCGGCATCACAGCCTTTGTGGATGGGGGGAACGACGAACCTGCAGCCGTCGTGGACCCTTCTCCTCCAGGAGCGATGGATTTCGTCGCCATCGGATGGATCTCATCGGCAAATGTTGCGGAGTGATCCCGAAGCGGGACGCGCTGCAACGAGCGAGTAAGGGCAGCATCAGGCAACGACGATGTCGGCGTCGGCTTCAGCATCAGTGACGCGGTTGCCGTGATGAGGCGCGGGTCGCATCGGGGAGCGAGCGAGCGGCGAGGATCCAGGCAGTCGCACTCACACCCCGTCTCTGAATTCAACGATCCGGTGACGGACTGAGCGAATGGTGGGTTGCAATCGAGGTCCATGCGACAATGATCGCAGTCGGCAATCTCCATCACCGTCGCTTCTGGCTGCAAAACGTCAAGCTGGGGAAACAGCTGTGCGACGCCAACAGCGGCGTTGTTTCTGACCACGCAGCGCAAGATGGCTGCCTGAAACGATGGGGCTCGGACCACGGTGGCCAAGAAGCGTAGGTCCACGTTGGAAAAATTAACGCGATCCAAAGTTAAGGCACTCACGTTGAGGAAGGCCTCGACGAGAGGCTCTGAAGCCGGCGAATCCATGGCAACAAATTCGGTATTCGCGATGGTGATATTCGCCGTGCCGCCGTCAGGAACGGCAGTCACAGTCGCCGCGGTGGCGGAAAGCAGCCGCCTGTTTGCTGGATACGTGGATGCATACGCTATCACGCGATTGTTGCGCAACGTGATGGAGCAGGTGGCGCCCGCGAAGGTCGTCGCCCGGCCGGAGATCCACAACACGGCGCTGCGGATCGAAGGATTCCACGACGACAAAACAACGAAGGGCGATTCTTTGATATCGATGGTCCACTTGGAGCCGCGACTTGCAACGACATTTGTCATGATCAAAACGACCGCGAGGCCAGGGGTGGCCTGGCTCATGCCGTCGGCAGCATCCACGCCGTACACGTTGCCACTGAGGCTCACTCTGAGAAGCGCCCCTGGGGTAGGCGTCTGGACGTCGACGATCGACAGTGCGGACATTAGGGATGTTGCCGCGACGAAGTGAGACAGGCGAATCGCGATGCTTCCGTCCGTCGCGTTCATGCCGCGAATCGAGCAGCCACTGGACCCTGACGCCACCCTGAACGTGCAACGAGCAATGATGAAGGACGAAACAACCGGTAGGTGGGTGCCAAAGGCTCCTCCGCCGTTTCGGGGCGATCGGGGGATTGGTGGTACGCCTTCCAGGAGCACGGCGTCTGGCAACACGCCGCTCGTGATGATGGTAGAATCTAAGACTTCGACCGATGTGGTCGGCACGTTCACGTGGCCAGCTATTGTCGCCCACGGCGCGAAGAGCGACCTGGAATTGTTGTCCGCGGTGCCGTACAGTGCCGCGGCGTCAGCGTAAGCCGTGTCATCCACAGCCACCCGTAGCCCGCCTTCTCGAATCGTCAAACCGACCGCCGTGATGACGTTAATCAAACCGCGGAGCCGAATCTCACGACGAATGGTCACCGACTTGATTATCACGGAGGAGCCGAGCAAGCCACTGACGTCCACGGCTGGGGGCGATCCGTCTTGAAGCGGCACCACCACGATGGTGCTTTGTTGTAGCGACACGCTGCATTGACAGAGTACGCTACCAAGATCCACCAACACGCCGTAGTTGAAGTGCAATCCGTGTCGAGGAGGAGTTGACACGACGACGTCGGCGGCCACGATGCTGAGCGTCGTTCCCTGAAGAAACGAGCCTTGCACGCGCACGAAGGCACGGACACCTCTCCAAATGTCATCCCCAGGAAGCACCAGAAAAGCGTTGAGGTCCGACAACTGGATGTGCGTGCGGGTGATGACGCAACTTTCGAACGCGACGCAAACGAAAGGAGCCGTGGAATTGAACTCGCTCGACTGAACGGTAATGGTTGCCAAATCGTGGGCTTGCGGTTGTTGGTTTTGTTGTGGTTGCTGCTGCTGCTGGTTCGCAGCCGCGCTGCCGGGCCACAATGGTAGCGGCGCCACGGTGCAAAATCGAATCGCCAGTCCGTTTTGAGAACGAAACCGGGCAAGATCCACGAAAACATAGACCAACTGAAGGTTCGTGATCGCGACCCCTTTGACACCGGTTACGTTGAACTGCACAATGGAAATCGAGGTGGCCTGTGGGCTATCATCATCCCTTTGATCCGGGGCCGCGCCATTGATGAGTAGCCCTTCGTACATCGCGGCCGAATCCAGCGACACGTGTTCGATTTGTATCACTGAAATGCCACGTTGGCCCCGCAACTCGACGCTTGACGACACGACGCAACGTCGGATGCTCCACGTGGTGTTCACCGCATCGAGAGAATAGATTCCCCTTGCCTCTGGTCCGTTGAGCGAACGAAAGATGCTGTCCTCAAATTGCACATCGCAACCCAGTAACGCCGTAGCGTCGTTAAATTCAACGGCAACATGGCGCATATAGCCGTGAATGGGGTTGGTGTAAATATAGACTTCGCACTGAGCAAAACGCAGCGACGACTTTGTCAAGGCCGCACCGATGAAAGCAAAGGCGGTTCGACTGCCAATCACGGCATCCTCGGTTGAAAGCTGCACGGAAACGCGGCTGAACACGAAGGATGCACCCGTCGCGTTGACGTCTCGAAAGGCCAACGACGTCGTTGCCACTGACGTGGCGAAGACCACGTTATCGACGAACACGGTCGTCCGGGGAAAAAAGTTGCACCCTCTTAGACCAAAACCTTTCTTGCCGAGGAATCGACTGGCCGTGAGCGTCACCAGGGAAGGCGCGAATCCGACAGCGGTGAGTGCGCTCCCTCCCGCCACCGTGACGCGATCGAACGATAATAGGCTATCTGGAATGAGAGTCGACCACCACGAGTCCTTCGTCGTCGTCACGATATTGATTCGTTGAAGAAAAATACCTTTGAACTGGCCAGAATCGACGGTCACATTCGAAAATGTGAGGTCGAATTCGCGGCCAGTGGTGAGCTCAAACGAGGGCGATATTGTGGAAGACGTGACGCTCCACGAAGTGCGTTCGACGACGACGTCTCCGGCCACCAGGCCGCCAGACTCCTCGCCCCACGAGGCGTCAAATCGACATTGGAGGATGCGTACCGTGGTGTTCTGCATCGTGGTCCAGGCGACGCCGCCCACGACTGAAGAGGAAGAGGTCGAGGTAGTGCTATCCGTGAACCTGACTGCGAAATTGTGCTGATAGCCGTCTCGAGGGTTCGTGCTAACAATCGCAGCCACGTTCTCAAATGAGACAACGCTTCCAGACAGGTTCACACGCAGGAACGCGAAGGCAACGCGGAAGCCCGTCCATGGGTCGACGGTCACAAGCCGCACGTCGAGGTTTCGAAAATCGATCACCGCATTGAGAAAGCTGACGTTTTGCAAAGCGATGGCCTCCGTCGGAGCAGCCTGAAAAAACGTGCTGTCATGAATTCCGAAGATCCCCGCCACGTCGATCGCCGTCTGATCCCCATCGACGTATGACGACGATGGAGAAGCAGTCGTGAAACGGCAGTCCTGCAGCAGAATCCACCGAACGGAAGAAACGTTGCAGGTCGACAGGCTCAATCGTCGAATCGCCCAGCCAATGAGGAACAGGTGGCCCCGCCCGCTTAGCATCAATCCTGCAACGTCAAAGGTAATGGGTGAGGATCCCAAGTTCGCCTCGTCGGTCGAACCCGACTGGGACGAAGCGTCGGTACGGACCAACGAAATGCCTTTCGGACCGGACGGCGTGATCGTCTCCACTGTGACGTTAATAAGACTGACCGACGGCGTGGCGACCGCGAACAGCTCGAGACTAGGCCGCATCGTCGTGTCACGAAACCACCAGCTGGTGTTGACGGCTTCTTGTGGAAAGTGCATTCCGCCGACGTCGGCCGTACCGGCGAAGGCATCGAACGTGGCGTTGGTCACTGTGATCACTGAATCGCGAAACCAACCGCCATCGTGCCATACCCCGAAGTTCACCATATTTCCGTGCCTCGCACCCGAATGAGACACAATGACGACGTTAAAATAGCCAATGTAGCTACCTGAGACGTTGACGGACCGAAACAGAACGCCAATGCGACTGCCGTAAATCGGAAGGTCTGTCCCACCCAAATTTGATGAGACGTCGCGGAATGTAACGTTTGACCCATTCGAAACCAAAACAGATCGGAGCTCGATAGATGTCGAAGGTAGACTGGTTTGAAAGGCGCAATCCTGGACCACCAGAAGACTGGATCTCAGCACCATGTTTGCGAAAAGCAGGCCAGCGGATCCCTCGAACGAGCACGATATCAGGGAAATTTCGGACCCTATCAGCACCCCCCCTGTGATGCTTGCACCTTTCCGAAGCACCGAATCGCGGACCACGACGCTCTTCCAGGTCGTCGACGGCAATCCTTCTGCCGTTCTCCGGATAGACAGACTCTTTTCGAACACGCAACCTGCAAATAGTATCGAAGCGTCCCGCCCACCCTCGACGACGACGTCATCGAGGAACGTGCACCGTTGAAACACGGCGTTGGCGACCGTGGCAGGGATGACGATGGTGGTGGTCCCTGAGGTGGTCGGTGTGCCTTTGAACGATCGATCCGACTCGTCCACCATGGCGTCCGCGCCAGGAGGCACAATAAACTCTTGCGGCTGAGAGCCAATTTGCCCGGAAACGAAAAAAATGCCGACGTTGGTTCTTTCTGGCGATGAGGGCGCCTCCTGTGCGTATTGGGTGAAGCTGACAACGACGAGGGCGGCGACGATCAGGTGGCGATGCATCTGCTCACCTAGCCAGCGCATTGGCGAAGCCATTTTTTCTCAAAAGGTGCTGAGAAGTCAATCCATTTGTTCCCCAGATAACTTCCTCGAAAGAAGCGACAACGAGCGTGTAATTTTCGCCGTCGGCGGGTGGGTGGCGAAATGAAAGACTGCTTTTGAGAGAGCGAGGGACGGCGAAGCCGACACTACCGTCGGGTCCTTGCTTGACGAGCAAGGGGGCGGGAGCATCGTCATCAAAGAGAACCGTCCTTGCAGAACAAGCGCAACGAGCTGACACTCCGAGGTCCCTGGACACCGTCAGGGTCGTACCGGTACAGCTCCACGAAACAACGCTGGTGCTGAGGAGGTGGCTGTGACAAACAGCACCGAATGACATCCTCATCATAGGAGCCAGCAGCAGCGGGCGTCAACGTTGTGGTTGCACTTGTCGTCGTCGTCGTCGCCTTCACCGGAACCGTGGACCTTGGGACGGCGGCGACATCAGTCATCTGTCCATTTGGCTCGGTCGTGGTCGCCACGTCGACGATCATCAGCCACTTATGTTCGACGGCGACGCTTTGTTCCGGGGGCACGGCCGTCCGCGCGTAGATGGACGTGCCACCGTCCTGCAGTGTGCACCACGACGATAGGTTCCCACGACCGGAGCTAAACCACTTCGTCGGCGTGCCATCGAGCATCGTCTTCGTGATCTCAGTCGACGCCATGGTTTTCACATGCGTGCGCATGTGAGCGCCGACGAGATGCACCGAGGCGGCTGCGGTGAGGGTCTCCGCGCCGCCTCCAACGGCTGCGGGCGCCGACGTCGACGACGACGACGCAGATTCCGCTCGCGGAGGAGGCCCCCATGCAGGGACGACGAGCTCCACGGTGAGTTTGGGTGAGATGCCGTCCGTGATGCGTCGGAGTAGCATCGGGACCCCTTCCGCTTCGAGGAGGGGTCCAAGCGGGTCGGACTGCGGGCGGTGGAACGCCCACTTGCCGTTGAATAACGCCTGCGCAACGCGGAGTGCTTTTTCAGACGCCTCAGTGGGACCGGCCGCTTCGACCAACGTGTCTTTGAAGAGGCGAAGGTCTTGCACGGATTTCACCCGTCGAACGAGGAAGGACCCGACCGCCGAGGATGGCGCGGCGGATACTGTTGCTGCTGGTGTCTGTGAAGGCGCGGGGGAGTCGGATTGACCCTCGCCGCCTTCATCTTCTCCTCCGTGGCGACGCCGTTTACGGCACAGGGCGTTGGCCGCCCCCTCGTCGGAAGGTGACGGTGTTGGCACGCCGTCCAGCGACGATATCATGTCGGGGACGGGAGGTTATTTTAAATATTAAACCCCTACAAAGAAAAGCGAGGAACCCACGCTGAGGCAGAGGGGGAGGCGGTGGCGGCATCCTTGGGGTGCAGTGAGCACTGAACGTGACACGAAAAGGGGATGTACCATACTGTACAATTGAACGAGAACCCCAGAGATAGGTCTCGAAACTAAAACGCGAGTGAGAGAGAGTGTGTTCGACTGGTTACGAATGGTGGAGTAACTGCCCAAGACGCGCCGTGAGACGAACCAGTTTCGACGACGGCGCCTCTTCGTGCCCCGGTGAAAGGCGTGATGCGAAAGCAGACGCGCCGACCCGGACGTTTGTGATGTCCGTCGGGGACGACGGTGTCAGCAGCCAGTGCCTTTGAGCGTCCAAATGCGCGGCCGGGTACGGCAGCGCGAACGGTGCGGCCACCGCGGGCGTCCCAGTGGCCACTGCCAAGCGGCGGCGTGTCGACGATTCAACTTTGCGTTCTGAATACGACGGTTGCCGCGCATTATCAGGGCCGGCGGCGGACAGCTCGTCGGGCTGGTGATCGGCGGACCTTCGACGATTGTCCTGAGGTGCGGCGGCATCGGACGCGTGATCCAACAACTCGCTGCGGTGGTTGGACGGGACGACGACGACGTTCCTCGACGGGACGACGACGACGTCCCGTCGAGGAACGGGGTGGACTCCCGGGCTGCTGGTGGCACGGAGACAGTGTGCATCGAGAGAACGCATCACACTTCGACGAGTCTGTGCGTTCATTGCTTGCCCTTCAGAGGGTGACGTCGGCTTCGTCGCGCCGTTCCCTCCTCCACCTCCTCCGCTTTTCACTGCCGCCACTCCGCGACCCAATCCGTCGAACCTCACTACGTCAACCGCCGGCGGCTGCTGCCGAGTGGTCGCAGCGACGCCGCTCCGTTGTGATGTGGCGGCATGGTGGCCAGCGGCCGTGACATCGGCAGCGGTCGCCGCACTCCCACCACCGTGGCTTAGTAAGGCATGATAGAAACTCTGAAGCTGTAGGGGCGTCGACTGACGTGCGATCGATCGGCGCCGGCGCGTGTCCATGGCTGCCCCGAGATCGCCCGAGGTGGAGAAGGAGGAGTGCAAATCCCCCCTCTTCCCGACGGCGGCCGCTCCCGTCACCATGCTGACCTCATCCCCGGCGTCAACTGAAGATCGATGGAGCCGCGTGTGAGGCGGCGGCTGTTGGGTGGAGGCGGAATAACTGCTTGGCGACATCACGACGCTCAGCAGCGGAGTCGTGTGAGACGACACCAGCCTTCGGTGGTGAACGTCCGTTGATGCCCGGCGAGGGGCATCGCTCCCTCCGTCCCAAGACGTGGCGGCATGCACACCTTCCGGCGCAGGGGCCAAAAGAAGTGACATCGTGGCGTCAACTGGAATGCCAAATTCGGCCTGGCAGTAGAGAGACACACCCTCGACACTCGGCAGGGCGTCTTGAGCGCCGAGCTCCGGAGCGGTGCCTCGAAGAATGGTCGACCGACGTCGATTCCAAAACGACGGCTGCGACTGGGCGTCGGAGGGACCGGACGAAACCATGTCGCCGCGTTGCATGTCGCACAAGGCGTCAAAGCACGAAATTGCTTCGGACACCGAGGTCGACGTCGTATCCTCCTGCTCGACGTCAGCATTCGTCGTGTCGTCGCTTCCTCGTCGTCGTTGTGCTCTGTGGTCGAATGCACTCGTCGCGCCCGCATCGATTCTCTGGTTGTCGATGGCCACCCGTTTCAACAGCGCCACGATGATGAAGACATCTCCGGCGGAAAGAGGTAGATCCACCGCGCCCTTCGGAACAGCCCCCTCGCCATCGCGGCGTTGCGGTGTGACGGGCACATTGTTCGGCATGCAGCTGGCCCGGAGAACGGCCTCCAGCCACCCTCGCCAGCGGAGGGGATGTGACGTCGAAGTGACTGGGTGAGATTCACCACCACTCAGCCTATTGGGGGCGGTTTCGGACAGCATCGCCGCCGCCCCCTTCGCTGCCTTCACGGCGGGGTCATGCTGTGGCAGCGTTCCCTGCGCACCACTGATGGCCTGCTTCATGGCGAACGCCGAAAAAGAGCTCAACCGGCGGCGAGTCGCGCCGCTGCGGCTTACCGTGGCCGCGTCGCTCGCGTCTGTGATCGCCACAGCGAAGGACGACGCTCGTCGGAGCGCGGATGCCAGACCGCTGCGCCCCCCTTGGACCGGAGGCCGTGCGTCGGTAGGCGACAGCGTAACGACATGCTTTCCTCCTGGAAGGCCAGCCCCCACGTTTGCCAAGGGGACCATTTCCTCTGAGGATACCGCTACGCGATCGTCGTGGGACGCGAAGGCCACGAAAGCCGAGTCAAGCAGCTCGGGCGCGATGTGCAGTTGGTCGTGCAAGAAGGATGGGAGCGTCTCCAGCGTGACGGCCGCGCCGTGCCTCACCAAGGCCTTCGCGACGGCCGTTTCCTCCCGCCGTGACAAGATAGCCCCATCACGATCGAGAGCCTTCATTTTGGCGCTGATGAGTCGACAGGGCGTTGTTGCGCCGGTAACGTGGGTTCGTCTGGGCAGGGAGGAAGCTGTGTCGCATGCCAGAACGAAGGCAAAGCAAAGCCCGAGTTCAAAGCAAACACGATGGTCCCGCAGAACACCAATGATAAAAACCGTGCGCTAAATACTAATGATGAGCTTCGCGAAACTACAATTCACATTTCCGCACCGACGCTGTTTGCGGTGACATCTCCGCTCGTATTCACTTCCAACGAAAAGTAGAAAAAGCAACGTGAGCCACACAAAATGTGTGATACCGGGCCAAGCCCCGCGGTGCTATGTGCCTCCTGTCACTCGACTCAGCAGCGTCTTCATTTCCACCTGCTGTCGGAGCGCGCTGGTTGAGGCCGCCGCGCCGCACGCGCGCTGCGAGGGGGCTGCGGTCGTGGGCACCGGGGACTTCGCTGGCGAAAGCACCGCGGCACCCACCGACAGTACCGCAAGAGATGCGCCACCGCTTCCTTGCGTCTCAAATGTGCGCTGTGCGTCAAAGTCGTCCGATGGACGTCGCGCCATATTGTGACGAACACCCCGCGACCCTGCAGCACCAACGCCCCGTTGCTGCTGCATTCGAGAGTGGTGGTGAAGCCGCTCGATGTCGTGCCGAAGTAACGCAACGTCCTGTGGTTGCGGCTGCCCCCCCACGACCAGGACGGAAGCGGATGATGACCAGCCATTCACAGCTGCATCGCTAGTGACCACTGGCGAATGGCCGCTCGGGCTGGCGAGACCGTAGCGCAGAGGTGGCTGCTGCGTTGAGGAAAGTGCCAATGGAAGGTGAACGACGGCGGCCTGCTTGACGCTGTCTGTCGGTCGCGGCGGTGGTAGCTTGGCGCTTCCGACGACGTAGTCACCAGAGGTAATGTCGATGGGAATCACGCCGCCAAATGGCCTTCGATGGAGGGTCGTGGTGGATGCAGGAAAGTGTCCGCCTCCACCGGACCCTTCGACGAAACTTGCCCCCACGTCGTCAATGCACTCCCCGGCCATCTGCCGTCCTCCGTGCGCGTCGTCGCCCAGTCGTCGGGTTGCGTGACGATGGCTGTCCATTGGGGAGAGGATCACGTCGGCAAGCGACCGACGACTTTTGGACCTCACTCCTCCTTCCTGGGCGAAGGAAGAGGCATCATCCATCATAGGTAAGGCGGAATCCCTCATGATCGGTGGCTGCAGCACCGCGATCAATCGAGATCGGAAGAGCCGGATGATCATGTCCTGCTCCTTCGCAATCCACGCGTCGCGTTTTTTCTGCCACTGCGACTTGAAGTATTCCCCGCGTTGCAACATCGTGTTCACGCGGGGGTCAAACGAGGTAGGGGAAAGGGCCCTCGCGGAGGCAAATTGCTGCGCCCAGTCGGCAAGAAGGCCAGGCGGCGCCAACTGATCATGCTCTTGATGTACAGACGACAACAGGGGCGGTGGGTCGAGCCGAAGCGATTCACCTTCCGACGACGCGAAGGTGGGAGGTGACGCCAAAGGGGTGGTCGGCATCAACCGTTGGTGACGGTCCGTCCAACGCTGTGATCCGCCGACCCGGGATGCGGCAGGCAATCGATCCGGGGGATATCCATCTGCGCTGTGGAAGTACAAGTGAGGATGGGCCGCCGCACGAACCATCGCATCGCTCTGAGCGTGACGCCGGCGGGCAGCGAGATCGTCGTTGTCGACTACGGATTCAGCGCCGGCCGCCGATTCCATCCCCTTCCGTTTCTCAGACGCGGCGCGCCCGTCGTCGCGGAGACGACGATCGGACACTGTCACTTCGATCTGATGGCCCCCCTCGGATCCGTGGCTGTGTCGCGGCTTCTCAGCCGATGCCGGGGCCGCCAACGGTCGCCCTTCCGACGCGGCGCTGTGAAGGCGTTCAGCCGCCGCCCCTGCGGCGATGGATAGTTCGACGACCGAGAGGAGTGCCCCGTTAGCCTCACCAAAGGGGGAGGAGCCGTTCGGCGCAGCCAACAACCCATCCAACCCTTTGTACCCGCACTTGGGACACTTCGCGGGCCGCGGGTGAGTGACATTGTCGACGGACGCCGCGCCACCACGTTTCGAGGCCCCGTGGGGCATGGGTTCGACGGAGGAGTAGTCCCTGCCCGCCGCAAACATCTCTCGCTGCTGACGAGCCAGGTCGTCGAACACGCCGGCAGCCGCGATATGCAGCATGGAAACGCTTGCGCTGGGCGCCAACTGGTCACCCGCCGCACCACGACTGGCGTCATCACTTTGCCTCGATGTCGGCCCGCTTGGTGGCCGATTCGTCAATTCCGGTAGTTGCCGAGACACCTCCGACGGAGGCGATGAAACAGAAGGCGCTTCTTGAAGTTCGCGGAGCAACGGACGATCAACCTCAACAGGAGGATTCATCATGTTCGATGCGAGCGACGAGCCGCTCACGGCCGTTCCAGAGGGCGTCGCCGCGCCCTTCACACCGCTGGAGGGTGACGCCACTGGCGTAGGCGTCCGCTGACTGGCCGCCTGCCGCTGCTCGACGAATGCCTTCTTCGTCGAGGAATTGGCCAACACAGGCGTGGCAGGTTTTTTTTCCAACACAGCCCCAGATTCATCATCTGTCTGTGACGCGGCATCGGCCGTTTGCAAATTCAGCGGCGATGCCCGTTCGGCGATTTGACGGAGCGACTTTCCCTTTCTGGACATGGACGATTTCAGTACCGAGGACTCCCGGGTGCTGGAATCCAGTAAATTGGGGGCCGATTTGCTGGTCGATCGATCCGGCAATTCGGACTCTGACTGGCCACCTTCGGCATTCACCTTGTCGGCCGCACTTGCAACGGTTCGTCTGCCTCGGACGGATGCCACAAGGCCCGCGACGGAGGCGCGATTCTTCGGCGACATCGCACTTGCATCGCCAGCGTTGATCGCCTCCAAGCGCTCCCCTAAGACGGTTGCCTGGTGGTTTGCCTCTTGCAGCTGTTCTTCGAGCCGTCGGCAAGCCTCCTCCGCCTCGGTGAGACGCGATGTGACGGCTTTGACGACCTTGGAATGGTCGCTCAGCCCCATCCACAGACGCGCGAGTTGAAAATCATCTGGAATGCCGGTTCTCAGGGTGTCGACGCATCTCAACACGCCAAGGTCGACGTCCTTGAGTTGACTCTTCGAGATGGACAGTTTGGAAAGCAGCTGGGCGGAAAAAGATGAGGATTGACCACCAGCGCCCGAAATCACGGGCTCCTCGGAGATGGTCACCACGGCGCCAGCCGTTACCGTTCCGAGTTTCGCCATCGCGGTTTGCGACTTCGGCTTCCTCAGCAAATCAATCGATAGAGCTGCATTCGCGTCGCTGTCACACAGTTCCAATCCGGACCCTTCGTGGGCCATGATCATCCGGTGGAGCATCGCGACGTGGCGCTTGGCGTGCTTCAGCGACTTCAGCCGGCGCTGCGCGATGGCGTTCAATGCATGGATGTTGCCGATCACGGCAGCGGCGGCATTTGGTTTTCCGCCGGTCGACCCACCGGTCCCACCCCCCTGGCCAAGTGGGCCACGATGAGCCGAGCGTGACTGACTGCCACTTTGACGGGTGGCATCGCGAGAGCCGTCCTCGGCGATGCCGCTGCCTGGCGGATATGGAGGAGCCCCGGTACCACCGGTGAATGCCGGCGGGTCCTGTGGCATCATGTGTCTAGGCCCCCCGGCGGTCGTATCGCCTGCTTCGTTGATGGACGACAGGTCGCCCCCTCCTCCATAGTCACCGACGGCACCACCGTTCTCGTTGTTGGCGAGAAAAATCGCATTGGCGGACGACTGAATATCCTGTTGCTCGGCCAGCTGCTGTTTGGCTTCGGCAAGTCGCGTGTTCACGTTGGCGAGTTTTTTGGTCAGGTCCATCACGGACGTCTTTGCCAGTGCCACGTCCCTGCGAAGCTGAACGCGTTCCTTGTCCAACAAGGGCTCGCAGACGGCCGTCACCAACGTGGTGACGCTTTGAATAAAATGGTGCACCACTCCTTCATCTTCTGCCGAAAGGGAGGACGACGCGTTTGTTTTCGGCTGGGCATCCGCGACCTCCGAGGCACCGTCACCATGCTTGCGTGCACCCATCACCGACTTTTCCACCGAGTTACAACTGGCATCGATGGCGTCCTCAATCGCCATTTGAATGTCATCGAAGGACCAGTCGCTCGTGTGGGCAGCGGAGAGAAATTTTTGAGCTAAAATGCGTAAAATGGGATTGAGGTTCGACTCCAATGTGAGGAGTTCGCTCCGGATCCGGCTATCGGGATGGTTGGCGGACAGTTGAGGGCCATCCGGGCCGGTTTCAAATAGGAGGCCCGTCCGCAACTTGGGGACGCCCGTCTCATCGACCATCACGTCGGTAGTGGCCGACATCAGTTAACTTTGCTTTCACCACTACAAGTATCACAAACACGCAATTGCGTGAAATTGGAACATAGGACCGGTCGTCCTTCCAAAAAATGTCTGACCCCCCAAAGCGAGGAATATTGTCAAATTTTCTGAACACTCCAAAAGAGGGGAACGGGTCGCCCGCAAAAAAGTGATTTTTTTTTCCACCCTAAAAAACGTGGATGCTTGCCAGGTGTCAGCGGTGACCGCAGCGGGTGAGGGCGACGATGCGAGACACGACGACGAACCGAGCCGATGATAATTTTTTTCACAGTTCCACGTCCGAAGGTCGACTTTTTCGGCGGTTTACATGTTTGCGACGGACCTCTTCCAGGGGGTTGACGGCTGCATTGGACTCGACACACCGCCCAGTAACGGAAACAAGCTCGAGGTCCGCCCCGATGATGGTGCGGGCGTCGGTGGCCGCTACGTCGTCTCCTTGCCCGCACGCCTCGTCATCGATCGCGAAGCCGCTAAGATCAAGGTTGCACGTTGGGTCTTCGTCGTCATCGTCGTCGAGCGCCGCGAAAAGCGCTCGCCTTGCGGCTTCGGCCTGCTCCGAAACGCCATCGCGAGGATTCTCGGCGTTGACTTCTTGCCGTGGTCCTTGGTTTTGGCTTCCTGGGGTGTTCGTTCGGTCGTCGCGAGGTTCGAACAACAGCGGATCGTTCGCGAGGAACGTTTGCCAGGTGCGTTTCGGCTGCGCCTGTGCGATCTCGCTTAGCCGTTGTCGGAGCGCCATGCGAACGGCGGGCAACCGTGAAATGACAAGCGCTGAGACAACTATGAAGATCCTCGCCCCCGCGCTGGCCAAGGATGCGCTGGCAACGGCCGCCGCATACGGCCTTGCGACGTCGACAAGCGACATACACCCGGCAACAACGGTCGTGACACCAACGAAAATCGCGTGACCAAGATCGGCCAGCGCGAGATGCGGACGCAGCACCAGGGTCAAAACGAGACTGAGCGCGGCCACGGCAAGCACTGTCGCCTGCACCGCAACGCAGACCGGTTTGCTGCCAGAGCGCACGTTGCCCACCGCCGACACCAGGAAGGACGTGGCCAAATCCATGGCTAGGAACCACTTGCGAGTTTCCACGTGGTCCTCGTAAAACGCCGCGGTGCGACGGTGGAACGGATGATTGACGCGGATTCCGCCGCTGTTCGCTTCTTCAACCGTTCTCGGAACCCACTCTTTCGTCCCCATGACGAACGAATAAACCTTCGGCGCGTGACGCGGCAGCACAGCATCGATGACATCCGCCGCGAAACAGTCGTCGTTGTCGGTGGCGGTCGTCACTCTGACGATCCACAGGACGGTCATGACCGAAAGTAACGACACCAACGATAGCACCGCGATCGCAAACACATCGACGCTCGCGGAGACAGCAGTCGCCGAGGACTCGAGCGCGCGCCCGAGAAACCACGCAGCAGGCAGCAACACACACGAAGGCACGCGGGCAACGAACAGGAACCCACGAGGCGATGCCATGCCACCGACGCTTTCGAGGTACAATCGGTCCAGCTCGCGATGTTCAGCCCAGCGACCGCCACGATGCTCAAAGGCAGCCAAAGAAAAACGTCGACGACGGCTGCGCTAGCGTAAAGGCTAGCGGCCTCCGTGCTTCCCGCGCGCAGGGACACCCCAATAGGGTGTTGCCAAGCGGAAGGTGGTTCAATTACGCCCTCTGGACACCGCAGCGCCGCGAGGACGCTGGCGGCACGCTGGGCCAAAGACACACCGCCCACGGAGACGAACGAGGCAACAAACGCCACTGTAATCGACACGTTCGCGGCTACGGAAACCGCGACGCCGTCGGGCAACTTGGCGGTGCCGTTCAACAGCAATGACATGGCTGTTGTCGTCGGGCTGGCCGTCGCAGTCGATGTCGACTGACTGGCCGTCGCAGTCGATGCCGACTGGCTGGCCGTCGGGGATGTGGTCGTCTGGCTGGCCGTTGAGGTCGTTGTCAGGTTGGTCGTCGCAGTCGTTGCCGTCTGGCAGGCCGTCGCAGTCGTTGTCGTCTGGCTGGCCGTCGAGGCCGTCGTCGTCTGACTGGCCGTGTCCATCTGGCTCGAGGATGTCGTTGCGGCGGTCTTCAGCCGCGCGCTGTCAATGAGCGAGGCGACATCGGCCGCGGCGCACACCTCTAAGGTGCGATTGCTGCAAAGCACCGACCTGTTCGAGTCGATCGACGCCGACCCGTTCGCCAGCACGACGTCGCGCCACGCGCCAGGGGCGCCTAGCGTGAAACCCACCGGTCCGACGCGTGCGAACACAATGCTTGCCTCGACGGCACCAACGAAGACGCCATCCCACGCGCCGCGGTCGGCGCTCGCCCCCAGCACCGCGGCGCGCTGACTTGCCCACACGCTGACGCGGGACGCAGCTGCCACGACGACGACCCGGCGCCAAGTGACACTGCCATTCGCGGTTGGGTTGAAGGTCATCGAGTCCCGCGTGACAATTGAAGCGCCGAGAACGCCCACGCCGTCGGATTGCCGGCAGGCGACCGTTGAGTCCGTGAGCACGACGGCGACGTCAGCCCATGTCGCGGCGGCCGTCTCATCGACCGCGACGTCGACGTAACTCCCGGCGCCGAGGATTCCAACGCCGAACCTCGCGGTCGACGTGACATTGGCGAGCGCGGCGGAGACGGTCACGTTCGTCCAGTTCACATCGCGGTTGTAATTCCCTGTGCCGATAACGCCCACAAAACTGGTCGCGGTGGACATGACGGTGGCTAGCGCGGCGGAAACGGTCACATTCATCCAGCTCGCGGACCCGCTGTAGCTCCCGGCGTTGCTGCTCGCCGCGCCGAGGACTCCCACGTAGCTGTCAGCCGTCGACGTGACGTTGGCGAGCGTGGCGCAGACGGTCACATTTGTCCAGTCCACGGTGCAGTTGTAGGTCCCGGCACCGAGGAGCCCGACATAGCTGCCCGCCGTCGACGTGACGTTGGCGACCGTGGCGGAAATGGCCACGTTCGTCCAGTTCACGACGACAGTGCTCCCGGCGCCGAGAACCCCCACGAAGAAGCCCGCCGTCGACTTGACGTTGACGAGCGCAGCGGAGACGGTCACGTCGGTCCATTTCACGGCGCCGCTCCCGGCACCCAGGACCCCCACACGGTCGTCCGCCGTCGACGTGACGTTGACGCCTGCGGCGGAGACGGTCACGTTCGTCCAGTTCACGGTGCCATCGTAGATCCCACCGGTGCCGAGGACCCCCGCACCGTTGCCCGCCGTCGAGGTGATCGATGACGCGGTGACGTTGATGACGGCGTTGAATACGTTGGCAGCGGCAAGCGCGACGATGCCGACGTTGTCCCCGCCGGTGAGCGCGAGGCGGGAATCGGCCACCATGACGACGACGTCGCGAATTGTGTCGCCGACGACGCTGGCGGCGTAGCGCGTGGCGTTGAGCGTCGAGTTGGAGATTTTGATAGAGACGCCAATTGCTCCGGAGAGCACGGACGCGATGACGGAGCCGGTCAGCGTTGAGTCGATGACAATGATAGTAGCGTTTCGCGTGCTGGCGAGTGACACCACGTCGGCGCCGGTGACTCTCGAGCGGCGAACGTCGGCGGACGCATTCGACCCGCTAAGCGTGAGGTTGCCTGCGACATTGCTATCGAGCAAGCGCAGCGTGGTGCCAGAAACGTTCGACGTCACGCTGAGGGAGCCGGTCGCACCTTCGATGACGAGCGTGACGTCGTCGGCGTCGACGGTGAGCTGCAAGCCGGCACAGCCAACGGCGTAGGTGTCCGTGGTAACCGAGCTGCCGGTCGGCGGGCACAATGCGGCGGTGGCGACGGCCGCAACCGCGAGCGCGACAAGCGAAAACGGGCGCATTGCGAGCGAAGCCATTGTGCTTTGAGCCCCGAAATGCAAAACTATTTAGGAATGTTGACCGCGAGAAGTCAAAATTCATTCGCGATGTAATACAGCTGTCCAGGGTTCGTAGCCCCGAGTGTCTCAGCGTGGTGGTGATTTGGCTACACCTGTTGCCAACCGCACTCGGTTGCCAACCCCGCGGCCAACATCGGTAATACCCGACGACACCAAGTTGGGAAGCCACGCGCAATTCAGCGCCATCAGGCTAAGCAAAATGTTTCCGGCTGAGGCTAAGCCGGCCGCCGCCAACCGTTGCGCGCAACAGCTGGGTGTAAATCACGACACCTATTTCGCGCCGTAAATTTTGGGTGCCATCAGCCTCCTGGTTACGCAGCCGTCCTCGTCATCGTCGACAGTGATGGACACGTA
>ERZ1292630.1558-Hain-H41-02um-R3-1558-length-22399-cov-9_pt1 | contig 22399 bp, 9 predicted proteins | sample MGYA00564408_ERZ1292630 | MGnify/ENA primary metagenome ERZ1292630 (study PRJEB36523, sample SAMEA6512641) | groundwater metagenome | collected 2019-01-08 | study: AquaDiva: Metagenomics assemblies of 32 groundwater samples
CGGTGGTGCGCTTCGTCATGCCGAAGTGACCCGAATGATCATGTCGCGCGAGGCACCCCCCCCCCCTCCCTTCCAGTGTCGCCGGTGACAGTAGATGGCTTTGAAATGGAATATGGTAACTCACGCCTCCCCCTTCCCGAGCATCTGCTCTCCCGCCTTGGTGCTAGAGCTTGCCCCCCCTTCACCATTACTATTCCGGGCGGTCCACACCAGATGGATCGCAACATTCGTTACGTGCGAGAGCACCGTGTCGCCGCGCTGCTCAACGACATGGTCGTTCACCTGGTGACCCACAAACCCGCCGACCCCCTGACAGCACTCGTTCAGTACTTGGAGTCGCACACCGAGGACTGGAAGCCAAATTCGATACCGTCGCCGCCACCCGCGACGACGAAGGGCAGTGCGGCGCCTCGCACCCACACGACGGCCGACGCATCAAGCGCCACCACCACCGCGGCGGCCGAGGCCAAGGCACCTGCCGAGGAGGAGACGACCGTCGAACAGCAACAACCGAAGCACAAGGGTCTCATGCCGTCGGCGACGTCCAACGCCCAGAAGCCAGTGTCACTCGATTCGGCGCCTCGCGTGCGATTGGATTCACGACGTTCGCTCAGCAGCCGACCAAAACCGCCAAAAGACCAAACAGAATCGCTGCTTCGAGACCTGATTGTCAACGAACAGGCGTTTTCACAAGTTCTTGCGCGCGCTCTCTCCGGCGAGCACGTCATGGACACGCGTGAGCGGACGATGCTATCGGAGGCCGCGGCGTGCTCCTCGAACACCTCCGCGCTGCTGACGCAGATCTCGACCAACCACTGCGTCACGAAGGTCGCCTTCGACGCCATGGCGAGTGGGCTGTCCTTCCAGGATTACTTCGCCATGTCCGGCTTTCGGCTGCTTCATGAAATTTTCAGCAACGAACAAAGCGCCGCGGAGGAGTTTGCCGTCGATGCCGATAAGTTGCAGGCGAAAGAACGGGAATTGCTTGCACTTAGCGCGGCCTCCAGCTCCAAGCTATGCGCGGCGGTGGAAGAGAGTCTCGGGTTGCAGTTGAAGCTCTCCTTCGCTGCGAACCGAGGCCACATGAGTCGCGGCGCCGTGGAATACCAGCGGTTGCTGTCGGAGGACATTCATCAGTGCCTCCGCGCCGCGTCCGCCATCGAGGACGCGTTCGAGGAATCGAACCTACCGCGAGGCACGATCCACCGCGGCGAGCATGACCATCCTGAGAAGCAGCCGCTGCCCAACCGCGCCGACGTGATCATCAGAGAGTTCGCCCAGAACGAGCGTGCGATGCAGCGCATCCTGCTCGACGTCGTCGCGTCGTCTGATCCGAAGGTCGTCGCCGCTGCGGAAAAGGCCGTTCAGCAATCGAAGACCATGCTCGCGACCGTGGACTGCGTGCAGAGTCAAAATTTGCTCATGTACGAAAAACAGCCGAAAACGTTCTCCCGCGCCATGCTTATGTTACAGCAAACGACCGACAAGAGCGAGGCCCTGCTGCACTCCGTTCACGGCACGGAGCACTCGGCGGAAGCAAAGGCCGTCGGCTCCATCATCGCCGGCATTAACGCAAAGGTCCTCCGAGAGTCGAAGCAGATGCGCTTCGATTTTGGTGATCCGAAGGCGAAGACGCCAAAGTTTCCGAATGTCAAAGAGGCCATCGCTAATTTGGATGCGCTGAGCGCATGCTTGGACGAGGTTTCCGCCAATCAGAAGGCCTTAATCGCTGCGCTCACGTGCTGAGTCGCGCCGAGGTGCGTTTCCGTTGGAGGGTCATCCGCCGAGCGTGATCGTTTTCATCCGTCCTTTTCTTTACCCAACTGCCCTTCGGGGACTATCGTCCCAACGATCGAGCGCGATGCCTCGCAGCAATGTCTATATCTCTCTTGGCCCGAGTGACCTCCCCTCCATGCAAGATCTGCGACGGCCCACCCGTTCACTTCTGCTGCAATGTGCCCACACACGCACCTCGATATCTGCACAAGGGTTACGCACCCTCATGACTTGTGACGTTCACCCCTTGTTGCTGTCACATATTCTTCGTGTATGGGAGCAAGCATTTGTTGCCCCGCCCTTCCCATGCTGACCACGACCGTGTTCGGCGTGCCCATCAGCAGCCCCTTCATGAACGCGGCAGGGGTGTCGTGCACGACCAACGGGGAGTTGCAGCTGCTCGCAAGTTGCACTCCGTACTTAGGAGCAATCGTGACGAAGAGCTGCACGATGGCGCGGCGGCTCGGCAACGTGATGCCGCGCTATGCCGAGCTCACAAGCGAGCGGGTGCCGTACGCCCCCTACGGCACGTTGAACGCCATGGGCCTTCCCAACGAGGGACTGGACTACTACATCCACTACATGAAGCACGTCCACGACTTCGCGGCGCTGCCGCTGCTCTTCGTTTCGATATCGGGCCTGTCATTGAGCGAAAACACGACTATGTTAGAGCGACTTCTGCCCGAGGTGAGAGCCACGCTTGCGCTCAAGTCGACGGCCGGTCACTCCATCAACGTGTGCGTCGAAGTCAACCTTAGCTGCCCGAACGTGCCGGGCAAGCCGCAAGTGGGATACGACTTTGACGATATGAGGAGCTACCTGGCGGCTGTTGACGCGATCGTGGCCGCGGACGCGTCGGGTGCGGCAGGGTCGCCCCCCATTTGCTGGGGCGTGAAGCTACCGCCGTACTTTGACATGGCGCATTTCGACACCGCCGCGGGGATTCTAAAGTCGGTGGCGACGCTGAAGTTCGTCACCTGCATTAACTCCCTGGGCAACGGACTCATTGTCGACGTTGAATCGCAGAGTCCAATCATCGCGCCGAAGGACGGCTTCGGTGGAGTCGGGGGCGACAGTGTGCTCGCGACCGCGGTCGCCAACGTGCGCGCGTTCCGACTTCGGCTGGCGGCCGCTGGGGTTCAGGTGATAGCATGCGGAGGCGTCAGCCGTTGGGAGCATGCGGTCATGCATCTGCTCGCGGGTGCTTGCCTTGTGCAGATCGGATCCCACCTCGCAATTCACGTCGACGATAACCCGAAGCAGTCGGTCTTCGCGGACCTCCATGCGGGCACGTCGGCATGGTTGACGCGCAAGGGCTACGGTTCCGTCGACGACTGCGTCGGCAAACTGCGGGATCCGGCCACCACGGGCCAACCGGCGGACCTCATCCCACCGCGCGACCAGCGGTATCAATTTGGTAAGTAACGTACGCGACACTCCGTCGCTGACTGGACGAAACGCACAGATCCGTCCGGTACTCCATTGCCGTGCCTTCCCACCTTTGTGTTAAAACCTTGTGACAGAAGCAATCGACTCGACTGCACCACCGAGATATGTCTGAGTCGCCGTGGTTTCACCTGCCCGGCCTGTGCGACTGCCACGTGCATTTCCGGGAGCCTGGCTTGGAGCACAAGGGCACGATGGCGTCGGAGGGAGCAGCGGCACGCAAGGGGGGCATCGTGGTGGCATGCGACATGCCGAATACGGTACCTCCGACAAACTCCTTTGCTGCGTTGGCCGATAAGGTTGATCGAGCGGCCCGAGTGGCCCATCTCGTGGACATGCGTTTCTACTTTGGTGTGACAACCGCGTCGCACTTGGCCGATCTAGAGGCGCTATGGACGGTGAGCGACTACGCGTCGCTAAAAGCACGGTGTTGCGGCTTGAAGCTGTACCTGGAGCACTCGACGGGCGACATGAAGGCGGACGACAGCGTCGTAGAAGATGCGTTCCATCTTTGCGGCAAGCTTTCGATCCCGTTGGTGTGCCACTGCGAGCATTGCGGGGTTAACAGCGACGCGCTGCGGCAACGCGGCTGGACCACCGTCGCGGACGCGCCGGACGACGTTCGCCTTCATTCCGAGCTGCGGCCGGTTCGCAGCGAGACGCAGTCGATTGCGGAGTCCATCGAACGTGCCGCCCGCCACGGGGCGAGCCTTCACATTGCGCACTTATCCACCGCCGAAGGCCTGCGGCTGGTCACCGACGCACGCGGTCGGGGCCTTCGCGTTACTTGCGAAGTGTCCCCACACCACTTATTCATGTCGACGGACGACTACCAAACCCACGGCACGAAAGTGAAAGTCAACGTCCCGCTGCGAGCACTGACGGATCGCGACGAGATGTGGGAAGGGCTGCTCGACGGCCGCATCAGCTGCGTCGCCACCGATCATGCGCCCCACCTGCTGACCGAAAAAGAAGGGGGTCCGTCATGCGGATGCCCCGTGAAGCCGCTCGCCGCGCCCTCGGGCATCCCCGGTGTTGACGCGGTCGTGCCGCTCCTCGTTAGCGTCGCGCTGCGGCAGTGGCCCCACCCCACCTCGGACCCTCCTCCAGCGGTGCGTCGCATGTGGGCGTCGACGTCGTTCGATTCTCCGTGGCGCGCGTCCGTTGGCATTGTGGCGCCGTCGGCGGCGGATCCAGCCGCCGGGTTTATGCTCAACGTGATCGCCGACGCGATGCACTACCAACCCAATGCGCTGCTGCGTCTGAACCTTAAGCACAGCGATGCGTCGTTGACGACCGCGGTGCGCCTCGACACGGCGTGCCACGCCTTCGGCCCGACGACCATCAAGTGCGGCTGGAGTCCGTACGACGGCTGGATGGTACGGGGAAGGGTATGCCGCTCCGACGATGTGCCAGCCTAACGCGCGTGTGGCACCGGCATTGAGTTTGAACGCGCGCTTTTCTCATCCCCATCTCCCTTTCCCATCTTGGCGGAACACCGATCAACCGTTCTTCTGCTCCCCCCTTTCGTGCGTTTCGCGCAATTTGTTGCACAGTGTTCGACGCGCACAACTCCCCGCCACATCACATGGCCTCCACACCATCATCGTTTGGCGTGATGCTCGAGCGCCGTTTTCAGCAAGGCGCCGTCCTGTGCGTCGGACTTGATCCGCGGTGCGCCACAGCCGACGCAGCGTTCACCGAGTGCGCGATGCTCATCAATCGCACGCGACAGCATGCGGCGGCATTCAAGCCCAACGCGGCGTTCTTCGAGAAGCTGGGACCAGAGGGTCTGAAGGTGCTGGACAGGCTCGTGCGAGATGTCGTGCCAAGCGACATCCCGGTCATTCTCGATGCCAAGCGAGGCGACATCGCCGATACTGCGCAAGCCTATGCGTCGGCTGCTTTCGACACGCTGGCCTGCTCCGCCATCACGCTGAGCCCCTACATGGGCCTTGACAGCCTCGTGCCCTTTCTATCTCGCCCCGGAAAGGGTATTTTCGTGCTCTGCAGTACTTCCAATAAAGGAAGTGCCGACTTTCAGGACTTGGACGTCAGCCGACCCGATAGTCCAAGGCTGGAGCCTCTCCACATCGAGGTGGCACGCAGCATGCAGCGACTGCAAGACGCGGCCGCTGGGAGTGGCGGACTGGTCGGATTGGTGGTGGGCGCGACGAGAGGCGGCGACAGACTGCGACAAGTCCGGGCCGCGGCCCCGCGCCTCTGGATCTTGTGCCCTGGAGTGGGGACGCAGGGCGGCGATCTCGACGCTGCCGTTGCGGCGGCGTCCTGGTCGGAGTCGGGGGCAGGCATCCTTATTAACGTGTCTCGCGCACTGACGGACGCTAAGGACCACGCGGCGAACGTTGCCGCAAAGTATTGCAGCGACATTGCAGCGGCCGCACGCCGGTCGCACCACCGGGAACGCCCGGCGGCAGGTCTGTCCCCTGCGCTGTCCCTGTCGCCTGGAGTCGTTTACCGCTCGACGACGGCGACGCTGGACGATAAGCGGCGGTTGGCCGTCCTCCTGAGCGACAGCGGCTGCGTGTGCTTTGGCAGTTTCAAGTTGAAGTCCGGCGTGACGAGCCCCCTGTACGTGGACCTCCGCAACCTGGCCGGCAACATGGCCGCGCTCCGATTCGTGGCGCACTTGATGAACCACGAGGTGGCCGCCCGGGGCATCGCCGACGTGCATCGCTACGTGGGCCTCCCATACGGGGCACTTCCGATCGCCACCGCCATGTGCTTGACGACCGGGCGTCCGCTTCTCTACCCGCGACGGGAGGTCAAGACGCACGGCCGGGGGTCGCTCATCGAGGGACCGTTCACCCCGCATGAGCGCGTGGTCGTGGTCGACGACTTGATTACGTCCGGCATCACCCTCGAGGAGAGCCTGAACGTCCTCAAGGCGGCGAAGCTTGAAGTCGTCGCCGCCGTCGTCCTTCTGGATCGTCGCCAGTCGACAACCGCCACGCTCAACGTCGGGTGCCCGGTGCTAGCGGTGGCGTCGGTGGCCGAACTCGTTCCGTTGTGGCGCGAAGTTGGTGCGATTTCGAGCCAACAGGCCGAGGCCATCGTCGCCTTCTTGACGCCGACGGTGGCGAACGGCCCTGCGGGCCCCGCGAAACCTTCGAAGCTGTAACGTTCCCGGCGAGCTCGCGTAAAGGGGGTCCGGAATTTTTTGTCAGGAGGTTGCACCCTTGAGCTGACATTGGTTCATATTTTGTTTGTGTTGAGGTGTGGTATGGTGCCGCAGCTTGCCGCTTTCTTTCCCTAAAGAGCCGCCTTTTCTCAGCCTCCATTTTCTCTTTTTCGTTTAACGGGTTCACCAGTAATTGACTCTCTCACAACAACACTCCCTCCAGTCCGCTTAAATGTCACGGAAGCCGTCGTCGGCTTTGGAAATCATCGGTGAGCTCCCTGAACGGTCGCCGTTGCGGTGGCCCGTTGCGGAACTGGTGCTCGAGGACGGGACGACGTACGTGGGCCGCAGCTTCGGCGCCCCGGTGTCGATGGCGGGGGAGGTGGTGTTTTCCACGGGCATGGTGGGCTACCCCGAGGCGCTTACGGATCCCAGTTACCAAGGCCAAATCCTGGTGCTAACGTATCCCCTGATCGGCAACTATGGTGTTCCCAGTGTGGAGCAGGACGAGTTTGGCCTGACGAAGTACTTCGAGTCGCAGGGCGGTCGCATTCACGTGTCGGGCCTCGTCGTGTCGGAATACTGCGAAGAGCCGCACCACTTTGAAATGTACCAAACCCTGCGCGACTGGTTGGTGTCGCAGGGCATTCCGGCCATCATGCGCGTCGATACAAGAAACATCGTGGTGAAGCTGCGCGACGCTGGCTGCACGCTTGGCAAGATTGTGCATGCCGGTTGCGACGTGCCCCTCATCGATCCCAACACCCGCAATTTGGTGCGCGAAGTGTCCAGCAGGGTCCCTCTCGTGTTCGGCAAAGGTGACACTGTTGTCCTAGCCCTCGATATGGGCATCAAGCTGAACACCATCCGGTGCTTCCTGCGGAAGGGAATCCAACTGCGACTTGTTCCCTACGACTGGGACATTCGACAAGAGCGTTACGACGCACTGTTTATCTCGAACGGGCCGGGGGACCCGAGTCTCTACGTGGAGACGATCCGATCCGTGGAGTGGGCCTTGAAGCAAAAGAAGCCGATATTTGGTATATGCCTCGGAAACCAGATCCTCTGTCATGCCGCGGGTGGGAAAACGTACAAGCTGAAGTACGGCAACCGCGGCCAAAATCAGCCTTGCCGCAGCCACGTCGACGGCCGCGTCGTCATCACGACCCAGAACCACGGCTTCGCCGTCGACATGGCCTCGCTGAATCCGCTGTACTGGGAAGCGTTTTTCACGAACACCAACGACGGCACGAACGAAGGCATCCGACATAAGAGCAAACCTTTTTCCGCGGTGCAGTTCCACCCTGAGGCGAAGTGCGGCCCGCAGGACTCGGAGTATCTCTTCGAAGATTTCATGGAAACGATCCGCAAAAGCAAAATTGAGCACTACGTGAACTCACGCCCCAAGAAGGTGTTGGTACTCGGCGCGGGCCCCATTCAAATCGCACAGGCGGGTGAGTTTGACTACAGCGGATCGCAGTGCCTGAAGTCACTGCGCGAAGAAAAGATCAAGACGGTCCTCATTAACCCCAACATCGCCACCGTCCAAACGCAGCACACGATGGCGGACGCGGTGTACTTGACCCCTCTCGACGTCGAGAGCGTCGAGCGCGTCATTGCCAAGGAGCGTCCGGACGGCATCATGCTGGGCTGGGGAGGGCAGACGGCCCTCAACTGCGGCGTCAGCCTCAGCAAGCTTGGGGTCCTCGAGAAATACGGGGTTCGTGTTCTGGGGACGCCCATTAGCGCGATTGAAATCACCGAAGACCGCGAGATGTTCAAAGTGGCGATGCAAGAAATTGGCGAGAAGGTGGCGGAGTCAGAGGCATGCACCACCGGCGACGCGGCCGCGACCGCCGCCTTGAAGATCGGCTACCCCGTGATGGTGCGAGCTGCCTTCACGTTAGGGGGCATGGGATCCGGAGTGGTCACGGACGAGGCCGCGCTGCGAGCAAAATGCGCCATTGCCTTCGCGTCGTCACCGCAAGTGCTCGTCGAAAAGTCGTTGCAGGGGTGGAAGGAGATCGAGTACGAAGTGGTGCGCGACATCTACGACAACTGCGTCACGATTTGCAACATGGAAAATCTTGACCCCATGGGCGTCCACACCGGGGAGTCCATCGTCGTGGCCCCGTCGCAGACACTCTCCAACGACGAGTACCAAATGCTCCGCACGACCGCGGTGAACGTCATCAGGCACCTCGGGGTCATCGGTGAGTGCAATATTCAGTTCGGCTTGGACCCCAACAGCCACCAGTACTACATCATCGAGGTCAACGCGCGACTGTCGCGGTCGTCCGCGCTCGCCTCCAAGGCTACCGGTTACCCCTTGGCGCACGTAGCGGCGAAGCTGGCGCTGGGCGTGCGATTGCCGGACGTCGTCAACGCGGTCACCAAGACGACGTCGGCATGCTTCGAGCCCAGCCTCGATTACGTCGTCGTGAAGGCGCCCCGGTGGGACTTAGACAAGTTCAGCATGGCGAACCACGAGATCGGAACGATGATGAAGTCCGTTGGCGAAGTGATGGCCATCGGCCGGACCTTCTGCGAGGCCTTTCAAAAGGCGCTCCGCATGACCGACGTCATGGCGCGCGGCTTCATGGCTCCTCAGTGGAAGCGCGGCGCGGACGGCACCGAGGAGGACGACTGGCCGAACTACCTCGACGAAATCGTCCGCCCGACGCCGCGCCGTGTCTTCGCCATCGCGAAGGCCTTTCAAAATGGCTTCACCGTGCGACAGATCCACGACATGTCCAAGATCGACCTCTTCTTCCTCAACAAGCTGCAGGACATGTCGCACTTGCACGAATTCATCGTGCGCAACTACTCTCAACGGTTCAAAGAGATGCCGAACGAAGTGCTGCTGGAAGCGAAACAAATGGGCTTTGGCGACCGCCACCTTGCGCTCGCGTTGGGCTGCAACCAGCACGACCTGCGCCGACACAGGATCGCCGCTCGCATTTTGCCGTACGTGAAGCAGATCGACACGGTCGCCGGAGAATTCCCTGCCCAAGCCAACTACCTCTACTTGAGTTACAACGCAGCCGACAATGACGTGACCTTCGAGGAGCGCATGGTCATCGTGGTCGGCTCGGGCGTGTACCGCATCGGAAACTCGGTAGAGTTCGACTTCAGCTGTGTCGTTGTCGCGAGCGAGTTGCGGCGCCGCGGCTACAAGGTGCTCATGGTGAACTACAATCCTGAGACGGTCAGCACGGATTACGACGAGTGCGACCGGCTGTACTTCGATGAGATCTCAGAGGAAGTGCTGATTGACATCACTGAACGTGAACGGCCCATCGGTGTCGTGCTGTGCGCGGGCGGCCAGTTGGCCCAACGCGTGTCGGTCGGCTTGAAGATCAACCAACTGCCGGTTTGGGGAACGGACCCAAAGAGCATCGACGTAGCCGAAAATCGCGAAAGTTTCTCTATGCTTTGTGATTCATTGGCTATCGTGCAGCCGGAGTGGACGGTCGTTGTCAACGAGGCGGCGTCCAAGGAATTCGCAAGACGTGTGGGGTACCCCATCGTGGTGCGGCCGAGCTATGTTCTCAGCGGGTCGGCGATGGCAGTCATTTGGAACGACGCGGACATCGCTCAGTTCTTGCAGGCGGCCGCCAAGGTGTCCGGAAAGCATCCGGTCGTGCTGTCCAAGTTCCATAAGGGGCTCGAATACGACATCGACGTGGTCGCCTTCCGAGGAACGGTGCTCTGCCTCGCCATTTCCGAGCACCTCGAGCCCGCGGGAGTGCACAGCGGCGACGCCACGATGTTTCTTCCTCCGCAACGTCTGACGGCCGCTGCTGAGGACGTGATGATCAAGCAAGTCACGCAGCTCTGCGAGGCGTTGTGCGTGACAGGCCCAATGAACGTGCAGTTCCTGTGGGTCCCGAGTGACAACGGCCCGGGCCGCATCATGGTGATCGAAGCCAACGTCCGCTGCAGTCGTTCGGTCCCGTTCGTGTCGAAGACGCTCGGCATCTCGTTCCCGGCGCTCATTGTCGACGCGATCACCGCGCTCCATGAGGAGCGTCCCGCCGGCTACTTAGCGCCCGTGTACGCCGATCTCCACGACTGGCGCCGTGGCTTGTCATTCGTGGCCTGCAAGGCGGCCATGTTTTCCTTTTCGAGGCTCGCAGGCTCCGACCCCATTCTGGGCGTCGAGATGCGCAGCACCGGGGAAGTCGGCGTGATCGGCCGAGGGGCCTATGAGGCTTTCTTGAATGCACTGACGAGCTGCCACATCAAGCTGCCGCGGCCGAACGGGTCCAAGTCGACGGGAATTTTGATCGCCATCGACACCCTCGACGATGCCGTTCTGTTCGCCCCATTTGCCGTGAAGCTTGCCAAGCTGTATGAAATCTACGTGACGGCAAGCTGTTCCACGGTCCTGTTTGGTGCTGGCATCCGAGCGAAGGTGCTGCATTCACCGAAGGAAAAGTCGTTTGAGCCGAACGTGGCGACGTTTTTCAAAACGGGCCGCATCACGCTGACCATTCAGCTGCGAGACAAGTCGAGGGACTTCCACTTGCGCCGCATCGCCACACGGGTTCTCCACCAAGGCAGCCGCGTCTCGCCGACCGACCCCTCGGGCTTGAACGACCCGACGGACGATTACGTCATTCGACGTCTCGCGGTCGATGCACAATGCCCATTGTTCACGGAACTGTCGATGGCATCATTTTTTGCAGACGCGATGACCGCCGTCGCGCCACGGCTTAAGGCGGACGACTGCCTCTACGACGTCGATGCCTTGACCGACTACGTCCCAGCGCACACCGTCGTGAACACCGCGGTGGCCGCGCCTCCTCGAAAGCCTTGACCGACGTACGGGAATTGTTTCTTTCTTATTTCTCCCTCGCCTTTGTTGCTTGTGAGCGTAACGACATCCGGCGAGTGAACCACAACGTTTAACGCGAGAGAAGAAAGCGGCGTGTACCCCTCTCGATATCCCTAAAAACGGTTCGTGGACTGAACACTACCACGTCCACCACCGGGCAACGCCCTACGAGTGGCGCGGTCATATTCGGACGACTTAAATAAGCAGAATCTCGCGCCTCCCTGTCGCTGTAGCACTCGAATGTCGGGGAAGGGCGACGTTCACGACATCCCTGAGGCAAAGCTGCACCCGGGCGGCGTGCGCGTGCCATACCGTCGGTGGCTATCGCAGGCGACAGATTCGACCCGCACCCTCGCTGCTACGATGCAACGCTCAGTGTTCTTCGTCGGATCGCTGACGTTGCACGCCGGCGTCGTGACGTCGCTGAGCGGGCTACTCTTTGGACTCACCGTTGGCCTCGTGTCCACGTCGCTTCTGCGTCAAAGCGTGAACGAGGACTGCGAACTGATGCTGCTCAGTGGAGGAGGAGGGAGCGACTTGTCACGCCGCCACCCGGCCGACATGGCGTCGGCCATGATGCTGTGCATGAGGTGGCCGCATTGCCGGCTCGACGTCGTCCGGGAGGACCCACCGGCGAACGGCGGCGGCGGGGGATCTTCCGATCAGACGAAAATGAGCGTAGGCAGTAAATCCAACTTGCGATGCGTGCATCGAGCGCAATGCTCGTCGTTGGATGTCGAGGCGTGCAAGCGCAACGGAGACTGCCTTTTCGAGAAGCGGTCGGGACGCTGCGAAGCGCAGTTCGGCTACGGCGCGGGTGCGAAGGGCGTGCTGGCGGCAGCACCGACCGTAGGCGGCATGCTGGGATGCCTGTTGGCGACCGTGTTCACCGCGCAGCTCGCGTCGCACATTCAGCCGGGCAGCCCGCCGACGACATCCGACTTGGAGGAAGGGCAACACGCTCCTCGCCATCTCTTACACCGCAACATGCCGCTTCTCGTCGGCATCCGTCAAAGTACCGAGGCCGTCGGCGTTACCGGCGCGCTGCTGTTCTTCCTCTACGTGACCACGTACCGCCCGTCCGTGGAGCTGCTCGGGGCGCTGTTGTTTCTGCTAGGGGTGGCGACAGGCTCACTCACCGCGCTGGCGCCGACCTTTGTGGCGACGTTCGCGTCTGCGCACCGCCGGACAGCGGCCGGATCTCTTTTTCAATTTTTGAACACGCTCGGCATCAGCTTGCCGCCGTGCCTCGCATGGCTCGCGGGGGTGAACATTGCCGCGTCCGGCGGTTGTGCGTCGCTGGTGGTCGTCTCCTTTGTGCTCTTCGTCTGGATTGAGGGGCTGCTCAACTTCGCCTGCGGTGGTCCCTCTGTATTGCCGGCGCCAACCGATGGATCCGGGGGGGTGGTCCCCAACGTTGACGAGATCCCGTCGTCAACGTCGCTGACGGTCGCTGCCGCTACGACCGCCGTTCTGATCGTGCCGACTATCGGCGATGGGGACGGCGCACCGACATCGGTGCTGGATCGAAGATGCCGCGGCGCGCTGCTCCTCGCGACCGTGCTCGCGGTGGCTCAGCAGCTGACGGGCATCAACGCCGTGCTGGTGTTCGCGCCGCAGTTAGCGCACGACTTGGGCCTGTCGAAGTTGCAGGGCAGCGCTGTCATCACGCTGTGGAATTGTGTGTCTTGCGGACTTGCCTTGCCATTCGTGCGCCGCTTGCGGCCTGGTCCCATCTACGTCTGGGCGTGCCTGGGACAGGCGGTCGCCAGTTTTGTTCTCGCCCACACCATCATGCGGCACGCCGCGAGCCAATGGGTGGCTGTCGCGATCGGCGCGTACATTGCCTGCTTCGAGGTTGGCATGGGTCCGATGTTCTACGTCATCGCGACAAATTTGTTTGACCCTGCCGTGCGGGTGCAAGGGTGCGCGGTGACCAACATGCTGCGGTTTCTGTTTAACATTGTGATCAACTTCGGGTTCCCACTGGTCATGTCGCGCTGGTACGACGAGCTGGGAAGCGTCGAAGCTGCCGAGAACCGTGCCTACAACTGGTTTGGGGTCATCGGCGTGGCGTCGGTGGCGATTCTCGCTGCCTTTTTGACACCCGACGGACGCCTGGCCACTCCAGCGGCCCGCGAAGGGTCGGACGATCATGGGGCGGAACACGATGAGTGCATCGCACGCAACTTGGCCCGAGGCGTCGCACGTCGTTGCGGTCGCACCCCCCGCTTCGACAAGTCGTGACTTGTCGTTTCGTGTTACCTCCCACAATGGGCGTGCGGTCTAATGAACGACATTTTTTTTGCATTCGTTTTCTCCTACCACGCGTCGTCGTAGCTTTCCTTTCTCTTCTCGCTCACGCGCGACGAGGCGGGGCTCGTTGCATGGTTAAAATAGTCATTATTGGCGGGGGGCCGACCGGCCTCGGCGCCGCATTGCGACTGACGGACCTCGGCGTCACTGACTGGGAGTTGTACGATTGCAGTCCGCAGATCGGTGGCCTTTCGCGATCGTTCGTCGACGATGCCGGCTTCACGTGGGACATCGGAGGTCACGTGATATTTTCGCACTACAGCTACTTTGACGATGCGATGAATTTTGCCATCTCGGAGTGGTTTGAACACCAGCGGGAGTCGTGGGTGCGCACGCACGGCGTTTGGGTGCCCTATCCCTTCCAAAACAACATTCACCGCCTCCCGGAGGTTCAACGGGTGGCCGCGTTAGAGGGACTGCTCGATGTCTACAAGGAGACCTACAGCTCGAAGCCAGCCAACTTCGAAGAATACTTTAGCCGTCAGTTTGGGAAAGGAATCTGTGACATTTTCATGCGCCCGTACAATTTCAAGGTGTGGGCCGTTCCGCCCGCGCTCATGTCGTGCGAATGGGTCGGCGAGCGGGTCGCGACGGTGGACGTCAAGAGAGTGTGCCGCAACCTCATCACCGGACAAGATGACCTGGGCTGGGGGCCAAACGCGACCTTCCGCTTCCCGGCGCGCGGCGGCACAGGGGCGATCTGGGCGTCGCTCGCGGCGAGGCTTCCTGCCTCGAACATTCACACGGGGTCCCAATATGAGATATCGTCCGTTAACTTGGAGTCCAAAACGATCGCACTGGCGAACGGATCCACAGTCGCGTTCGACTGTCTTATCTCGACGATGCCGTTTGATGACCTGCTGCGGAGGTGCCACGGTGCCACGGTAGACCAGGCGCGATGGACCGGCGTCGCGGATCAGATGGTCTTCTCTGGCACTCACGTAATCGGCATCGGCATCCGGGGCGCCCCCCCGGCGCACCTCAAATCAATGTGTTGGATGTACTTCCCCGATAGCAATTCACCTTTCTACCGTGCCACGGTGTTCTCCAACTACTCGAAGTTTAACGCCCCTGAGGGGTGCTGGTCGTTGATGCTGGAGGTCAGCGAGAGCGTGCACAAACCCGTCGCCAGTCACGCGGATCTCGTCGAGGCGTGCATCGCAGGCTGCTTGGCATCGGCACTCCTGACACCCACCGACGAAATCGTCAGCCGATGGCATAAGTACCTGGCGAAGGGGTACCCGACCCCGTTTGTGGGACGCAATACGTTGCTCGACGAAATACAGCCGCTGCTGATGAAGCATGGGGTGATGTCACGGGGTCGGTTCGGCGGTTGGAAGTACGAAGTGGCCAACCAGGACCACTCCATGATGCAGGGCGTCGAGGCGGTTGATTTCGCCCTCCACGGCACCCCTGAGCGGACGTACTTCCATCCAAACGAGGTCAATGCGACGAAGAACACGTCCTTGCGGCTGTCGTTGACCCGTTAACGTGTGCGCCACTCACTGCTGAAGGATCGCACTCACCCCCTCCCTCCGCAGCTGTTTAATTGCCACATGTGTTATTGTCTTGCAGCAACGCTCTCCGCAAAGATAAGTGAGAATTTACTTGACGCCGCGCGAAGACATCGTAGCGTCGTTGTGAAGCTGTTGTACCAATGATCCTACCGTCGTCGACGTTGGGGACGTCCGTCCCATCTTTGCCAGTTGCATCTGCCGCTCGCGTGACCCTCGCGGTGAGCTACCTCGTGTCGTTTCAGGACTCCGCCAGCGCGACCGTGCTGCACGCCTTCCAGTCCGTCCAACCGCACCGAATGGCATTAGGTGCACCGATCCGTCGCGTGCTGCTACTCGCCGATGATCAGACATTCCAGATGCGCGATTTCGACTCAGCCTTGCAGCGGTGCGTAGGTTACTCTCGGATTGCCGAAGTCGCCCTCCTACCTAATCATGGCGCGGGCCTCATCGCACCGTCGACCACTTCGGCCGGCGGCGCCACGCAGCTCGCGGCGTCACCGAACGACATCGACAATTTGCTCCACCAGTCGTCGCCGGTCGACTTCGCGCGAGTGCTGGCAGCTGTGTTTCGTTCCGACGCGACCGCCGGGCCGCCAGTGTTAGAACTGGACGAGGGGCAGCCGCTCGCGGCGCGCGTGAACTGCCGCCCGCGATCGAAGCAACTGCGCGCGGCGGTGGTCGACGGTGTTAGCCGGGAGGCACTGAAGGCGATTTCTGAAGAGCACCTTCGCCAGTTGAGGGCCGCACGATCCAGCCAAAGCCACGAGCGGCAAGTCCACGTTTCAGAGTTGAATGAACTGTACGCTGAGCGCGAACAGCTGCGTGCCGCCCTCACGGCTGCGCAGGCAGCCGTCTTGCAAGTTGAGCGGCAGGCGCGTGAAGATCGCGACAGCATGCGCATGCACATTGGGGAGCTCGCGGAACAGCTGCGCCAAGCGCGAGGCGAAGTGACGGTGCAAACACTGAGCCGCCTGGGCGTGCCGCCAGACGCCGAGCGCTCGCCTTGGCATCCGTACGGCCGCCCCCCTCCTACGTCGGCCGCATTCCCCGCTCCCGGCGCGCACACACTGCAGCGGATTACCGCTGACATCGCGTCCGGGGCGGAGTTCCTTGCTCAGATGAGGAGCGCCACGCCGTCGACTCCCCGCACCCCAATGGGTGACAGAGCACGTCCCGCCGGCTCCCCGCACGATAGCCACACCTCCACGCGTTTGTACGGCCTGGCACCTGTGCCTACTTAGTTTTCGACGATGTACGCCAGCCACTCCTCCGCTGCTGACGCTTCCATGATCGAGTTGTTTGGGGGGCTATTCTCACCACAGCAACAATTTCCCCGTGGGGGTGTTCTCTTTTCCCACACCCACGTTACGTTTCCCTCCCCCATCGCCCCTCTCTTCGTCGTTCGCCGTATCTCTCCTTGCGTTGCGCGCCCGTTATTGTACTGCAAAAGCGCCAACCGACTCAAACTGCGACACGGACATCGACATGACGTCTGGTAGTATCAACGGCTTCCTCCTCTTCACTTCCCTTTCTTTTGTCGCCACATTGTGGCCTCTACGTGGCGTCGACGCGGCTCCCGTATGCACTGGCGCATGCGCCACGTCGGCTCCATTTTTCACAGGCACGCCGACCGTCGGAGACTTTTACGATTGCGACGTGACGGGCACCCTCGCAGGCTCGCTCACCGGTGTCGGAGTGTACACCACGACATCAGACATCCCAAAGGCTGCGGTGCAATTAGGCCTAGTGCAGGTGGCCGCCACCGCCACCATTCGCATGTGCTGGGCCGGTAGTCGCACGAAGTTCTACGCCGGAACCCAGAATGGGGCCGGCTCAGGGTACTCGGCCACCGCTGGCGACGGTGTGTTCCTGACTAACGCAACCACCGCCTGCCCGACCATGACGCCAACGGCAAACCCGATCGCTTTTCCCGTTGGGCCTGGCACACCGACGTGGGTCTACGGCTACGGCTACTACCAAAGTTCGAACGAAATCTTCTCCATGTTGATGCACGGTGGCATCACAGCTCAGGGAAAAGGGGTTCCGCTGGCCTACGTGCACGACATTGGGACGAAAACCCGGTTCTACGGTGGCATTCACCGAGGTGTGACAGGATATGCTTGGGCCGGCACGGACACGGCCGTGATCGTGAGTACGTCGAGCACCGCACCATCGGTCTTCGCCGCAAAGTTTTTCATCACGGTCACGTTTCCCTATACCGCGCCTGGCGGCTGGGCGTACGGCACCGGGGTGTACCGGTGGGACTCAGACCTTACGCTGGCACTTTTCCACTCGGCGGCGTACCGGCTCGGCGACACATACTCCGTGTGGGTGCACGAGTTCGCCGCATACAACTTGCCGTTCTACTGCTCCAAGCTTAACGACGTCACGACAGGTTTCGACGGCAGCTCGAACAACGCCGTTATCTTTAGCTATGACCCCACCCCGCCAGTGCTAGCAGCGGGCATCACGGAGGCCGTCATTTCAGTGGACACCATCACCGGTCCGGCGATAACCGGCGTCGGCGTGTACACGTCTGGCTCCAACGTCGCCAAGGCGGCCTTCCACAACGGCGTCGTCAAGATGCATCAACAGGTGCGGGTGTACATCCACCACATTGCATCACACCCTTTCTTTTACTCGTCGAGCTTCCGCGGCGTCACATCGTCCGCGCAGTCGTCGGCCACGGCAGCCTTCATCGTCTCTCGCTTCGCGACGGTGCCGTCCGTCGCAGATAAAGTGACGCTGCGGTACTCGCTGAACGGAAACGGAATCACCGGCACAGGGTACTAATCGTACGACAGTGACCTCGCCAAGTGCGCATTCCACGCAGGCTTAGCCGAACCCGGCCAGACTGTGCAACTGTACATTCATCAGCTTGGAATTCGCACCGGTTTTTTTGGGTCGAGTATGCGCGGCGTGCAGTCGAGTTCATGGTCGGGGAGCACGCAGGCCATCGCACTCGCCACGGTCAATGTGGTCCCGAGTGACGTTGTCGATCCATTGATCACCGGCGTGACCGTGTACGCCTCCACCATCACGTCCGCACCCACTGGGTCCACGTACTACACGTACAGCTCCGACATCACGATGGCCGCGATGCACGCGGGCCTCGTGCGACTAGGGAAGAGCGCCAAGATATTCATCCACCGCATCGGCACCCGGAAAGTGTTCGTTCGATCTGCGAACTATGGAATCGTTAGCTACTATTACTACGATGGCGCGGGGTACGAAGCCATTTTCCTGCAGCCGTCGGCGATTCCATCATGGGGACCACCCCTCGAGGCGGAGTCGAATGTTCTTGCCGTGAACGTCACCTACGATCTTCCGTCGTGGAGCTCGAACACGCGGGGCGCCGGCGTCTATCGGGGCCAGGAAGCGGACGTCAACTTTGCCGCGCGCGCAGAAGGGCTGTTGGAGCCAGGACAGACGCGACAAGTCTACGTCCATCCTTGCACCAGTCCGACATTCTTTCTTCGCGTGCAGCACGCGTACGAATTCACAACGGACTACGCGAACGGGGCTGTTGGTTACGCATTCGTCGTGTCGGCGTCGTCAACAACCCCGCCGGCCGTCACCCTCGCCGCGTCCAACATTATCCAACTGTCGGTGCTCTTCGCGGGCCCGACGCTCAATGGCAACAATATCTACGGGTCGGTGTTCTACCGATACGATTCCGAGGTCAGCAAGGCAGCCTTCCACGCTGGACTCGTCGAAATAGGAGTGCGCACAACGGTTTACGCACAATTGCAACCCTGCAATGCGGTGCCGCGTTTTTACTCCATGTGGGCCTATGGCCAGCTGTCGTACTTTAGCCCGTGGAGCGACTGCTCCTTCATCCTGTCAGCGACCACTACCTTCCCCACATTGGATCCGTTGCATTTCCCCGTCGTCGTGCGTCCCCGCAACAATTGGGACCGCTGGGTGACAGGCGTCGAGTACTACGCCGCCGATAGCGAACTGTCTGGGACGGCGCTGCACGCGCGCATTGTTCACTACAACGAGACGAAAACTGTGTGGGTCCACTCCATCGGATCGATGCCGTTCTTTTACGGCGCCACAAGTGGAGATATGAACTCCCACTCGTACGACTCAGCCTACGAGGCGGTCATGCTGACGACCACGTCGACGGCCCCGACGGCTCCCGCGACGAACCCCCTTCGAGTGACACTTCAACTCCATCGATTTCCCAACGGATTTTACTGCCGCGGCGCTGGTGTCTACACCACCACGTCCGATGTGTCCGTCACGGCGTGGCACGGCAACCTCATGCCAGAGATGGGCAGCCCAGCGGTTGTCTACATCCACCGTCTCGGGAGTCGGCCAGTCATCTTCGGCGCTTCGTCTCGAGGTGTGTACTGCGACCCCAGCTCGGGCGAGTCGTACTGGCTTTCCAGCACCCCAACGGCACCCACCTTCACGTCGACGCAACAGCCGGCAAATTTGACGGTACCTTCGACCTGGGGGGGTTCGACTTTGCAAGGCTACGTGGGCTACACCTACTGGAGCGACGCGGCCATCGCTTCGGTGCACATGAATCTCTTGCGGCCCGGCGGCACGGGACTCGTGTGGATACACGCCAAGGGGTCCTACAACGTGTTTCCCGCCGCACGTGGTGGATCAGCGGTGATGTCGAGCGCCTCTTTCTCAGCGATCGACGCCTTCTGCGTATCAGCCACAACGACCGCGCCGGTGCTGACCACCCCGTACTCCGCGACGTTGTATTTGGACCAGATGCCCAGCGACGGGATCAACGGATTCGGCTGGTACTATTATTACAACGAGATCCATGCGATAGCGTACCACGCGGGGCTGCTCGACGTGGGCGTCGCCACCACAGTGTACATTCACGGCACGGGTCTCAAGCAGCCGTTCTACTCGGTCACTTCGCGGGGCATCTCCTCCGGCTTTTACGGGTGGAACGACTGGAGCATCACGCCGTCGCTGAGCAGCACGCCGCCCGTGATGACCATTCCGAGCGGCCCGATCACCGCGACAAACTACCACTTTCAGAATTACTTTTACGGCGTGGGCTATATCCCGTACTCGCACGACCTCGCCTCCTACGCGGTGCGTACGGGACTGCTCGCGGTCAACGCAACCCAGACCTTCTACGTGCACGCGGTGGGTTCGCAACGCATGCCGGCGTGTTTCGACACCTTCGGGTTTTCGAACGCCGGGGACGCCGTGTATCTGTCGACGTCCTCGACGCCGCCGACGGTCGCTGCCGACGTGGTGCCGGTGACGTTCACGGCCTATCGGGCGCGCCACACATCGTGGAACGACATTTCCGGCACCGACGTGTACAACTACTGGGCGGATATGTGCACGGCCGCCATTCACGCTGGTCTCATCAAAATCGGAGAGACGAAGACCGTTTACTTCCACTGGAAGCAAACCGTGGACATTTTTTACGGATCGACGCGGAATGGCATCACCACAGGTTACTACGGCTCGACGACGAGTGGCTGGATGCCGACGCTCTCGGCCACGGTGCCCACGCTGCCAACCGTGATGGCCAGCTACTCCTTCGTGATGCAGGGCTCCGCCGTGTCGCACGCCGTCACGATGTACGGCGCCGGGCGCTACAGCGAGGACAGCGACTTGGGCCACATCGCTGTTCAGATGGGGCTGTACCGGTGGAACGACGCCCCAGTCACGCTGTACGTGCACCGCATCACGGGGCTGACGACGCCGCTTGCGGGCACTCGACAGCACGGCGTGATGTCAAACTACGCTGGCAACGCGGCACGAAACGTCATCATTGTGTCGACCCTGTCGTCGCTTCCAGGATGCATGACGGGAGCGTCGGACTTTTACATGAAGGTCCGCGGCGGACCGGTTGCGGGCCAAAGCTACGTCTATGTATCAGCAACGCCAACATTCTTGTACTTCAGCGAACTCAGTCGGTCCGCGACTTACGCGGGCGTCGTGACACCGTACGAGTACAAGACCATCAAGGGCACGTGGTCCACTCCGACAACGACCTACACGACCACAACGGCGAACGGTATCACCGGACAGGGATACGGCACGACGACGGACTGGGCCTACACGCTCTCGGTGGACAACACCTGCGGCGCGTTCCCGGCGGACGAGGCCGCCCCGGCCATCACCTGCTACGGTGCCTGCCACGCCACCCTGTTCCCCGGTGGAACGGGCACCCCATTCCTCACGATGCAAAGTGCGGTCATCGTCGGCGACGCCGTCGGCAACATCCCCAATAACGGCATCACGGGATCAGGATACTACAAGTACAATTCGGACCTCAGCGCCGCCGTCGTTCACGCGGGGCTGTTGAAAAACGGCCAGTCGGCAACGATTTACTTCTTTTGGGTCGGATCCCGACCAAGGTTCTACGGCAGTTTCAACAACGGCATGCAGTCATCCGGCACCACCTCTCCCGCGGACGCCATTTACATGTCTCTCACGAACACGCCCCCGACGGTGACGGCCGGTGTGACTGCTTTCACGTTGCAGCCATCACTACGACTCCCATACGTGGAAGGGGCGGGTGTGTACGGCACCTTGGAGACAGTCGACGCGGCAGCTATGCTGGAAAATCTTTTCACACTAGGCGACGCGCCTCTGACGATTTTCATCCACGACGTCGCAGATCGGAAATTCTTCCCGGCGACGTACTATCGTGGTTTGTCCACGACCGCGCGCAACTACTCTTCCGTTCAGGCTGCCTACACCGTCACGCTGACGTCGGCGGTGCCGACCGACTATACATCCGAGTATCCCATCCGCGTGTCGGTGTACTACACGCACCCCGTGGCGTATTCCAGTCACCCCGGATGCTGGGGCGTGCAGTACTTCGAGGCTCGATCCAACTTGCTGTGCGCTGCCGTCACGTCGCGAATTCTTTTAGCGCCAGGCGAACGAAAAGACATCTACATTTTTGACGGGGGATGGAGGCCGATGTTCCTGGGCAACTCAATGATGGCGTGGGTCGCGGGGGCAGAAAACACTCCCGACGGCAGCTTCGTCGTTCAAGAGGCCGCTGCGCCCGCGCCGACGCCGACGGAATACTCCACCGTAACAGTGACTACTTTCCTGATCCGGCAATGGGGCAGCGGAGTGGTGAAGGGCGTTCCAGGGGCGTACGATGTTGGGGACAGCCATGTGTCGTGGGCCGCTGCCCACCAGGGCCTCGTTCGCATGGGCGTCGCGTCCTCCCAGGCGACCGTCTACGTGTGGTACATGGGGACCCGGACCATCATCCACAGCTTGAACCGCAACCGCATCACGTCTCAGAATCGAAATCGAGCGGCGTCCCCGTACAACGTGTTCGCCCTGACCTTGACCCCCGGGGGGGGGGGGGGGGGGGGGGGGGGGGGGGGGGGGGGGGGGGGGGGG
>ERZ1292630.611-Hain-H41-02um-R3-611-length-36511-cov-6_pt2 | contig 22363 bp, 7 predicted proteins | sample MGYA00564408_ERZ1292630 | MGnify/ENA primary metagenome ERZ1292630 (study PRJEB36523, sample SAMEA6512641) | groundwater metagenome | collected 2019-01-08 | study: AquaDiva: Metagenomics assemblies of 32 groundwater samples
GCGGAGGTGCCGTTGGAGGTGCCGTTGGAGGTGCCGTTGGAGGTGCCGTTGGAGGCGCCGTTGGAGGTGCCGTTGGAGGCGCCGTTGGAGGTGCCGTTGGAGGTGCCGTTGGAGGTGCCACGACGTTGGCTGCACAGGGCGGCGACGGCGTCGTCGCGCAGCCACGCGGCCGCGGGCTCCAGAAACACATCGCAGCTCGCCCGAAGGGCATCGAGGGGCCCCATGAGCTGCGCGGTGGTGCTGAGCGGCGCGCACGCGAGCAGCTCGCCGAGGTAACACGCCAGCTCGACGAAGTCATCAGCGGCTCTTGCGGTGACGGTCGAAAGCAGTGCATCGGGTCGGGGGTGGTCCGGGGGGCCCGCCGCCCCCTTGGCGCTGTGGATGCGGCGGCCCACCCACTCGCGGATGCGCCCTTCGTTGGTGAGCTGTCTCAAAATGCCGACCACCGCCGCCTCTCTTCGCTTCCGCGTCCTCAGGGCCCACCGCATCACGGGGTCGAGGAGGGTTGTGTCGCACGATGCGGTGTCGCCGGTTGTCGCGGCGTGCCGCATCGCGGACACAACTCGGCACTCTCCGCCGCTGCCGGGGAGCGGCTGTGATTGGCAGCTGGCGCACACGTCGTAGCCCTTGGAAAGGCCAGCGGCCAGCCGACTCAGCACGGCATCTTCGTGTCGATCGCACAGTGACCGCAGCGACTCCCACGACTCCTGCGTCGGTGCATGAGCATCAGCCATCGCGCCGAGCAGCGGCACAACGCACGCCACGGGGGGGCAAAGGCCTTGCGCGACGAGAAGCGAGAAAAACGATGCGGATGCGGTTCGCAGCGCAGCGCTTGTTGACGCCGTGAGCTGCGCTACCGGAGATCCGAAGCGCTGCGCGATCCACGTGGCCATGCCGCTGTTCTGGTCCTCCGTTATGTCTCCACCAGTCGTAGTTTTCGCTGTCGCCGTTTCCGCCGACGCTGGCGCTGGCTGCTTCCTATCTGCTGCAGCTTGCGTGGCGGCGGCGTCACGGACTCGCTGTTCTTCCTCACGCAGAAAGTCAACCAAGCCACTGACTGCCTGAACCGCGACGACGAGATGTCCAGTGCCATCGTAGCGATCTGGTCCGCCGGACACAATGGCAAGCTTGAACGCTCCTTCGCAGCGGCGTAAGAAAATGGCGCCGTCTTGAACGCACAGTGACGCATAGCACCGCAGGGACATGCCCTGTAGTCGGTAGAAGGGCCCGCGGTCTGGAGGGGTCGTTCCGGTGGCCGACGTGGGGAGTCCCAGCGCCGCTTGCGACGCAGCTTGCAGGCCACTTGACACCGCGTAAAGGACGTCGTTGAAGGAGATTCCCGCCCCCGTGGACGTGCGCAGCATGTTGGGCAACGCCTGGATAGCCGCAGACCCCGAACCGCCGATCGATGAGGGCGTCACCCCTGCCAGTGCGGCGCTGTGCTTGGCCCACGGATACCGCCGCGAGGCCTCGCTCAGCACGAATAACAAACGCGAGGCGTAGGTCGCCGCCGTGGAATCGCCCTTTTCTATTTTGGGCGTGAGCGCACGAGAATGAGCCAAGCACTGATTGAAGACGAGAAACACCGGCCCCCGGTAGGTTGCTTCGTGCGCCTGCACGACGCTGCAGAGCAAGCCGGTGGCCGCGGTCAGGACGCGGTGTGCGAGGGCGCCGGTGTGCCGCGCGATGACTGCCGTGACGCGGACGATGAGCGCGTCTAGGGGCAGGGGTAGGCGCCGGCCCTCCCCGGGCACGGCCTCGACGAGCATGCGGAGCGTCAACAGGGTTGCAATAAGGGACACGTCGTCGGGCCCGTGCATCGTCGTAGTGCCCTTTTGCTTATCGGCAACCGTCGTACCCGCAGGAGGGCCGAGGAGTTCCTGGACCAAGCCGTCCCCCAGTTCGGCGAGCCACGGGGCGTGCACCGCGCTCAGAAAGGCGAGCGTGGTGTTGGGCACGGCTCCGCCACTGGAAACCGTCGAGCGAGACAGCAGCAGCAGGCGGCGAGCAACCTTTGCGAGGAACGCGTCGAAGGCAGCACAGCCGTCAAACTGGGAGGGTCCCACCTGCGCGGGGGCCGCCCTCGCGGGCTGACGACCCTTGCGCGTTGGCCCGCCGGTGGACGAATGCGACGACCCATGCAATTGACTTCTCACTTTGCGCAAGACAACGAACAGCGGACCTCGGCTCAGCAGCAGCGAGCGGGGGTGATCCATCAGCCGGTCGATCGCCTCGAGGCAGCTCGGCAACACGACGGACGTCGGCGATGATGGGGCCTCCGCTGGCGTGGGATGATCCTCCGCCTCCAACGCGGGAGGGGGGCAGACGAGGCCTTGCAGCTCGCCGGTCACCTTCAACAGGTGCTTTTCCACTTTCACATCCACCGGGACGGTAGCTTGGAGAGTCCCGGAGCCCCGACGGCTCATCGTTTCGTCGTCGCCGGTGCCAAGCGCGGCAGAAACGCTTGCGGTGGCGGCCGCTTGGGGCGGCATCCACCGCTGCACGAAAATAGCCACGATGCTGTCGAGCACCTTGTCCAAAAGCACCTTTCGCTGAGCCGGTTTCTTGGTATCTTCGTCATCCGCGCCGTCGTCGTCGTCGTCATCGTGAGTGACAACGCTGCTGCTTGTCGCGCAGATCTGTGCCCCGGCCCCCAAGACGCGAGTCAGCAATCGCATGGCGATACTCTCTTTGAGACAGGCAGAGCACTGAACCTCCAAGGCGTCGTCTCGCGTGCGCTTACCGGCCGCGGCGGGGCACGAGGCACCCGACAGGACAATTTTCGCGGCCATGGTGGGGTCCGAATTCCACGCCTCCCGCCCGACCCAGCCGTCCACGGCCCGGAGAACAGACGCCGTCACGCCCACCGCAGCAGCGAGCACGGTGGCACTGGCGTTGGGTTGTACCAAGGTCGCTCCGAGCGCCTGCACGACATTCAGCACCAGCAGCGAGCGCTTGTCGTCACCGAGGTTCCCAGAGGATTCGACAGGCGGCGTCGAGGAGCGTTGTGTGCCACCACAAGAGCCACCTGCAGCCGCTGAAGCCGCATCTGCCCCGACCGGGTCGTGGTGGTCGTGCGTTCTACCCGTGGCCACGCGGAACACCGCGTCAAGCAACGACAGGCCCATTTCCTGCAACCGCGCCACCGGGGCGGCTCCACGGGTGGATTCGAGAGCGGGTTTGAGGCAGTGCTTTGCGGCGCTCCATGCCGCCGTCGCTAGTCGCGGCCGCAACAGCAGCACCTCGGCGATGTACTTGAGCGCAACGGCATGTCCGCTACTGCTAGACGCGACGTCGCTCCCCTCGCTGGCCGCACCCGAGTGGCGAGCGGCGGAAAGCAACGTGGCGAGGAGCGTCTCGACACCCGCGGGGTGCAACAGGGAACGATGCCGCCTCGCAGATAGAAACAACGCCTGTGCTGACAGCAGGGAAAACACATCCTCGGAGAGCTCGTCGCAAACGGGGGCCGTCGAGGTCGTGGGGTCAAACCGGAGGAGCGCACCCACTGGAAACTCCGGTGCCGTCTCCACCACAGCGTCTTCGTTCCGATTACCATCCTTTCGCGCAGCCGTGGTGAGTCGACGCTGTTCGGACGCGTGAACCGCGTGAGCTTCCTCGAGTGCCCAAAGCGCCGTGCAGCTCTGCCTCGCCGCCGCCCACATCCGGCCGCCTCCGCCTTCCATTGGGCCCCCTCCCGTCGCTGCGTGAACCGGGCGTCCAACGTGGCGTTGGGCGGACGCGATCGAGCTAAGGATGACGTAGCGGGCAATCTCAATACGGCGGAATACGGCCACCACCGACGACGAGGAGGAGGAGGAGGTGTTGTCCCCCGCGCTGCGGCCGCCCGCGGCGGTGTCGTCTCCAACCTTCGCGTCAATAATCTCGTTTTCAGTGGACGTAGCCTCATTCTGGGCGCCCGCCTTTCGCTGAGCCTGTTGCTGCTGCCTTCGCTTGGATGCAGTCTTTGACGACGCGCTCGCGGCTTGCGCCCGGCTTTGCTCAAACAGAGCATGGACGGCGGCCCAGTGGGCGTCGCGGAGAAGGGCAGTGTCCAGCGGATTGGCCGTGGTGACAACGGCGCGCAATGGATCCGTGTTCTCTTGAAGCGCGACGCACGTCGCCGCCAGAGCGGACGCCGCTGGGAAATCCCTGTGGAACAGCAGCAGTCTCGTCAGGACGTCGCCGATGATCTCGAGGGTGGCGGTGCGGACCCGTTCGACGACCGACGCGGGCACCGCATGGAAGGCCGCCCCTTCCTGGAAGGCTGTTCGCTTGACGCCCAGCACGAACTGTCGCAGTAGCTCATCCGCGAGGGGGAACTCAGGCCGCAGCATCGCCGACGTGAGGTCCCGAGCCAAGGAAGTCACGACGCCGATCGCCACGGTACGGCTGCGCCCGACATCGAGCAAATGGAAAGAATCGGGGTGAAAAAGACGCGACAGAATTTCAGCAGTGAATTGTTGGGCAGGGCGCAGACCGTCGTCGACGATTTGTTGCGCCGCTGCGGCTGCGGCACCGACGGGCAAGGGCAAGCTGGGTCTTGTGGCGGTCAGGTGAAGCGCGACGGCGGACACAATGCTGAGTTTCGTCCCCCCGCTTTGGTGCTTCGACAGCGATGATGCCGCTTGCCGCAAGGGCGGCAGCCTCGCCGACGAGCCACCGAACGACAACGCAAACACGGGGAGCAACAGCTGTGAGCAGATTACCGACGAGCCCCCTCTCAACTCAGTGGCAAGTCTTGTCGCGAGGTCGCACGCGTGGCTAATTGAAGTCGGCGCGCCGTAACCGTCGACGGCGCGCAACCGCTGCGTCACGGCTTGCAGCAGCGAAAGAGCAGGTGGGACCACGAAGCAGACGATGCGGTCCAGAAGCGGTCCGGTTGCGTCGACTTCGTCGTGGGCGTGCAGAAACAGCGACCGGCGGAGGATGTCGTCAAGCTCCAGACACTGGCTGTCGCTGAGGAAGAACCGTCCACCCGTGACGGCTGTCGCTGTCTCGCCCGGCGGTGCGTCGCCGTCGTCGACGGTGGTCTCGACGAGTCGCTCCAACAGTGACAACGCGTGCCCATACGCCTCTAGCAAACGACCGGCGGAGGAGGAGGATGACGAGGAGGTGCCACCGCCCCCGCCCGGCTGGCGGGTCCATTTTTGCAACTTTCGGGATGTGCTGTTGCATTTGTCAATAAGCGAATCCTGGAGTGTCGCTCCTGGGGTCTCGGCGGACGTCGAGGTGCTCACAAAAGGCGCCGATCGCGGATCAACGAGCAGCTGCATCGCCGCAAGTAATTGCAGAACGCTGAGGTGCACGTCGGCCTCGCCTTCGCCCCTGGCGGCGTCCTCTCCGATGCTAAGCGTCAAGCGTACAACGGTGTGAAAATGCTCCGGTGGCCATGGCGGTGACGGCGTCGAGAGGCCGAGCGGTGCGGCCAGTTCCGATCGCGAAGCGTTGATCAAGGCGCCAAGCAACTTGGCGAGTTGCGCTTGATCGGTTGTCGCAGAAGACTTACGATGCGGCGGCTTGTTGCTGCTCTCATCCTCGCGCAACGGTCGCGACGACTGCTCGATCAACTGCGACATGATCTCCGCGACGGTACCCGACGACGATGTGGAGGCGTCCTCTCCCGAGCCGAATGCCACGCTGGACGTTTGCTGACCCACGGGAATCGGTATCGGCAAAGCTGCTGGGTCGTTGACAGACACTGCCTTTTTTCCGGCACCTTTTTTTCGTCTTTCGGACTCCTTCACGAGGCCATGCAGCGCCGTGGTGGTCGTGGGCACCGACCGCAGGTCTAGCGGTCGTGGTGTGGCGACTATCGTCGAGGGGTTCAGAGAAGAAGCGTGGGCGCCGCGATGGGCCGACGTTCCGCCTTCAATCGTGCTGCGATCTTCGGCGAATATCAGGTCGATGCCGTTGCCGAGGTCCGCCATCGGACCGGGCAACGAGGGTAGTGTGGTTGCGCTAGCACCACCATTGTGAGGAAACTTTGTCCTCAAGAGGCCACTCGCCTTGCCGCACGCCGCAACGGCCAGCAGCGTGTCGCGCACGGCCGTGGGTGTGGGCGGTTGCAGCCCGAAGGCGTCGGACAGCTGCTGTCCCGTGTTGAGGTTGACGTCGCGCGGCCCCATGGCGGGCGAAGGAGCCGTCGATGGCGCCAGCGACGTTAACACGGATCGGGCTTCGGCAGAAAGAGAGTCGAACACACTGGCGGTGGGGTCGCCGGGGCTTCCCTTCCACGTCGCCGTGGGCAGAGGTACCGCCCGTAGAACCGAGCTGAGGCCGCCATCCAGCGCCGCGAAGAGCGGCACTTCGCACGGAACCATGGACGTGGTCGCGAACGGCAGTTTATCCGATGACATTCCACGGGGGGATTTGAAGATGAGAAAAGTGTGTGTGACGATGAGGTGTGGTCGGCTGAAAAAGTGTGTGAGCTGAGCCGGAAGCGGAAATGGCGGCCAGAAGGGAACAATCGAAGGGCCACAAACTCCACTTTCCATGCACCCCCAAGTTTGAATCTGGAGTGGGGCACATCAGCGGCGTGAGTGTGTAACACATAAGATGACGAATGCCGAGTTGCTGTTGTGCGACGACGACGAAAACCCCTGCAGAGCTCCCGCGTCGTTTTAGTGGGGCAGTGCGAAGACGTCAACTTCGGGGCGCGCCATTCCCAGGGCGAAGTACGCGCTACTCCCGAGGGCGAAGATCAGCACGATGACGAGCACGGTCGGCGCTCGCGTATCGTCGTAGCGCATCGGCTCACGCATGTAGATCCGGTGGGCGCGCTGCTGATATAAAAAGAGGGCGTACACCATGAAGCCAATGCTAACCGGGAGGAGCAGCAGGCCGGAAAGTTCCGCGCCGTCGCTTTGCCTCGTGCCGAAGCTGAGCAGCGTCACGGACATCATGCCGATCATGATGCTGATGCTGAGCCACTTTAGGAAGGTGCGCTCGTTGGCAAAGAACGTCTTGGGGTCGATCTTCTGCGGCACGCAGACCTTCTTCTCGTTCAAATTGGATGCGGCATGGTTCCGGAAGTCCCCGATTTGGTGGTCCCCGTCGTCTTCGCCCTCCGCCCATGGCTTCTCCCGCGAGCCTAAGCAGCACAGCACTTGAACCGTGCGGTCGACGCTCATTCAGGAAGCGCTGATGGCAAGAGGGGCAGCTTGACCCAAAATCAAAACTTACTACCACGACTTTCACCGGCGGCGGCACTCTTCCGATCGTCGAAAAGGATGGGTGCGCGATCGGGAAAAAAAATTAGGTGTGTACCCCCCAGCCCCCCTTCCCCCCTTCCTTCCACCACCACCGATGATCCGTAACATGATAAGACACCGGTCGTCGTCGAATCAACGGTATTTACCCACCCACCACCTCCCCCCGGCGCGCTGTGCTCCTCCGCTCGCCTCTCATCTCTCTGATACGCCCCCGTCTTATGCAGGAGGAGCGCTGCCTGAAAGCTGCGCTTGCGACTGCTCATAAAGGTCCGTGTAGCGGTGGGCGTGCGACCGCCCGGTCAGGTAGCCGTCCCTTAGTCGCCACCCAGGGACGTTCAGGTGGCTGCAGATGGCAGCGGCGGACATGCTGCACATCGGCTCATGCTCGGCGTTCGCGTTGCGCGGGTCGTTGACTTTATCCCCTGCGCGCCGGTAGCGCAGCGGCTTGGTGATCCAGTCGAGCAGCAAGACGTGGCCGCGGCGGGCGGCAGCTGACTCGGACACGAGGAGCGGCGACGAGTCAACGGGTGACACCGTCGCAACGGGTGCGGTCTCACTCCCCGATGCGGTGGCAGGTGGCGTCACGGCTTCGTCTGTCGCGAACCAGTGAACGACGGTGTCATTGACCTTCGCGGCGAGGCTCTCGACGCCGTCGATGACGATGAGATTGTCCACGATATGCTTCGCCGCCGTTGTGACGAGCCCTTGCGTGACGCGGATGTTCCGGGGCCGTGGAGGGGCCGTCGTGGAGTGCCGGTTAGCAGGGTCCTTCAGCTTTGACAGCAACTCGTCGTGCGACTGGGCGTTGGGCCAGCGAGAGTCGACGGCGCCCTGGCGGTCGCGCGAATGCAGCACCTGCCGTCCCAGGCGACCTACGGCCGCATTTCCAGACAACTTCGACTCTGGAAAAAACGCCACGACGCATCCAGTGCCGAGCGACGTCGGATCCCGTCGCGCACCCCAAAACCGCGCCAGTGGTGGGATCGCGACAGGCGCTTCGTTGTCATCGCGCGAGGCGCAAATTAAGGTGGGGCGCCACGGTGCGACGTCGGCCGACGACGGCATCCCCTCCTCGCGTTCACCAAACGCCCATAAAAACGCGTCGGTGACCGCTCGGTCTTGCTCCGGGGTGGACGTGTAGCAGTGCTGGACATCGATGACAATGAGCTCGTGCCATTCGCCCCCCTTCACGGGTCCACGCGTGCCGTGACGGGGAGTCGAGAACGGCCGGCAAAACTTCACGACGTCGCGCAGGGCGTCATCCAAGGGCTGTGAAAACACGCTGTGCACGATCCACGGGCGTCCGCCCCCGGGCCTCGTTTTGTCCTCGTTCCAACCGATCCGGAAGTCTAAAAACCGGCAACCGTCCTGCAGCTGCTCCAACACCGAAACAGGCTGGCACTTAGCCCATTTTCGCACTGTGGGCAGCGCCACCGCTTGCACGACGCCGTTCGAATTGGCCACAGGGGAGTCGGAGCTCATTTCGCTGTCGTCGTTGATGTGGCCCGTGCCGCTGTTGTGGCTCCCGAGCATCGCGACTTGGCCCAGGTGCCATGGATCGCGGTCGTCGCTGTCGCTGCCCCCTACGCGCGAGAGCAGCAGGTGCGGCACCAGTATCTGAGTCATCCAGCGAGTCGGATCCCAGTGCATCGCCGCGAGTGGGACCAGCCAAAAGTACTGCCGATGAGTCGCTGCGGTCCCCTCGGCAGGCAAAGGCGACGTGCCACCGGACGTGACGTGCTCGGCACGAAGGTCACGTTGCCAGGAGACTTTGTGCGTCTGGCTGTCGAGCGTCAACACCCAAAGCAGTGGCGGGGCGGCGGCATCCGAGGGGCGACGGACAATGCGCACCGCCGTCTTCTCAGCGGGGGAGGCGGCGTACACGCCATCGCCGAACCTCGCGCCGCGATCCCGGGTCAGGGCGTCTTCCGGCGCAGATTCAATTTCTACGGCACAGTGAAAACGGTTATCGTGGCCTTTGAGAGTGCTTACCGCCGCACGACTGGCGACCACGGCGGGCGCCGCCTTTCCGTCGGCCGAAACATGTTGGAAGTCACCTGAGATTGAGTTGAGCTCTGGCCTCTTCCGCGAGCTGACGACGTACTGGTGATGAAGCGGTCCGGCGGCCGCGGCACCGACGCGGCCAGTGAAATCAGCTTCGCTGAGTACGAATGTGCGATTCAGGTGTTGACTGCCCGCGTTCAAACTGGGATCAACCTTCCAAATCACAAAATTTTCTGCCTCCAAGGCCGACACCTCTTTTGCGTTGTGGTTCGCTTGGGGCACGGTCAGCATGAAGCACGCGGCAGGAGTCGAGGGCGGCTCGGCCGTCACTGCGGCGGCGGGGATGGCCGCGGACGCCGGCAGCAACTGAGGCGGATGGAGATCATCGGTCAATAAGACGTAATAGCTCTCGGGCTGCACCATGGCGGCGGTATGGGCCAAACCGCGGAGCCGCGAGACGCTCGTGGCGCTGTCAATGACGATGGTGGGCATTGGGTGGGGAGGGTCAATAGGTGGGCTTCGAAACCTGACTTGGAGAGACTTGCAGGGAAGAGAGGAAGAGTGACGCGCGCATGCATGGGGAAACGCTGATGTGCGTTTTGGTGGTGCTCGGGCAGAAGGGACTGTTGAACGGAGAGCCTTTAGGACCGGCGACGCCGCTTAGTTAAATCGATGAACTGGCTCGACAATCGATAGAGCAGTTCGTTAACGGGGAGCATCGGCCCAGGAGCATCGCGGCTCTTGCGGCCGGGACGTCCCGCCGGGGGGGACGAAGCCGTGTGCCTCTGTATACACGCCTCGCCGTCGACGTCAACGATTGACACGTTGCTCTCCAGGAACTGCCGCACTATGCCCGCGACAGGGTCCTGCGAGGCGGCGCCGTGCTGTGCGGCAATGCCCAGCAACACACGTTGCAGCGTGGCGTACACATTGACGTCGTCCAGTGGCGTGTTGATGTCCTCCTCCGGCTGGAACAGGTCGTCGTCGTCGTCGTCGTCATCCTCGTCGTCAGGCGGCGCGCCATGACGGCCTCGCCTGCGGGCGGCCGTCGCGGCATTCGCCATTCTCTGGATTGCATTCTGCCCCAACAGGTCTTCATCATCGCCCTCATCGTCGTCGTCGCTGTCCTCGTCGCCTTCCTCCTCGTCTTCCTCAACCCCAGCCATCGCGTCGTCCCATTCAGCGTCATCATCGTCCCCCTCGTCGTCAACCTCGTCCGCATCGTCGAGCTCACTGGAATCCCCTCCGGAGGATGAGTCACCCACTTCTTCGGCGCCTCCAGGGCGCCGTGCCTCCAGCGCGTCGCAATCCTGCGAGCCACTCACCTTGCAGTACTCGCACGCCAAACGTAGCAGCAGAATAAGGTCATCCACCCCAATATTGATCTCAGCCGACATGCCGTGCGCGAGAGGGCCTGAGAAGTGGCACGGCCTCAAGGCCATCGCCAACGCGAATAAGAACAGGGTGCGATCGTAGCGGCGCGTAGGGAATCCTCGATCGGCGACCGCCGGCAATAGCACCTCGGCATACTGGCACCACATGGCATGGAGACGGTGGCGGCCCCCGGAGCTTCCGGTCTGGAACGGCAACGGAGAGCAGTCCACCGCGCTCCCGGAGTCGACGATAACCGCCGCGAAGAATGGGTTCGACAGGAGAAGCGTGACGTGCGGCGACGGGCGACGCGACTGGGCGACCGCGCGCTGGGCAAACCGCATCCAACCGTCCACTTGGCACACCTCGAGCAGCGCGAATAGGTACGGTGCGCTTGCCGCCATGGACGTCGCAGGCGGCGCGATTGCAGCCGCCGCTTCCCGGGCGAGCAGCATGCCACCATGGAGCAGCATCGTGTCGATCAACATCACGGCGTGCACGGCCTCGCTGGACCGCAGCATCGTACTGGTCAGCACGTGGACGATCATGTCGACGTAGAGGACGAGGTAATAGGGGCCGTGCTCGTAGAGATGCAGCAGGCGGCTCAGGCCATGCACGGCCGACTGGCAATACGCCACCGCGGGGCTCGCGGAACCCAATGCGACTTGGTTCATCATCTCGGACACGCGCTGGGCGAGCTGCCGGCGGACGAGGTCGATCGGCATCCGGGGCGCGCCACTGGGTGCCAATGACTCTGGTGCCCGCAACAAAGTGTTGGGGTCGCCGGCCGCCAGAAAACGCAGCACGGGGAACATGGCAGGGAAGTAGTCGATGGCGGCGCCCGTCACGACCATGCGGTGCAAGGCGTCCACGATGGCCCAGAGGCCCGCGTGGAATGGAGCAGGGCGGGGTTCCAAACCCGCAGGCCGAAAGGCGCCCCCGGGCTGAAATGGCTGCAGTAGCCATCCGACGGTGTCGTCGACGTCCTCCGCGACGAGCACGTGGCCGTGATTGAGGACGCTCGCCAGCATGGATGACGAAGGATCGCGCGCAAAGCCCCTCGTGATCAGCGTGCCCGCGAGGTCGAGCGTGGATGAGATGAACCCCATGGCGTTATCCGCGAAGAGGAGGGACAGCAGGAACGGGCCGAGTCGGTGCTGCAGCTGAGCCCGCAGCTGCTGGGTGGCCCCATCGGAGGCGCGGCGGGGAAGACACCGCACCAGGGTACCCATCGTGGCGAGTAGCTCCTCCGCGGCCATCGCCGTGTCCAGCGTGTCGTCGTCGTCGCCGCCTCGACGTGGGGCGCCGTCGTGTGATTGTTGCTGCATCGCCTCTTGCTGAACGACTGCAGCCGACACGGCGTCGACCAACGTGCGCCGCGTGTGTGCAAACTGGTCGAGTAGAGCCTCGCAGAGTGAGTCGGCCCACACCACAAGCGTCGTTTTGTACGCCCGAATGATGTGCCGCAGCGTGCGCACGACGTCCTCGTGGTCCATCTGGCGCATCACCGACAGGTACTGCTGTACGAGGGTGGCGACATAGGGCGTCATCGCGTCGATGCACCACTCGTGGAGCACGAACACAGAAAGCTGCGTGGCTGCTTGGATCCGCACCGGCAACTCGCGGTCGTTGAGCAGCTGCACGGCCCGGGTCGCAATGGCCAAAAATGCCTCGGGGGACGACCACTGGTTCGCCATCACAGGGATGACGGCCGCGCAGACAGTGAACGCCCGGGCGCGCAGGATGCCCAGTGGAGACTGCAGCAGCGGGGCGACGTACGACACGAGCACGTCCTCCAAGGGCCACCCTTGCAGTTTGGGCGCCAAGTCCAACAGCACCGTGAGACATTCGTCGACGCGGTGGGCTGCGGCTCGGCTTCCACCGTGGTTGGGTACATTGTCGGCGAGCACTTTCAGCATGTGCTTGGCGACCGAGGCAAAAAGCGACGTGTCGTGATACGACTTCGACGGCGTGCACAGAAGCACGATGCACGCCCTCGCGGACGCGCGAACGTTCCAATTGTCGCTACGCGGATCGGACTGCGCCCGGATGTACTCCTCTGGATTGCCGAGCCACGTTTCCTCATCGGCGCTACTCCAGTGCAATCGGGACAGCAGCCCGACGCTCAGCAGCCACTCCGCGAGTGGGGAGACGCACTCATGATACAGCTTGGGGTCACCAATAGTCGCCGCGATTAGGTCGATGCAGAGCACGAGGGCTTTGCTCGTCAACGCCTCGTCCTCCCCACCCACGGCGGATGTGCAACCGTTGACAGGTTGGACCCACGCCGCGTCGGCGGAATACAGGTTGTAGTCAATTTCAGGAATGCCCCGCCGTGCCGTCGTCGTGCAGAAAGAAGCGGGAAGGAGAATGCTCGAGCCCAACGCGGCGACGGCGGCGGGATCTCGCACCGGCGCAGGGGGCGGTGCCGTCGTCGCGAGCTGCGGTGGTCCGTGCGCGCGAATCGTCAACAGTGCTCCGGCGATCAACGCGGGCACCACCGACCGCAGGTACCACTCCGCGGCTGCCCTCAGCACCTTCGGCACGCCATTCGGCTCAACGAAGTGATTGGTGAGCTGCAGCGCAACTGACGCCGCCCGCTTGTAGCGACGCCAAAAGCACCGGGCGGGCCCCTCCTCCTCGGCGGTGGTGCCTCCTCCGGCGAGCCGGTCGCGTGCTGCCGGGCCTCGGTCCCCCGCGGCACAGCCACACGCCTCCCCCGAGACCAAACGGCCGGGGCACGACAACGACGCAGCGCTGTCGCAGAGACAGAAGACGAGGAATTCAGCGAGTGAGTACACTGGAGGGTTGGTGTCGCCGCTTCCCGTGGTGGCGGGGACGGTGGCGAGCGCCGTTGGCACCGCTACGTCCATGAGGTACGAGAAGGACTTCAGAACGCGGTACTCCGCGTCCCAGATGGCGGCGGGAAGCGCGGCGTTGTACCGCACGTTCGTTGAGTCGCCAACCCCGTTGCTCGGGTAGCGTTTCGAAAGCACATGCAACACCGAGCACAGCGACGTCGGGCCCACAGCCGCGACCGGTCGTTGAATCTTCTGAGCCTTGGCGCGCAGCCAACGAAGCGCCTTCACTAGTCCGTTCGCAACGACGCCGCAAAGCTGCGTGTACTGAAGCGATGTGGCACGCGATGTGGTCAGGTTCCGGGTTGCCTTGCAGATGAGCCGAATCACGTCGATCGCGCTCGAGAGCAGCCGTGTTTCGGCCACATCCTGCCCCGTCGCGAAGTGAGAAGTGGCCTGCACGGCTGCTTCCCCTACGGCGCTGGGATTGGCGGCGCTGTGCAGGTTTCCCACGGCGGCACGAATGAGATGGTTCCCAGCCGCGGTGCCGAATAGGAATCCTGGCGTGTCGAACAGCGCTTCGGCGGCGGCGAGCAGCTGCACGCGCACTCGTGGCCGCACGGTACGGTACGCGGGCGCGGCGGTTTCCTCGTCGCCACCGACCGGCAGGGCGACCGCCTGCAGCAGCGACTGCAGCACGGTCATCACGTGCGCCTCGCGGCCGTTACCGGAAGTGGTCACGAGCGACACCAAACGCAGCCATGCCCGGCCGGACATGAGGTTCTTCATCCTGACGGCCGCGGCCTGTTGAATGCCCCGGGCCAATGCCGCAAGGGCCGCGTCGTCGCTCTGTTGGCTCGGTGGGTACAGTTTCGCGGCGACCGCCGCGCTGGCGATCAGCGATGCTGGGCAACGGCCGCCGACATCGGTAGCGAAGCTCAGCAGTTGCCCGAGGTACCTCACCGCTCCAGGCTCGTTGGCGAGCAGCTGCGCATCGCCATCCTCAGTGACGGTGCCCGTCACGGTGGGCTGGAGCGGAAAGGCCGTGGCGAGCATACGCTCGCTGGCGAAGCGGGTGGCCGCGTCACAGGACAGCGTTCCCGCGAGCACGGTGCACCACTGCCGGACCGTTTCGTCCGTCCAGCCCCATTCCACATCGGACGACATGTGGGGCTCTGAGATAGAGATACGCACTGCCGAGAGCCGGTCGATTGGCAAGAGACTGTAGGAGAGGTATCGCGGGTCAATGACAACACTCCACTCTCGACCATTCATTTTTGTTTGCTGTTCAATGGCAACGCCTTCCAGTTATGGAATGGGAAGGTGGTGTGACAACTAACTACGACCACAATACGACTATTGTAGAATGTAATATTTGCAAACAGCGGAGCCCACCCGCCAGCGATGCGGATGCCGCGTCGCTCTTCCTTTTCAGGTGTGGCGCGGCGGCACCGGCGCCCCGAGCACTCCACTCAGGATAGGATCCACGACGCTGCGACGGCCGATGCCGCTGGTCGCCGCGGGACACCGGAGCGCGATCCTGAGCATGAGCGACGAGGAGGCGTTGGAGAAGGACGCAACATGCGGGTGCCCCCCACGAGTCCCTCCGTGAAAAGGAACTGATGGTCGTACGCCGATGCGTGCCGCTGTGACGTCGGCGATGGGAGGAGGCGCCCGCCCCCCGTCAGCCATATCAATGCATCGCAGGGCCCCTTCCGCACGCGGCTGGTTCAGTGGGCCGCCGAAGGGCTTCGCCAGGACCACACGAGAGTCCCGACGCCGGCAATCGTCCCGTTCATCGCGCTTTTGATGTGGCTCCACATCATGCTCGTCAAAAAGATTGATGTCGACGATCCTTTCCTGAGAGCCCCCTTCCTCCTCGCGGGGGCCATCGTCCGGCAACCGCGGGGCAAGTGGCAACGGCCTCAGTCGACGCGGCGGGCCGCAAGCCGCCGGCGCGGTGGGCGACGGCTCCTTTCGAGGCCGCGATGACGTCACCTTCAGCTGCGGGGCGGCGGACGGCCCCGTTGGTGACCTGTCCTGTTGGCAGCCGACGGTTGTTGGGGCCAACGGCGGTCGCTTCGTCACGAGGGGCGCGGCCCTCAACATTCCGTTGCCTTTGCGGCGCGGCAGCGGCGACTGCCCCGCGCGGCGATCTCCGGCGGCCGTGGGCGAGGATGCTGATACCGTCGGTTGGTGCCGATGGATCTGCGCCGCCGCCGCGAGGATGCCGTCCACGATTCGCATGAGCCTGTCAGTCCCTCTGCTTCCTTCGTGGCCGCCGCCCCGGAAATCTTCCGTGGAGGCGCGAGGGGCGATGGCAAGGACGCGAGTGGCACTCGTCGTCGTCGTAGCGGCGATCACCGCTGGGGGATCATGTGCCGATGTGGAAGGGATTGTCGTCGTGCCCGTCGCCCGTGCCTCGTTGGGCGATGGAGATGTTGCCGCCGCCGGCCTTGAATCGTGGTGCCCGGAACGGCAGGTGATGTCGGTGCGTGACGGCGGAGTCGTGGGCACAGGTAGCTCCTCCGTCGCCGTGGACTCTCGTTCCGTCGGACGACCTAAAACAGTGGGCGGCGTCGGTGGGGATGGTGACCGAGAGCGGATCGCATAAACCGACGGGACGTCGCGAATGGAAAGTGTTGCACTGCGACGCACCGCCATCAGCTGCAGGTCCGCCAAGACCCATAGACTTCCGATCTCGAACGCACGCCGTTGGCATTGTTCGTGAGACGCGATGGTTTTCAGTGTTGGATGGCCGCCTCGACGCCACCATCGCTGCAACTGTTTGGCCGCCCGGACGAACGCGGTTGCCTCCATCATCGCCGCGGAAAGCCTCTGGGCAGTAGTAGACTCGAGTAAACCGGAGGCGCCCCTGGCAGCGCAGCGGCCCGTCACTTTGAAGGAGCGAAGGAGCACGTCGAAGGATAACGCGATGGCTTCATCACACCCGGGCGACCGCTGCCGTGAGGGCGGACTACTGCGGAGCGTTTTGAGCAGCCGCCGCCACAGCTCGCAAGCGACAAGCGACAGTTCGTTGATCCATCGTTCTTCGAAGTGCGCGGTGACGGCGGCATCCGGTGGTGCCGCAGAGGCCGACGGCCGCGATGCGGCGATGGGCGTCTCCTCGTCGCAAGCAGTCTCAAATCGCGACGCCAGAAGATCCCCGAGTCGGCCGCACGCGATATTGGTTTGAACGAGAAGCACCCGTGCGGTGTATCCCAGGGGCACCGCCGCAGCGCCGTCCACGGACGCGCTGGGATCCCACAGCGACGCGACGCTCGTCGGCTCCCCGCCGCGCGCCGAATCTTTGCTCTCGCGAAGGGCAGCCACCAGCAAAGAGGGGCACGTCGTCCGCGCAGCGCGTGAGGGTTGCGAAATCTGCGGCAGCACGATGTTTGCGAGGTGGCATCCACACCGACCCCGGGAGATGCCCCAGAGGACCACGAGTGCTGTGACATCGGCAAGGGTCGTCCGTTGGGACGCCTCGCGCCACGCGTGACGCGGTCCCTCGCCCGCCTCCTCCTCCTCTTCCGCTTCCTCCTCTTCCGCTTCTTCCTCGTACCGCAGTGCACGCAACACGGCGCGCAGCACCGGCTCATTAAGCAGCCACGGAAAAGAGGCCTCCGCCGTTCGCAAAGGTTCTACCGCCGCCGCTGCGGGAGGCAGCACTCGTCCCCCAATCAAGCCTTCCATCAAACGGCGCTCCGACACAGCGCACCGAATCGAACGCAGCGACTTTTGCGCTGACGCACCAGCGGCGGGGGTGGCCTTGCCTGCCCTCGACGTCGTGGCCAAGGCTGCCACCATGGCGGGGAGCGCGGTGCCGACCAGCCAGCCGCGAAAGCGTGAAAAATCGTTGTTGGCAGCAGGATTCAAGGTGGCGCTGTCATTGTTCGCTTGTTGCGCATTCGTGTCGTTGTCCCTCTTCACTTCGGCCTTCGCACCGAACCACGTCGCTTGGAAACGCTGCGCCAGCGCGAGACTTTCGAGCACGGAGCATATGCTGGCAATCGGAATCGTGGGAGCCGCCGGACCTGCCGCCGCCGCCTTCGTCGCCTTCGTCGTCGTCATCACCGAGAAAAACCGGTGTGCGGCGCGCGTCAGGATGTCGCAAAACGGTTGCGCGAGACGGCGAGCGGCGGCCTCCACTTCGGATGGGATCGGCGCGGCGGCGGCTTCCGCCGTTCGGTCGTTGTGGTGGCACGACCACTCGAGGAGGCCGCGAGTCACAACTTGAGCGATCATGTCGCACAGCGCACCCGAGTACGCCGTGTCGAGAGTGTGGTTGTTGCTGCTGCCCCTTGTCGTCGACGTCGTGAGGGGCTTAGGGTCCATGTCGCTCCATGTCGCGAGCATGTCTGCTAGTCTTGTCAACGGCCTCTCCAAGTCTGACAGTCTGACGAGGTCGCCGTAGGAAGGCACGGAGAGAGAACACGGAGGTCCCCGAAGGCCCACGCCGCAGCTGAGCAACGGGGCAAACAGCTGCGTTAAAAATCGCAGAACAGCCGCCGTAGCGACCGCCGACGGCGGCACCCAAGACGTCAGAGTGGAACGCAGGCGACCGCCACCGGATTGCCCTTCCATGCCAACTGTCGGTGGGGATAGGCCACTGAAGACGCGCGATGCAAGATCGCCGACCTCGGTTGCAAAGTTGTTCCGCTGAGCCCCTGTGACACCCGGCGGCCGCCGCTGCCGTTTTCCTCCGCGGGGTGACGGCGACAGCGACCTCTCTCCTTCTTCTTCGGCTTGGTGTTCGTGACTCTGTGCAAAATCGTCTCGAGCACCGTCTTGCACCCCCGTCGTCCCTTCCTTGAGTGATACTTGGGGGTTTCGTCGCGGTGATTCGCGGGGAAGCGGCGCGGAAGCCTTCACCCCCCAGCTCAAGGCGTTCGCCAGCACAGCAGGCATCGGCGGATCGGACGACACGATGATCGTGGCCACCGCCTTCCAGCCATAGACATCGCCAGCGCAGGTCGAGTGACGGCTGTCCTTCTCTGGGAGCGCGCTCGGCGGTGATGGCTCTCGCCGCTCCAATCCCAGCTGCCTTGCTGCTGCACCGACAAGCAGCGAGCAGTCGATCGGCATCGACTCAGGTTCCACCATCGGACGCCCGTCGGACGCCGTCAGCAGCTCACGCAATAAACCACGGAGCTGCGTAGCATCGCAGTGATGCGCCCCGTGGATGGGCCGGGGTTCGTTGAACTTTCTCGCCGCTACGCAACTGAGTGAGGCAACAAGTTCCTGCCAGCGCGTCGCGATGATCAATGGCGGCGCCGCGTCGGTCGTCATGAGCTCCTTGAGCCGCGCGAGGCCGACTCCAATGACAGATGCATTGTCGCCGTCGCCGACCTCTTCAGTCGCCGTCTCCTCCTCTGTCGAGAGGAGCTGAACAATACTATCCACGGGCAGCTGAGCACCGATCCGGCCGCCGGCGGCCGTCCATGCGTTGCAGCTCGTGCTGTTGACGATGCCTCGCAAGGTGTCGGATATGGATCGACCTTCTTCTCGCTCAATCTCTCCTCGGCTGTCGACAACGGGGGGGACGGAGCTGTCCTCCGCGACGCTGTGGTTCCGCGCGCTGCGCTCCACAGCGACGTGCCTCCACAGGCCTTTCAGAGCGCGTGAAAGCAACTCGTACAACCCACACGTCAGCAGCCGCCTGACCGAGTCCTGGCGCAATGCCCACTGCGGCTGTCGGGAAAGCTCACCGTCCGCTCTCGCCGGCACGACGAGGTATCGAAGCACCGTCCTTGAATGAGGGCCCAATTTGAGGCCCGTGGCGTGTAGGGCACGACTCCACAGCTGCTGGCAAAGCGGCCCGTGTACCGAGTCATCTGCGCGGCCTAGGAGGGCGGCGGCCCGGTCGACGGTGGCTGCCACCGTTTCTGGGAGGGAAGTCGCCGGTGCTGCGTGGAGCACACGGTGCGACTCCCAGCGCGGAAAGGGCGACGCCTCAATGACGTGGTCGAGTCTCGCGGCCGCCGCGGCAAACTCGGCGGCGCCGGGGGCCGAGGCAGCTGACGGGCTCAGGCTAGGTCTCACGATGCTGCCGCCGTACGCCGACAACGCGCTGAGAATGTGCCAGCGGCCATCTGCACCGGCGCAAACGGCGCTGGGATCCGCAAGCAGCCGTCGTGCCGACGCTGCGAAGGTCAAGCGGCACGCGACGTCGACAAGCGCCTGGAGGGCGGGATCCTTGCGCAGTTGAAACCCCAAATCTTCGTCGTTCTCGTCCTCCGGCCAGGAGGAGGCGCTGCCGCCATGGCCGATGATCTGCTGGTGGTCACCATCATCACCAAGACGCCCTGGCGCATGAAGGGGCACGGCAAGCACAACGGAGACCACGGCGCCTTGGACGGCCACGAGGAAGGCTCGCGGCACCGACATCACGCATCCAGGGGGTATCGCCCGCGCGGCCTGGGATCCACCGCCGACGTCCCGGAGGGCGATGGACCAACGCTGCCACCCGCGGTGAAACGCCCGCGCCGCCTTCGCGCTGCGCCAAACGTGAGCGAATGACCGCCGCGGCGAAGGGTGTCCCCACGCGAGCGACGGAAGGGGGCCGTTGTGGTCACCATCCACGTCGGAGCTGGCATGACTGGCCACGGCGTGGCGGACGGCCATGTCAATCACCGCCGCGGTCACTGCGGTCGTTTGGTGAGGATTGGTGGTGCCATCGCTACCTCCGCCGCCATCCGCGTCGTCGTGGCCGTCGTAGCACCACGGTGTCCGGTGGTACGAATTCTCAGCCGCGACGCCAAAGAAGAAGGCCTCCGCGCGCATTTGAACGTCCCATGCTTCCTGAAGCGCCATCTGGCCCCCTGTCTGTCAGTGTGTGGGATGAATGATGGGAAGCTTTCATTCGAGTCGCAACCGCTTGTCAGAGAGGGTTGAGTGGACCACGCTGCCGTGCCGTGGGAGATGCCATAACCATACGAACCTCTTCTTCGGGGGAACGTTGCACAGCCGGAAGCATGGTTCCAAGGAAGGACTGATGGGGAGAGACAGTCGCTCGGACGCTATGGAGAGTCGCTATCGATCGTAGGGTGTCAAGGCCCTTCGTTCGCCACATCGCCGCACCGAACCGCAAAATAGGCGTTAAGCACGTCCTGTGGTGGCAGCGGATCGGAAGTCCACAGCACCAGAGTGAACTTGGAACGCAGGGCATCGTGGAACTGCCTCTTGTCGAAATCTGGATTGGCAGACACGAACGCATCCGTCAACCACGGTTCGTAGTGTCGCGGCTCGGTGATTGCCTTGGTCAGAACGAGCGACCACAGTCCCGACTGTAACGCCTCGAAGCGCGATCGAACGAACTCGATCGTCTCGGGCACCGACTTGTCCCTCATGTTGATCACGAGCGTGCGGCCGGTGAGTAGGCACGAGAGCAGCGCCATGCGAAGATGGTCGGGGCTGAAGTGGTGGCTGTTGCCCACGTCCTTCACCATGAAGACGCCCCGGTAGGTCATGAAGCTCAACGAGGTGCCGCCCGCGGTCGCATCCACCAGCAGCACCGGATGCCGGGGCGCGGGCCCCGTGACCGCTTCCTCCATATTCGCCAACGTGCCGTCGAAGTCGAAATGCAGCCCGCCTTCCCTCGCGACCGTGATAGCACGGAGTTTCGCTGCTTCAGCCTTGAGCTTGTGCTCGAGCTCGGCGACGCGCATCCGGGCCTGCGTGTGTTGCTCCTCGGACGCCTGGATGAGCTCCGCTTGGATGGCCAGGGAGGAAGCAGGTCGGCCCTCCCCCTTCGCGACGTCGTAGATCACAATTCGCTCCTCCCGCAGCGCGAACGATTCCCGCTCCTTTTGCCTCGCGTCCTGAAGGGACGCAGTAAGGGCGGACACGGCCTGTTGCAGGGATACCTCCTCCACCTCCTGGGCAGCCACTGCTTCCGCAACCGCGGCGCCCATAGACTCGGCCCGCCGGCTAATTTTTTCCAGCGTCTTCGCGATTGGCCACGCGCGGAGCTTGCTCTTGATGGCAGGGCAGCACTGAAGGCCGTTCACTTCCTCAGGGTCCCATGGGCGGAACAGGATAATGGTCGGGTCGGTTTCGTCCCGCGCCTGTGCGAGAAGCAACCTCGGGTCCGCGCCGGCCTCCAGCAAGACACCGACAGCCTCAACGGCGTCATTGTTCAGAGCGCGATGCAACGGCGTGCGGCGCAGGTCGCCCACGAAGTTGGGATCCGCGCCCTTGGTAATCAAATACTGCATCACGTCGACCGCATTGCCGCACGCCGCCTCGGACAGGAAAGAGTTTTCCTGCTTGGCGCCGGGAGGATTCGGCTTCGGATCGATCGGAAAGCCCAGTTCCTTGTCCTCGAGGATCACCCGTAGGCCGTCGAGTTCGTTGTCGAAACAGAGCTCCATTGCTTTTTCGAGATGCTTGCGACGCAGTAGCCGTTGCCGCGCCTCCTCTCCCGCGGACGCTGTCGAAGCCGCCATGGATGAAACCGTCCAGCTTAGAGGAGAGGAGGAGGAACCATCGAGACAACCTCACTCAAAGTCTATGACGACAGGCTACCGTTCACGTAGTGTACACAGTCTCTGAAAAAGCTGGACGTTTCCCCAAAAGCGGACCCCCCGCCCAAAAAAAACACGACACACGCCACAGAAAAGATTTTTTATTGCGACACTTGGATTCGAATCCGTTCCGTCGGCAACCGGCTGTGCAGGGCAATGTGAGTGGGGTGCACACGCGGTGCATTTAACGTTCCGCCGTCAAAGGCGATTCGCTTTTTCTTGACAATAGCAGCGCCGTACGATTCGCGAGAAAGTGAACCCTGGAAAAATCTTTTGGGAGCAAGGGCTGACAAGAGAGTGTGGGAGGAACAACTACGACTGACAAGAGAGGGTGAAGAAGAGCCGCCGCAAACGCCACAAAAAAAAGCGGCAGACAGGTAGAAGGGAATGTGGGACCAGCGGCAGGAGAAGAGACCGGGGGGGGGGGGGGGGGGGGGGGGGGGGGGGGGGG
>ERZ1292630.1560-Hain-H41-02um-R3-1560-length-22326-cov-4_pt1 | contig 22326 bp, 18 predicted proteins | sample MGYA00564408_ERZ1292630 | MGnify/ENA primary metagenome ERZ1292630 (study PRJEB36523, sample SAMEA6512641) | groundwater metagenome | collected 2019-01-08 | study: AquaDiva: Metagenomics assemblies of 32 groundwater samples
AAAATATATATAGAACCTGTATATTATAATTCAAATAATCTTGTAATAAATTATTTGGCAAAAGATATTAACTTACAAAAAAAAGTAATAATAAAAGAATTTTGCCCTAAAAACTATTTAGAAGAAAATATAATTGAAAGAATAGATAATAATAAATTAGAGCTTATAAAATCAGAATATCAATTTGATTTTGATGAAATGAAAGATACTTTTTTAAAAGAAGGTGAGAAAAATAAACAATTAAATCATAAAAATATAATAAGAGCGTTAGATGTATTTAGTATTAATAATACAATTTACATTGTTTATGATTTTATAGAAAAAGCGATTACTTTGGATAAATTTTTAGCTGAAAATAAATTAAAATTAGAAAATAAAATATCAATAATTTTAGATATATTAGATGCTTTAATATATACTCACAATAAAGATATAATTCATCTTAATTTGAAACCTAATAATATTTTAGTTTCATTAAATAATAACAAAATAGAAATAAAAATAGTAGATTTTTCAATAGCTAATAATATAAATATGATTACTTCTTCTATTGATACTAATTTTTCAGTTTTTTTACCTCCAGAACACTTAATACCTAAAATGTACGGAACACATACTGATATATATTCTGCTGGAGCGTTATTATATTTTTTATTAACAAATTTACAACCGCCATCAATGATAATGAAAGGTGATGAAAGTAGTGAGAAATTGGAAATAAAATCAGAACAATTAAACACTTTTTTATATAAAAATTTAGAAGAAGCTCAAATAGAAGAAGATTTAATAGTAATAATATTAAAAGCAATGAAATATAATTATGATGAAAGATTTTTAACAGTAAGTGATATAAAAACAGAATTAGAAGATCTATATAAAATAAAAGAAGATGATAAACAAAAATGCTCTTTTTGTTATGAAATAATAAAAAAGAAAGAGATTAAATGTCCTTTTTGCGGAGAATTTTTAAATGAAAACTCAAAGAAACTTCTATTATCATCAGAAATGGTTTATGTTGAAGGTGGTTCATTTAAAATGGGTTCTAATCAATTTTTAGATACAAAACCAATTCATAATGTAACTTTAAAAAGTTTTTATATTTCAAAATATCAAGTAACACAAAAAGAATATCAAGATTTGATGAAAACTAATCCAAGTTATTTCCAAAGAGATAATTTAATTCCTAGTAGTTATAATAAAGATTTTTTACCTGTAGAATGTGTTAGCTGGTTTGATGCAATAAAATTTTGCAATGAAAAATCAAAACAAGATGGTTTTCCTATTTCATACAATGAACAAGGTGATTTATTAGATGAATACGGAAAAGTAACAATTGATATAAAAAAAGTAAAAGGTTATCGTTTACCAACTGAAGCAGAATGGGAATTTGCCTCAAAAGGAGGTAATTTTGCTTCAGAATCAGAGGAATTTTTATATTCTGGAAGTAATAATATTGATGAAGTTGCTTGGAATTTTAATAATTCTAAAATAATAGAAAAAATAAAAAAAACTAGAAAAGTAGAAAAAGGATTGTTTTTTAAAAATAAAATAGAAGAAGAATATTTTGATGATTTTGAATATGAAGGAACTCATGTTGTAGGAACTAAAAAACCAAATCAATTAGGAATATATGATATGAATGGTAATGTATGGGAATGGTGTACAGATTGGTATGATGCAAATTTTTATTCTAAATCACCATCTAAAAATCCTTATAATAGCGTTCAAAGCTATAATAAAGTTGAACGTGGTGGAGGTTGGGATATATATTCAGATTACATGAATGTTAATTATAGATATTTTGAATTTCCAACATATAAGGAATATAGTATTGGTTTTAGAATTTGTATAAATGTTTTATTTGATACTTAGAAAAAATGAAAAGTTTGGAGTAAAAAATGGGACGAGAACTAACAGGTAAAGATATTTTATCTACAAAAAACAAATTAAATGGAAAATATATTCATCCAAAATTTTATGCTTCAGGTGGTTTTGGGATAATGTATTTGGCAACAGATGAAAAATTAGGAAGAGATGTAATAATAAAAGAATTTTGCCCAAATACTTATTTAGAAGAAAATATAATTGAAAGAATAGATAAAAATGAATTAGTTCTTTTAAAATCAGAGTACCAATTTGATTTTGACGATATGAAAGAGAAATTTTTAGGAGAAGCCCAAAAAACAGCACAATTAAGTCATAAAAATATAGTAAAAGTAATAGAAATTTTTGATGCTAATAATACTAGTTATATAGTTTATGAATTTGTAGAAAATTCCACTACTTTAAGTAGTTTTTTAGAAAGAAATAAATTAGAATTAGATGTAAAAATGACTCTAATAATGGATATAATAGATACTTTAATTTATACTCATAGTAAAAATATAATTCATAGAGATTTAAATCCTAATAACATATTAATTGTAGTAAGTAGCGGAAGAATAGAAATAAAAATAATAGATTTTGGATTAGCAAAAAATATTCAATCAGGTTCATCTACTTTTAAAGCAGCATATCCTGGTTTTTCTCCTCCAGAGCAATTAATCACTAAAATGTCAGGTATTCATATAGATATATATTCATTAGGAGCATTGTTATATTTACTATTAACAAATTTACAGCCACCTTCCATACAAAGACAAGGTGATGAAAGTGATGAAAAATTAACCTTAAATGCAGATAAACTAACTGCTTTTTTGTATAAAAACTTAGAAAAATTAGAAATTGAAGAAGATTTAATAAAAATAGTTTTAAAGGCAATGAAATATAAGTATGAAGAACGATACCAAAATGCAACTAATTTTAAAAAAGCTTTGGAAGAACTAAATAAAATAAAAGTTGAAGATGAAAAAGAATGTCCTTTTTGTGCTGAAAAAATAAAAGAAAAAGCCATTGTTTGTAAATATTGCAATAAAGAATTAACAAATAAACCAGTAATAACTCAACTTTTTATGCCAATAATACAAACAAAAATACAAACTAAAGAGGTAAAAATAGACGTTATAGTTCCTAATGGGATGGTTTATGTTGATAAAGGATATTTTTTTATGGGTTCTGGAGAATCATCTGATAACCCTAAGCATAGAGTAATATTAAGTAGCTTTTTTATTGGAAAATATCAAGTAACACAAAAAGAATATAAATCATTAATGATATCAAGTCCAAGTAATTTTAATGGACAAAATTTACCAGTAGAAAAAGTAACATGGTTTGATGCTGTCAGATATTGTAATGAAAAATCTAAAAAAGATGGTTTACCTGTTTCATATAATGAGCGCGGATTTTTTTTAGATCAAGATGGGAAAATAACAAATGATGTAACAAAAGTAAAAGGTTATAGATTACCAACCGAAGCAGAATGGGAATTTGCAGCAAGAGGTGGAAATAAATCGCAAGGATATAAATATAGTGGTAGTAATAATCCAAATAATGTTAGTGTATATGCTGAAAATTCATATAAAAAAGGTGAACATAGTTCAGATTATGGAACACATAAAGTTGGTTCTTTAAAAGAAAATGAATTAGGTATTTTTGATATGAGTGGAAATGTATGGGAATGGTGTTCAGATTGGTATGAAGCAAGTTTTTATGCTAAACTAATGCCAACTAATCCTTATAATAATGTTTTAGATGCTAATCGTGTTATAAGAGGTGGAGGATGGTATAGTGGTGCCATTAATTTAGCTATAACTTATAGAGGTTTTAGTATTCCTTCCAATGCTTACTATAACATTGGATTTAGAGTTGCTAAAAGTTTTTAGTTTTTATGTATTTATAATATCAAAAATATTAAAAATATCTTTAAATTTATTATAACCTTCAGAAAAATTCAATCCAACAAAATCTTCACTTTTTTTTGTTCTAAGGAAAGCTTTAGTTCTTTCTGTCATAGAAATAATAGATGGGTTTAAAGAATTTATTAGCATACTTTTTTTGTATTTATTCATTATTTTTTCCCAATCGTCAGGCATATTAAATCTTTTTCTATCTAAAACATCTTTTAAAACATTTATAGTATTTTCAGGAAATTCACTTAAAACTCTTCTAAAAGGTAAAACAGAAATTGTATCTGATTTTAAATATTCTAAAACACATTCTTTATAACCAGTTATTTCTTTGAAATTCTCATTTCTAAAGATTTCTTTAAAAACGCCATACCAAGGTAAAAAATTTAGACCTTCTATTTTATCGTAGATTATTCCCACATCATCTAAATCATTTATATATTGAGGTATTTCTACATGTGGTATTTCTGGGTAAGTACCAAATTTTTCTCTAAATACTTTTGCAATAGTTTTTCCTTGCTCTTTATCCTTTTTTTGAAAATATCGATAATGATAAAACTCTTGTAATTTATTATTTATTTCTTTACCTTCAACAATTATTTCGTCAGAACCAAAAAACTCAATAAAATCATCATGTTCCATAAATTGTATTTTATAAGATGTTTCCATTTTTTGTTTATTATCTATAAAAGCGGAATAAGGAAATTCTAATTCAAAAAGAGCTACGAGTTTGTATATTTCATCATTTGAATCTGTTTTTAAAAAATAAGGTGAATTAGCAAAAATATAACTTTCAAAAAAAGGTAAAATTCTTGCAATTATATATTCACCAACTTTTAGTTTTTTATCATAACTTTTAATTTCTACATGATATTTTTCATTATTTAGCATGTCTAATAATACATAATTCTCTTTTTCTTCTTTTTTTACTTTAAAGATACCAAAAACATAGTTTTTCCATGAAATGATCAATTCTTTATCTTGATTATTTAATTCTTGTAATAAAAAAACATCTAATAAATTTTGACCTTCTGAAAAACTCTTTTCAAAAATAAACCATTCTTCAAATCGAGAATTAGTCTCTGATAAATTATATTTTTCCAATTCCTTTATAAATTCTTTTTTTGTTTCTTTTTCTTTTAAAAAATTAAAAAGCTTTTTTCTAAAATCAATTGCTTTTTCTAAAGCATATTCCATTAATAAATCTCAATCATATAAATAATTCCTACTTATTTGATATTAACATATTTTTTTTTGTATTATCAAAATTTTTAAAGTTTTTTAAGAATAATTAAACCATTCCAAAAAGTTGGATGACAGTTATTAGCTGTATTAACATCAAAAATTATTTCATATTTATTTTTACTTAGCTTAATAAAATCCAAAACAGATTGTTTTACTTCTGGAATATTTGTATCATCAATTAAAATTATACAATTTTCTGAAAAAAAAGGCTCTGCTAATTCAAGACCTTTTAATTGGTTTTTATAGCTATGTTCTCCATCATATATGTAAAAACCTATAATGCCTTTATGTATTTTATTAAAATATTCTTCATAATCTAATTCATAAAATTCGATATTTTCAGATTTAGTTAATGAGTTTTTAAAAAAGTTATAATTTTGATAAAAATTAGCTTTTGCTATTTCAGGAAAAAACTCAGAGAAATTATCAACACCCACACATTTTTTATCACTATTTCCAATTAAACCAGAAAAAAAGGTAAATCCATTCCAAACACCAATATTAACAAATAATTCATTTTCTTTAAGTTCAGAAACTATTTTATTTATTATTGCTCCATTTGCTAAAGTTGACATTCTTGGAATATCTAAAAGATTTTTAATTGAGTCTATATTTTCATTATTTTCAGGTAATAATGTATTTGCAATTTCTTCTTTTGAAGAAAGACGATCTTTATTCTCTGAAGTTTTTATATTTTTTGTAATAAACTTAAATTTTATATTATTTAAAAATTCTTCTAATTTCATACTTAAATTGAGTTCAAAAAGCTAATAATAAATTTTTTAAAATAGGAAATATTTTCATATAAAATTGCATAATCTTGATATAAATAAGGTTTATTCATATTAAGTTCTAAATATTCTATTTTTTTATAATCATATTCTACATTATATTTTTCAAGGATAGTTTTAAAAGAAATAATAAATGTTTGTTTTTGTTTATAAAAATGAGTGTAAAAATCTTCTATCATATAAACAAAAAGAGTAAAAGATTCTTTATTTATTATTTTAGACATATTTGAAAAATCATAAATTAGTTTTATTAATGCTAATTTAGTATTTTCTTCTAATTTTGAAAAACTATCAAAGTATTTAATAATAAAATCTGAAAGAATAGAAGAATATTTTATATTTATTAAATTATTTGCTTCTGAAGAGTCTGAATATCTTTTTTGTTCTAATTTTTTATATACTAAAATATCATCTAAAAAACCTTCTATCATTAAATGAGGTCTAACCGAACCATAAGCAATACTTATAAGGTTATTTAAATTATTTGCTAAATCTATACAATCATCATAATTAAGCTCTGAATCAGACTCTATTTTTATTTTAGACGTAAAATTTGTTTGAGCGGAAATATTAGTAAAAGAATCATTAAAATCACTATTACCTTCTAATTGAATTTTATAATTTTTATTTCTAAATTTTAATTCAAAATTTGTATAATTTATTATTTTATCGGATATTTTCATATCATCATAACCAATTATTAAATTAGGAATAGAAAACTCTAATCTAGTTATTTTTTCATTATTTCCCCAAATAATACTTTCTGCTCTAAAAATCATTTCATAAGAATAGTAATAAACTTCTTTTATAGATTTTAGGTACATATTTAAAAAAGTTATATCTAATTTTGAATTATTATCGTCAGATTTTAATATATAATTTTCAAAAGGAATTGTATGAGGTGATTCTAAAGAATCTCCAGATAATTTAAGTTTTATTTTTATTAAATCACCTCTATTAAGTTCTTCAAAATTACAAACAGAAGAAAAAGAACAATTATTATCTAATTTTAATTCTTCTTGTAATATTTTTCCATTTCCTGATATTTCTAAATTCATTTTATGAAACAGAAACTTTTGATATTATAGTTTTTATTATTTCAAAAAGTTGTTCTCGGGATTGATTTCTATAGGGCATAATTCTATGAACTAAAACGTAAGGAGCAAGATATTTTATATCATCAGGAATAACATAATCTCTTCCATTTAACATTGCATAAGATTTTGAAAGAGAAAGCAAGGCTATAGAAGAACGAGGACTACCACCAAGTAAAATCTCATTATTATTTCTAGTAGCAGTAATTATTTTTATAATATATTCGTATATTTCATTACTTATTTTTATCTCTTGAATAAAATTTTGCATTTCTACCAAATCTTTTATTTCTAAAACATGTTCTAAAATATCAGAAAGATCTTGTTTTTTGTTATGTAACTTTAGCATTGTAATTTCAGACTCAAAAGAAGGGTATCCTATAGAAAGTGAAATTACAAATCTATCTAATTGCGAATCTGGTAAAGGGAAAGTTCCTTGAGATTCTATTGGGTTTTGAGTAGCTATTACAAAAAATGGATCTGGTAATTTTCTTGTAACCCCATCAACAGAAACTTGTTTTTCTTCCATAGATTCTAATAAACTTGATTGAGTTCTAGGAGTACCTCTATTTACTTCATCTGCTAATAGAATATTTGTAAATAAAGGCCCTTCTATATATTCAAATTCTGCTTTTTTTTGATTAAAAATAGATACACCTGTAATATCTGTAGGTAAAAGGTCAGATGTGAATTGAACTCTTTTAAAATTACCAAGAATAGATTTAGCAAGGCTTTTTGCAAGTAAAGTTTTTCCAACACCAGGGACATCTTCAAGTAATACATGTCCTCCAGATATAAGAGCAGAAACAACAAGCCTTACAATTTCATTTTTTCCTGTAAAAACTTTTTCTATGTTATCAATAAGTAGTTCAAAGTTTTTTTTTGCCGAATTTATGTCCAAATTATTTACCTTTTATTTCATTACATATAATATCTAAATCACATATTTGAGATTCATTTTCTTTAGAAACATAGTTTCTTTTACCTTTTTTTGATGTTTTATCAAATTTTGTTGTTCCTTTAGATAACAACTTTGAAGAAAAAACAATTTTTTGATATTTGATTTTTATATTTTTTATATTATCATCGTTTGAGTATCTTTTTGCTGTATTTATAATAAAATCTGAAAATATTTCTCCAGAATTTAACTGATCATTACTATTGCCTTTATTATCTGATTTTAAATTGCATAAAAATACATATAATATATCTTTATCATTTTTACTATATAAAATTATAAAATCACACATACTTCTTAACTTACTAAGATCATTAAAAAAAGGAAGTTTATCATGTATCTTAGTTATTTTTTCATTTTTATCAAATTTATATACAATAATCTCTGAATTTTCTTCTTCTAAATATTTAAACTTAGCTTTAGTACATTTAGCTAATTTATCTTCTTCATTTAACTCAAATTTAATTTCATTACTTCTCTCTGATTTTTTCAAAGTAATATTTTCTAAATATTTTTGTATAACTATTTCTTTTATTGTTTTAATTATTGTCATAAAAAACTAAAACAAACTAAAATATATATCTTCAGATGATTCATTCAAAGATATTATCTCTTTATCTATAGAGTTTATTTCAAAACCAGTTTTATCTACTTTAATTTTATTAGCTTTATTTTTATCAAAGAAATAAACACCTACATTATTATAATCAAGTAACTCTTCATTTTTATAATTATATTTTTCAAGTAGCTTTGTAGATTTTTCTTTACCAGATTTCAGCATTATTAAATTATTTAATTCTCTTATAATATAATCACTGTGTGTACTTATCATTACTTTAAAGCCATTATTAACTATTTTTGCTATTATTTTTGCTATTATTCTTTGATTATCTGGATGTAAATTTAGTTCGGGTTCATCAATAATAATAAAATCATTTTTTTTTGCAAGATGCCTAAAATAAAAAACTATACTAGATAATGATTTTACAACTGAACCTGTTAAATGAATACCTAAATGGCTTTTTTTTGATTCATTTGGATTAAATTGCATTTCTCCATGAGAAGAAATATCTATTTTACCTTTTAATATTTCAACCTCTATCATATCTGCTATATAGGAAAAATCACTTTTATTTTTTTGAAGGTTTTCTAAATCTTCTGCAACATAAAGCGAATCTACTATTGGTATAGAGTATCTTTTATTTTCATTTATTATATTTTTTTTCTCTTCAAAATTTGAAAAAAGTGGATTTGAAAATAATGAGTTTCTTCTTATTGAAATTTCTTTATTAAAAAGATTTATGGCAAGCCTTTCAGCAGGTGCAATATAAATTGAATTAAAAAATAAATTAATTATAATTTTTAAAATATTTTCTTCAATTTTTTTTATTAAAAATCTTTTAGTTTCTAAACTATCTTCATAAACAGTATAATAAGCAGTCATTACTCTACTTTTTTCTGATTTATAAAAATATAATACTTCTTTTTGTCTTTTATTTATAATTATTTTTTGTTCTATAACACTTTCAAATATTTTTTTTTCAAGAATATCTCTGTTAAATTCTAATTTTATTTCACTTTTAGAAAAAAATTCTTCTTTAGATGCAAAAATATCTTTAATTAAAGGGTTTATAGTAGATGAAATTTCATTTATTACTTTATCTTCTATTTTTAAAAAATATTCATATAAATCTATATTAATAGTAATTTTAGAAAATATTTCACTAATTTCATTATCAGAATAATCTAATTTTAATTCTATATCATTTAATATCCTAAAAAAACCATATACGCTATATGTAGCATAAGTTTTACCTGTATTATTATGTCCACACAAAACAATTAAATCTTTGGAAAGATCTATATCAGCATTTTTTAGAACACCTATGTTTTTTAATTTTAAGTGCATTTTTCACACAAAATAAAATAGAATAAAAATTTAAATGAATAATAACATATTTTTTGATTCTTTTTTTAAAGCTGTTTAAATAAATATTTTCTTATTTTAAAGACGTGCTTAATTCAATAATTTTTTCTAATAGTAACTTAGATTCTTTTTTATAATTTTCTAAATCTTTTTCGCTTAAATTTGATTCACCATAACGTAAAAAATATGTTTTAGAAATAAAATCATTAAAATTAGATTCAAGTTGAGTATTCTTTAATAAAATAGTTTGTAAATACTCATTAAACGTATAATAATTTTCATATTTATATCCAATTTTTTCTAAATCATTAATAAAATTTTCTTGAATATTTACTATTTCTAATCTTAGTTTTGATTCAAATAAATTTTTTAGTTTATTTTGTTTTTCATCTAATTGTTTCTTAGTTTTTATTTTAAAATTTATAAATATTCCTAAAAGGAGAATAAAACTAGAAATAATAATAATAATAAACATTGATTTAATATCTAAAGCAAAAATAAATTTTGATATATAAGAAAAAATTAATATAAAAGCATTAATTGTATTTTCTAGTGAGATTTTTGCAAAATTAATAATAGATTCGGGGATATATTGTTTTAGGAAATCATATATTTTGGAAAGATAATAAAGTGCTAAAACATTACCTTCATTTTTTTTCTGAGATAAATTTACAACATAACCAGGAGTAGGATCAAATGTTACCCAACCTCTTTTAGGAAAATAAACTTCTACCCAAGCATGAGCATCAGAGCTTTTTATTTCATGATATGCCGTTATTTGATTATACGTTCCAGGTGAAAATCCTGTTACAAGTCGTGTAGGAATACCGATAGATCTTAGCATTACAACCATTGAAGTTGCAAAATGCTCACAATACCCTTCTTTTTGCTTAAATAAAAAATAATTTACGGTTTCTGCATCTTCAGGAAATTCTGGTATTTCAAGATTATATTTAAAATTATTTTGTAAAAAATTTTGAATATCCATAGCTTTATCAAATTGATTAGTAGATTTTTTTGTAATTTCTTCCGCTAATTGAATAATTCCTTTTGAAATATTATTAGGTAATTGAAAATAATTTTCTGTAAAAATATTTATATTTGACATATTTTTTTTTAATTTTTCTGAAAAGCTATTTGTATGCGTATCTAATTTATATATTTTATTTAATGCTTTTGAAAAATCATCATCACTTAAAATTTTTTTATAATCTTGATCTGAAATATATAATGGTTCTGCTAAACTTTGTAAATCTTTTTTATTAAATTCAGGAACATTAGAAACAACTGTATAAGTTAAACCTTCAACTAGTTCAACAGGACTTCTAAGACCACCATAAGTATCTGCCATTAAATAGGTTGAAGGAAAATAAACTTCTTCTGCATAAGGAGATGAAAAAACCAAATTACTTTGTTCTTTTTCTATATAAAAAGTTTGAACTAATTCTCTTTTAGGGCTAAGATCTTTTTTTACTTCTAAACTCATTCTGGTATAAATAGGAGGTCTATCACCGAAAATTTTTCTCAATTCATAGGGCTTGGTCATTTTCCAATTTTTTCCATCGTATAAATCAAAAGCCATTCCTCTTAAATAAGTTTTTTCACTACTTCTTACTTTTATGACTATTTCATCTGAAAGCTTTCCTCTAAAATTTAGATCTAATTCTGTAGAGAAACCATAGTAGGCATTTTTATCAAAACTTCTTTTTATATTTAAAACATCTTTGCCATTAACTTTTTCTTTTTTTACTTCTTTATTAGCTTTTGATTTAATTTGCCCTTGAAAATTTGGCATTTCAGGTAGTTTTATAGAGATAGGAAATGTTTTTACCTTCATTGTTTGATATCTAGGCATAAACAAAAAAATAATTACCATCCCCAAAATAGTAAAAACAAGAGGTTTAATAGATGTTTTTATTACTAAATCTTTTTCACTTTCTATTTTTAATTGAGTTATTTTATTTTTTGATAAGTTATTATATAAAAGACTTAATAAAGATGCGATTCCAAATGGTACAAGAAAAAAGCCAAAATATAAATCACGACTTATTGTTGCTGTAACACAAATCAATATTAAAGCAACAAATAAAGAATAATTTAAATCTTTTCTTCTTGGTAAGTCAAAGCTATGTAAAACTTGCAACCAAATAAGTAAGTTTGTTAATGGAATTCTTGGGTCATAAGGATTTGAAATAGCCTCTCTTAAAAAATTAGCAAAAGCGACTAACATAAAAAGAGAGAGAATTAATTTAATCCACCAATTTTTTTTATTTTTTCTTACATTACTTACATAGCTACCAAACAGCGTCAAAAAAATAGAAACGATGGGTATAAAAAAATTATCTTCTTCAATTAAAAAAGTGGATAGAATTCCTATTATTACAGTAATAGTAATAACAACCCTAAATTCAATTGAATTTTCAACTTCAAGATTTCCGCCTAATTCATTTTGAAAGTCTTTAGATTTTGACTTTAAATTTTCTTTTATTGCCATTTTATTGGATTTTTATAAAAGAATTTAATGAACCAAGTGGGGTATAAGCTTTTTCAGCATTAGGATCTAAAATCCAATTATTTCCATTTATAACAAATTTATATTGATATTCTCTTCCTAAAGGTAACATAAGATCTAAAACCCATTTATTTTCATCAAAAAACATTGGATTTTTTTTTGAATCCCAATTATTAAATTCTCCTGATACACTAACAGTATTAGCATCTATTTCTAATTCAAATCTTATTGAAACAAGTTCTGTATAGCTTTTTATAAAATTTTCTATATCATTCGCAACTTCATAAGTATTTGAACCAAAACCCAAGGAATGGCCTACACCATCATATAAAACTAATTTTTTTTGATTTGTTAAAACTTTTTCATAGGCAAAAAAAGCTTGATTAAATTTAACAGTTTTATCATCAGATGAATGTAATATTAAAGTTGGAATATCGAGTTTATGAATATTATGTTCTACAGCTTTTATAGAATGAACCACTTGATTAACCCATTTAAAATTAGAGTTAACTTCATGTTTAGAAAAAGTGGGAGCTGAAACGGCAATAACACCAGATACTTTATTATGAAATTCGATACCTAAAATGTATGCTAAACAACCACCAAAAGAAGAACCGAATACATAAACTTTTTTATTCATGTTTAATAAAATATCAAGACATTCAACAGCAGATCTATAACAATCTTTCCAAGATATTTGACCATTATGCAATCTTTGCACATCATATCCATGACCATCAAGTAAAACACCCAATGTATTGAAGCCTTTTTGATATAAAATATTACCTAGATTATATGTATTACAAGGTGTTGACTCCGAACCATGAAGCATAAGAATAGCAATATCATGTTCTTTTTTTTCAAAAAGGAATGGCAAATCAGATTCAATCACCCCTTTTTGAATTAGTTTATTTTTTATAGATTTAAATTTATAAATACTTTGTTCATAAGTATTCATGAATTATTCCCTTATTTTTAACCTAATAAATTTTATTTCAGTTGATTTATCGTGTAAAATCACAGAAAATCTATTCCAGATAGCACCTTTAGCAGATTTCATTCTTGGAGCACCATAAACTTCTATGGCTTTATCGATAACATCGCCTATTTTTAAACCTTGAGTTGTCTTATTTTTATATTTTTCAGTAAATTCTATTTCATTTATAATATCTTCTTCATTGAAGAAAAAATTAACTCCTAAATCGGTATAATAAAAAATTGATTCTTGAAGATTATTATCATAACTAACTTTACTTACTGTTTTCATTCTTTCAACTACTTCATCTTTTTTAGTACTACCAACAAATAAACCTAAAATACAAGAACTTTCAATATTTATTGCTAAAGAGGTTTCACTAATATTTTCCATTGCTTTTTGCATGATTTCAGATTCTTTTCTTACTAATCCTGTACCAGCATTTGGATCAGCTTTTACTTGTTGATTCATCATTTGTTGCATTAGAATTGCAGCTTGTGATTTCATTGACCATTCTGATTTATCTTCATTTTGTTGTGGTTGAGTCGCTCCCATCATTTGTTGCATTAAAGCCATAGCATCTGGAGGCATTCCATTTGCCATACTTGCCATCATAGAAGGATCTATTACAATTTTTTTTACACCTTCATTTTCAGTAAACTGATCAACAAACCTAGTTGCCACGGTTTTAGGTGGTGCATAGTGAATATCTGGTAAACCTATCATTAAAAACCCTCAGAAATATTAAAAAACATTTAACTTAATAATTATATCAGAATTGACTATATAAAAGTAAGCTAATTTATTGTAAAATATTCCTATGAAATCTAAGATTTTTTTATTATCTATTTTATTTGTTTTGTCCTCTTGTTATTCTGAGGAGCCAGATCCTGTTTCTGAAGCACCTATTGAAACTAAGATTGAAGTAGTTACCCCCAAAATTATTCCTTCACAAAAACCTGTTATTTCTGTAAAAAATAAGGATAAAGAGGTTATTCCTACTAAAACTACGAAATTAAAAGTACCTGTTGTTACTAAAAAAAATACTAACCCAAATAAAGTTGTAAAGCCGACTCCAACGCCGACTCCACCTAAGATAGTTTCTCTTGATGATTTATCAAAAACAGTTTATTCAAAATTTTTACTAAAAATAAAAAATCTTCAATCTATGAAGTGTAATATAAGAAACTTTATCAAAGGAAATTATTTCCAAAAACAATATATTCCTGATGCAAAAACAGCTACTTCGGTTATGGAAATTGTTTTTCAACGACCAAGAAAAATGAGAGCTAGAATAAAAGAAGCTCCTGCTAGTCCTACACTATTAGATACAAGACTTCTTTATGAAGGTGGAGAAAATGTTAAAATAAAAGTACCAGGTATTTTAGGTCTTTTTACTTTTACTTTTCCAGTAGATAAACCTGAATTAACTGGTTATAGAGGTTACTCAATAAAAGATTTAGACATTGTTTCGTTAGAAGCAAGATTAGATAATCCTCAAGCAAAAGTAAAATTATTAGGAACATCTAAAGTAGATGGTTATGATACCTATGTTATTGAAGTAAAAAATATAAAATATATGGATGAAAAAATAACTAATGAAATTTTCAATGTAAAAAAAAGTGATTATTCATTATTATCACATGAGATGTTTGAAAATGATGAAATGGTTTTTAGTAATAAATATGAAAGTTTTATCTATGATTCACCTACATCAGATGCTGATTTTAAAATATAATATTAAAACAAATATAAAATTATGATAGATACAAATAAATATTCAATAGAAAAAATAACTTTAAGTGCCAAAGAAACTATGGGAGAACATTTAGGGATAGAAATAACTGAAATTGGAACTGATTTTTTATCTGGCAAAATGCCTGTAGATCATAGAACTATACAACCAGCTGGGATTTTACATGGTGGAGCTTCTGTAGTTTTGGCAGAAACATTGGGAAGTATTGCTGGTAATTGTTCTGTAGATTCTGAAAAATATTATTGTGTTGGTTTAGAAATTAATGCAAATCATATAAGACCAGTAAAAAGTGGTAATTGGGTTTTTGGAACGGCAAAAGCTATTCATATTGGTAAAAAAACTCATATATGGGAAATAAATATAAAAAATCAAGAAGATAAATTAGTATGTGTAAGTAGATTAACTTTATCTGTTATCGAAAAAACTTAAACTTCAAATCAATTATAGATATTGATTTTACTTATAGTTAAGATAAGATTAAAAAAAGTTTAATAAAATGCTTGACAAGTTAATTTTTAAATGCTAAGATATATTCATGGTTAAGGAACGAAATCGGAAGCCGAAAAAGTAAAAAGCTTGAAAGCACTAGCTGAGGTTCAAGTAAAAAGCTTAGGGGTAATAAGATGTAGGCAAAATTTGGGAGACCAAGTTAACGCTGGAAACCATCCATACGTAGGCTAGTAGGAGTTATTAGATGGCAATCTTAACGGAGAGCAGGAAATAACCACCGAAATCAAGATGCGAAAGCGGTTGAGATGTGTGAGGCTCTAAGCATCGCAAGATGAAAAAGAGTGAGGTCGGACCAATACCGACCAGACAGTAACCGCTCGAAAGAGTTGAGTGAAGTGGTGTCGATGTTCGGAACAACGTAAGTTCGTTCATGAATAGAAAAGGGAGGGAGTATCGTAACCTCGATTAAGTTTTAGCTCTAACTGAGAAGTGAAAGTTAAACGAAGTCAAAAATAAGCCGTAAGGCAAGTAGCGAAGGTTTGTTGGTGTAGCCTGATTTTTGAGTATTTTTACTTTAGACGGTAATAAGAAAGAAATCGAAATGTTCGTAAGGATGTAGATCACTTGTTGCGTAAGGATAGCAGCAATAGTTAAGTAGATTAGTTCGAGAGAGCGAAGTCGAAAAGAACTGTAATTTCTTAGAGGTGTTAAAGCTTCAAAAGAAATGTCCCTACCTTAAATGTAAGACGCTTCTTTTTACATAAAAAAGGTAACTCTGGTAGAGTGAAGAAGGTGTGAGACCTTTATGCTACGTAAGTAGAAAAATCAAGAGGGTGTTACACCTCTATAAAAACGTGAGGAATGTTACGATCCAAGGCTTTGCCTGAACAATGTAACTATCGTTAGCGAACAGAACTGCCAAACGGCAGATTCTGTACAGTTAATGTGATCCTAATCAAAAAAAAATCCCCGACTTTAAATATTTTCTAGTTTTAGTTACATTTTTAAATAGAATCGTTCTGATTAGTAAATATATAAAAGATTTATCAGTTTAAAGTCCTAATTCTATACCTTGATCTTTTATGTCTCAATATAAAATAAAATTTTAATGAAAAAAAATATCACTTTAAAAAAAGATGTGATTGATGCAATGCCTAGACTCGACAGTAATAAAGATAGATCCAAAATAACTGAAATATATTATAGCAATTTACTTACTTAACTTAATTATTCTCTCAGTACTTTGAGATTTATTAAAAAACTTTTTCTATTTTTACTTTAATAATTCCCTTTTCCAAAGAAGCTAATTGTTTAAAAGCTTTTTTAGAAAGATCTAACTCACAATTACATTTATCTGTTACAGTAACTTTTACGGATTTTTTTCCATTTTTTACAATTAATTTTGTTCCTAATGGAAATCTGCTCGATGCTGCTGTTAAATTATTTTGATTAAATATTTTACCATTTGCCATTAATTGACCATGAAAAAAATCATTATAAAATGTTGCTGTTAAAATTAATGGTAAGAGAAATTTTTTTAATTCCAAATCCTATTAGCCTCTTTATATACTATAAATATAGTATTTTACCATGGAATAGGGTTTTAAGGATATTTTGAGAATAAACTAAGATAAAATATTATCTTTTCTATGGAGATAATCTAAAAAAATCCCAACCTGTTTCATTTTTTTCAAAAGTGATTCTATCGTGTAATCGACTTGTTCTACCTTGCCAAAATTCAAAATAATTAGGTTTTATAATATAACCACCCCAATTTTCTGGAAATGGAATTTCTTTATCTTTATAAAAATTTTCTAGTTCTAAATATTTATCATCTAACTCTTTTCTACTTGAAAGTTTTGCACTTTGTTTTGAAACCAAAGCTCCTATTTGACTTTCTCTTGGTCTCATTCTAAAATATTCTTCTGATTTATCTTTAGCTATTTTTTCAATAACACCTTCTATTCTTATTTGTCTTTGCATTTCACCCCAAAAAAAGTTTATGGCTACATTTGTATTTTCAACAATTTGGCTTGCTTTTTTACTTTCATAATTAGTAAAAAAAGTAAACCCTACATCACTAAATTCTTTTAATAAAATAATTCTTGAAGATAGTTTTCCTGTTTTATCACAAGAAGCTAAATTAAAAGCGTTTGGTTCAAATATTTTAAAAATTTCTGCTTCTTTAAACCATTTTTCAAATTGCTTAAAAGGATTTTTTTCCAAATTTTCTTCTAATAATTCATTAGAAGTGTAATCTTTTCTATAATCAAAAAGTTCCATAATCATTATGCCTACAAAATTTCATTAATCATCTTAATTTTAAATGATTTTATTATAATATTATCATATCTATTGAGAAATTTTATATTAATATTAAAAAATACGTTATTAAAAATAATATTAAACTATACAGGTGAAAAAACTATTTCAAGCGAATTAAAAAACATAAAATTCTTTTTTAAAGTAAGTTTTACTTCTGTTCTGTCTTTTTTCCAAGTAGCCGATATAACTTGATTTTCATCTAAAACAACTTTCAAAAAACTATTGTAATTATCTGGTGTCATAGCATCAATTTCTGGATTTGAATCAAGTATTGCTTTACCGTATTCCTTCATAAATTTTTTTCTTATTTTAGAAATATCTGTCATAATTTCTTCATTAGAAGAATATTTTTTAGTTACATTATAGCTAACTTTTACAAATTTATCTTTTTTAAGAAAAAAAGTAACTTCAGATTCAATTCCTAATAAATCATCATCAAAAACTATTCTTTCAGAATCTTTTGTTTTTGGTTGTTTTTTAGTTGATTCAAGTATTTTATCAGAGGTTTCCCACCAATTAAGAGTTCCAAAATCTTTTTTTATTTCTTTTTTCTTTTCTGGAGTTACTTTAGTATTAGGTTTTGTATTAACAGTTTCTTTTGAAAAAGCATTATTAGAAATAAAAAAAAGAAAAGCGAATATAATAATAATATTATTATTTATATACATAATATGGAACCAAATTTTTCATAACTTTTTGAGTAACTTCATCTATAAGTCTTTCTTTTATTACAGAATAAACTTTAGAATCATTTTTATTGTAATCTAAAACTGATGTTTGGCTATTTTCTTCAAATTGAACATTTTGAAAATCATCAATATTTTGACTCCAAATCTTTTTACCATCAAGATCAAAAAAACTAAGACTTCCAACTAATGAAACTTGATAACGGATTAAAGTTCTTAAATTATTACTATCATTTCTATATAAAACATTTGCGTCTGAGTAAAGAGGTGTAACAGGATTATCAATATATTTTGTTTCTAAAAAACTATCCAAATTACCCATTATTATTAAAGAAGAATTATTTTTTTCTAAAATACTTTTTAGATTTTCAGGGGTAACTTTATCTGAATCAGTATATCGCTTAATTTTTATATTATTTATATTATCAAAACTTTTATAGATAGAATTTTCTACAGATGTTTTAAAGGTTTCTGGTATTTTTATTTTTTTATCTTTAATATCAAAACCAACAAAAAGAATATTTTTACTTTGATATTTTTTGAAATTAAAATCTGGATCAATAGATATCATTTCTTTTGGTACACAAGATAAAAGTGTAAAAATTGATATAAGTGGTAAAAGTTTTATAGTTTTAATCATTTTTTTGTGTATTTAAAAAGTAAATCTTTATAATCATTTTCTATTTTTAACTTAACATGAATTTCAATATCTTTAGTATTTTTTTCTAGTCTGAAAAAAGGAATATACGAAGAGTATTCTGTTTCTTCAGTTATTATTCTATCTCTTGCAATTGTTCTTATAACTTCTCCAAGAGCAGTGGATTGATCTATTAGCATTTCTTGATTTTTAACTGCAAAAGAAGGCCAAAGGGACTTAAAAAAATCAATATTTAGTGGTTTAAGCTCTTTTTTTTCTGATAAATCTTTTAGAATAACATTACTGGTATCAAAAGTAACTTGCTTTTTTGTTTTATTATCTATTTTAAGGTTTATCAAAGCTGTTTTTCTTGAATATGGTATTACAAAACGACTAATACTTCCATTCAAATTTTTTGAAGTTTCTAATGGATAAGCATTTCCAATCCATTCTAAAGATACGACTAATCCATCTTCTATTTTTTTAGAAACTATTTTTTCTTTTATATTATCAGAAGAAAAAAATGATTGAGAATCAGGAAAATCTGGAGAAAGAGTATAAGAACCAAACAAAGAACAATTTGTTAGTAAAAAAAGGCTAAAACAAACTAATAATTTTTTCATTTATTGAACTCTTTTTTGTAGTTCTTTTTTATCAATAACAACTATCTTATTTTTATCTATTTCTAATAAACCTTCATCTTGAAAGTCCATTATTACTCTTGTAAAAGTTTCTCTTGAAGTTCCTGCAATATTTGCAAAATCTTGTCTAGTCATATTGTGGTTTATAACCACTTTCAAATTATCTTTTACACCAATTTCATCAGCAAGATTATTTATTGTTCTTGCGACTCTTCCAGTTGCGGTAAGAAAAGCTAAACTTTCAACATGTTTATCTGCGTGTCTTAGTCTTTTGCATAAAACATACATAATCTTAATAATCATTTCAGGATTATCTTTGAGAATTTTATGAAACTCATCTCTATTTAATGTAACGGTTTTTACATCAGATAAAGCAATTGCGGTAGCAGATCTTGGTTGTCCATCAAGCATAGATACTTCACCAAAAAAATCTTTTTCTTTTAAAACACCTAATGTATGTTCTCTTCCATCATTAGACATCATTACAATTTTTACTTGCCCAGAGAGTATAAGATAAAAACTGGTTCCTTGATCTTGTTCATAAAATATAGTTTTACCTTTTTCAAAGGATCTTTCAACACATATTTTTGTGATTTGTTCAATCTCATTTTTATCCATATTAGAAAAAAGTGATACTTCTGTAAAAAACTCTTGTAAATTAAAACTACTCATCTAACTTTTACTTCTTTAGTTTATTATCATACACAAACTACAACACATGAATTATACATTATCTTCTTTTTTTAGAAAAGATTTTTTATTTACATTAAAATAAAAAATTATACGTTGAAACATAATATATTATTGATATATATATTGATAATATAACATATAAATTTTTATTTTAAATAAAAATTTAAAATAACAACATATTTTTTTATAGATTAATTCATTTAAAAGAATATTGCTTATCTTTTTAAGATAAAAATAAATCTCAGAGTACTGGTAACCCTATTTTTAATAAAACATTGTTGCCTAACTTCTAATTAAGCGTTAAAATTAACTTTAGTTAAGAATTTATGTTTTTTGTAATGAGGTTGAAAATGTCAAGATTAGTCATTTCTGAAGTGTTTAGAGAAACTGCTAAAAAAAATAAAGATAAACAATCTTTAGGTAAAAAAGATGAATCTGGTGAATTTAAATATATTTCTTACAAAGAATTAGAAGAAAAAGTTGAGTTTTTTGCTTCAGCAATGATTGAAAAAGGACTTAAGCCTAATGATAAATTAGCTTTAATGTCAGAAAACTCACCAGAATGGGTAATGACAGACTTGGGAGCTATGTATTCTAATGTTCTTAACGTTCCTGTTTATCCAACTCTTACATATCCTCAATTAGAATATATTTTAAATAACTGTGGAGCAAGAGCAATAGTTGTTTCTAATAATACACATTACCAAAAAGTAGTTAAACTATTTGATTCAGTTCCATCTTTAGAATTTGTTGTTTATGTAGATAAAATAGAAAAAGTGGAACATTCTAAAGTAAAAACAATTAGTTTTGAAGAATTAATTAAATTAGGTCAAGATAATCTTGAAAAAAATATTGCTGAAATAAATAAAAGAATTTCTGAAACAAAAGAAGATGATGTTTGTAGCATAATTTATACATCAGGAACAACAGGTGATCCTAAAGGTGTAATGTTGACTAATAAAAACTTTATGTCAAACTCAATGGAATCAGCAATACTTCTATTACCAAAAGTAAACTGTTTAGAGCTATCTTTTTTACCTTTATCTCATGTATTAGAAAGAGTTGTTTATTATGCAGTTATTGTTGTTAGTGGACAAACAGTAGCTTATGCAGAAAGTATAGAAGCAATTTCTAAAAACCTTCAAGAATTAAAACCAAATATACTTGTAAGTGTTCCTAGAATTTACGAAAAAATCTATAATAAAGTTATGGAAGGGGTTAATGCTTCACCACCACTCAAACAAAAAATATTTAAATGGGCTTTAAAAGTTGGAAAAGAATATTATGAAGCAAATAAATATGGACATGGTTTAAGTTTCTTCCTAGAAATGGAATACAAAATGGCTGATAAACTTGTTTTTAGTAAAATAAGAGAAAAAACAGGAGGAAACATAGAAGTTTTAGTTTCTGGTGGAGCACCGCTAATGAAAGAGTTAGCAGAGTTTTTTGCCTATATTGGTTTACCAATTCAAGAAGGTTATGGATTAACAGAAACAAGCCCTGTTATTTCTTTTAATAGAAAAACAAATATAAAATTTGGAACTGTTGGACAATTAATTCCAGATGTATCTGTAAAAATAGCAGAGGATGGAGAGATTTTAGCAAAAGGACCAAATATAATGCTTGGTTATTATAATAATCAAGTAGCGACAGATGAAGCAATTGATAAAGATGGTTGGTTTCATACAGGTGATATTGGCGTATTAGATTCTGAAAATTTCTTAAAAATAACCGATAGAAAAAAAGAAATTCTTGTTATGTCTAATGGAAAAAATGTAGCACCTCAACCAATTGAAAATTTATTAAAAACAAGTGTATATATAGAACAAGTTGCTATAATAGGCGATAAT
>ERZ1292630.1414-Hain-H41-02um-R3-1414-length-23677-cov-16_pt2 | contig 22320 bp, 15 predicted proteins | sample MGYA00564408_ERZ1292630 | MGnify/ENA primary metagenome ERZ1292630 (study PRJEB36523, sample SAMEA6512641) | groundwater metagenome | collected 2019-01-08 | study: AquaDiva: Metagenomics assemblies of 32 groundwater samples
GCGTCGCCCCCCCACGCCTCTATACGAACCGAATCCCTATATTAGTTAACCGTAATAACTGGACCTACTCCCTGTTTAGTTATGTCTGTTTGCTTCCTTATCCAGATTTGGAATGTATCGCCTACTGTTGCATCACGGGTTGCCTTGTAGTAAATCGTAGCCAAACCGTTGACTAAGGTATAAGTTGGCGTTGGAGTGAGATAGTCACCGGCAGTGTAGTATGTCATCGTAACTACTCCAACTGTATTTGTTATGGTCGCAGTTACTACACTGGCATCAATGGTTATCAGGTTATTATAGACATCTCGGGCGCTGATAGCATTTGTCTCTGTATATCCGGTGCCGCTTACTGGCGAAGTCGTGGCAACACTAACGTTAAAGTGGTCTAACGCTGCGGCTGTGATAGTGAAGTTAGCGGATGCGATATTCACCGTGCCAGCGGTGCCGGTCAGGGCATATGTCCCGGTCAGGGTTATCACCAAGTTACCAAATGTCGCATTGCCTGAAGCATTGGTTGCCTGGGTCAATGTTCCACCTAATGGCGTTACACCGGTGGGTGAGAGCGCCACGGTAACGTTCTGACCTGAGATGTTGTTGGCATAGGCATCCTTGACATTGACCACGACATTAGCCATGTTCGCACCGGCAACCGTGTTAGCCGGCTGGGTGGAGAATACTACGGCGCTCGGCGCACCCGGATCGACCACGATACTGCCGATGGTCGTGCTATCGGTCAGTCCGGCAGCCGTTGCCTTGACCGAGATGGTCTCGGCTTTATTGTATAGCGCTACATTGAATGTAGCTAAACCGGCTGAGGCCGTCGCGGTATAACCGCTGGCAAACCCGGTGGTGCCGGTGACGGTTACCACACTAACCACGGTGGTATTATCTGCGGTTCTGCGGTTATTATTGGCATCAGTCACTTCAGCCGTGAATGTTGCCCAGTTGGTCCCGGCGGTCTGCGGAGTAGCCGGCGCTGTCACCCAGAGGACCTTGGTTGCCGCACCCGGATCGACCACAATACTACCGGTGGTGGTGCTATCTGTTAATCCGGCGGCCGTTGCCTTGGCTGTAATCGTCTCGGCCTTATTGTATAGCGCTACATTGAATGTAGCTAAACCGGCTGAGGCAGTCGCGGTATAACCGCTGGCAAATGAACTCGTGCCGGTTACGGTCACCAGGGTTACCACAGCGCTACTGTTGACCGTATTACCACTGGCATCAGCAATTCTGACAACAGGTGCAGGTGTCCAGGCAGTCCCGGCGGCCTGGGGTGTAGCGGGAGATACGAACCAGATTAGTTGGGTGGCCGGGCCCGGATTGACCGTAATAACCGTGGTCTTGGTTCTGCCTAACGGGTCGGTTGCAATTAAGTTATTAGCCGCCCCGGATGAGGTCATCTTTACATATATCGTAGCAGTTCCATTAGCCACCGTATATGTCCCTGCACCATTTACAGTACCAAAGGTGTTACTGGTATAATATGTAAAGCCGGTGCCGGCGTTCATCGTGATGCTGAACGGCGTATGGCTGGACACTATTACATCATTGTTACCATAGGCCGTCAAGGTGGCCGTAATATTACCGCTGGCTGTTATGGTGCTATTATCAGGAGCCAGGGTATAGTATTTTACCGGACCGGTCACAAACGAATAATAAGGAGTGGTGGATGCGGTCTGGCTGATATAACCGGTGGCCGTAACGGCCCAGTAATAACGGACGGTATTGGTTAATCCGGCACCTACAGGAATATCATACGTCAGAACACCCGGTTTGGTGTTGGTTATAACCAATGGACTTGTAAATGCGGTATCAGTGGCGACAGAGACCGTATACATTGTTTCAGTAGTCGCATTAGTCCATTGAAGTGTTGGTGTCAAGGATTCGGCATTAGGTGACGCGGCGGAGACCGGGCCGGCCGCTGAGTTTAGTGGCGAAGCCAAATCAAAGACGCCGGGTGCAAAGGCGCCTGTGCCTGTATAGAATGAAAATGGCTGATTAGACGCAAAAGGCGTTCCGCTGGCATTGATTGCCTTTACCCGCCAGTAATATAATGTATTGGCAACAAAAGTGGTTGTAGTTACAGTAATCGCAGTAATATTAGATGCGAAAGTTGGCGAAATAAGTGAATAAGCCGCAGCAAACGAGTCGTCTGTGGCAATCTCCAGTAAATAATTGGCAACATTAAGTGAAGCGGTCCATGTCATCGGAAGACCGGTGCTGAAGATACTGCCGGATAAATCAATGATACCGGTAGGCATATCTGCCGGGTTACCCAGAGTAAATGCGCCCGGTGCCGGCACGCTGCTGCCGGTTATCGGCTCATCCTTGGAGTGCTTAAAACAACCATTAATTGTGATACTTAACAGGATTGTTACAATTATTATGGTTAGTGTCCATCCTTTCCTTACCGTTGACTCCATATAGCCCTCTTATTCTTGTTCTTTTATAAATTAATAATGCCAGTAAAGAATATACTTTAGTAATTTGTCAAGTATTATAATAGAAATATTTACCTCGCATAGTCAATAGTGGTTAAATAAACAGGCATGATGCCTTGAAGATATTTTTATTGACAAACATTTCTCTTTCTGATTCAATTAGTTCTTATAAATATGAATGACTGCGGCTTGTATCTAAAGTGGGATATTGGAACCCGTATCCGTCCCCTACGGGACAAGCAAATAGGACGCACCCCGAACCCCGAATAACTTCGGGGCGGGGGCAGATAAACGCCGATATCACCGCAAAGGCGCAGAGTTCGCAGAGAAAATAACAATTTTATCTCGGCGTTCTCCGCGTCTCTGCGGTGAAATTCTAAATCCGTTGGCTTATTAGATAAGCGGAGGGCTCTGCGTTTATCTGCATCCCGTTATTAAATTTGATATGACGGATTCCCATTTGTATATACTTGGAAAGGGCTGGTAAAATAGCTACGCCGTATTGGACTTTTCAGTCATTCTTTTTATCGCCGTGTTGGTTATAGAGAATTCGGGCGAGACGTTGATATTGTCGCAGTAAACCGGAGCGCCGGCCGATGTTTTGACGTTGGCAGCAGTACCAGTTAGGCCTCGCTATGCGAGACAACTCCCTACGGGCAGCACTATGCTTCGCATAGTGCTGGGTCGTATTGGCATAATCGCCTAACGCAGTCCAGCATCTTAACCCGAAGGGTTAAGTGCTGTTGGAATTTCATCTTTGAAATTCCATACGATAAAGTATAAAAATAATGAGAATTATAGTTAATAACAAACTTAAGAATGTCATTGAGGTATTTGCCTTTCTTGCCGCTGATTTAATTTCTATATTCATAATATTCAAACTCGCGGTCATTATACGAACTGGCTTACTACCACACATATACGCAGGATTCCCGACAGAGTTCCCCTACCAAAAAGCCATTGATAATTTGTGGCTATTTGTCGTATGGATTTTATTCTTTATATACGAAGGCCTTTATACAAAAAGGGTTCCTTTCTGGGACGAGGTAAAGGCAATATGGAAGGTGGCTATATATTCCGTGGTCAGTATATGTGTCATAGTGACCATGGGAAAATTAAGTGCCGAGATTTCCAGAACCGTTGTTTTGCTTATGGGACTACTGGCGATGGGGATCATACCGACCACAAGGATCATCTTGAAGAATAAATTGAGGCGGATAGGACTTTTGAAAAGGCGGGCTCTCATCCTGGGAGCCGGGGAGACGGGACAACTTATCCTTACCGCCCTTAAAAAAGAACCCAATTACGGGTATGATATCCGTGGTTTTATAGACGATGCACCTGAACTATATGGAAGGAAAATAGATGGCCTCAAGGTCCACTATGGTCTTGGCAGGACAGAAAGATATATCAGCAGATGCGGCATTCAGGATATATTTATCGCAATCCCTGAAGCGGGCTGGGAAAAAATGCAGAGTATTATTAACAACCTCCAGCACAAGGCAGAACGTATCCTATTTGTGCCTGGTATTTTTGGTATTGCCGTGCTCGGTACGCGCATCCATCACTTCTTTAATGAGCAAACTTTCGCATTAGAAGTAAAGAATAACCTCGCTGAGCCGCTTAATATATTCATAAAAAGATGTTCCGACTTCATTATATGCCTATTATTCCTGCCGGCTCTTTTCCTGCTGACTTGTCTTATAGCAGTCCTAATAAAACTTGATTCAAAGGGGTCTGTCATATTCAGACAAGAAAGAATCGGGAAAAATGGCAAACCATTTATGTGTTATAAATTCAGAACAATGTATACAAATGCAGAGGAAAAATTAGAGGAGGTCCTTGAAATAGACCCTAAAGCAAGGCGAGAATGGGAGAATCACTGGAAACTAAGCAATGACCCGAGAGTAACTAAACTGGGCAAATTTCTCAGGATGACTTCACTGGATGAAACCCCCCAGATATTTAATGTCCTGAAAGGAGAAATGAGTATTGTCGGACCAAGACCATATTTACCGAGAGAACGTAAATTCCTTGACAAATATGGCGAGATAATACACAGTGTTTATCCTGGTATAACAGGATTATGGCAGGTAAGCGGCCGAAGCCATTCATCATACGAACACCGCTTGGCCCTTGACTCCTGGTATGTCAGAAACTGGAATTTATGGATTGATATTGTTATCATATTCAGGACTATCGGCACGGTACTTAGAAAAGATGGAGCAATGTAATGGTAAAAACCCGGAAGTTATAGCACTATTCCTTAAAAGGAAGCGGTTTATAATGAATAATATAACCAGACAACAATTAGACCTCTTAAAACTCCTTATTAAAAAGGAAATTACCCTCAAATACAAGAGAACCTATCTGGGTTTTCTCTGGTCGCTATTAAATCCCCTGCTGACGGGACTTGTTCTTTTTATCGCATTCAGGGTATTTATGAGGTTTGAGATGGAGAACTATACGCTTTTTTTACTTTCCGCACTTTTTCCCTGGACCTGGTTTTCGGCTTCTGTGTCAATGTCTACAAATGCTTTAACCGGCAATATCTCACTCATAAAAAAGGTACTTTTCCCGAAGCATTTCCTGATAATTGCTATAATCATAGGACAATTACTGAATCTTATTTTTGCATTACCCATACTGCTCGCACTCGTATATTATTACGGAAAGACGCCGACATTAAACTGGTTTATCAGCATCCCTGTACTGATAGTGGTCCAATTTGCCGTTACCTATGGCATAGCGCTTATAATTTCAATGGTGAATGCCTTTTTTCGGGATATGGAGCACATAATAAACGTGTGTCTTAGTATGCTCTTCTGGATGACCCCGATAGTATATCCCCTTGAAGCGGTGCCTGAAAAATATCAGGTGTATTTGGCGCTAAATCCGATTACTTATTTGATGCAGGGATGGCGCGATATCTTCCTTAATAATAAAACTAACTGGCACGACATTTTTATTTCTTTGATTACGGCAATGCTGGTTCTCTTTGTCGGGTCTTTAATATTCAAAAAACTTAATAGAAAACTTGACGGGGTGCTGTAGATGATTAAGACGGAAAATCTCTGGAAGAGTTTTCCCACGAGGCGGGATATGCCCGGCTTTAAGGAATTCATTGTTAATGCGCCGAGGTTTTTCAGGAATAACAAGAACTGTTTCTGGGCGTTAAAGGGCATCAATCTGACGGTGAAAAAAGGGGAGTGTCTCGGTGTCATAGGAAGAAATGGCGCCGGCAAGAGCACCCTACTGTCACTTCTTCTGGGTGTAGCACAACCGACAGAAGGCCGGGTTGAAGTGAGCGGTAAAAAAACACCCCTTCTTGAGTTAGGCGCCGGTTTTCATCCAGACCTGACAGGCCTAGAAAATATAATGATGAATGGTGTTCTTTTGGGTCATACGAAAGAAGAAGTTCTTGAGCAGATGGACGATATAATCGCATTTTCGGAGTTGGGTGATTTCATTGATATGCCTATAAGAACTTACTCAAGCGGCATGGTTATGCGACTTGCTTTCTCCGTCGCTATTCATACCGACCCCGAGATTTTGTTAATAGACGAAATACTGGCGGTGGGAGACGAATCGTTTCAGAAGAAATCAGGCAATGCCTTGATAGGACTCATCAAAGGTGGAGTTACCACTGTTTATGTATCGCACAATATGGACGCAATAAAACGAATCTGCAACAGGGCCATCTGGCTTGAGCATGGCCAGATAAAGGCCGAGGGAGAGCCGGGAAAAGTTATTGAGATGTATATGAATGCACTCTCTTTATCTGCATCTTAGGAGAAAATTATGGAATTCACAGGCGAACGATATATCCCCAGTGTTGATTCACCAGAAATAAGTTATGAACACTGGCATAGATATCTTTATGCCACACAATTTGTAAAAGGAAAAGTGGTTTTAGATATTGCCTGTGGAGAGGGATACGGAAGTTATTTGCTTTCCGAATATGCCAAGAAGGTGGTTGGCGTGGACATCAGCAAAGAAGCCATAAAATATGCGACTGACACTTACGTAAAAGATAATCTTGAGTTCAAATCTGGCTCTGCAGACAGCATACCTCAAAACGGTCGTGAACTTTTTGATGTTATTGTATCCTTTGAAACCATAGAACATATTAATGAGAAAGAACAAAAATCATTCCTGCAAGAAGTTAAACGGCTTTTAAAACCGAATGGCCTCTTCATCATTTCCACGCCTAACAAACTCGTCTATAGCGACATTCCAAATTATAAAAATGAGTTCCACGTTAAGGAATTTTATATAAATGACTTTAAGAAATTTCTCGGTAGTCATTTTAAGAACGTTAAACTTCTGGGGCAAAGAATTTATCCGGTCTCGTACATATGGAATCCCTATTCCAGAAACCCCAAGCTGGCAGAATACAGAATTGAGTATTTAGAGGAAGGATTCCGGCCTTCGAAATCTTCCAAGAGCATATTATATACTATAGCTATTTGCTCTAATATAACTATAGAAAATCCAGACGCCTCTGTTTTAGTTGACCTCTCGGAAAAGATATTAAGAATTAAGGACCAGCGCATAGGAGAGCTCACTAATACACTAAGAGACAAAGATGCGCAGATTGTATCCCTGGACGCCTCGGTCAAGGAAAAAGAAGTCCGTATAGGAGAACTTGAAAATACTCTGAAATCTAAGGAAACCTATTCAAAGGAACTTGAGGGCACCATAGGCGATATGGACCGTCGCATCAAAGAGATTGACAATACACTGAAAGACAAGGATGCGCAGATTGTATCCCTGGACGCCTCGGTGAAGGAAAAAGAAATCCGTATAGGAGAACTTGAAAATACCCTGAAAGGTAAGGAAACCTATTCAAAGGAACTTGAGGGCACCATAGGCGATATGGACCGTCGCATCAAAGAGATTGACAATACACTGAAAGACAAGGATGCGCAGATTGTATCCCTGGACGCCTCTCTAAAAGAAAAAGAATTTATCTTAACTCACATTTATAATTCACACGGCTGGAAAGCGCTTTTACTTTATTACAAAATAAGGGATAAAGTATTGCCACATAATACGACAAGAAGATTATTCGCCAAAATAATATTCAATGCCATAACAAAGCCACGAGGATTCTTTAAATCCCTTACTAAAAGAAACATCTATAAATTTGCCTATTATTTTAAAACAGCCGAACCTTCAACGCTGGAAGAGAAGGTTGTAAGAAAAATTTCTGAAATGTCGCCTGGAGGTATAATGCCACTCGTCAAGAACATAACTCTGGAAGAGGTGGAAAATCTAAACTTCCCATATTATAGCAAACCTCTCGTATCAATTATAATACCGGTATGGAATAAATGGACTTTTACCTACAATTGTCTTAAGTCGTTATTAGAAAATACTAATGGCGTCCCTTATGAAATAATAGTTATTGATAATGCAAGCACCGATGAAACCGTAGAGGTGTTGCCAAGAATAAATGGCATCAAAGTAATACGAAATAGGGAAAACGAAGGGTTTATAGAGGCATGTAATAAAGGAAGCAAAAAATCTAAAGGCAGATATCTATTGTTCCTTAATAATGATACCCAAGTCACTCAAGGATGGCTTAAATCAGTAACTGATTTGGCTGAAAGTGAAGAAAAAATAGGCGCAGTTGGAGCAAAACTTGTTTATTCAGACGGCAAACTTCAAGAAGCCGGGGGAATCGTATGGAACGACCCAGTAAATCTCGCCTGGAACTATGGAAGATATGATGACCCTAATAAATGGGAATACAACTATGTTAAAGAGGTAGATTACTGCTCCGGTGCGTGCTTGTTGGTAAAAAAAGATATATTTAAACGTGTCGGTTTATTTGATAAACAATATGCTCCGGCATATTGTGAAGATACGGACATGGCATTTAGCATAAGAAATCTTGGATATAAAGTAATGTACCAACCCAAAGCTGAGATAATTCATTTTGAAGGGACTACTGCCGGCACCGATACATCACAAGGAACCAAACGGTTTCAAGTTATCAATCAAGAAAAGTTTTATCAAAAATGGCGGAAAGTACTTGAGAAAAACCATTTTCGAAATGGAGAAAATGTCTTTCTCGCAAGAGATAGGTCACAAAATAAACACGTGTTATTATTTATTGACCACTATGTGCCGACTTGGGACAAGGATGCGGGCTCTGTAAGGATGTACGAATACCTAAAAATCTTTTTAGATATGGGATTCAAAATTATCTTCTGGCCAGATAACCTCTATAAGATGGAGCCCTATACGACAAAACTCCAGCAGATGGGCATAGAGGTGATTTATGGTCATAACGATTTTAAAGATTATATAAAAAAATTCGGTCGTTATATAAATGTGGTTTACTTATCAAGGCCACATATAGCAATAGATTATATAGATTATGTCAAGCAATATACAAAGGCGAAGGTTTTTTATGATTGTCACGACCTTCATTTCCTGCGAGAGCAAAGAAGAGCAAAGACGGAAAACAAACCACAACTTTTTGAGGAAGTAAAATCGTGGAAACAAAAAGAGTTCTACCTTATGGAAAATAGCGATATATCGGTCGTATTAAGCGACGTGGAAAAGAAAATAATTGAAGAAGAGAACCCTAACATTAATGTGGTTGTTTTACCTTACGTCCAACAATTAAATAAAGCCACAAGAAAATATGAAGAGAAAAATGGCATTGTCTTTATTGGTGGTTTTGCACACATGCCAAATGAAGACGGAGTCCTCTGGTTTACCGAGGAAATATTCCCCATAATTAAAAGACGAATTCCCGGCATTAAGTTTGTTGTGCTTGGCAGCTATCCGACCGAGAAAGTTTTATCCCTGAAATCTGATGACATTGTAGTAACAGGTTTTGTAGAAGACGTGTCTGATTATTTCCAGAATACCAGAGTGTTTGTTGCGCCGTTACGTTACGGAGCCGGTCTAAAGGGAAAGAATATCCAGGCAATGAGTTATGGCTTACCAGTCGTTACTACTACAATAGGCGCTGAAGGAATGGGTTTGAAGGATGGGGAAAATGCCATGGTTGCCGATACGTCGGTGGATTTTGCTGAAAAAGTGGTCGAACTATATACAAATAAGGACCGGTGGAATATGCTGTCTCAAAATTCGCAAAGATTTATTAAAGAGAACAACTCTTCAGAAATGGCAAAAGAAAAATTCTCATATTTATTTAATCTTAAAGAATTGTCAATGAGAGGGAAACAATAGATTAACTATTAAAGCAGCACAAATTGCGAACGCAATATGGAATTACATGAATTTAGAAGTATGACCGGATTCTTGGCGTATTATAATAAAGTGGCTCACAGAAGATTGAAGGTGGCAAAACTAATGGCTGCCGAGGATGAAGAAAGAAAAGGATGGAAATTAATAGGGTATTGCGACCCATGCGATAACGAAAGCAAATTTATTGTGGACTGGAACTATTCTAATGGAATAGTTCCAAATTACAGAGAGAGACTGGTCTGCGAGCACTGCGGTCTTAACAACAGACAAAGGTTTATGGCGGGGTATTTGAAAAATCTTTTGAAAGAAAGCGGTAGCAGAATTAAACATTTATACTTATATGAACAGGTGACAAGTTTTTATAAGAGCATAAAAGAAAAGGAAAATTTATGGCCCATAAATATTATAGGTAGCGAATATTTAGGTGTCAGATTCCCGTCTGGAAAAATAATCAATGGAATTAGGCATGAGGATGCATTAAATTTAAGCTTTAATGATAACTCTTTTGACCTTATCATCTCAAATGATGTTTACGAACATGTTCCCGATATCAATCAAGCATTGAGAGAGGTTTTTAGAATAACGAGAAAAGGGGGCCGCCTATTTTTCACTGTGCCTTTTTATGTAAATAAACAATATTCGGAAAAAAGGGCAGCGTTAAAAAGAGATAAGGTTGTTCATTTTCTGCCCGAGCAGTACCACGGTAATCCAGTAGACGAAAATGGTTCATTAGTCTTTTACGATTTCGGCTGGGATATTTTGGATATCATCAAACAAATTGGATTCAAAGATGCACGTATGGTTGCATATTATAGTTTTTTCTATGGCTACCTGGGAGACGGTTTGCAATTCATATTTGAAGCCGAAAAGTAATAAACAAGCGGAGGTGATTTTGAAAAGGAATTGAAACCGATATTATCATTAGCAAGAACGAAATAATAACGCCAAAATGAAATCAAAACCCTTAATGGATTAACCCCTGAAAAATGTATTAGAGTGCCTAACTTGGATGGGAGATAAACATACGGGTGCAGAAAGAAATGGGGGCAAAAGAATCAATTTTGACTGTCGCTATTTTATGTAAAAGTGTATATTCTAAAAAAAGACATATTTTTCCAGATATAGAAAAACTTAAAATTGTTCCAATTGCCGATAAAGATGTTGTATTCCGTTCCTGCCACGTCATATTGCAAAGAAGAAATAAAGGTATAATGGATTTAGAATCTATCATAAATAATATGAAACTGCATACAGAAAATCTGGAAAATATCATTAAGAATCGTGAAGGACAAACAGAGAGTTGCAAACAAATTATTGAAGGACTTAATTGCCAAGTAAAAGAGAACAAAAGCAACGATTGATGATGCTATATAGAAATAGATTGATGAGGGTGTTGCTTAAACCTCCAGTCCGTTTCTTACCACTCGTCCACTGACTATCAACTAACTACCAAAGCAGTAAAAAATTATCCCGCGTAATTCTTAACCATAACTATAAATTACCTTTTTAGTTCCAACAAACCTTTCCACTTCTCCAGAGTTTCAACAGATTATGGGTCGCACAGATTAAATTCCACTCACTCCGAGTCGCTTCAATTCCTCGCCTCATGAATCGCTCACATCTCCTGACTCCTTTTATTTGTCCAAAAACCCCTTCAATCATCGGTGACCTCTTCCGGTATAACTCTCGCCCTCGTTGAGTTAATAACTTCCTCTCCATTCGTCCGGCTAACGATAACCCTGATGGTATCCGTCCACGCGGTGTGGGTTGTTCCCGAATCGCTTGTCGTTGTTTCCAGTCCTTCTTCGCCGCAATTAAAATCTCGCCCACTTCCTCTCTTCCCTTAACATTATTTTCACTCCAGTATCCCGCATCCATTAAACCCGTTCCGATATTTTCTTCCACCCCAACCTTATTTACATTTGCCTTGGCCTTTTTTAGCATTGGTCCCAGTTGTTTGACATCGTTTTCTTCTTGCGTTACCTCAGCCGCCACAATAATCTGCTCTTCGGTTACGACCGCCCGACCATTGTACCCCTGCACATATCCCTTTGCGGTCTTCATAATTCGACTCTCCGGATCTGTTACATTTGCTTTCTTTTCTTTATTAACCGTCTCATCGGGCGCCAGAGGTTTTCGGCCTCGTTTTTTACGACCGCTGATTGCTTCCTCTACTTAGCGTTTATCAATCTTTTCCTGCTGTTCAGCCGCCTTCTTTTTAGATTCCCGTTCTAATCGTTTCTGGCATTCCTTCAATCTAACCAGCCAATTCCTTCTATCCTTTAGCTCGTCCGGCAACTCATCTCCTCGTTTGTCTTTCCCATATCTCCGGTCTTCTTCCTTATCCTGGGCCGCCGCTTCAGATAGTATCTTCTTCACTTCCTTTTTGATATACTCATCGGTCCGATTGGCTGACAGCGAAGCATTAGCTTTCACCTTTGTCCCATCTAACGCCACGACACCTACTTTTACCAGCCCGGCTTCGGCACACAGTTTTAACACGGAAACGAATAACTCTTCCAATTTCTTCTCGTTCTCCTGCCGGAACCGACTGATGGTGGTATGATCAGGCTTCTGGTTGGTCGTTACCACCCGAAAGGCTATGTCTGTCTCACACAACCCTTCAATCTGCCGGGACGCTCGCTCGCCCATACTATACGCATACAACAATAGAGACAGCATCATCGCTGGCTCATACGCGCAATGTCCCCAGCCATCTGCACGGTATTTCTCATAAAAGACACTTAAATCCATCTGCTCTACCGCGTCCATTACAAACCAGGCCAGATGACTTTCCGGCAACCACTCTTTCAAAGACGGCGGCATCAAATACATTTGGTTCCTATTACACTCAATAAAATTATACATATTTTTCTCCAGTTTTTCTTGACTAATCATATTCCTGCTATAGTATATATTATTGATTAAGGAATTCAAGAAGTTAGGGGGTTTGTGCAACAGGCTCTGATCCCCTATGAATAGCGAGAACAATCAGAAAGGTGAGTTTTGTGGATTTTTCAATAATTCTTATTAACTTTAATTCTAAATTTTATATTGACCACTGTCTTAAAAGATTAAGAAATCAAGTCTTTTCAGGGTCTAAAGAAATTCTTGTAGTAAATAATTTATCTACGGATGGTTCATTGGAAATATTAAAGAAACAATCAGATATAACACTTATTAATCCGGGCAAGAATCTCGGTTTCTCAAAAGGCAATAATTTAGCAATTAGCAAAGCAAATGGAAAATATGTTTGTTGTCTTAACTTTGATTGTTTGCTCAATCCCGATTTCTTGCAGAAAGTCTATGATGCCTTTGAGGATAGTCCCCAAGTTGGAATGCTCTCCGGCAAGTTATACAAACTCGTTGATATGCAGCCAACTATGTATTTAGATTCTACTGGAATAGACTTTACAACTCTTATTCCGGCTGATCGTGGGGAATGGCAGTATGATAAATGTCAATATGACTGTAAAACGAATATTTTTGGTCCATCAGGTGCGGCAGGTTGTTACAGGCGGAAAGCATTGGATGATATTGTTTATAAAAAGACACAGTATTTTGACGAACAGATGTTCACATATTGTGAAGATATAGATTTGGCATGGCGGTTAAATCTGGCGGGTTGGCGAGGATTCTTTGTGCCGGATGCAATTGCCTTCCATGAACGAGGCGCAACTCGTAAAAACTCTTTATTTAAAAAAGCAGGATACTACGCGATCGGTTTCAGAAACCGATTATTTACTATTGCCAAAAATTTACGCTATGAAGACACCAAAAATCGTAAGGGAAAATTGCTCAAACAAGAGTGGCGTTTTCTTTCATCATGGTGCGGAAAAAATCTAGTCAGATGGGGAATTGCTGCTTATACTATACTTGGATTGATTGGTCTTATACTAAGACCTTCTTTTATTGCTAAAAGGCGTCTTATTCATCGCTATAAAAAAGCGAATTATCTTAATCTATCCTTAGATGTTGATTTTTGGCAAGAATCTTATGTGAAGAGAAAAGCAAAACTGGGACAACTGGATCAAAATTTGGAGGATAATATTCGAATAAAAATTATTAAGGGTATCTGGTTAGTATCTTCACAAGGATTTACAAGTGAATCATGGGGAAACGGAGCATTTTTTAGTGGTAAATTTGAAACTAATCGCGGCTTTATTGAACTACATATCCCAGAACAATACCAGTCTAATTTAAAGAAAATGAATCTATGTTTAGAACTACAAACAAGTTCCGATCTCACTACTGATATTGAAATTATTTCTTTAGAAAAGAAATCAGCGAGATCAGATTGGATGGTTTTGCATAACGGCAAAATATTGTTAAACTTTGATTTGGCCAAGATGGACATGGCTGTTGGTGGAGAAAATATAAAAATCTGGCAAAAACCTTGGTATGCTTTAAGAGTTCACCTTGCAAGTGGTCCGGGTTGCGAAATTATAATCCACGATATTTTTATGCGTGGTGGGCGGGAAGAAGTTTCAAATGAAGATATTAATTTCTACGAAGCCAGCGACTTGTCTTTATGTTTACAGAGTAAACCAGTTCTTGTTTACGCGGAGATATGTACTTTTTGCAATATGAATTGCCGAATGTGCGGAAGGGCAGTTCATGAAATAAAAAGTTCTGACCAGGGAATGATGAAAAAAGAAGTCTTTGAACGCTTAATTAAAATGTTTAGCCGCGGCAGTAACCTGGCTTTATTTGGGAGAGGGGAAACCCTGCTTCACCCCGATTTCCCTTATTTCTTAAAATTAGCTAAAGAAAAAGGAATGAAAGTTACTTTTAACTCTAACGGAAAAGCTTTAACAGAGAAGATCGCCCGAGCCATGGTTGAATACGGACAAGAATCCATTACAATATCATGCAGCGCGGGTACGCCCGAAACTTACGAAGCAATCCATCGCGGCGGTAATTGGGTTCAACTTTGGAAAAACGTAGCAGGTTTGCAAAAACTCAAGGAACAATTTGTTTCGGGCAGGCCGTCAATTTACATTGAGTTTGTTTCGCAGATGGATAATATCTGTGAATTACCTAAGCTTGTTAGAAAAGCTATAGAATATAAGCTAACTGGGGTTATAATCGTCGATATGGTTGCTCATTCAAATGAACTCGAGAAACAGCGAATGAATACTGCACAAAATTTGATAATAGCAGATAAATATTACAAAGAAGCTTTAGATATTTTGGATGACCTTCGGCGTAATAATCCACATTTTGAATTAAGACTGCCTTCTTCTTATAACACCCTAACAAAGAAGTTCAGTTCTCATGAAACGGAGGCGCAACTTCAGGATCTGAGTAAAGCTCATGGACAAAATGCAGATTGTTTTACCAGCAAAAACATGTGCCTAGAGCCCTGGCAAACTTTTTATGTCAGATTTAACGGAAGAATTGCCCCATGTGTTATAACAAATCGTAATTTGGGGGACTTAAATACGCAGGGCGCTTGGGAAATATGGAATGGTTTGGAATTCCAGAAATTTCGCTCAAGAATGCGTTCGGAAAATAAACCTTTTGAATGTCTGCGCTGTCATCTTTTTCCGGGTCCGCAAAGGTATGATAAATCCCTTGATAATGCCGAAGAATACGAGCCATTATAAACTATACCTATGAAAGTTACTCTTATATACCCCGGCATCACTGAGTGCGGTTTTAATTCATTAAAAGGCAATGAAGGTTCATGGATGAATCATGGGCTGGCGATTATATCTGCGGTACTAAAGAATAAAGGCTACGTAGTCAATCTTATTGATCTAAGGCGTTTAAAAGGATGGGAACATTTCAAACAAGTAGTTAGGGATGACGTTGAGGATGTTGTAGGCATTACTATGATGAGCGTTGATTATGATGCGGGCGTTATGGCCGCGAATATCATCAAAGAGATTAACCCTAAAGTAAAGATATTTGTAGGTGGTCCGCATGCATCTATTTGTCCAGATGAATTGGAAAATGTACAAAGCATAGATTGTATTGTACGGGGTGAAGCAGAAATTACCTTTCCTAATTTACTGCTGGATTTGGCTAATGGTAGTAATCTACCTAAGGTCGTTGAAGGTATACGATTGGATAATTTAGATGATTCCCCTTGGGCCGATCGGGATTTGTTTCAATCTCCAGAAGAGCCTTTCGTGCCATTCCTAAAACCACCGTTTGTTACTTTAATTGCTAGCCGTGGCTGCAAATATAACTGTAATTATTGTCAGCCCGCCGAACGAATAATGTTTGGGAAAAAAGTCCGCAGACGTTCTGTGTTAAGCGTTATTAATGAATTAAAATGCTTAAATGACAGATATCATTTTAACTCTTTTATGATTCATGATGATTGCCTGACTGAAGATCGCCAATGGGTAATAGATTTTTGTAAACAATATAAGGCCGAAAGATTTACTCAGCCTTTTGTCGCTCAGTCCCGGGCAGATATTATCTGTAAGCATCCGGACATGATTAAGGCTTTGTATAAGGCTGGACTTAGATTGTGTATTATTGGATTTGAAAGCGGTTCGGATCGCGTTCTTAAATTTCTGCGTAAAGGCGCTAATCGTGCTCAAAATCTTGAAGCAGCTCGTATTTGTAAAACGACAGGCATTAAAATATGGGCAAATTATATGTTAGGAATACCAACTGAAAGCAAGGAAGAAGTTCTTGAAACATTATCTATGCTTGAGTCTATAAAACCCTATCATTGTTCTCCTGCTTTTTATACGCCTCATCCAGGTAGCGATCTTTTTGCAATCGGCAAAGAAATGGGAATTCATCTTATAACCAACCACAGTTCTTACCGCCGCAATACATATGAACCGAAGATTAAAGGTCCGGATTATGATTTTCTTAAGAATGTTTTATATAAAAGCATTGCGGTAGGAGAGGATAATTTACCGCAAAATGATGTCATTAAGGAATTTTCTTTTGTATTTCTATTTAAAAATATCAGGGGTCGTTTAAAGATTTTACTTTTATCGAAATTCCCGAAAACTTATCATTTTTTAAAAAGTATTACAAAAAAGTTTTTTATTTATCATATTATATAGAGTTGGCGTAGAAAAGTGTATGATTCCCTGATTAACCTTGTCAAAATCCGTAAATGATATCAGGTGGTTTCATAACTCATTATGAACAGGCTCAATAAATTGTCCGCCAACCCGTCCCGAACCGACGGGTCGGGAAGGCGGATCTGCCTCAGGCATGAAGCAACTACAAAGACATAATTTATAGTTGCCTGATTTACAGTTCGCCCTGAGCTCACTGCGAAGGGTCAGGCACTTTACAAGTGCTTTCATAAGGTGTAGCCGCACCCTTTAGGGTGCGCTTTTACGCAGGATAAATCCTGCGGCTACATCTTTGGTTGGACTTATGAAACCGGTTCTAGTATGAAACATCTATCCAAAACGTCTGATTCGCCAGAACTCAGCATCATAATTGTCAACTGGAACGGGGAGCGGTTTTTGGATAACTGCCTGCAATCACTTGCAAACCAGTCATACAGGGACTTTGAGGTGGTGCTTGTTGATAACGCCTCTATAGATAACTCTGTTGCGGCCGCCCGGGAGGTCTCGGACCGATTGGGGCTTGATGTAAAGTTCATAGCCCTCCCTGAAAACAAAGGGTTTACAGGCGGCAATATTGAAGGACTGAAGCATGCTAGCGGTAAATTTATCGCCCTTTTAAATCCTGATACAGAAGCCGACAGCCGATGGCTTGAAGAACTGGTTAAGGCAATGAATAGCAGACCTGATGTCGGCATAGTTGCCTCAAAACTCATCGTGCATAACACCGATATAATAGACACTGCCGGTGATGGATTTTCATCACTTCTGAAGGGCTTTAAAAGAGGCGAAGGAGAAAATGCATCGTTGCATAACAGGAGAGAATATATATTTGGTGCCTGTGCCGGCGCCGCTCTTTATAGAAAAGAGATGCTTGATGAAATAGGTTTCTTGGATGACGACTTCTTTTTGATACATGAAGATACGGACTTAAATTTAAGGGCACACCTGGCCGGCTGGAAAGTGCTATATGCGCCTACCGCTATTGTGTATCATAAGGTCAGGTCTCTAATCGGTTATATGAGCGACACCGCTGTTTATTATACTATCAGAAACAAGGAGTTTGTAATAATCAAGAACATTGCCATTCCTGTGCTTCTTAGATGTCTGCCAATACTCGTTCTTGGAGTAATAACCGAGTTCTTCTACTTCGCCGTAAGACACAGGCGGCCTGTCCTCTATTTCAAAGCAAAACTTGATGCCCTGAAAATGTTCCCTCCTATGCTGAAGAAAAGAAGAGCGATTATGAGGGCAAAGAAGGCAAAATATAGGGATTTAATGGCAATAATGACTTCTGTATTTGAGAAGAGTTTTTTTAAGAGCAAACTCAGGAAACTTTTATATGATTAGCGTAATAATCCCCATATATAACAGTATAGGGCAAACCTCAAGCACTCTTTCAATCTTAAAAAAAAACCCGTTTGTTAGTGAAGTTATTGTTCTTGATACCGGCTCCACAGACGATTCGGCCCGGGTTGCGGAATCCTATGGAGCAATAACTGTTAAAATCGGAATACGCTCATTTGACCACAGCCAGAGCCGAACATTGGCTGGGAAAAAAGCCACTGGCGATATTCTTGTTTATATGACGCAGGATGCCCGGCCTGTTAATGAATATTCCATAGAAAATCTGGTGAAACCTTTGTTTGAGAATGAGGAAGTCGGCGCTTCCTATGGAAGACAGTTGCCTTTCAACGATGCTACGCCATTTGCCGCCCATCTACGTTTCTTCAACTATCCACCCGAGTCGAGAACTAAGACGTTGAAGGACAAGAAATCCCTGGGAATAAAGGCGCCGTTTATGTCCAATTCCTTTGCCGCATATAAAAGGAGCGCCCTTGAAAAGGTCGGATGGTTCGCTGGACGCGGTCCCTGCGGGTTCAAGAAAAGAATTATAATGGGAGAGGACACCTGTGCCGGCGCAAAATTGCTAATGGCCGGGTATAAAATCGCCTATGTAGCCGATGCGCTTGTTTATCACTCTCATAATTATACCGCTTTTGAGGAGTTCAAAAGGTATTTCGATATCGGGGTTTTTCACAGGATGGAGAACTGGCTCTTGAAGGAATTCGGAAGCGCCGAATGTGAGGGCTTACGATATTTAAAATCCGAATTACAATATCTTATAATAAATCGATTGGTCTATCTGATACCGGAGTCCTTCTTTCGCATCGGACTTAAATACCTGGGCTATAAAACCGGAAATATCTACAGAATGCTCCCCAAATGGCTTGTCAGGAAACTGAGTAGGCAAGTCCACTTTTGGAATTCACAATAATCAAGGTCATACTATGTAGATAGACCCGCCTGCCTGCTGCCAGCCAGACAACGTTCTGGCGGTCAGGCAGGGACGGGCATGACCACTGGGTAACCTCCATAGGGACTATCTTTACCAAAGATAGGGGCTATCCGGATATGCTGGTAAGGAGATGGATGGAAGGAAAACCCTACCCTCTCATGAGGTAACCCTATACCACCTAAAATATTTTTGCGATAATAACGTCTTTTTAGCATCCAATATAAAATTGGAACTTCTCTGAATTATGCAGATTATTGTTGCCAAACCTTTTGCCTTTGATAATTTATCGTATGCGTTAGACAACTGCGCCAATACGACCCAGCACTTTGCGAAGCATAGTGCTGTCCGAAGGAAGTTACCGAGCGTAGCGAGGCCTAACTGGTTTGTTTTATTCAAGATGAAGAAAACGTTTTTTATTATACTTGCTTTGCTCGCTTTTTGTTTTGCGGTTCGTCTGGTTGTGGCGCTTAATACACGCGTCATTTCCAGCGACGGTCCTTCTTACTTGAGCGCAGCAAGGGATTTCGCCTCAGGCGATTACCACGCCGGTCTTGCCAAACAAGCATTCCATCCACTTTATCCCTTTTTGATAGCGGTATTCTCCAAATTTATTCATAACTGGGAATGGGCGGGGATGCTCGTTTCCATCATCCTATCCTCTCTGGCAATCATCCCGCTTTTCTTTATCAGCAGAAGATATCTCCCTCTTAGTGTTACAATAATTGCTTGTCTGTTATATTGTTTCCATCCCCACGGTGTGCAGTTGTCTTCATCCATATTTACTACCGGTACTTTTGTCGGGATACTCTTCTACGCGCTTTGGGTAACAACCATCGCCTTGGAAAAGAATAATCACATCTATTTTATGCTTTCAGGTCTGCTTTCCTTTGTGATGTATTTAGTTAGACCTGATGGTGTCGTCTTTTTTATACTGACACTGGTAATGATATTAATTACGCCACTTACTTCCGGAAAGGGAAAAGTCGTAAGGATTCTATACCTGAGTATCCCTTGGTTGTTGATGCTGATACCCTTCCTCATAGCAATAAAATCAGCGAGTGGCATTGTTGGTATAACCGGTAAAGTTTCGATTAAAACCGTTACAGAAATGGAAATAGAAAAATCATTCAGCGGGTTGTATCAGTTTATTCTTGACTTTATCAAAGGGGCAAACCCTGTCCCGTTTATTTTTTTCCTGACCGGGGCTGTTTTATATTTCAGGACAAAGTTCGTGTCTTTCAGAAAAATTTATTTTGTTTGGTTTATCTTTGTAGGATTTATCGTCGTATTTACCGTCTTTGCCGTCACGCACGGTCGGACAAGTAAACGATACACCGTGCCGCTCTTTTTAATGATGCTACCATGGAGCGCATCGGGACTCTCGTATCTTGTGGAAAAAATAAATACAAGATGGGTTAGTTATCTTCTGATAGCCATTGTCATAATCGGCCTGTCTTTTTTTACATTTAAGCCGCTTGGAAAGGACAAACTTATAGAAAAAAATACAGGGCAAGTATTACGAGAATACCATTCCGCCAAGGGAATGCCGGCAAAAAAGCCATTGATTATTACGATGCTCTCCAGAGTTGCCTATTATGCGGATGGAAAAGAAATTGTACCAGAAGAATTGTTATTAGACCTGATTGACTATCATAAACTAACCGGCACGATAATTGGCAAAAATATAGATTACTTGGTATGGGATGATCGGCTAATCAGAAAATTTCCCTGTCTGGAACAGGAACTCATGGCTTATCTTAAGGATAGAAACGACCTGTTTATTGAAGAAATTACCCCTCAAACTTCTTCGGGGAGTGTGTTCTATAAGATATACCGATTCCGCTAAAATAGATAAAATTCCCCGCGGCATGTCTACCATCGTACAGGCAAGTGAAGAAGAATAAAAGATTTGTAATATCGGGACAAGCGGGCAGATTTTACTCCTAAACTCGGCAAATAAATTTTATTCTTGATTTAATGGCAGGCAAATCTATAATATTCCAATGCCAAACCGCCGGTAAAATAAGTGAAGGAGACCTTATGAAATACTTTACTATTATAATCGGGTTATTATTGATGGTTGCCGTAGGCGTCCTGGGTTATTTCGTGATAAGCGACCGGAATAAACCGGAGCAATCAACCCCTCAGCAGTTATCGGCCACGCCTGGCTTACAATCAGAGATTACCAAACTCCGGGATGAAACAGCCGAATTAAAGGACAATCTCGCCAAACAATACGGCTTTATCCAGAAAATGAAAGAGGACAGTTTAGCGGATAGCGCCCGGATTGTAAAACTGGAAAAGGAATTCCGCGATACTATGGCCATTATCCAGGCATTATTATTGGACAAGAATCCGGCCGGCCTGGACGGTTCTTCTAAAGACAAGACCGAACGGCCGGTGCATCTCTTAGACCCACTGTTAAACCAGATATTGTCCGGCGAGATATTCAAGGACCCGCAATTCGCCAAGGTCTTCCAGGAGCAGGTCGCCGAGGCATTTAAAACCATCAAGGAAAATGAACGAAAAGAAGAGACGGAAAAATTCAAAGAGCAACTCCAACAACGGCTTACCAAAAGAATAGAAGAATTTTCCAAGACCCTGAACCTAAATGACTACCAGCAGCAGGAATTTACCAAGATTCTATCGGATAGCGGCAACAAAACCATAGACCTGTTCACCCAATTCCGGGAACAGAAGATATCCTCAGAAGAATTCAGGACAAAACGCGAGACGGTCAGGACTGAATCCAATGAGAAGGTCAAACAGGTTTTGTTACCCGAACAGTTTGAGCAATATCAAAAAGCGGAATTATCATTATTCAGGGGAATAATGCCCGGAGGAATGGGCAGAGGCGGCGACAATCAACCGCCGCGGCCGACTGAACAGCCGGCGCCAAATAGATAACCTTAGGTAATCTCTATTGTATCGCCTACCTTGACTGTCCCTGATTCCAATACCTCGGCAAAAACACCTTCAAGGGGCATAATACACTCGCCGACCTTGCGGAAGATAGCGCATTTGGTATGGCATTCCTTACCAATCTGGGTAATCTTCAAACGGACTGATTCGCCCACCTTCAACTCTGTCCCGATGGGTAAGTTCTTAAGGTCTACGCCTTCAGTAGTAAGATTCTCGGCAAAAGAGCCCTCGACTAACTCGTAACCCTTTTGGCGCATGGTGTCAATCGCTTCATTAGCCAGCAGACTAATCTGCCGGTGCCATTGGCCCGAGTGGGCATCATCTTTTATGCCCAGGCCTGCCTCCAAATATGCCGAACCGACATTCTTCTTGGGAA
>ERZ1292630.1561-Hain-H41-02um-R3-1561-length-22310-cov-6_pt1 | contig 22310 bp, 21 predicted proteins | sample MGYA00564408_ERZ1292630 | MGnify/ENA primary metagenome ERZ1292630 (study PRJEB36523, sample SAMEA6512641) | groundwater metagenome | collected 2019-01-08 | study: AquaDiva: Metagenomics assemblies of 32 groundwater samples
CCAGTTGCCCGGCATCGTTATAGTCGAGCACCAGGGTATGGGCGGCAATTTCGGGCGGGACGCCGGAAGAGCTCGGCTGGCCGAAAGTGAGCGCGCCCGAGCCGGCTTTCACCAGCAGGCTGTCGGCATGGCCGTGATAGCAGCCCTCGAACTTGATGACGCGGCTGCGGCCGGTATAACCGCGCGCCAGGCGCAACGCGGTCATGGTGGCCTCGGTACCCGAACTCACCAGCCGCACCAGTTCCATGCCGGGCAGCAACTTGCACAACAGCTCGGCCATTTCGATTTCGGCTTCGGTCGGCGCGCCAAATGACAGGCTATTCTTGGCGGCCGCACACACCGCGGCTACCACCCCGGGATGGGCATGGCCCGCCACCATCGCGCCCCAGGAGCCAATGTAATCAATATAGCGCCGGCCCTCGGTGTCCCACATGCAGGCACCCTCGCCGCGGGCGATGAAGCGTGGCGCGCCGCCCACGGCGCGAAACGCCCGCACCGGGGAATTGACCCCGGCGGGAATGAACTGCTGGGCCTTGGCAAACAGAGATTCGTTGCTCATTGCTGCATCCGCTGTTGTTGATGAAGTCGGGTAAAGCCGGCCGCGCTGGCGGCGATGTCGCCGGCGTCGAACAGCGCGCTGATCACGGCTACTGCGTCTGCCCCGGCGGCGAACACCTGGGGCGCATTTTGCAGGGTAATGCCGCCGATCGCCACCAGCGGCAGGGAAAATATGCGGCGCGCCTCGGCGAACAGGGAGAGCGGCGCGCGCACCGCCGCGGGTTTGGTGACGGAGCTGAAGACGCTACCGAAAGCCAGGTAATCCACGCCCGCCTGCGCCGCGGCCTCGGCCAGTTCAATCCGGTCGTAGCAGGAGGCGCCGAGCAGTTTGCCTTGCCCCAACTGCTTTCTCGCCCTGGCCAGGTCGCCGTCCTCTGCACCCAAATGCGCGCCGTCGGCATCGAGTTCCAGCGCGAGCGCGAGATCGTCGTTGACGATGAAGCAAGCATCTGCTTCGCGGCACAATGCGGCAAGCGCGCGCCCCTGCTCGAGCCGCAACTCCGGGCCGGCGGCTTTGTTGCGGTATTGCACCACAGAAGCTCCACCCCGGAGCGCTTGACCGACTTTGCTCACCAGAATTTCGGTACTGGGCTCATCCGGGGTGATTGCGTATAGCCCTGCAAGTTTGCGCTTCACACCTCACTCCTCATGCGTCTTCTCGTCGTCCTCGGTTTCCCGCGCCCAGAAGAAACGGTCTGGAATGTGCTGCCCCATGCCCGGTCGAAAGCCGGCGTTGAGCGTCTGCCAGGTGTATTCCTGTGCCTCGCGCACCGCTTCAGGAATGTCCAGACCGTTGGCGAGCGTGGCGGCAATGGCCGAGGCCAGCGTGCAACCCGAGCCATGATAGCTGCCGGGCAGGCGCTGCCAGGTGTCGCTGCGAATCACGCCCTGCTGGCCGTAGAGCGTATTGATCACCTGCGGCGTATTCTCGTGCGTGCCGGTGATCAGCACGTATTCGCAGCCCATTTCCAGGATGCGCCTGGCGCAGTCCTCCAAAGACCGCTCCTCGTCGCTGCCGTCGTCCGCCAGGCGCCGCGCCTCCAGGCTATTGGGCGTGATGATGGTGGTCTGCGGGATCAGCAGTTCGCGCATGGCCTCGATCATGTCCTCGGTCGCCATCTCGTCGCCGCGGCCGGAGGCCAGCACCGGGTCGAGGATCAGCGGCACGTCCGGATAGTCCGATACCACCTCGGCAATGGCAGCGCAGTTTTCCACGCTGCCCACCATGCCGATCTTGAACGCCGCCACCGGCATGTCTTCCAGCAGCACCCGCGCCTGGTCGCTGACCCAGTCGGCGTCGATCGGCAGCACGTCCTCGACCCCCGCGGTGTCCTGCACCGTGATCGCGGTGACTACGGTTAGCGCATGGCAGCCCATGCTAGACAGCGTAAGTAGATCGGCCTGGATGCCGGCACCGCCGGTGGGATCGGTGCCGGCAAAACTGAGAACGATCGGAGGCAGTGAGGAGGGCATGGTCGGCGCCATGCTGGAACAAGACATGGCAACAAGGTAAGATGCGGCGCTATTTTAACCCAAACCAAGCCCCAGGACATGACAGCAGCGTCGACCAGCACCGAATTCAAGACCTGGATGTGCCTGATTTGCGGCTACATCTACGACGAAGCCATCGGCGCGCCCGAAGAGGGCATCGCTCCAGGCACACGCTGGAACGACGTGCCAATCAACTGGACCTGCCCCGAATGCGGCGCGCGCAAGGAAGACTTCGAGATGGTCGAAATCCAGGCTTGGGTTGGACCAGACCGGGGTTTTCGCGTAAAGCTGTTGGTTCTGAGCCAAAATTGTGTATGTTCTGCCAGAAGGTTTAAAATAGCACAGTGGCGATCAATCTTACCCACCATTTTCTCATCGCAATGCCGAACATGGTGGACCCTTATTTTGCAAAATCCCTCACCTTTATCTGCGAACACAACGATCAGGGCGCGCTGGGCGTGGTAGTCAATCGTCCCATCGACCTGAGCCTGCAAGCGCTGTTCGAGCGCATCAATCTCAAGCTTGAGCCACACGAGCTGCACGACCTTCCCGTATATTTCGGCGGACCGGTGCAGACCGACCGGGGCTTCGTGCTGCACCAGCCGGTGGGGGAATGGCACTCCACGCTGAAGGTGCGCGACAACCTCGGCCTCACCACGTCCAAAGACATACTCGAAGCGGTGGGGAAAGGCAGCGGTCCGGCCAAGATGCTGGTCACCCTGGGCTACTCCGGCTGGGCGGCGGGACAACTCGAGCACGAACTGGGGCAGAACGCCTGGCTGAGTGTGGAAGCGGGCGAGCAGATCATCTTCGATCTTCCGGCCGAGGAAAAGTTGCCCGCGGCGATGGAACTGTTGGGTGTGGATTTCGCCAGCCTGTCCGAGGATGCGGGACATGCTTGAAAGGCACGAAGGGGCAGCGGTGAGTAGAAACGAGAAAACCCTGTCGACTGCGATGCCCGCCTCCACTGCCAAGCCTGCATTCCTTCTCCCTCAACCGGCCACCGAAACTGTGCTGGCCTTCGATTTCGGAGAAAAATTCACCGGCGTCGCGGTGGGCGAGTCCAGCGTCGGCATTGCGCATCCGCTGGCGCTGATCACCACTGAGAGCAAGGCGGCGCGCATGGACGAAATCGCCGCGCTGGTCGCGGAGTGGAAACCTGGCGCACTGGTGGTGGGACTACCGCTTTCGATGGACGGTACGGAGCATGAATTGACGCGGCGCTGCCGCCGCTTTGCACGCCAGCTGGGGGCGCGTTTCAGCCTGCCGGTCAGGTTGGTGGACGAGCGCTTGAGTTCGGCCGCAGCCGAAGAGGCCTTGCGCGCAGCAAAAAAAGGGGGGCGCAAGCACAAGCTGCACACCCACCAAGTGTCGGCACAAATCATTTTACAAAGCTATTTCGATGACCCCGGTACTTCCTGATCCTGAAACCCTGTGCGCCTCGCTGGTGCAGCAGCTCAAACCGCAGGTCACCGCCGATACCGCCCTGGTCGGCATCCATACCGGCGGCGTCTGGCTGGCCGAGCGGCTGCACGCGGCGCTAGGCATCGTGCTGCCGCTGGGTTTGCTTGATATCTCCTTCTACCGTGACGATTTCGACAAGACCGGGCTGCATCCGCAGATAAAGCCGACGCAAATCCCGTTCGAAGTCGACGGCCGCCACATCGTGCTGGTTGACGATGTGCTCTACACCGGTCGTACGGTGCGCGGTGCGATGAATGAATTGTTTGACTACGGCCGTCCGGCTTCGATCAGCCTCGCCGTGCTGATCGACCGCGGCGGGCGCGAGTTGCCGGTCGCCGCAGAGTATGTAGGCGCCAGGCTGGAGTTGCCGCCAGGGCGCATGCTGGTGCTGGACCGCGACGAAAACGGCAAACTCAGGCTGAAACTGGATGCGTAACCCACAACTGAACGACAAAGGCGAGCTGCAGCACCTGCTTACCATCGAAGGCCTGCCGCGCGAGATTCTTACCCATATCCTCGATACCGCCACCTCTTTCGTCGGCGTCACGGCGCGCGAGGTCAAGAAAGTGCCGCTGCTGCGCGGCAAATCGGTGTTCAATTTATTCTTCGAAGCCTCCACCCGCACCCGCACCACGTTCGAGATCGCCGCCAAGCGCCTCTCGGCCGACGTCATCAACCTTAACATCGACGTGTCCTCCCATACCAAGGGCGAGACCCTGCTCGACACGGTGGACAATCTCTCGGCCATGCACGCCGACATGTTCGTGGTCCGCCACGCGCAAAGCGGCGCGCCGCATCTCATCGCAAGCCATGTTGCCAGCCACCTGCACGTTATCAACGCCGGCGACGGGCGCCACGCCCACCCGACCCAAGGCCTGCTCGACCTCTACACCATCCGCCACTACAAAAAGGATTTCACCCGGCTGTCGGTGGCCATCGTCGGCGATGTGCTGCACTCGCGCGTGGCGCGCTCGCTGATCCACGCGCTCACGATCATGGGCACTCCTGATATTCGCGTGATCGGACCCATGACCTTGATCCCCGCCGGCGTGGAAAAGCTGGGCGTCACTGTGTTTCACGATCTGGAACAAGGCTTGCGCGACGCCGACGTGGTGGTGATGCTGCGCCTTCAGAGCGAGCGCATGCGCGGCGCACTGCTGCCTTCCGCGCAGGAATTCTTTAAATACTACGGCCTGACCCCGGAGAAGCTGGCGCTGGCCAAGCCCGATGCCATCGTCATGCACCCGGGACCGTTGAACCGCGGCGTGGAAATCGATTCCGCGGTGGCTGACGGCTCGCATGCGGTAATCCTGTCGCAGGTGACGTTCGGCATCGCTGTCAGGATGGCCGTGATGAGCATATTGGCAGGGAATTGAATTCGATGAAAATTCATATCAAGAACGGCCGCCTGATCGACCCGAAAAGCAACACCGACGCCCGGGCCGACGTGTATGTCGCGGCGGGCAAAGTCGCGGCAGTGGGCAAAGCGCCGGATGGTTTCAGCGCCAACCGGGTGATCGACGCCACGGATCTGGTGGTCTGCCCGGGATTGATCGACCTGTCGGCGCGCTTGCGCGAGCCCGGCTTAGAGTACAAGGCGACGCTGGAATCGGAAATGCTGGCCGCAGTAGCGGGCGGCGTGACCAGCCTAGCCTGTCCGCCCGACACCGACCCGCCGCTGGACGAGCCCGGCCTGGTGGAAATGCTCAAGCACCGCGCCAAGACGCTCAACCTGGCACACGTGTATCCGATCGGCGCGCTCACGATCGCCCTCGCCGGCGAACAGCTTACCGAGATGGCGGAACTGCGCGATGCCGGCTGCGTGGGATTCTCCCATGCCGACGTGCCGCTGCAGGACAATCAGGTGTTGTGGCGCGCGCTGCAGTACGCCGCCACTTTCGGTTTTTGCGTCTGGCTGCGCCCGCAGGATGGATATCTAGCGAAGGACGGCGTGGCGCACGACGGCGAAATGGCCACGCGCCTGGGGCTGCCGGGAATCCCCGCCTTTGCCGAGACTATCGCCATTGCCACCATCGTCGAACTGATGCGCGCCACCGGCGCGCGCGTGCACCTGTGCCGCCTGTCGACACGCGAGGGCGTAGGCATGGTGCGCGCGGCGAAGCGCGAAGGTCTGAGCTTGAGTTGCGATGTCGGCATCCACCACGCGCACCTGTCGGAAATGGATCTGGGCTATTTCGATTCGCATTGCCACCTGCTGCCGCCGCTGCGAAGCGGCCGCGATCGCGACGCCTTGCGCGAAGGGCTGAAGGACGGCACCATAGACGCGCTCTGCTCCGACCACACCCCGGTAGACGAGGATTCGAAGCTGCTGCCTTTCGGCGAGTCGGAGGCGGGCGCCACCGGACTGGAACTGCTGCTGCCGCTCACGCTGAAGTGGGCACTCGAAATGAAGGTGCCGCTGGCGCAGGCGCTCGCGCGCGTCACGCAACAGCCGGCGCGCGTACTCGGCCTGAACGCCGGCCACCTGTCCGTAGGCCATAGCGCCGACATCTGCGTTTTCGATCCAGAACAGTATCGGAAGGTGACTGCAGCCGAACTCAAGAGCCAGGGCAAGAACACGCCCTTCCTCGGCATCGAATTACCGGGCAAGGTGCGCTATACCCTGGTGCAGGGCCAGATCGTATACGACGCGGGAACCGCCTAAACCGCCTAAACCGCCTAAACGCTAAGGTTGCCAAACACCGAAGATGGTGCACGCAGCGCGTACCGGTTCAGGCTTCGGCTTCTTTCTCAAGCAAGGCCGCTGGCTGCAGCCCGGTTGCTGCCACAAACACCTGCTTGCGGCGCGAGCTTATTCCCCGCGCGATCATGATCTGACCCCTCTTTACGCCCAGGCGCCGCGCAAGAAATTCGATCAGGCATTCGTTGGCTTTCCCGTCCACCGGGGGCGAAGCGAGGCGCACCTTGATGCAATCGCCGTATAAACCGACTACTTCGGTGCGCTTGGCTCCGGGCTGGGCCTGAATATGGATAGTGAGGCCATCGCGGCCCATGTGATACCAGCTCAAAGCAGCAGCGCCACCGAACGCGCGAGGTACTCGATGGGGATCAGCAACAACTGCGCTGCGACCAATGCAAACAGGGGCGACAGATCGACGTTGCCTATGGGCGGAATCAAGCGCCGGAAAGGGCCCAAAAAAGGGCCGGTAAGCACGTTGAACAGCGGTGCCAGCGGCGCATACGGATTGACCCAGCTGATCACCGCCTGAATCAGGATGACACCGATCAGCAGATACATGCTGAAACGCGCGAGTTCGAGCAAGGCGAGGCTTAAAAAAATGCCTAGCACTAGCCCCGACGCACCGCCAATGCTTCCCGCCCTAAGCACATAGAGCAGAAATAGCAGCAGCGCCTCGATCAGCCAGGCGAGCAGGAAACTTGCCAGATCCAGGCCGAACATGCCTGGAATGAAGCGCCGCGCCGGGAGTACCAGCCAGTTGGTCAAGGCGGTGACGAACTGCCCCAGCGGATTCCGAAACGGCGCGCGCAAGAGTTGCAGATAGAAACGCGCCAGCAGCACGAAAACAAAAAAACCCAATACCGTGTCGAGCAGGAAACGCAGAATTTGGTTAAGCATTTATTTGTCCGTACCCAGTTGCTCGCCCAGTTCGTGGGCGCGCTGGTTGGCTGCGTGCAGCGCCCGCACGATGAGGTCCTTGACCCGGTCGGCCTCCATGCTGGCGAGCGCGCGCTCGGTGGTTCCGCCTTTGGAGGTGACGCGCGCTCGTAGCGCTGTCACGTCCTCCTGGCTCTGCGCGGCGAGCCTGGCTGTGCCGACGAAAGTCTCGACCGCGAGCTTTCTGGCATCGGTGGCGGAGAAGCCCATTTCCTGCGCCGACTGCTGCAGCGCCTCGATAAAGTAGAGCACGTAAGCCGGACCGCTGCCGGAGATTGCGGTGACCGGATCGAGCATAGGCTCCTGCGGAACCCAAAGCGTCGAGCCCACCGCACCCAGTATCGACTCAGCCAGCGCCCGCTGGTCGGCGCCGACCTGCGCGCTCGCGTACAGGCCGGTAATCCCGGCACCAATGAGCGCCGGTGTATTGGGCATGCAGCGCACCATGGTGTGATAGCCGCCGAGCCAGCGCGACAAATCCACCAGGCGGATACCGGCAGCGATGGTGATCACCAGTTCACGCTCAAGCAGCGGTTGCAGCGCCTCTGCTGCGGCGCGCATCTGCTGTGGCTTGACCGCCAGCACCACCACCTCGCCCAGCGGCGCGGCTGCGGTCACGCTGTCCACGCAGGCGACGCCGAACTGCGCGGCAAGCCGTGCGCGCGCCTCGGCCTGAATCTCGACCACACGGATTGCGCCAGCCGCATGGCCTTTGCCAATGAGCCCGCCAATCAAGGCCGCTGCCATATTGCCGCCGCCGATAAATGTAATTTTCACGCCTTGACCCTTTCACCGAATATGGCGGTACCTACGCGCACGATGGTAGCGCCTTCCATGACCGCCGCCTCCAGATCCTGCGACATTCCCATCGACAGGGTATCCAGCCCAAAGCCCGCCGTGTTGAGTTGCTCCAGCAGGACGCGCAGGCCGCGAAAGCGCCGGCGCTGCAACTCGATATCGTCGCTGGGTTCCGGAACAGCCATCAGACCGCGCAGCCTGAGCCGCGGCAGTGTGCGTACCGCTTCGGCCAGCGAGCGCACTTCCTCCGGCGCCACACCGCTCTTGCTCGCCTCTCCGCTCACGTTCACCTGCAGGCAGATATCGAGGGGACCCAAGCGCTCCGGTCGCGCTTGCGCCAGTCGCTGCGCGATTTTCTCGCGCGCGACCGAATGCACCCAGTCGAAATGCTCGGCGATGGACCGCGTCTTATTGCTCTGGATCGGGCCGATAAAGTGCCAAATGAGCGGCAAAGCAGACAGTGCGGCGATCTTTTCCATCCCCTCCTGAACGTAATTTTCGCCGAATTCGCGCTGTCCTGCCGCGTGCGCGGCGCGCACCGCCTCTGCAGCGAAAGTCTTGCTGACTGCCAGCAGCCCAATGGCGCCGGGTTCGCGTCCCGCTGCGCGCGCCGCGGCGGCGATGCGCGCTCTTACGACTTGCAAGTTACTCTCGATTGTGGACATAATTTGGCGCGGGCGTGAACGCGGGAAACCAGCGGTACATCGCTCCCGCTCGGTCAGTTGCATTCTCGCCTGGCGCATCATTAAGCATGGAGCGATTATAGATGGATATCTCTGAACTGCTTGCTTTCGTGGTCAAGAACAAGGCATCCGACCTGCATCTTTCGGCGGGCCTGCCGCCCATGATCCGCGTGCATGGCGACATCAAGCGCATCAACCTGCCCGCGATGGACCACAAGGACGTCCACGGCATGATCTATGACATCATGAACGACGGGCAGCGCAAATTCTACGAGGAAAATCTCGAATGCGACTTCTCCTTCGCCATCCCGGGCCTCGCTCGTTTTCGCGTCAACGCATTTGTGCAAAACCGCGGCGCCGGGGCGGTAATGCGGACCATTCCGTCCAAGATCCTGTCGCTCGCCGATCTGAAGTGCCCCAAGATCTTCGAGCAGATCGCGGACCAGCCGCGAGGTGTCGTGCTGGTAACCGGGCCGACCGGCTCCGGCAAGTCCACCACGCTGGCGGCGATGGTCAATCACAAAAATGAAACCGAAGAAGGACACATCCTCACGATCGAGGATCCGATCGAGTTTGTGCACGAATCGAAGAAATGCCTGATCAACCAGCGCGAGGTTGGTCCGCACACGCTTTCGTTCAGCAATGCGCTACGGTCGGCTCTGCGCCAGGACCCGGACGTGATTCTGGTGGGTGAGATGCGCGACCTGGAGACCATCCGATTGGCGCTGTCTGGCGCCGAAACCGGCCACCTTGTGTTCGGCACCTTGCACACCAGCTCGGCAGCGAAGACCATCGACCGCATCGTCGACGTGTTCCCCGCGGCGGAGAAAGACATGATACGCGCGATGATCTCCACATCGCTGAGGGCGATCATCTCGCAAACGCTGCTCAAGACTAAGGACGGCTCGGGGCGGGTCGCGGCCCACGAGATTATGATTGGCACGCCAGCCATTAATAATCTGATCCGCGAGGCCAAAATCGCACAGATGTACTCGGCCATCCAGACCGGCCAGCAGTTCGGCATGAAAACGCTAGACCAGGACCTGCAGGACCTGGTAAAGAAAGGCGTGATCACAAACGCAGAAGCGCGCGGTAAAGCCGCCAATAAAGACACCTTCCCCGGTTAGCAGACGCGAGCTGCAGTAGCCGGGGGCAAGCTTGACCGAGGTGCCGCCAAGGTCAGGGGCGCGCAAAGCGCGTCTGGCCAGAGATGCATACAATATGCGGGTATATTTGGACGAAACAGTCAGTGAGGTGAAAAATGGATAGTGGCCAGTCAACAAAATTCATGTACGACCTGCTGCGGCTGATGCTCAGCAAGAAGGGTTCCGACCTGTTCATCACCGCGGACTTTCCGCCGGCGATTAAGCTTGACGGCAAGATGACGCCGGTCATGGACCAGAAGCTTACCGGCCAGCATACCGCCGATCTGGTGCGCGCGATGATGAATGACAAGCAGGCGGCCGAATTCGAGGCGACCAAGGAGTGCAACTTCGCCATTGCCCCCGCAGGCATTGGCCGCTTCCGCGTAAACTGCTTCGTGCAGCAAGGCAAGATCGGCATGGTGATGCGCACGATCACCACGACCATCCCCAAGCTCGAGGACCTGGGTCTGCCGCCGGTGCTCAAAGATGTGGTCATGAACAAACGCGGCCTGGTGATCATGGTGGGCGGCACCGGCTCGGGCAAATCGACCACGCTCGCGGCGATGATCGGCTACCGCAACCACAACAGCTACGGCCACATCATTACTATCGAGGATCCGGTCGAGTACGTGCATCCGCACGTCAACTGCCTGATCACGCAGCGCGAGGTGGGCGTGGATACGGCTTCCTGGGAGGCGGCGCTGCACAACACATTGCGCCAGGCGCCGGACGTGATCCTGATCGGCGAGATTCGCTCCAGGGAGACCATGGAGCACGCCGTGGCTTTCGCTGAAACCGGCCACCTGTGCATGGGAACCTTGCACGCCAACAGCGCGAACCAGGCGCTGGACCGCATCGTCAATTTCTTTCCCGAGGAACGCCGGCCACAGTTGCTGATGGACTTGTCGCTCAACCTCAAGGCGCTGGTGTCGCAACGGCTGATACCCCTGAAAGAAGGCAAGGGGCGCGCAGCAGCGATCGAGATCATGCTCAACTCGCCGCTGATCGCCGACCTGATTTTCAAGGGCGAAGTGCACGAGATCAAGGAAATCATGAAGAAGTCGCGCGAACTGGGCATGCAGACTTTCGACCAGGCCCTGTTCGACCTGTACGAGGAGGGCAAGATCAGCTACGAGGACGCGCTCAGAAACGCCGACTCGGTCAACGACCTGCGCCTCAACATCAAGCTGCACGGCAAGGAATCGAAGAACCGCGACATCAGCGCGGGCATCGAGCATCTGAATATCGTTTGACGCGGGCAGGGCCGCCGCTTTGCCCGACAGCGCCCCGGTCAGAGCAGGCTAGATATCGAGCCGCGCGATCAGTGCGTTGCTTTCAATGAACGCCCGCCGCGGCTCGACATCGTCTCCCATAAGCTTGGAGAATATCTCGTCGGCAGCGATGCCGTCCTCGATCTGCACGCGCAACAAGCGCCGCTTGGTCGGGTCCATGGTAGTTTCCCATAACTGCTCCGGGTTCATCTCGCCCAGGCCCTTGTAGCGCTGCAGCGCTGCGTTCTTCTCGATTTCCTGCAGCAGCCAGACCATGACTTCGCCAAAATCCTTCACCGCCTGCCGCTTCTCGCCGCGGGTGACAAAGGCACCCGGGCCAATCAGGCCCTCGAGTAACTGCGCTGTGCCGAGCAGTTGCTGATAGTCGCCCGAGAGCAGAAAATCCTCATCGATGACACACTTGCGGCTGTTGCCGTGCACGCTGCGCTCGATCAGAATCCGGTGCCGCTCGTGCTTTTCGTCAAAGCGCGGGGTCACGACCATTTCCTTGTCGGCCAGCACGCGTTGCAGCCGCTCAGCGCTCGCGCGCGCGGTTTCTGCATCGTGCAGGTCCAGTTTCAGTCCGTTCCGCAGGATTGCAACCAGCACGTCGCGGTCAATGAGCCGCGCAATGCGGTCGATAACCGCGCGCGCGAGCAAATACGAGCTCGCAAGCTGCTGCAGCGCCTCGTCCGTGACCGGCTGGCCATCCTGTTGCGGCATCAGCGTCGCGCCCACCAGGGCCTGCTTGAGCATGTACTGAGACAACTCGTGCTCGTCCTTGAGGTAACGCTCCTCCTTGCCGATCTTGGCCTTGAACAGCGGCGGCTGGGCGATATAGATGTGGCCGCGCTCGACCAGATCCGGCATTTGCCTATAGAAAAAGGTCAGCAGCAGCGTGCGGATGTGCGCGCCGTCCACGTCGGCGTCGGTCATGATGATGATGCGGTGATAGCGCAGTTTGCCGAGGTTGTAGTCGTCCTTGATGCCCGTTCCGAGGGCGGTGATCAGGGTGGCGATCTCGGCGAAAGAGATGAGCTTGTCGAAACGCGCCTTCTCCACGTTGAGTATCTTGCCCTTGAGCGGCAGGATCGCCTGGAATTTGCGGTCGCGCCCCTGCTTGGCGGAGCCGCCGGCGGAGTCTCCCTCCACGAGATAGATTTCGCATAGCGCCGGGTCCTTCTCCTGGCAGTCGGCGAGCTTGCCCGGCAGGCCCATGCCATCGAGCACGCCCTTGCGGCGCGTCATTTCGCGCGCCTTCCTCGCGGCTTCCCGCGCGCGCGCGGCGTCGACAATCTTGGCGGTGATGGTCTTCGCGTCGCCGGGCCGCTCGAGCAGGAACTCCGTGAGCTTGGCCGCGACCACCTCCTGCACCACCGGCTGCACTTCCGAGCTCACCAGCTTGTCCTTGGTCTGCGAGGAGAACTTCGGCTCCGGCACCTTCACCGAAAGCACGCAACTCAGGCCCTCGCGCATGTCCTCCCCGGTGGTCTCGACTTTGGCTTTCTTCGCCAGTTCCTGACCCTCGATGTACTGGTTGAGCGTGCGCGTCATCGCCGCGCGCAGCCCGGTGAGATGGCTGCCCCCGTCGCGCTGCGGGATGTTGTTGGTGAAGCAAAGCACCTGCTCCTGATACGAGTCGTTCCATTGCATCGCTACTTCCACGATGATGCCGTCTTTTTCGCCGACGGCATGGAATATGTTGTTGTGCAGCACCGTCTTGTTGCGGTTGATGAATTCGACAAAACCCTTCACGCCGCCGGAAAAAGCGAAGTTTTCCTCTTTGCCCGCGAGTTGGTCCACCAACCGGATCTTGACGCCGTTGTTGAGGAAGGACAGTTCGCGCAGCCGTTTCGCCAGGATGTCGTAGTGATATTCGACCGTACTGAAGATGGCGGTGCTCGCCAGGAAATGCACCTCGGTGCCGCGGCGCTCGGTGGTGCCGGTTTGCTGCAGCGGCGCGGTGGCGACCCCGTCGCGGAACTCCATGCTGTAGGTTTTTCCCTCGCGGCGTATGGTGAGGCGCAACCACTCGGACAAGGCATTTACCACGGACACGCCGACGCCGTGCAGACCGCCCGCGATCTTGTACGATTTGTTGTCGAACTTGCCGCCTGCGTGCAGCTCGGTCATGACGATTTCGGCGGTCGAACGCCCTTGCTCGTCATCCGGATGTTTCCCGGTGGGAATGCCGCGGCCGTTGTCGGTGACGCTGATCGAGTTGTCTGTGTGAATCGTTACCGTGATGTCGTCGCAATAGCCGGCCAGGGCCTCGTCGATGGCATTGTCCACCACCTCGAACACCATGTGGTGCAGTCCGGTGCCGTCCGAGGTGTCGCCGATGTACATGCCGGGACGTTTGCGCACCGCATCCAGTCCTTTGAGCACCTTGATGCTGCTTTCTTCGTAGTCGCCGTTGCCGACGTGCTGCGGATTGGTTTTATCATTCATTCCTGTTCTTCTCTTAACCTGCGTGACAGACTTGCTGTGTCTTAAATGAGTTACGGCAGTTTTTACGCAAAACCTCTCAGATGCGCATCGGCATGACGACGTACTTGAAATTGTCGTTTCCGGGAACGGTAATCAAGGCGCTCGAATTGGCGTCGCCCAAAGCACACTCGACCTCGCTGCAGTCCAGATTGTTAAGCACGTCCTGCAGATAGTTGACGTTAAAGCCTATATCCAGGGCCTCGCCGGTGTAGGTCACATCGAGTTCCTCCTGCGCCTCTTCCTGCTCGTTGTTGCTGCAGATGATCTTGAGGCTGCCATCGACCAGCATCCAGCGCACTCCTTTGAATTTCTCGTTGGTAAGAATGGCGGCGCGCTGCAAGGCCTGTAGTAGCACGATCCGGTTGAGCAATAACTTCTTGTCGTGCGTGGTCGGGATGACGCGGGTGTAATCGGGAAACTTGCCGTCCACCAATTTGGAGATAAGAACGATGCCGCCGAAGGAGAAGCGTGCTTGGGTCGGCGACAATTCCACCTCGACCGGATCTTCGCTGTCGGACATGAGTTTGGATAACTCGAGGATGGTCTTGCGCGGCAGGATCACTTCTTGCGCCCCGTCTGTCTTGTGCGCCGCGCTCGCAAGGGCGAGGCGGTGCCCGTCCGTGGCCACGACGGTGATTTTGTCTCCCCCCGTCACCAGCAGCAGGCCGTTCAGGTAATAGCGGATGTCCTGCTGCGCCATGGCGTACTGCACCGACAGAAACAACTGCTTTAGCACCTTTTGCGGAAGCGTCATCTTGGTGCTCGCGCCCTCGGCCAGGGACAACCTGGGGAAGTCCTCTGCCGGCAAGGTCTGCAGGTTGAACCGGCTCTTGGCTGCTTTCACCTGCAATTTTTTTTCCTGCAGCGTCAGCGTCACCTCGGACTGCTCGGGCAGGGCGCGCAGGATGTCCAGCAGTTTCCTCGCGCCTACGGTAATGGCTTTGGCCTCTCCCGGGTTTTCGCAGACGGCCCGTGCCGAGATCTGGATCTCGATATCGGTGGCGACGATGGTTATGTCCGAGCCGTTGCGCTCCAGGAGTACGTTGGAGAGAATGGGCAGAGTGTGGCGTCGCTCGATGATGCCGGAAACAGCATTGAGCGGTTCCAGCAATGTCTCTCTATTTATCTTAATAGTATTCATTATATTTTCCTGATAATGATGATAATGCAGCATCTTTCCGGGGATAACTCGGCATTTCCCTTTGTATTCCTGTTGCTAGGCTGTTTTTCTGGCGTGTATAACCCTGTGAGCCGTTTTTTATGGTTTGTGGGCACAATCGGGCTCCGGGAAAAACCCCGAGTAATTCACAGGAAGCAGGAAAGTTGTTAGCAGAAGCGTTCACCCTTTCAGCACCTGTTCCAGCACGTGGTAGTCGTGGTTGATCTCGGTGTGTTTCTCGCGTAACGAGGCGATCGTGCGGCAGGCGTGCAGCACGGTCGTGTGATCGCGGTTGCCGAAGGCATCGCCGATGTCGGGCAGGCTGTGCTGGGTCAGTTCCTTCGCCAGAGCCATCGCCATCTGGCGCGGGCGGGCGACGTTGCGGCTGCGTTTCTTCGAGTGCATGTCGGAGATCTTTATCTTGTAGAACTCCGCCACGGTTTTTTGAATATTGTCGATGGAAATTTGACGGTTCTGCACAGACAGCAGATCCTTGAGCGCTTCCTTCGCCAGGTCGAGCGAAATGTCCTTGCCGTTGAAGCGGGAAAAGGCGATGACGCTTTTCAGCGCCCCCTCCAGTTCGCGCACGTTGGAGCGGATGTGCTTGGCGATGAAGAACGCGACCTCCTCATCCAGGCGCACCGAGATGGCCTCGGCCTTTTTCAATATGATGGCCACGCGCATTTCCTGCTCCGGCGGCTCGATGCCGACCGAAAGCCCCCAGGAGAAACGCGACTTGAGCCTCTCTTCGATGCCGCTGATGTCCTTGGGGTAGGTGTCGCAGGTGATGATCACCTGCTTGTGCGTTTCGATCAGCGCGTTGAAGGCGTAGAAGAATTCTTCCTGGGTTCGGTCCTTGCCGCTGAAGAACTGAATATCGTCGATCAGCAGCAGGTCGAGCGAATGGTAGTAGCGCTTGAATTCGTCGAAGGATTTCTGGTGGTAGGCGCGCACCACGTCGGAGATGTACTGCGCGGCGTGCAGGTAGCGCACCTTTGCGGTAGGGTGCTGCGCCAGCACGTTATTGCCCACCGCGTGGATCAAGTGCGTCTTGCCCAAGCCGACCCCACCATAGACGAATAGCGGGTTGTAGGAAGTTCCGGGGTGTTCGGACACCTGTAAGCCAGCGGCGCGCGCCAATTGATTGGCCTTGCCGATGACGAAGTTGTCAAAAGTAAACTCCGGAATCAGGCCTGCTTTCTCGTGACCGCTGGAACGCCGGCGCGCGGGCTGGGTGATCGAGGTAGAGTCCGCCGGTTTGGCCGTCGCCGCCTCGGCTTGCGCCATGGCCAGGCTTACGCGTATGGGTGAGGAAAAATACTCGGCCGCCATTGCCTCGATGCGGGCGAGGTAGCGGTTCTTGATCCAGTCCAGGACGAAGCGGTTCGGCGCGAGCAGAGCAATCTGCCCGGGAGGCGTCTTGCTGTCGAGCCGGAGGGGCTTGATCCAGGTGTTGAACTGCTGTGCCGGGAGCTCATTTTCTAAGCGGCTCAGGCAGGAAAGCCAGAATCTTTCCATGGCCCTGTTTTAATATGTAGAGAAGCTTGGGATTGAGGACAAAAACAAGGATTCATTTTAGCCTTTCGCGGCGAAGTTATCCACAGGCATTTATTCGGTTAAACTTCATGATGGCATTGACAGAAAACGGCATTTTGAGGTTAAATGCCGGGTTCTGTCGTCAGCAAGAAAGAATCCCAAAATGAAGCGCACTTATCAGCCCTCCGTAGTCCGCAGAAAACGCACCCACGGCTTTCTTGTGCGCATGCGCACCCGCGGCGGTCGCGCGGTCATTCGCGCACGCCGGGCCCGCGGCCGGGCCCGCCTCTCGGTTTGAGGTCTAGCTCCCAGTTCGGCTTCTCCCGGGAGCAAAGGCTGCGCCGCAAGGCGCAAATCACGTCAGTGCTCGCCCGCGGCCGGTCTACAGTCGGTGGTGGTATGCAGTTACACTCGGTGCCCAGCAACAGCGGTCCGCGTCTGGGTGTGATCGCCGGCCGGCAAGCGTGGCCGCGAGCGGTGGACCGCAACCGCTTCCGGCGCCTGGCGCGCGAGGCCTTCCGCCTGCTGCAGCACCGCTTGCAACAGCGCGACTATATAATCAGGGCGCGCAACCCGCAGCGCGGCGAGCCAAGCGGCGCCGAGATCGGGAAGCTGCTCGCAAGCTGGTGCAAGACGGACGGAGAGTAGCGAGGGTGAGCAAGCTTCTTCTTCTCCTAATTAAAGCTTATCACTACTGCCTGAGTCCGCTGCTCGGGCGCAGTTGCCGCTTTTTTCCTTCCTGTTCGGATTTTGCCGCGGAAGCGATCGACAAACACGGCGCCGGTTATGGCAGCTGGCTTGCGCTCAAGCGCATCGCACGCTGCCACCCCTGGCATCCCGGCGGTTATGACCCTGTTCCCTGAGCCCCTATGGATACGCAACGTCTGATTCTGTTTTTCGTGTTTTCGTTCTCACTGCTGCTCCTGTGGGATGCCTGGCAGAAGGAGCACCGCCCGCCCGTCCCGACGATCGCGCAAAGCGCGCAACAGGACGTGGCCCAGGCGACGGTGCCCAGCCCCAGCGTGCCGGCGCAGGCAACGCCCGCGCCGCAGCAACAATTCGGTGATGCCATACCGCCGACCAAGGCGGCCCAGGGGAAACGCGAGAAACTCCGGGTCAAGACCGATAATCTCATCGCCGATATTGATTTGCAGGGCGGCGATATCGTGCGACTGGAATTCCTGAAGCAAAAAGACACGCTGGACGAGAAATCGAATTTTGTGTTGCTTACGCCCGAGCACCGCTACGCCGCGCAAAGCGGCCTGATCGGCCCCGGCCTGCCCACGCACAAGACTGTCTATACTGCAGATGCGCGAGAGTATGCGCTTAGAGATGGACAGGACAAGCTGCAGGTGCGGCTGGAGGCTCCCGGCCCCGAGGGGGTAAAGACGGTCAAGACCCTTACCTTTCATCGATCGAGCTATGTCATCGACATTACCCACGAAATCGTCAATGGCAGCGCCGCGCCACTTGCCGCGCACGCCTATTTTCAGTTGCTGCGCGATGGCAAGGCGCCGCCTGGCGACAGCGCCATGGTCAACACTTATACCGGCGCTGCAATCTATACCGAACAGGAAAAATTCCAGAAGCTCGCCTTCGGCGATCTGGACAAAGGCAAGGCCAGCTTTCCCAAGACCAGCGACAACGGCTGGGTCGCGATGTTGCAGCATTACTTCGTCAGCGCCTGGCTGCCCAAGGAAAAGGCCCCGCGAGAATATTATGCCAAGCGTCTCGAGGATAACCTGTACTCGGTCGGCGTGATTCTGCCGGTGGCGGCGATCGCGCCCAATGCCAGTGGCAGCGTGTCGGTTTCACTCTATGCCGGGCCGCAGGAGCAGGACGCGTTGAAGAGCATCGCGCCCGGACTGGATCTGACGGTCGATTACGGTTGGCTGACCGTGGTTGCAGCGCCGCTTTTCTGGCTGCTGCAGTTTCTTTACAAGTGGGTAGCCAACTGGGGTGTGGCGATCATTTTGCTCACAGTTATCATCAAGGCAGTTTTCTTTCCGCTCTCCGCCGCCAGCTACAAATCAATGGCCAAGATGAAGCTGGTGACTCCGCGAATGACCAAACTGCGCGAACAGTATGGCAACGACCGGGCGCGCCTGAACCAGGCTATGATGGAGTTGTACAAGACCGAGAAAATCAATCCCTTGGGCGGCTGCTTGCCCATCGTGGTGCAGATCCCGGTGTTCATCTCGCTCTACTGGGTGCTGCTCGCCAGTGTCGAACTGCGTCACGCGCCTTTCTACCTGTGGATCCACGATCTGTCGGCGCAGGACCCCTATTACGTGCTGCCGCTGCTGATGATGGGCTCAATGGTGATCCAGACCAAGCTCAATCCCGTGCCGCCCGACCCGGTGCAGGCCAAGGTCATGATGATCATGCCCTTCGCCTTCGGCGTGATGTTCTTTTTCTTTCCCGCCGGGCTGGTGCTCTACTGGCTGGTGAATAATATTCTGTCCATCGCGCAGCAATGGCAGATCACCCGCATGATCGGGGATGGAAAAGCCCCCGCAAGGCGCTGACGCCCGCGCCGCCGATTCCGCCTGAAACGAACCAGATTTCCTAAAATGGTGTCCCGTTTGGAGGGCTAATCCGTGACCCAGCCGGATGACCCGATTGCGGCAATAGCCACGGCTCCCGGACGCGGCGGCATAGGCGTGGTTAGGGTGTCGGGCAAGAATCTCGCGCCGCTGGCGCAAGCGCTGCTCGGCAAGGTGCCGGCGCCACGCCGCGCCATCCGGGCGGCCTTCCTTGATGCGCGCGGCGCCGCCATAGATGACGGCCTTGCGCTTTATTTCCCCGCCCCGCATTCCTACACCGGCGAAGGCGTACTCGAACTGCAAGGCCACGGCGGACCGGTGGTGATGCAGATGCTGCTCAAGCGCTGCCTGGAGCTGGGCGCGCGCCTGGCCGAGCCGGGCGAATTCACCCGCCGCGCGTTTCTCAATGACAAGATGGACCTGGCCCAGGCCGAGAGCGTGGTCGACCTGATCGAAGCGGCCACCGACAGCGCCGCGCGCTGCGCCCTGCGTTCGCTGCGCGGCGAGTTTTCTGCCGCGATCGAGGAATTGCTGCGGCAACTGATCGAACTGCGCATGCTGGTGGAGGCGACGCTTGACTTTCCCGAGGAGGAACTCGAACCCTTGGACCGGGACGACGCCAAGGGGCGCCACGCCAGGTTGCTGCAAGCGATCGAGACCGCGCTGGCGAAAAGCCGGCAGGGAAGCCTGCTGCGCACCGGCTTGCAGGTGGTGCTGGCGGGCCAGCCCAACGTGGGCAAATCCAGCCTGCTGAATCGCCTGGCGGGGGAGGAGCTCGCGATCGTCACCCCCATCCCCGGCACCACGCGCGACAGCGTGCGCCAGGCGATCCACATCGACGGCGTGCCCCTCAACATCGTTGACACCGCGGGCCTGCGCGATACCCAGGACGAGGTGGAACGCCTGGGCATCGCGCGCACCTGGAGCGAGATCGGACGCGCCGATGTGGTGCTGTTGCTGGTCGATGCGCGCGCCGGCGTGACCAGGCAGGATCTTGACCTCGTGGCGCGCATTCCCCAAGGCGTAAAGCGCGTGTTCGTGCACAACAAGATCGACCTCGCCGGTGGCGAGCCGCGGGTGCAGCGCGGCGAGGCCGCGACCGAGCTTTATCTCTCCGCCAAGACCGGAGCGGGCATGGAATTGCTGCGCGCCGAGTTGCTCGGCATCGCCGGCTGGCAGCAGGGCGCGGAAGACCTGTTCATGGCGCGCGAGCGGCACCTGGTGGCGCTCCGTCAGGCAGCGCAGCACGCAGCCCGCGCCGGTGAGCATTTCAGCCGGCCGGAGCTGTTCGCCGAGGAGTTGCGCCTGGCGCAGGAGCAGCTCAACAGCATCACCGGCGAATTCGCGGCCGATGACCTGCTCGGGGAAATCTTTTCGCGTTTCTGCATCGGCAAGTGACGGGGCTTCCGGGGTCGTCGAGCGAAATCCAGAGCACCCAGGCCCTAGCCCCCCAAGCGGGGGTTCGTTGTAGAATGCGAAACATTTTTTCCGGCGGTCCGCTGCGTTACCAGACCTTGGCGCGCAAGGCTGCGGGACATTTCGTTAATTACCAGGCAGACAAAATATGAACCCACCCAATGCCAAGGACACCGCGGATTCAAACGCGCCCGAATACGTCAGACACCGCGGCGTGAAGGAATGGGTCGCGCACATGGCGCAACTCGCCCAGCCGGACCGCATCGTCTGGTGCGACGGCTCGCCGGAAGAATACGAGCGCCTGTGCCGGGAAATGGTCGCCTCCGGAATGATGAAACGTCTCAATCCCAAGCTGCGCCCCAACAGCTACCTCGCGCTGTCGGATCCGTCCGACGTAGCGCGGGTCGAGGAGCGCACCTTCATCTGCAGCGAAAAGCAGGACGACGCCGGCCCCACCAACAACTGGATTGCGCCGGCGGAAATGCGCGGCACCCTCGGCCGCCTGTTCGACGGTTGCATGCGCGGCCGCAGCATGTACGTGGTGCCGTTTTCGATGGGGCCGATGGGTTCGCCCATCGCCCACATCGGCGTTGAGCTCTCGGATTCGCCCTATGTCGTGGTGAGCATGAAAATCATGACCCGCATGGGATGGGCGGTGTACGACGTGCTGGGCGAGAATGGAAATTTCGTTCCCTGCATGCACTCGGTGGGCATGCCGCTGGCAGTAGGCGAAAAATCCGTACGCTGGCCCTGCAACGCGGAAAAGTGGATCGTCCACTTTCCCGAGACGCGCGAGATCTGGTCCTACGGCTCGGGCTACGGCGGCAATGCGCTGCTGGGCAAAAAATGCCTGGCGCTGCGCATTGCGTCGGTCATGGCGCGCGACCAGGGGTGGTTGGCCGAGCACATGCTGATCCTGGGTATCACCAATCCGCAGGGGCAGAAGAACTATGTCGCGGCCGCCTTTCCCAGCGCCTGCGGCAAGACCAACCTTGCCATGCTGGTTCCGCCCAAAGGCTTCGAAGGCTGGAAGGTGGAGACCGTAGGCGAGGACATCGCCTGGATCAAGCCCCACGAGGACGGCAAGTTCTACGCGATCAACCCCGAGGCCGGTTATTTCGGCGTTGCGCCGGGCACCAATGTCCACAGCAATCCCAACTGCATGAAGTCGATCGAGCGCGACACCATTTTCACCAACGTCGCCGAGACACCCGAGGGCGACGTGTGGTGGGAAGGCATGACCGACGCTCCCCCGGACAGGCTCACCGACTGGACCGGACAGGCATGGACCCCGGGATGCGGACGCAATGCGGCGCACCCGAACTCGCGCTTTACCGTCGCGGCGACGCAGTGCCCCTCGCTCGATCCGGCATGGGATGATCCGAACGGCCTGCCGATCTCCGCGTTTGTATTCGGCGGACGGCGCTCCGACACCGCGCCGCTGGTGGTCGAAGCCTTCAACTGGGAGGACGGCGTGTACAAGGCGGCGACCATGGGTTCCGAAACCACTGCGGCCATCGTCGGCCAGGTCGGCGTGGTGCGCCGCGACCCTTTCGCCATGATCGCCTTTTGCGGCTACCACATGGGCGATTATTTCAAGCACTGGCTGGCCGTAGGCAAGAAAGTGAAATGGCCGCCGCACATTTTCCAGGTCAATTGGTTCCGCAAGGATGCTACGGGTAAGTTCGTCTGGCCCGGATTCGGCGAAAACATGCGCGTGCTCAGTTGGATTGTCGGACGCTGCCGGGGACAGGCCCACGCCATCGAGACGCCGCTGGGCTGGATGCCGGAGTTCGATGATTTGCACTGGCAGGGGCTGGAATTCGGCGCCGACAAGTACGCCAGCGTCACCAACATAGACCGCGCCGCCTGGGTGCGCGAGCTGAAGTTGCATGACGAACTGTTCGCCAAGCTCAAGGACAGGCTGCCGCAACCCTTGGCGCTCGAGCGCCAGCTGCTGGAGGCGCGCCTCGCGCCCTGAGAGTGCGTTATGAAATGAGGGGATACATCCCCTCATACTCACCTAAGTCAGAGCTTGTTTCAGTCATTCCGAAACAAGCTCTAGCCAAAGATATTTGAAATTTTAACGTCAAACCCGCGCCGCTATTGACGATCT
>ERZ1292630.1562-Hain-H41-02um-R3-1562-length-22306-cov-7_pt1 | contig 22306 bp, 13 predicted proteins | sample MGYA00564408_ERZ1292630 | MGnify/ENA primary metagenome ERZ1292630 (study PRJEB36523, sample SAMEA6512641) | groundwater metagenome | collected 2019-01-08 | study: AquaDiva: Metagenomics assemblies of 32 groundwater samples
TCGGAACCGTCCGCTTGCGGCGGGCGATTTGAATCGTTTGAAAACGTTAGTTGCCTTCTCGCATACGACCCCCCCTCCCGTAAGCAAAGGGGTGTGCCGATTTTCTCCGATCCCCGCCTTTCGACACCTTCCCCCCTTTTACATAACACGCCGTAGTACGAAGAACAGATGGCGTACCGCCGGACCGACGTCCTTCATTTCAAATTGCCGCGGAATCTGAGCGTGGCGCCGCGGTACGACATTTGGAATCAAAAGTACGAAGCCTGGGCCCTGTTGCGGCGAATGGGAAAGCTGGCCGCGACCGGGTTCTATATCCCACCGGACTGGTACTATCACTTCAGAATGTTCCCGCCCATATCGCATAACTTCCAGGAAGAGCAAACATTGAATCCTTATAACGACAGCGAGCCCACGCAATCCGAGTTCGCCACAGAATCGAGTCGCCGTGCCCTCCGCGACGAGCTCGCCCGTCACTCCCGCGGCGCCGCCACCGAGGGCAATCGCTACATGAGTCTCTACTGGGTGCAACGCCCCATTGATCAAATGGAGCGGCGTTACTGGCATTACACGCGCGCTCTGGGATTCCACCACGAGCTGGCGATCAAAAAGGTCATTCAGGAGTACCACGAGGAGAAAGGAACGCGCCGGCGCGCGGCGATGATTCAGTCCGAGGAGGCCCTGTTGTCGGGGAAGTTTGTCACGATGCGCGAGGCAATGTCCGTTTTAGAAGTACTGAAGCAGGCACAAACGTCGCAACTGGCGCCCCATCAGTACACCATGTTGGCAGCGAAGGCGAATAAGTCGGTTCAGGAGGGCGCGCCCTTTGAGGCCGCCACCGTCGTCAAACGCACGTCATCGAACCAGAGGCAGCAGGTACCCACGCCCGCCGAAGCACCAACTCCCGCGACGCTGGCAGTGGCGCCTTCCGCTGGCACCGTGGCACTTCCTACCGATGCTGTCGGCGCCGCGAAGTCGTCTGCGCCTACGACGACGCCGACGTCCCCAGCTGCTGTTGCTGCCGAGTCGCCCATGGTTGGCAATGCCAGCGCCCTGCACGACCTGCTTCTCGGTGACGTGGTGGAGGAGCATGCGGTGGAGGCCGTGCCGAACCCGAGCGACACGATCGCAGCCCTGAAGGAAGTGGCGATGGACCACACGGGCGACGCCGGCTGGTATACCGGTTTCTCTCCGGTGTACAAGGTCGCACCGTCCGCGTCGAAGAGCAAATCGCGAAGCGGTGCCGCTGGGTCCAAGCCGCCGTCTGGGTAACTTTTTTTTTCCAACCCCTCGGGTTGCCTCCTTTCCTGAAAACCGGCCCTGAGTCTTTCACTTGAGACATGACGCTGCGACCACCTTTCATCCCCCCTTTCACAGCCTCCGTGTGGCGCATCAGGCGACATGACCACGCTGCCACCAGTCTACTCGGCGGCCGCCTCGTACGCCGGGGCGGACCCGTCGCTGACCGCGGCAATCGGCATCACCAAGGCTGGGTGGCTGTCCCGCATCATGGCCGCCGGCGGCGTGACGCGACAATTGGCGTTGTCGACCACGACGGGCGGTGCCGTCCCGGCCCCACCCGAGGCCAGTTTTCGCACGTGCACCCCGTTGCGGCCCGCCGCACACGGAATTGTAGAACGCGTGGCGACGCCACTTTTGGCCGAGGCGTCCGCCGCTCGCGCCGCCGCAGCGCCCTCGTCAAGGCCGCAAACGGTCCCTTCCCCAGTGCCCAACGTTGGCAATTTACATGGAAAGTCGGAGCCGCCTTCAGCTCCGCTCTCGGCTCGAGCTCCCGGTGGGGTCGCGAAGGCAGGTCATCGCGGGATCGCGCCGCTCTTCGGAGGTAGCGGTCGAGGGGCCGCCGGGCAGTCGGCCGCGAGCACGGTAAATCCGCTCGGTTTGACCAATGGCATGCTCGGTGGTACGCTCACGTCATCAGCCTTCGCTCCGTCTTCGGCGACAAACAGTCTGCTTGACCCTTTCGCCGGCCACGAAGCCTTGCTGCTGCAAGCCTTGAACGAGTGCCGTGCGGATCCCGTGGCCTTCGCGGGGATCTTTGAGTCCCAAATGACGGTCGGCCAACCCTTCCTGCCCCCGGACGCGCGGCCGCTAAGCCTTGCGTCTCTGAAGGCGACGATCGCGACGTGGCATCAAAGTATCCAGGACCAGCAAGCGAAGGTCGATGGCTTCGCGATGCAGCTGAAAAAGGACTTGCAGTCCATGAAGGACGCGTGGGCGGTGGATGACGCCGAGCGGCTCAAGAAAAACAAGGGCAAACCGGCCGCGGCCCCTGCGCCTGGTAAAGCAGGAAAGGGCGGTCAAGCTGCCGCCGCCGGAGAAAAAGCTCCGGAGGACATCGACGCCGATCGCGAGGCGCAGGCGCGGCTCGCACAGCATCGCCACGAGGAGCGCTGTGCTCCGCTGCTCAAGGAGAAGGCCCGTCTGACGGCGTGCATCACAGAAGCACAGCGCGGCGTCAAGGCGCTGGAATCCTGCATCGCCCGCCTGCGGCTTTGCCGTCCAACGGCCCCGCTCGTCCACAACCGTGGCTTGGCGCTCGCGGCACGGGACCTGTGTTCGAATCCACCGGAACCCAACCGCACCGAACGTGCCGTCGCCGAGGTGGCCGCACGGTATGGCGCTTCCACCGCGGGGAGCGTTGGCGTGGCGATGGTGATCCAAGGTGCAGACGGTCGAGCCTTGGTGCCGCGGTGGTCGCCGTTGGCGGCATCGGAGGAGCTGGCCACGAACGGCGAGCGAGGAGGAGGCAAAGCGGCAAGCAGCCAAAGGGGCAGTCATTTGCCCGCCGCGCCCGCCGCCGCCAGTGGCGCGCGGCAGACCATTCTTGACTTGCTGCTGTGCCTCGACGACCCGCGCAAAAAGGGCCGACTGGCGCTGCTGGACGACAGCTTCACCGTCGGGGCCATGGGCTGGCGCCGCCACCCCACGATCCCCGAGGCCGTCTGCGTCACGTTTCTGGGCGCGAAGCGCTTCGCGGAGCTGTCGGCCATTGCCGAGCGCGAACACTTGTGCCTCGGCGAGGTAAGACGGATCCTTCCGCAGGCCACCGCCATCACCGACGGCCGTATCATCGCGCTGCGCCCGGATTGGGGCGTGCAGATGCTGGACCCGGTAAGCAGTCCCGCCGTCAGTCTCGACGGCCGTCACGTCGCCAAGTTGCGTTGCGACGACAACCTGACTCTCTGTGCCACCGTCACGACCGTGTCGGAGCCCGACCCGGCGAAACCCGTTGTCGTCGCGGGCGAGTCTCTCGTGCAACGAGGCGCGGAGCCCGAAACCGTCGAAGTCGCCATCGCCTTTCGCTCCACCGGCCGATACAAGGTGCACCTATTTGCAAAGACGGAGCACATGCACAGCGCGTCACAGAACACAGCGTCCTCACCGTCCAAATCGCTCAACGGCACCCTGGCGTCATCCCAATCCATGAAGCCGGCCCAATCCATCACGGGCGGCCGCGTCGGTTCACAGCCACCGTCGACGACCACCGCAGGCGCCGACGGTGCGGAAGGCTTCGTGCACCTGGGCTTCTACCTCGTCGACTGCCGCAAGTACGATCTCCCTCGACAGGCCTTGCCAGTCATCAGCTCCGACTTCCACGAGCGGCGGTGCCGCCTGGTAAGCCCGTTGCGCGAGTTGCTGACGCCTGACACGGAGGTCGATTTCCACCTCGTCGTCCCGATGCACTCGTACAAACAGCGAGAGGTGTCGCGCGTCGAGGACGGACTGCACCGCACCACCGCCGTCGCCATGGGCAACAAGGACGCGGAGGCCGAACTGACAGCGGCGTGTGACCGGTCGTCCGCGGCCCTCCAAGAGGCCAAAGTCACTCAAGCGCAGCATGTGACGGCGGTCAACGCCGAGATTGCCGCGGCGACAAAGGATTTAGCAAAGAAAAAGGGAAAGGATTTAGACCGCGCCAAAGCAGCGATCTCCGAGCTCGAGGAGCGCCTTGCGGGCTATGAAGCTGCCGTGCAGCACACCAAGCAAGCCGCCACGGTTGCACAAGACCGCCTCGCTGCCCACCGCCGGTCCACCCGGCAAGCCTCCGCAATGCGACGCCGCTTCCTCGCCGAGGCGGACTACCTGCGCCAGCTGACGGATCGGTCGAAACCTTTGCACGTGGAACTCGCGGTCGACGACCGGCGCGCGGTGATGCCAGCGGTGGACGACGCCTTCACGACCTACCGCGCGTCATTGCACATGCCCGTGAGTCCTTGTCGCGTGTGCATCTTCATTGCGGGTGTCGCCGTGGCGTACTTCCGGGTAGGAGACCCCTTGGAAGATCCATAGGGTCCCGGCCCATGGTGATATGTGGCCCATTGGGTGTGAAAAAGAAAAGAGAGAGAGAAAGGAAAAGTGCGGGAATGGACATCAGCGGTCGGCAACGAATGACGCATGGCGTTCCATCCACCCATCCAGCCGTTCTCCTATAGGTGCCGTTCCGAAAGGCGCTCATGCGGAGCCGCGCACCTCCACCGCCTCTCCCTCGCGTGTATCGTGTCCACTTGTTCTCGTCCCCCTTTCCCCCTCGACGGAGGGCGTCGTCCGCAGCACGGTAGGTGCGCGATGGTCCTCGCCCGCGTCGCTAACAAGTTTGTGTTTGACGAAACTCAAGCCATGCTCCGCCTTTCAATCAGACCCCCCCCCCCAAATGGGGAGCGCCACAACAACCGGGGTAATTCTTGTCCATTGGAGCTTTGTCTCTTGTTTTGGAGGAAAATTAACCCGCGCAGGAAGGGGCACTGTCAGGCAGCGCACGAGATCCACCTTACCGCCTTTGTTCGCACCCCGGATACCGCCGATACGCGGTGACACACCCAATGTCGCACCGGTACGTCTTTAAGTACATCATCATTGGCGACATGGGCGTCGGCAAGTCGTGCCTCATGCAACGCTTCACGGAGCAGCGTTACAAGAGCGACCTCCCTCACACCATCGGCGTCGAGTTCGGCTCGGTCATCGTCGACGTCAATGGCGAAGCGGTGAAGCTGCAAATTTGGGACACGGCTGGCCAGGAGCGATTCCGGTCCGTCACCAGGGGGTACTACAGGGGCTCAGCCGGTGCCCTCCTCGTGTTCGACGTCACCCGGCGCGCGACCTTCGCCCATATCAGCAGCTGGCTCGCGGACGCCAGGAGCAACACCAACCCACACGCGATCATGATGCTCATCGGGAACAAGACGGACCTGGACGACCAGCGCGAGGTGAGCTACGAGGAGGCGGCGAAATTCGCCGAGGACAACAACATGCTCTTCGTGGAATGTAGCGCCAAGAATGGCGACAACGTGGACCAGGCCTTTCTCGCGACCGCGCGGAAGATTCACGAGAAGGTGCTCTGCGGCATTTTGAGTCCCACCGACCCAGATAGCGGCGTGCAACTTCCCGCGCCCCCACCCGTCGTCAAGCCCGGAGGCGGCGCAGGCAAAGGCGGCGGCAAGGGCAAGGACGACAAAAAGTGCGACTGCTGAAAGCAGTTGGTGCCTGGCGTCCTTTTTGTGATATTTCCATTGCCGAAGGACGGTCCTTTTCTCGTAGGAGATGGTTTTCGTGGCGTGCGTCGTGGTTGCTGTCTGCTTCCCAACCCTTTCCGCATCCGCGTCACATACTGTATGATGATCCCGCCAGTCAGCGCGCGATAGCCATTTTCGGACGTTTTTTTTCCCATTCCTTCTTCCATTTGCCATCACGTCCGTCGGCGGCATAAGAAGGCCACACGGTGCATCCTCCTGTCACGCATTCCCTCCCCCGCGACGTCCGACAGGATGGCCCAGTCCACGTTGCCGTGCGCTCGCCGGAGACTGCGGGGCGCCCCGTTTTGCTTTTCTCCACTTCCCTACGGCTCCCCTGCAATCACGGAGGGTGCCGCGGCGCCCGTAGGGGAGGGCGGCCTGCCATGCCATGATCGCATCGACTCAACCCCGAAGGAAGGTTGCCCTCGTTCGTTCGTCGTCGCACCAGACGTTTACAAAGGTTGCGCGCTCTGGTTGGCGATTTTATCCCTGATGATCATTTCCGCGTTTTACGTGGAGCCGATGTTGGCGGAGGCCATGTACGCTGGCACGGCGGAAAGGGTCGTCAGTGCGTCGCACGCGGCGCGGCTGCGGCTCGTGTTATCTCCCCCTCCGGTGCCCCCTCTTGCGCCGCCGCAGCAGGGATCGACCGACGCCGGTGGTAGCGACGGGCCGCAAGGCGTTCCTCCTGCGCACCCCTACGCGTGGTGGCGACGTATGCTGGCAGCTTCCTTCGCGATTTCCATGGCGAACTGTTTCCGGTGCATGGCGCTGTGGGTTGCGAGTCACCGACATGCCTTCGTGGTATTGCTGTGGATTGGCTGCCCAGTCGCGCTTGCCGTCCTTCCATACCTCCTCGTCGCCGATCCCGGAATCGTGGCCGTCGCCGGTCCCACTGGCGAGGCCGTCGATGTCGCAACGGGCGGCCCCTGGCGCCCAAGTGCACGTGACGTGAGCTCAATCTCCTCAACCAGGCGGAGAACCACCGCGTTGGATGCCGACGGGGAAGCGGCAGCCATGATGGCGCCCCGCGAGCGCAACGGCCACCACGAAGTGCACATCGTGGAAACGACTCGAACTGACGATCACGACGCCGGCATCGATGGTGGTGGCGATGAGCCCCCCGCGCTGTGTCGCAAGTGCCGAGCCTGGGTCGCGGGTTTCGATCATCATTGTGCCGTCCTCGGCGTTTGCATCGGCCGCGGTACCTACGGACTGTTCGTCTCCTTTTTGCTGCTTGGCAGCTTGGTCCTCACGGTGGGAGAGGTGTATGCGTGCGGTACGTTGGCGCTTCAGCTGACCTGGGTGTACGAGAGGTGGCTTCAGGGCATCATGCAACAAGACACCGTCGGCCACGCCGCAGCGTCCTCCACGTCACCACCTCCTGGGGGCCTCGGCGCGCTGTTGCCTCAGCACACGACGTCGGACACGTGGGTCGTCTTACTCATATCCGGCGGCGTCACCTATTTGTGGGGGTTCAGCCTGATGCTTGCGACCGTCTACGTGGGTTCGGCGATGAATCTCGTGGTGACGCAGGGCCGTCGTCGGGCACTTTTCCGCCTTCACGGCGTCGACGATGGCGACGAGGCCTCCGCTGCCGCCCCTGCCGCCGGCGCCTCGTCGGGAGCCTTTTCTTTACGCAAGGTAAGAGTCTTGCTATTCGGCGGGGGCGGAAACCTCCACGTGGACGCAAAAAAAGAGGGACTGACGACCCGAGGCCCCGCCTTACGCCGGCTCTTGTGGACACTTTCGTGTTGCTGCCACAGCAGCGCAGCGAACCTTGCTGAGGTTGTTCGCAGCTCGCGCAACGCTAAGGTTTCCTCTTGGTAGCGGGGCGTGGGCCTCCATAGGCATGCGCGCATCATTTTGCCGACGCTCCGCTCAGCGTAACTGCTCGATTGTTCTTCTCGAGACGCTCTATTTGTGATAACACATTTCCGATAGTTCTTTTTCACTCTCGTGCTTTCTTTGCCTACGGTCGACATGACCTGCCTCGCCGCTTCCCGCCGCCGATGCCTCTGTTGGCCGCCGTCATCACCGTGCTGCAGTTCCCTCGGCCCTCTTCATGCCGCCTCCTGGACAATTCCTCGCCGAACACACCTCTTCACGTTTTGCTATCACAGCTTGTCCGCCGCCTCCTTTGTGCTATACGTAGCGCTGGTCACGACTACGATGTTGCTGCCTCAGCTTTCGTCCCGCAGGTGGGATGCGACCGCCGCCGCCCCGGCAACCACCGCATCCAACGCGTCTTCACCTGTTTCCGCCACCACTGCCGCCGCCGTGACGATGGTGTCTCCAGCGACCATCAACGGCTCCAATCAGGGTCCTGCGAGCGGTTGTAGCTACACGCTTGACATGATCGCCCTCGGCGAAGAACCCTTGCCGGGCGCCTGCGAGGGTCCCGTACACCGGGTGCTGGAGCGGCGCCGCGCCCTTCAGCGCTACTCTGACTGTGGCGTCGGTGGCATTCCCTTCCTGCGCGATGGCAACAGCGTCGTGTCCGCATCGACCGCCACGGCGCCGACGGTGCTCATCAGCTGCGGCGTCTGCCTCCCGGGAAGCAGCTTCGTCGAGGACGGGGTGTGCATGCTCGGACAGTACTGCAGCGACGTGGGGCAGTGTGCCGCGACGTCGTCGTCTCCGTTGTTTCGGCAGCCGTGTCCCTACGAGGTCGGCGGTCACTCGAGCGTGGGCTACTGCGGACCGGGTTTGCGATGCTTGAGCGGCCGCTGTACGGAGTGTCTCGCGGGAGTCGACGCCATCCCGCCCACGCTGCGGTGCAACGGCAACGGCTCATGGGAGGTCTGGGATGTCATGGCCGGGCTGCAAGCCGCGGAACGAGCCACGTTTTCTGGTACAAGCCCAGATGGATTCGTTTACACCGTCACCAATGTGTCCCTGGCGAATGCGAACGGCAGCGACGCGGACGGTGCGGATGGCTGGGTCTGCACACCCCCTGGAGTGTCGCCGCTTGCGCCCCTTCAGGCTACGGTCCGGCAAGGCGTCGACATGACCGTGCGGGAATGCTGGTCCGCCGCGGCAACAGCCATCGTCATTTCGACATGTGCCGCCGCGGCTGCTGTGTTCGCGGCGGTAGTCATCACCCGACGCTGTGGCCCGGCAGGCGATTGCTGTTGCTGTCGCAGCAGCCCGCACCCACGTCGTGGTCGCAGCGGACACCGACAACCAGAAAGTGACCGTGGAAGCCACGACAGAGCTCGACGGACCGCCCCCGTGCCGCAGCTCGCATGCGACGCCGAGCCCACGTTGAACGGACGGGTTGGAAGCTTGGTTGCTGCATCTCAAAGCGCTGGTGGCTCGCTGGAACTTCGGACGATTCTGATCGCACCACAATCGCCGCGCGCCCACCAGCAGCACGGTGCGGCGGCTCCCGATGAAGGAGGCGCCCCGGACCACGTCCATCACCAACGCCAGCGGAGCAGCAGCTTGGTCCCGAGCGGTCACTCAGATGCTTGCCGTAGCCAACAAAGGGACGGAGCGATTCGCCGTGCTGCCACGCCACCCGAGAATTTCGGCGCCGCCGCCTTCCACATCCCCCGGGGCACCTCCTCCCAACGCCTGCCAGAGCTCGCCGCCCCACCCGTGGGCCCCTTCCATAGCGCAGCGTCCCCGTTTCACACGCCCCCTCGCCGCTTTTCGGCAGTCTCAAGACCACACCACGACGCGCCAGCGTCGCCACGGCACGACCATCTCGCGTTCGACCAACACGACACCACGATCACAAGCCAACTCGAGCCCAGCAGTGACGGCGGCCGCTACATGGTCCGCACCGGGGACGCTCGTCACTCTTCGCGCAGGGGGATCCCGCCAGCGTCCCCGCGATCCTCCTCCTCCGCCGCCGCCGTGGGGCCGCTGCCACAGCCGCTGTGGCAATCGTCCGCCAGCAGCATGCCATGTCATCACGGCGAACCCGACGACCGCCGCACCCACCGACTTCCCTCACCTCGTGGCGCCTGCCCACCGTACTACAGTGGCCGCGATGGCGATGCGCCTCGACAAACCGCGTCCCGTCGACAGTCGCCGTCCGCCGCCTCGGTACCGATGCCGTTGGCGCACCGGTACACACACCATCCCGTGGACGATGATCGCTCGTCGCTTTCCGGCCACGGCTCTGGGGGGTGACCACAACCGCGTTGTAGCACGTCGTCGGCGTCGCGTGTAATTCCCCCCTCCGCTTCTTGCGGTCCCTGTTTTCACACTGTCTATTGCCTCACCACGGCAGCGCCTCTCATTCTTCCCAAACACCCCTTTCCTGGCTCCCCGTCGCCGAATACTGCGTTTCCCCGAGAAGAAATCGTCGACTTTCCACAGTTTCCAGAAAGTCGGCTGTGCTGTGTCGCTTGCTTCCCACACAGCTATTGCAACGCACTTGCCGCCATGCGCAGCAACGCGGCCTGGGACAAAGCGTCCGCTCGCGCCAGGACCCCGAAGCCGGCGGCGGCGGCGCTGTCGGAGCGCAACCGCAACGCGCAGACGGTGTCGTCATCCGCGACCGTTGTGGCGGGAGCAAGGCCTTTTAATGCCTCCGTCACGGCGTCGACCCCCAAGCGGCCCCGATTGAAAGCCGAGCGAGACGCATCGCGCACTGTCCGTGGCAAGGCTGGCTACGTGCCGTCCACAATGCTGCATTTTGCGGCTGGAGGCTCACCCAAGGTCGCGACGTCCCTCACGCCGTCCGCGCAGCCCACGTCGCCGAGGGGGGATGCAAGCGGTCGCGCGTCAGCGTCGATCCCCAGAGTCGAGCGGCGCGTCATGCGCGGCACACCGCCTCGCCGCCGGCATAGCAGCCCTCACCATTCTCCAAGGCGAGGCGGCGCACGAACAGACCCACACCGCGAATTTGACGCGCAGTTTCTTGCCGCCGACGTTGGCGCCATCGCCGAGGCTGCGCATCGCGTCGTCGTGCGGCTTCCTTGGCAGAACCTTGAGGGGCTCGTTGAATCGGAATCTGGAGGTGCTGCGCCGGACAGGAAGGGTCGCAGCCACGGCAAGTTTGACCTCAACCTGAAAATGGGGGTCGGTTCGATGCCGGTGGTCGCCATTCCACTGGACGACGCGCACCGCGGCTGGGAGGGCGCCTTGCGGCGGCGTTATCGCTCGGTGTTGACGCCTCCGTTGCCCGTTGAGGATCCGGCCGTGTGCCCGGAAGGGTGGGCCGCCGCCCTCGAGAATCGCTTAGAGTTAGCGGGGCACCACGCGGCGCGCTCCGCGAGAGTGCGTGTGCCCCCGGCGCTACCCCCTGTTGATTTGGACGAAATCCGTAGGTGGTGGACGCCGCGCCGTCAGCACCGTCACTATTTACTACGCGACATGGTCGCGAGCAATGGTGGCATCGCCGCGTTCGCGGAGATGGCCGGCAGCGGCGCCGCTGTCGATCCGCGCCTCTTTGCTTCTTCGCCCGGGGGTCGTAAGAAGTGGGATAGATTTCGTGAGGAGTTGGCGAAGGATCCCCTGGGAGCCATCAGCCGCTTCCGCATGAAGCTGTCCAGCCGGCAGGAAGCGGGGGCCGAGGGAGATGGGAGCGATCTCTCCGACGAACTGGACGAGGAGGCGGAACAGTTTCTCGTTCAGCGTGCGCAGCTCGCGGCCACCGTCGAGGTCGAACGCCAGTTTCAACGCGAGGCGTTGCTCGCCGAGGCGCGTCGCCGCATCAAACACTGCCCTCCTGAATCGAATGGGACCACGCCGCCGTCGTCGACGATACCGCCGCTGCCTACTGACTTAGGCCAACCTGCTATCTTGGCGACGAACGACGCCACATCGATGGCGTCCTTTTCGGTTCCACCCGAATACGGCCGTCGCAACGTCGACCCCACAATTGCGGGGGGAAGGCCTTCTCACCACGACGACCATGCTGGTCACGCCGTTGGCAGCGGGGTCTCGCCGCTCAGTGGCCTCGTGGCGAGCACCTTTCGAGAGCTTTATTACAACACTCGCGTCAAACATCTCAACGGTGATCCCTCGCGAGGCGGTAAGGTCCTGACGGCGTTCTCTGCCGCAACTCTTTCGGCCTGCCGCACCTCTGAGGAACAGTGAGGACCCCTACCAACGCGATGCCGGACCCTTGTACACTGTTTTTTCAGTGCTCGTCGGGTTTCCGGCGCAAGTCGAATGCACGTTTTTGTGACCGGACCGTAGGAAATAGCGATACATGGCCAACACGTGACGGCGCTGTGAGGTGCTGCTCCGTCTGTGCGTTGGCCGACCCCGCGCAAGCCACTACTTTCCCTTCTTCTCTCAATCCCTCAACTACGAACGGAAATGAAGCGACGTGCTGGCGCCCCGACGGCCGCGCTCCCTCCCGGCCTCGTTCAAGAATCCGACCAGCAGCGGTTTGTGCTCGCCAGCCAGGGCGTGGGCGGGTACGGACTCCCACTGGGCGATGGTGCGCCGATTCCCGACTTTGACGCGTCGCCGTCTCCCTCGACGGGTGGGGCGGCAGCAGCCCACCCAGCGAAACCGGTCGTCGTCGGCGTCGACGCTCGGCGCCACAGCGCCCTCCTGGTGATGGACTGCGTCGAGCGCCTGGCTGCGCGCAACCAGGTCCACCCCACCGTGGTGGAGGCCTTGCGCACCGGATTCCTGTCTGGCGGCTATGGCGACGTCAGCGCCGCCGCCTCCACGCCGTGCCGCAGCGGTCGGCCGTTTGAGGAGGCCGCCCTCCGGGGCGCGCGGGAGTGTGGCCTCAGCCGCACCGTACTTCGCGACGCACCGGATGACGTGCAATGTAGCATTCTGGACCTGTTGGTGCAGCACGAGCTGAATCAGCAACAGCAGTACGCCTTCACCGCGACGGGGCGGTCCGATCGCAGCGACGAGGTCCGCTCGGATTCAAGCCGCGTTTTCTCCCTGCAATCCGACGGTCGCGCCGTGGACGTTAACGGTCTCGTGGTGTCCGACACGGCGTCCGCAAGTGGGGCGGTCTTTGAGATTGCAAGCATCGAGGACCTCGACCGGGAGAATGCGAAGCTTCTGGGGCGGGGTGCCGGAGGCCGGGTGCTGCGCATGACGCATAAGTCGACCGGCGTCGTGTATGCGGTCAAGGAGATCACCATCGGCACCGTCGAGGCACACAAGCAGATCGCCGCCGAGGTGAGCGTGCTGTGGGGCTCCATGTCCAAGCACTCCACCACGCCGTCGCCTTACTTGGTCAGCATGAAGGGCGTGTTTTTTCAGGACGGCTACGTCTACGTGGCGATGGAACTGATGGATGGCTCACTCAAGGACGCACTCGACGTGGGCGGCCCAATGGCCGAGGTCGATCTGCGCTGCCTCACCTTCCAAGTTCTCAAGGGACTCCACTTCTTGCACTACGACCAACGCCGATTGCACCGGGACATCAAGCCGCACAATTTACTCTACCGCGCGGGAACCGGAGAAGTGAAGGTGTCGGACTTTGGCATCGCCAGCGAGCAGCTGAGTAACGACAACCAGCGATCGACCTTCTGCGGGACGAGTGCGTATATGAGCCCCGAGCGTGCCCTGGGCGGCTCGTACAGCTACGAAACCGATCTCTGGAGCCTCGGCGTCACCATCATTCAGCTGGCCACCGGCAGCTTGCCGACGGACACAAAGGCCTTCTCCGTGCTTCGCACGCAGAATGACGTTCCCACGTTGCCGTCGAACATGTCGGTGTCGGGAGCGATGCACAGCTTCATCGCCGACTGCTTTTTGCCCCCCTCCGCGGCCACGACGACCATCCGACTCCTCAGCCACCCGTGGATGGCTGGCCTCAACGATTTCGATTGCCGCGGGCACCTCATGAGCACCTTCGCGCGACTCCAGCAACGCCGGACAGCGAGCGCCTCCGCCGCCGCGGCCGCATCGCCGCAAGGGGATCACAGCGCCCCCGTGCACCAGATCACCAAGACGGAGATGCTCAAGTCCCTTGATGCCGTCTTCTGATTTTTTTGTCACTAGCAAACACCAATCGAGAAAAATCTGCATCACCAGGTGGAAGACTTGGAGCAGCAATACAATTTTCATACACCGACGCCATCCATCGTGCCCGGGCTACGGAGCGGGCGGGTGCGCCTTCCACCCTTCTTTGTTCATCTCGATCTTTCTTCATGTACGCTTTGTTGCTGTCTGTGTACGTCACTCCTTCCGGTTCCTTCCTCTATTTGTGCAAAAAAAACCCTACGCGTCCCATTCAATTCGCTGCGAGGGGGGCGAGCCAATTCCGTCGGAGCAAGAAATGTGATGTGACACTTGTCGCTGCTGGACGATTCTCCACCTCCGCCCCGCTATTTTTTTTTGTGAGTTGCCAAGATACACCCCTGCGCTGCCGACTGGCCCATCCTACTTCGTACCCTCCCCCTATTTACTCACTCCCGGGCGCACCCATGACATCGCTGTTCGACCGTCACAAGGAGCACTATCTCATGCAGGAAGAGAAGCTGCGCAAGCTGGTCTGCAACAAGGATATTCAGCAGCACTTCCGGACATGGATCGACTCCACCCTGCAGGACATCGAAACGGAGCACGCTACGAGCGAGCGTTTGCTGTCCGAGTTGCAGGAGACCGTTCGCGCCGATGAAGGGGGCTATTGGAACGCCAAGACGATCTCTCAGCATTGCAACGTGTCCCTCGATGAAAAGCGCTTGCGACGACTGGCCGCCGCGGCCGTCGGTCCCACAGCGGCCACGGATGACGAGCACGCATCTTGGCCAGAGCTCATTCGCCTCAAGGCCACGCTGCATGCATTGCAAACGCGCGCCACCGCCGCCCGGGCACCCGAGCAGGTGGACTTTCTCCATCGCGTAGAGGAGGAGCTCCGCATCGCGCGGTTCACCCCGAGGGAGTTGTCCAACATCGCCTACAGCTTGGAGGTGAAGTTAGGCGGCGACGTTGAGACGCAAGCTGCGGTTGCCGATATCACCTTGCGCCAGCAGCTGCTGACGTCGAAGCTTCCGCTCATCGACGATGCCGAGAACGAACTGGAGGCGGCCTTGATGAACGGCGACATGGCCCTCGCGGAGGCCGTCTCGTACAAGCAGCTCGACTTCCACGAGGAAGTGCTCGCGCTAGTGCTTCAGCAGTATCCCGTCCTGACGCGTCTGCACGATGATTCCGAAGAGTTCAAGCGCCGTCGGCGGTGGGCCATCTTCCGCTTGGCCAACAAGGACATCCGCTGCGTCGTCGAGGGTAAATTCCGAGTCATCGAGGCGTGCCTGGATGACATGAGGAAAATCACGGAGCAGGTTGAGAACTACACTCGTGACGACACGTACCAACGCAAGCGCTACGACACCGACCTTGAACAGTCCCACACGTTTCTCCAGGATAACTACGAGCAGCAGCAGGCGGTTTGGAATCGAATCATGGAACTGTACGGCGAGCTCGTGCAATGCCAATCGGAGCTCGGCACGTTAGCGGACGCCCGCAAAGTTGAAATCAAGCGGCGATTGGATGTCGAGGAGCGCGAGGCGAGCCGCCGTGCCGGCCACGATGCGTTCCTCAAGCAAGCCGAGGCGTTCCGCAACTTGCTGGACGGCGCCAAGGAAACGGCTACGCGGGCGGCAAGCTGCGCGAAGGCCCTGAATGACTTTGTGCTCGACGGGTGCGAGACGATTACCGCCAAGTTCGATCGACAGCACGAACAGCTTCACAACATGCTGCACGCGCTGCAGAACACCCACTTCAAGCGCTTCTGCGATTTTTATCTCAGCGCGGGCAGATTACGCTACCGTCTCGACCGTCGGCTGGAGAACCACGACGGCCACATCGAAGACCTCAAAGCGAAACTGCACCTCGCGAGCGAAACGTTAGATCCCCACGCCATGCGTTATGCCGAAGAACGCGATGCGGTGTTAGCGCAGCGCCGCGACACCATCGAAGCGCTGAACAGTCTGAACCATCGCGTGACCATGCAGGAGCGCGATGCAGAGTCGCTGCTGAGGGCGTTCACGAACCGGGGGGTGCCGTTCGTCCATCCCCGCGACATCGTCGAAAAGGTGAACTTCGACCGCCGAGAGCGCATTCTTGATTACCGGGAAATTCGCCGCCCTCAGCTTTCGACGTGGGAAGCGTCGCTGCAGGACGAGTGGCGCGCGTGCGAAGCCCAGCAGTTGGACAAGGACAGGAAATCGGAGCAACGGAAGGAACTTCAGATGAAGAAGCCTCGGCTCCCAACAGGCGCATCGCCGTCGACGATCGCTCAGTTCAACCGCACCAAGGCGCTGCTCGATGTTCCGACGATGAACTCGAGAGACTCCACCGCGTTGAGCGCGACGACCACCCTTGCCATGGGTGGGTCGACGACGCTCACGGAGGCCTTGACCAAGCAGAGCCAGGCATCGCTGAGCGCCGGTGCAGGGCAGCTAAAGAAAGGGCCGGTCAGCGGCAGCGCACCGCCGCTGAGCGCATCGGCCCTTGGCACGACGACGTCGAATACGTCCGGCGGCCTGTCGTCCTCAACGGTGACCTATGCGAAACTGTGTCCGGGCGCCGTCGTGAAGGCCCTGTTTGACTATCGACCACAAGACACGGATGAGCTTGCGCTCTCCAAGGGTGAAACGATCGTCTGTGTCGCGCCAGCGGAGGAGGGCTGGTACAAGGGCGTTTCCAACATGAAGACCGGCATTTTCCCAGTCAACTACGTCCAAGTCGTGGGCGAGTGACCAGGACAAAAAAATGAAACAGCAGCCGATTCATTCACACACGGCCCCCCCAGGAAGCAGTAGTTGGGGGGACATGCGACGTGACCGGTTGTCGGCCCATGGTCGAGCCGACAACGGTGGCCCCCAACCACAACGGTTGTTAGTGCAGTCGTGTATCATCGCCTTCCTGTGTGCGCGTTTGTTCCGGTGAAGTGGTAGAGTCCGTCGGCGGGTGCCGGAGGCCGGCGGCGAATCGTCTCTGTTCCAGTTCAATTTCACTCCCCCCACCGCGCCATCCGCTCCGGCGCGAATTGTTTTGTTTCATGATGGAACGTGTTCCCTTTTCAACATAAAGAGGGGACCGTATTCTCTGTGTGTGTGTGAAACCCCCCTTTTTTCTTCTGTGGCGTTCGACGGCAGGGAAACATGGCCTCCTCGAGCGCGTCGGCTGGGCGGTCGATCACGCCGCCGCTCCACGCTGCAGGGGCTCCCCGCATTCAGGTCTCCCAGACGGCGCTGTACTTCCCGCCCCCAAGCCGCCCGAACCAGGTCGTCGAAAATCACGTCAGCATCGTGAACATGGAGAACGCCATGGTGCTGTACAAGGTTCGGACGTCGGCTCCCGGTCGGTATTCCGTCAAGCCTCGGGTTGGCGTGCTTCACCCAAGAGAAGAGGCGAGGATTAAAATCGGCTTTGTGGCAAAAGACGCAGGGTCAGCGAACGGAGACAAGTTTAGCATTGAGGCGCGCTTCGTGGATCCCAGCCACGACGACGTGCAGGACCCTGAAAAGTGCTGGCCATCCACGCGCAATGGCACCACCGTCGACGACGCCAGAAGCAGGATGCCCCTCACGAGGGTCAACCTCACGTGCGAGACGCCTTCGACGTTGCCGCCTGGCCTCGTGGCATCGGAAGTGGACGCGGCGCGGGGACAGAGCAGCGCACGACAGGCGACGCAGCTGGCGGTGGCCCATCCGGCCGCCCCGATGGTCACGCCTCGCGCTGAGTTCCTCGACGCGTCGCCCCAGCAATTGGCTGCCACAGGAGTGACGGCCCGCGCGACGTCGGCGGCCGCGGGCGAGGCGGCAGCAGCGGTTTCGAAAGCGAAGGCGACGACGGCAGACATCGCCGCAACCGTGACATCGGCGAGTTCGAAGGCTGCCGCTGGCGCGACGACCGCCGGCGCCGCCCAACCCCAAGCAGCAGCAGCAGCCACTGCGGCCACGCGCCTGGCGACACAAGCTGCCGCCGCCGCGGGACCACTGGCCGCCGTTGCGTCGCCAAAGGTGTCGGCTCCACCCACCGCGTCGCCACAGCCGATGATGTCTCAATCGTCCACCGCCACATCGCCACAGACCACTCGGTCGCTTCCACCGACGCAGCCGCCGATCCATCAACGCGGCGTCCCACTGGCGGTGGTGCTGATCTTAGTGGTCGCCGCCTTCTGCGCCGGCGTGTTCTACGACGATATTGTTGGCCGCGCGGGGTTGACGACTCTTCGTGTTCACCCACCCCCGCCGCCGCCGCCCCCGCGACCGCCGCCACCACCGGTTGGCTTTTTCGCTTTCTTGCTGCGGTTGATGTTTGGAGATCGCTTGTAACACATCGCGAGACAGAAGGCGAGAGATGAGAGAGCGAGGCGCTGAGGACCATCGCTCCTTCTCTTTCTTTGCGAGGAAGAAACGCCCTTTCAATTGTTATGTGTGTTCTTAGCGCTCACCTCACGCTAAGAGATTCCCTCTGCGTCGAGCGTTCTTGACGAAGGCGACTTGATGTTTCCCCGCTTCCGCTTCCCCACCCGCGTCCTGCTTCTGCAGCGGCGTGAAGCTTACTGTTCCTTGATTCCATTGCTCGCTTCCCCGGAAAGATCCTTCTGATCCGATCAAATCGAATCCATTCTCCTTCGTGCCGATGAGTCAAGTAGCATCCGACTACGACGTAGAACCCTCCGCGGCGTCGGGCAGTGGTCCCCCCACAAATGCATCGCGCAAGCGACCGCCTCAACAACATGAGCGCGCCATGGATGAACTGGACGAAGGTCGCACCGCGCCCCAGCACACCATCAATCCGTTGAATCAGCAACCCTACTCGAGCAACTTCTACCGTCTGCTGGCGCAGCGAAAGCAGCTCCCGATGTGGGCGTTTAAGGATCAACTTGTGGAGTACGTCGGTAAGTACCCCATCACGTTGCTAATCGGCGAGACGGGCAGCGGGAAGTCGACACAGCTGCCTCAGTTCCTTTTCAGTCTGGAGCCGAAAGGCCGGATTGTTTGCACCCAGCCGCGCCGTGTCGCGGCTATGTCCGTGGCGATGCGCGTCGCAGATGAAATGGACGTCCGGTGTGGGGAGCAAGTCGGCTACAGCGTGCGGTTCGAGGAGCGCAAATCAGAGTCGACGAAAATCATTTACATGACCGACGGCATCTTGCTGCGGGACTTGGCCGCCGACCGCGACCTGGCGACCACCAGTGTGGTGGTCGTCGACGAAGCGCACGAGCGGACGATTAACTCGGACCTCATACTGGCGCTGTTGAAGGACCTTTCGAGACGGCGCACGGATTTTCGGCTCGTCGTGATGTCGGCGACCCTCGATGCCCAGCGTTTCAGCGAGTACTTCAAAAACGCCCCGGTTATCCGCGTGCCGGGCCGCGTATTCCCCGTCAGTGTCTTTTACTCGCAGGCGCCGGTCGCCGACTACTTGGACGCCGCGGTCAACTATGCGATCTACATCCATAAAACGGAACCCGCCGGCGACATTTTGGTGTTTCTCACCGGCGAAAATCAAATCGAACGCGCCTGCCATCGCTTTGAGGAGGCGCTGCGACGACTGTTGTCGTCGGAACAGCCGGGAGGAGGGGGAGGAGGCGATGCCATGGCCGCCGCTGAGAATGAGCGGGACAGCACCGGAGGGGGTGAGCGGCGGGGAGGGGTGCCGCGTGCCAAGGTGCTGCCGCTGCACGGGACGTTGCCCATGGAAGAGCAGCGCCGCGTCTTCCTACCGGCCGATCGCGGCCAACGCAAGGTTATTTTCGCGACCAACATCGCGGAAACGTCGCTCACGATCGACGGCATTGTTTACGTCGTGGATTGCGGCTGGGCGAAGCAGAAGCTCTATCATCCAGACAACCGGACCGATTGCTTGCTGCCCGTCATGACGTCGCGCGCCGAAGCCGACCAGCGCAAAGGTCGCGCGGGGCGCACGCGGCCGGGAAAATGTTTCCGTCTCTATTGCGAAAAGAACTTTCCGAGTCTTCCGGCGCAGTGCTACGCAGAAATTATGCGCACCAACTTGACCGACACCGTGCTGCAAATGCTGAGTCTTGGGATCTCGAATGTGGTCGGGTTTGACTATCTCGATGCGCCTGCACCTGCGGCCATCGCCGACGCGCTGACGCAGCTGTGCTGTTTAGGGGCCATTTCAGAGGATGTCTCACTGACGCCGTTTGGCCAATTAATGTCAAAATTTCCGTTGGATGCGTGCACGGCTCGCATGCTGATCCGCGCGCCGCAGCACGGCTGCTCCGCGGAGATCGCCGTCATCGCGGCGTTGCTACAAGGTCCGAACGTGTTCTACCGCCCGTCAAGGTCCGCCGCGGAAGCGGACGCCGCCAAGGAGCGCTTTTCGTTACCGCAGGACGGCGACCACATCACCCTGTTCCGCGTCTACTGGGAATATGTCACCCACCATTGCAGCGCCCAGTTCTGCAACGACAACTACTTGAATTTCCGCTCGCTGCAGCAGGCGGAGAAGGTGCACAAACAGCTCGTCACCATGATGGAGCGGCACAATTTGCCCGTTATCTCGTCGATGGTCCGCCCTGGCGTCTGCGACAGCCCAAAAGTACGGTATGCCATCGCGGACGGTTTCTTCCTGCGGACCGCGATGCTGCCAAAGGGGTCGCAATCGTACGTTTCCATCAAGGAAAAGCAGGTTGCCGATTTGCACCCATCCAGCGTGCTGGCCAAGGTGTATCAGAAACCGAAGTACGTCGTCCACCACCAGATGGAGCTCCATGGGGCCGAAGGCACGGTGATGCGCACGGTCACTCCTGTCGAGTTGGACTGGCTGCCAGAACTGTCAGCAGATTTCTTTCACCCCATCGAAATCTCCGTGCCCGAGGCGGCCCGAGACCTGACCGAGGCATTCGCACGAATGGAGCGGCGACATTCGATGGCGACAGCCGCGGAGTGACCGGGCTCTTTCCCTGCCATTTTTGAGAGTGCCCCCTATGGCTATTTTGTTACGCCCCCTCACAGGGAACGTCTCACGCAACTAAGTCGCAATTCATCGATGCGTTCTGGCTGGGTTACCCCCCGCGGGTTACAGTTTTCTGTCACGTCTCTACACATTTACGCAAAGACTCAAAATGTCCACTCCAGGTAACGTGGATGCCCTGTGCCATGCGCGCCTCGAGATATTGCTATGCCAACTGCAGGGTCTGCGAGACTCGCGTCGGGCATTGCTGCGCCAATACGCGGTTCAGCAAGACACCGTCGCCACCCTGTCAGCGTCGTCCCGGCTTCTGCTGCAGCAGATTCGATGCACCGTGACGATGTCGATGGGCGCGAACGGGGGTTTGAACGGCTCCTCGATCGAGGCAGCTGAACTGCATCACGACGACGACCACGACGACGCGGGGCGCCCCTCTATCGGCCCCTCCCATCTATCGGCGTCTTGTTGTCACACAAGCAAGTTCACCACGGTGCCCGCTCGCACTTCGTCGGTACTCTTCCCACCCCCTCCTCGCCTACCACCCGCGCCGTGTTCCCATGCGATGGCGGTGACCGTCGAGGGCAGCGATCATACCGACGACGACGACGATGAGGACGAAGTCGTATTACTCACTCACAGCCGCCTCAGCGGGAGACGGACGGACGGGGCGGCGGTGGCGGGCCCCCCGCGGCGCTGCCACCCGCCTCCTCGTCGCAGTTCGACTGCTGTCGGCCACCAGCCAACGTGTGTGAACACTGATGGCCGCGCGGGGTCCATGCAGTACCACGCACCCCCAGGTGGCCGGTGCTCCACGGTGTCGTCCAGCTGCGCCAGCGTGGCCGTCGGCGACCTGCGTTTATCGTCCGTTCCGCTCCCGGCACCGCCTCTGGCAACGGGGGGCCCATCCATCTCCGCGACAAAAGGAAGCGCCGTTGGCTGTCCCGCTGATTTAGTCGCGGCCCTGTGCTCCGCCGCGGGCGCCGGCGGATCCAATTCATCCTATCACGCAACCCTGGACATGACCACGGTCGAACCCACGACGCGAGGCGTTCCTGTTGCTCCTCCATGCCACGGGGGCCGTGCATCGCTGACCGCCGCTGAGTTCGCCACGGCCGTTCGCAGCATGTCGGTCGCCGAATTGCGCCGCCACGATGTGAGCTTCTTTCGTCAGTGCCTCCCGACCCTCGTCCCTTGGCTCAAGGTGCCCCTGCACGCAGCCCACGCCTTCGCGATGCTGCATGAGGGCATGGTGCTCTTCGGAGATGAATTGTTCCCCGCCTCCATCGCTGCCGCATTTAGCCGTTCTGCGGTGTCCACCGCCACACCGATGCGTTGTGGCGCGTCGCCTCCATTCACTTCCGAGGAGCGAACCATGTTGCAAACGGCCTCACGCTCGCTGCGGGAGATTTTATCCCATCAGGGAGGCGCGTGCCGCCAGCAACTGATGCGCCACAACATTGCCGATGCCCACGTCAGCCAGTTGAGAGATTTTCTCGAAGCTCGCGGTGGCATCGGGTCGCACCAGTGATGTTGCATCATCCGGGCGCGGAGGAAGACACTCGGAAAGGGTTACGGGGCGCTCGACGTCCGCCACCGAACTTTCCCTTCCACCGCATTGGCGTCTTTTGTCGCCACGATGATCCGATTGGTTGCGAACAAATTGTCTTTTTCTCTTTCACGTCCGCCCTTTTCGCCATCCTTCCTTTTCTCACGATATACGGATATATCAAGACGCCCCCGCGACCCATGCGGGGACCGCTCGACCCTCCTCGCATTGCGACCATCACCCCCACTACCAAGTGTGCTCCGCCGGATTATTTTGGACTCAAAACATACGCGGAGGGCAAGAAAAAATAACCTTTTACCATGTGCGGTTGACGTTACAGTTCTCGTGGGACAACGGGGGGGGGGGGGGGGGGGGGGGGGGGGGGGGGGGGGGGGGG